>Ga0136615_10001169_pt1 | contig 12473 bp, 9 predicted proteins | sample AntDrymUQ2882206_2_FD_106647 | JGI IMG/M metagenome (GOLD analysis project Ga0136615, IMG submission 106647) | Polar desert sand microbial communities from Dry Valleys, Antarctica - metaG UQ288 (22.06) | ecosystem: Environmental > Terrestrial > Soil > Desert | place: Antarctica: Dry Valley...
CAAGGCGATGGTCAACAAGCTGCGCGAACTGATCCCACGGCAGCTGTTCGACGTGCCGATCCAGGCCGCCATCGGCAGCAAGATCATCAGCCGCGAGACGGTCAAGGCGCGACGCAAGGACGTCTTGGCCAAGTGCTACGGGGGCGACATTTCCCGAAAGCGAAAGCTGCTTGAGGCGCAGAAGGCCGGAAAAAAGCGGATGAAGAACGTCGGCTCCGTCGAGATCCCGCAGGAGGCGTTCGTCGCGGCACTCTCGGTCGGCGGTGACTGACATGAGCCGTCACCGAGGCGTGCGACCGTGACCGGAGCCGGCCTCTACCTGCACGTGCCCTTTTGCGCCCACGCCTGCCACTACTGCGACTTCGCCCGGATCGTCGACGAGCGTCCAGAGGTTCATGCGCGCTACGTGGCTGCGCTGCGAGCGGACCTGCTGCGGGTCGCCGACGCAGGTCCGCGTGCGATCGCTCCAGCGAACTCGGATGCGGACGGCGAGTGGCCGGTGTTCACAGCGTCTTCGTCGGCGGCGGCACCCCGACCCTGTTGCCGGCCGAGGATCTGGCGGGCGTCCTGCGGTTGGCCCGCGGCATCCTGCCGGTGGCGTCGGACGCCGAGGTGACTGTCGAGGCCAACCCGGAAACGGTCACGGCCGACGGCATGGCGACGTTGGTCGCCGCCGGCGTCGACCGCGTCAGCATGGGCGCGCAGTCCTTCGCGCCGCACGTGTTGCGCTTTCTCGGCCGCCGGCACGACCGCGAGGCACCGCTGCGCGCGGTCGAAGCGGCCCTCTGCGCTGGCGTGCAGCGCGTCAGCCTCGACCTCATCTACGGCGCCCCCGCCGAGACCGACGCCGACTGGGGGCGCAGCCTTGAAGTGGCCCTGGCCGCCGGCATCGACCACGTGTCGGCCTACGCGCTGACCGTGGAGCCCAACACCGAGTACGCCGCTCGCATCCGCCGGGGCTCCGCGCCTGCTCCGGACGACGATGTGCAGGCGGCACGGATGGCCATGGCCGACGAGCGCCTGTCCGCCGCCAGCTTCAACCGTTACGAGGTGTCCAACTGGGCTCGCCCCGGCCAGGAGTGCCGCCACAACCTCACCTACTGGCGCAGCGGCAACTGGTTGGGTGTGGGCGCGGGAGCGCATGGTCACTGGGCGGGTCGGCGCTGGTGGTCGCTGCGGGCGCCGGAGCGCTACGCCGACATCGCGCTCAGCGGCGCGTCGACGACCTCGGGGGAGGAGATCCTTACCGCCGCGCAGCGCCGCACCGAGCGTCTGCTGCTCGGCCTGCGCATGGCCGAGGGGGTGTCACGCACCGAGGTCGAGCCCATCGACACGGCCGAGGTCGCTGGCTTGGCCAACGCCGGCCTCCTCGCCGACGACCCTGCCCGGTTACGCCTGACGCCCAGCGGTTGGGCGCTGGCCAACGACATCACACTGCGTCTGCTGGGTTGATCCTCGCAGGGAGAAATCGGGGCTTCGCCACGTGAGGTCCCCCGTGAGCGGTCTCCCGGCTACTCAACCCGGGCGTTCACCGGACGCACTGCCGGTCGGCAGCACTGGTCGCACGTTCATAGAGGCGGGACACCGAGTTGCTTGCAGATCGCGCGAGCTGTCGTGGTCGGCAGCTCGCGATGCCGGGGTACGGTTACGGGTCGAGCCAGTCCGGAGCGAATCCACACGCTGTGCTTTGGCACCCTCTCGCAGCATGGCGCATCCATGGCTTTTCAAGTGCCGCTCCAAGTCTTTGCGCCGCGTCATCGCGCGGCCGTTACGCTGTGAGCATGGCCTCGCGGCGATTCGCGCTGACAGCCGTCTATGAGACGGTCGAACAAGGATGGGTGCAAGCTCGCGTGCACGAGCTTCCCGGGGTCATTACGGCCGCTCCCACCAGGACCGAGGCCGAGGAGCTGCTGCTCGACGCTATTCATGAGTACCTGGTCGCGATGCGGTCGGATAGTAACGACATCGATCCTGAGCACGACGCTCAACAGGCCGGCGTCGAGGTGACGCTGGCGTTGTAAGCGTCCTCGGCGCTTGACGGCTCTTCTCATTGCGCTTGACTGCAACAATCCTTACACTGATACTTGCTGTGGGCGTTGAGCCCACGGAAGTGAGACCCGGGAACCCCGCCGGACGACGGGACCCCGGGTCTCTGCGCGTCACGGGACGGGCAAGACGGTCAGTATCGCCCTGAGGGTTGATGACTCCTCTTGATCGCCACTGGCGTGGTCGGCGGCGACCGCCCCGACCACGAAGTCCGCTAGCCAGAGCAGCGGCTCGTCCGCAGCCCGCGGGAAGCGGTACACCAGTCGTTCGGATATGACTCCCTTGTGCTGGGCGGCGACGATCGTCTGACGATCGTGCCGATCATTGCGCGACGCCCTGCTTTCCAAGAGGAGTTCCCGCACGCCCTCGTCGAATAGCGCAACGATGAGGTGGTGCAGGCACTTCTGCCGGGCACGCTCCTGTTTCCGCCTTGAAACGGGCGCATTGACGACGGCGTACGCCTTCAGGTCGAGTTGCCCGATTCGCTCAGTTATGGAGCGCTGGCGCTCCTGCCGTTCGTCACGACGATGGAGTCGTTGCTGACCGGGCAATCGAAGTTCCTTCGCCACCTTGCGCACTTGGCGGGCGCGCGACGGAGGCAGCACGACAGCGGCGACGGCATAGACCCCCCGCCCTCTCTGGACATAGCTTTCGTCGGCAGCCGCGAGCATGGCGAGGAGGGTAGCACAGAGCGGATCTAGTTTGCTACGCTCACATCCATGAACTGCCACGCTCACGTCATCAACACCCCCCTCGAGGGCCCCATTGCAGCATGGATGTGAGTGTTGCTGCTTGGCGTTATAAGCGCCGCTCCACGGTGTGCGAGCACCGTGGCTCCATTGGTGAACAGCCGTCTGCCTCGGGCGCAATGTGGTGGACTACCCTCTCGACAGGGGGACGTGGCGCATGACCGACTTCCAGACGATGTTCCACCGGGCCACTGGCCAGGCGCCCTATCCCTGGCAGCGGCACGTCGTCGAAGCCGGCCTGCCTGAGTTGCTTGCGGCTGAGACGGGCACTGGAAAGACGGCCGGCGTTGTGTTGGGCTGGCTGTATCGCCGGCGATTTCACGACGACCCGCAGGTGCGGCGGCAAACCCCCCACTGGCTGGTCTTCGTTCTGCCGACCCGAGTCTTGGTGGAGCAAACCGTAACGTCGGTTCGGTCGTGGCTCGAACGGCTTGATCTCGAGAAGCAGGTCGTCCTCCATCGGGTTCTGGGTGGAGAGGGGAAGCTCGACACCGCGTGGCGCCTGCAGCCTGCCAACGAAGCTGTCTTCGTCGGCACGCTGGACATGCTCATCAGCCGCGCACTCAACCGCGGCTACGGGTCGAGTCGATTCGCATGGCCAATGGATTTCGGACTGTTCAACTCGGGTTGTCACTGGGTCTTCGACGAGATCCAGCTCATGGGACCGGCGCTGCCGACCTCCCGACAGCTCGAGGGGCTGCGCCGCAAGTTCGAAACCGCCGCCCCCTGCGCGTCGACGTGGATGTCCGCCACCGTTGACCTGCCGACCCTTAGCACCTTCGACAATCCGACCGTGACGTCGACCGTCACCCTCACCGGCGCCGACCGGGTGGGAGGCCTCGCCACCCGCCTGAACGCCACCCGGACCGTACAGCGCCTGCCCACCACCGGGGACAAGAAGCAACAAGCAGACGAGATCGCCACAGGACTGGCCGCTGCCCACCGGGAGGGAACCCTCTCGATCGCGATCTGCAACACGGTTGACCTCGCCCGCGATGTCTGGCGCCGGCTCGCCGACGTCACCACGGCGGAAACCGTCCTGCTGCACTCGCGATTCCGTCCCGGCGACCGCGCAGTGCAAGTGGACGCTGCCCTGGCGGACATCGATGGCGCGGGACTGGGCCGAATCGTCGTCTCGACGCAGGTCATCGAGGCTGGCGTGGACATCTCCGCCTCGACGCTGTTCACCGAGGCCGCGCCTTGGCCATCCATCGTGCAGCGTGCAGGCCGGTGCAACCGAGACGGCGCCGAACCGAACGCGACGCTGCTGTGGGCTCCCCCGCTCACACCCGGCCCATACGCGGCCGTCGACGTCCAAGCGGCCGTTCGGGCGCTGGAGTCGCTACAGGATGCTGCCATTACCAGCGGTGAGTTGAGGATCGTAGAAGTCGAAGTCACCCGGCCCACGTATCCGGTCCTTCGCAGGCGTGATTTGCTTAGCCTGTTCGACACCACCCCCGACCTCAGCGCCAACGATCTCGACATCAGTCCCTATGTCCGTGACGCCGACGACTTGGATGTGCTGGTGTGCTGGCGGGACGTGCCGCCGGACGCTGTCAGGTTCGACACCGAGGTGGCAGCGGTCAGCGAGGAGCTGTGCCCTGTCCCCGTCGGCAGTCTCAAGGACGTCCTGAAGACCCGCCGGGCCTGGCGCCACGACCACCTTGCCAAGGCCTGGATCCGGGCCCGGGCTAGCGACGTCCGCCCCGGCATGATCGTGCTGCTGTCTGCGGCGGAGGGCGGCTACTCGCCGGCAGGCGGCTGGGAGCCCAGGTTGCGCGCTCCTGTGCCAGCGGTCAGCACGGCCGACCGGGACGTCGCCCTGAGCCACGTGGACGAGGCGACGGATGACGACGTCGCTACCTTCGCCCCTGATCGCTGGGTCACGTTGCTGGACCACCTCGCGGATGTGGAGGCCGAGGTCCGGCTCCTCCTCGAAGCGAGCGGGTCCGTGGACCTTCCCCCTTCCATTCGGGAGGCTGCCGCAATGGCGGGGCGGCTGCACGACCTGGGCAAGGCCCACGAGGTGTTTCAGGACACCATGCGCCGCTCGGCGACGTCCGATGCGGAGATCGCAGTAATGGAGGCTCGCCGTCCCGTAGCCAAGTCGGGCGGCAGAAGCAAGCCTCGCCATGCACGCCGGTACTTCCGCCACGAGTTGGTTTCGGCCCTCGCCCTACTGGCCGAACCTGAGGTTCTTGCGGACGTCGCTGAACCCGATCTCGTCGTCTACCTAGTCGCGGCCCACCACGGACGCGTGCGCATGGGCCTGCGGTCCTTGCCCGATGAACGCGTACCCCCCGGGCAAGACGACAGGCGTGTCGCCCTTGGTGTATACGAAGGCGATCGTCTTGACGAAGTCGGTGTCCCCGGCGGAAGGGTGCCCGCCACCGTGCTGTCGCTGTGGCCGATGGAGCTGGGGGAGGGTCCGAACGGTCGAGCCTCGTGGACGCGCATGGCGCTCGGGCTGCGCGACCGCTCCGACCTCGGCCCGTTTCGGCTGGGATTCTTGGAGGCGATTGTGCGTGCGGCCGACTGGAGGGCCAGTGCCGGGACTGGCCGCGGGGAGGTGCGCACGTGATTGAGTCGATCATCCTGGACGGGTGCCAGCTGGAACCGCTGAGCTCCTACCTGAAGGCGCTGGGCGTCCACCGGTTGGTGGCCGAGCAGGTGGACCCTGAAGCAGCCGGCTGGTGGCAGGCGGGCAGATACCTGCTGCGCTCCCAACTGGAAAGCGATGCGGTCGTTGAGTTCTTGGTGACCTCCTATCACCCAACGCCTCTGGTGGCGCCGTGGAACGGTCGAGGAGGCTTCAGAACCGATCAGCGTCGAGAGTCGGAGAAAGCTGTCCAGGAGATCGAGGCCAGCACGGACGAGCGGCTCGCGCCGTACCGCGAGGCCATCGCCGCTACGAGGGGCCTTTACGAATCGTCCCGCTGGGCCGAAAAGGACAAGGCGACGCAAGTCCTGCTCTGTCGGGAGAAGCTCCCTGACCAGGTGGTCGACTGGCTCGACGCAGCCGTGGTCCTCACGGGGGACGGTGCGGTCTATCCACCACTGCTCGGCACCGGGGGCAACCTCGGCAGCATGGACCTGAGCAACAACTTTATGCAACGTGTGACCCAGGTCCTGGCGGTCCGACAGGGGCGGCGAGCGCCTACCGTCGATGACAGCCGGGCTTGGGCTCGCGCCGCCTTGTTCGACCGCGGCCAGCCGGCGCTGATAGGAGCGGCCGTCGGGCAATTCGATCCGGGCGGGGCGGGTGGGGTGAACGCGGCTCCGGTGGGTCAGGCGGGCAGCTTGGTCAATCCTTGGGACTTTGTTCTGTTGCTCGAAGGTTCATTGCTGTTTGCCAGCGCCGTCGCACGGCGGCTGGGAGCCGATCAACGGGGCCGCGCTGCGATGCCCTTTACCTTCGACCCCTCCGCGGTCGGCTACGCCAGCGGCGCCGAAGGCGAAGGGTCTAAGGGTGAGGTCTGGGCGCCCGTCTGGCAGCAGCCGGTTACCTTGCCGGAGATCAGTTACTTGCTCGGAGAGGGCCGTGCGGCATGGCGGGGGCGGCAGGCTCGCACCGGGCTGGACATGGCCAAAGCCGTCTCCTCACTCGGCGTTGACCGCGGCGTGCATCGCTTTGTGCGGCATGCGTTCGTCGAGCGGCTCGGACAAAGCACGATTGCCGTCCCAGTGGGCCACATGCGCGTTACTCAACGGCCAGACGTCAACCTGCTTGCCGATCTTGCATCATGGACTGACCGCCTGCGTCGGGAGGGCAGACGGCAGGGCACGCCAGCCGCCGTTGTGGCGGCCCTACAGCGGGTCGAGTCCGCCGAGTACGAGGTCGCTCGACGCGGTGGTTCTCGGCAAGTGCAGGGAATCTTGGAGGCGGTCGCGGCAGCCGAGCAAGCGGTCGCTCGAGCAACAGCCTTTCGAGGTCGCTCCGGGCTAGGCCCACTGCCTTGGATGGATCCGGACCGGTGGCTGCCGCTGCTCGACGACGGCACCGCCGAGTTGCGCTTGGCAGGGTCCTTGGCGCTGGCGCATGACACCGACGGCAGCAATCTGCGGTCGATGACGCAGCCCATCCGCTTGGACGGTCGGAGCCGGCGGCCTGCGTGGTCTGATGCACCCTCGCGCGTGGAGGGTCTGGGCCGACGTCCTATCGCCTCCGTGCTTGCCGACTGCCTCATGTGGCGGGCCAGGAATGCTGCCACCGACCGGCATAGCAGCGGACCGGTCGGAGTAGAGCCTGCCTTCACCTACGGACCCGCGCCCAAGGCCGGTGATGTGGCTGCGCTCGCCGCTGGCGCCGTGGACGTCGACCGCCTGGACCGCCTGCTGCGGGCACTGCTGATTCTGCGACCTGGTCAGACACGACATCGCTGGCAACAAGCGGGTGAGATGTCCGTCGTCGAACCCCCGCTGTGGTCATTGCTGGCACCCTTCTTTGCGCGCACGCCCCTGCAAGTTGGCGAGGTCACGGTCGAGCTGCGAGCCCAGCCTGAATGGCCAGCGCTGCTGGTCGCAAACCGTGCCGGCGAGGTCGCCACCCAGGCTTTGCGCAGACTCCGGATGGCCCGGTTGCAACCAGTGGCCACTTCTGCGGCAAGGCTGGCCAGCGTTGCTGCACCGGACACGGGGGCCGCCTCTGCGGTGCGGCTGGCAGCTGCCTTGATGTGCCACCCCGGGCGCGCGGCGGCGCAGGAAGCCTTGCAGCGGTCCATCGATCCCGACCGAGGAGAAGCAGCATGACCTTTGCCCACAACCGCCGGCTGTTCGATGTGCAGCTTCGGGCGGTCAACGGCTCGCGGTTCCAGCCGACTGGCTTTCCCGACATCGGCGCGGCAACCTTCCGACGCCCAGATGCCGAGCGCGGCAGCGTTGACTGCCTGATTGTGGAGTCGGCGCAGTCGATGGCCAACAATTTGGAGGCCGTCGGATGGGACGAAGCGGCCCAGGCACCGGTACCTACGTTAGAGGGCCTTCCGTGGGTGCGAGTCCTGGCCGCCGACGACGGCCGCTACTTGACATCGAGCCGGACTGAGGCGCACCGCCTGGCGTCCGCATTCGTCAAGGACTCTGTGCTCGACGGTGTCGGGATGCGTGAAGTCGTCCGCGAGCGGCTCGCTCTGCACGAGGACACTCCACTGGCCCCGCGATCGATCGCCGCGGCCGTCATGGCCCTGGACCCGCTGTGTCTGGTACACGGCGTCTTCTTCGCCGAGCCGGCGAAGGTCTGGCCAGGGCAGCCCAAGATCGCTCGTGCGCTGACCGGCTTTATCGAGGCATCTGGAGTCGAGGCGGCAATCAGCGGCGGCGTCAAGCGTGAAGCCGTGCTGCACAAGACGACGGAAGGAGGGACCGCCAAGGAGGGCTACGGTTCGATCCCGTTCCACCGGACCGAGTACACCGCCGAGGCGATCACCGCCTCGTTCTCGCTGGATCTGGCTCAGCTCCGGTCGTACGGATTGCCACAGTCCTCCACGGACCTCTTGGAGGCGATCGCGCTGTGGGAGATCCGGTCGTTGCTGGACGGCGGGCTGCGTCTGCGCACAGCCTGCGACCTTGCCCCGGTTGACGGCGCGCCCACTGACAATCATGGCCAGTTATTGCCCGACGTGGAAACGTTGGCTGAGCGGGTCCGGACGGGAATTGCGGAAAGCGGCGAGGTTCTTGGTGTGGGGGGGCCTCTGGACGTTCAGTGGTCTGCCAAGAGGGCGGGCATGTCGTAGTGGCCACCTTGTTGCACGTTGGGCTGCCCTGGGGGCGCTTTCACGCGACTCCATGGGGCCGACACGTCAATGAGGGACAGATTGAGTGGCCGCCGTCTTGCTGGCGGCTGCTTCGAGGGTTGTATGCCACGTGGCAGACCCGTGCTCCAGATCTGCCATCTGAAGACGTGTATCCGATGCTCGATGCGCTCGCCGAACCACCGTCTTATCGCTTGCCTCCTCACGTCGAGGCCACGACCCGCCACTACCTGCCCGACCATGTGAGCCGGAAGGTGGCGGGCCAGCAAACTAGTACCGACAAGGTCATCGATGCGTTCGCAGTAACTCGACGTGGGGCCACACTAATCGTCCGTTGGGACATCGACCTCCCAGCTCCTCAGCATCAGGCGCTCGGCCACTTGGCGACGCTTATGCCCTACCTGGGGCGCGCGGACAGTCTCACCGAGATGTGGCTCTCCTCCGACGGTCATGACGACGACGGCGCCGAGCGGGAATGGCTGGAGCCGAACCCGGAGTCTACAGAGCCCACGATCCGACTGCTGGCTCCGCGTCGACCTCTGGAGATCGACAGATTGACCGTTCGCACCGACCAGGTCAGAGGCCAGCGCTTGATGTCGCCTGCCGGCACCGTCTGGATTCCATATAGGCGCCGAGAGCCGGTTGATCCTCTCGCCGCTGTGCATCGACCTCGTTTCCGGCGTCCCCAGGCGGTGCGATGGTCACTGTCGGCCGCTGCGTTGCCCAGCGTTCGATCTGCGGTGCTGATGGCCGATGTCCTGCGGGACGCGGCCATGTCGCAGTACGGCCAACGCCATGGGGGCGGCGCCTCTCCCATCCTGGCGGGAAAGGACGCGGCGCGGCAGCCGCTTCGGGGCCATCGTCACACCCACTATCTGATGCTCGATGAAGACCGGGATGGTCTCATCGACCACGCAATCGCCTATGCACCGGACGGCTTCGACGAGCCAAGCCTCCGGGCCCTCGTCGACACCCGGCGCCTCTTTGGAAGGGGATACCTGCGCGACTTTCGCCCCTGCCGCCTGGGTCTTGAAGCCGTCGGTGATGTCGCCACGGCAGCGCCGCAACTGCTCGAGTCCTCGGACACCTGGGAAAGCTTCACGCCATTCGCGGCACCTCGCCATCGGCACAAGAATCAGAGTGAGGCAGAGTTCATCAGAAGAGAGGTAGCTCGTGAGGTCACGGTCCGAGGACTCCCGGAACCGGCGGAGGTGGCCTTGATGCAAGACCGCGCATGGCTGGCGTTCCGGCGTCACAGGGCCCGCGAGACGCTCGAACAAGCCCGTCCTGCAGTGGGTGTGCGCTTGAGATTCGCTCAACCGGTTCCCGGTCCGATCGTCATCGGTGCCCTCTCCCACTTCGGGCTGGGCCTGTTGTTGCCGACGAGATGAGCATGGCAGCGGAGCCGTCGAGCATCCCCGAACTGGTCCCAGCGCGGATGGTCAACGAGTTCAGCTACTGCCCAAGGCTGTTCTTTCTCGAGTGGGTCCAGGCGAGGTTCACTGACAACTACGAGACCGTCGAGGGCCGTGATCACCATCGCCGTGTCGACAAGGAGCAGGGAGCGGCTCCGCTGCCCGAAGAAGGGCCGTTCGGGGAAGCGCGCTCGGTCATGGTGTCCTCCGGTGAGCTGGGATTGGTCGCCCGCATTGATCTGATCCAAGGTGACGGCGGCGCCGTTCGCCCGGTCGACACCAAGCGTGGCCACCCGCCGGACATCCCCGAACAGGCATGGGAGCCCGAGCGGGTGCAGCTGTGTATTCAGGGCCTCCTGCTGCGGGAGGCCGGTTACGACTGCGTTGAGGGTGTCCTGTACTTCGCCGGCGCGAGGCGACGGGTGACCGTGGCATTCGACGAGGCGCTGATCCAGCGCACGTACGAACTCGTAGCCCAGCTCCGCGGCGTGGCCGCGAACGACCTGCCACCGCCACCGCTCGTCGACAGTCCCAAATGCCCTCGGTGCTCGTTGGTTGGGATCTGTCTACCGGACGAGACGAACGCGCTCGCCGCCCGCACCGAGCTGCCGGTGCGGAGGCTGCTACCGCGCGACCCGGCGCCGCGACCGCTGTACGTGACCGAGCAAGGCACGTATCTCGGCAAACGACAGGGTCGCATCGAGGTCACTCGCAACGGTGAGCGGCTGCACTCGGTCCGGCTGCTCGACGTGTCCCAGGTCTGCTTGTACGGCAACGTGCAGATCAGCTCGCAGCTGCTGCGGGATCTGTTCGCACGCGAGGTGCCGGTGTGCTGGTTCAGCGGGATTGCGACGGGGCTGCCGTCCAAGCATGTCGAGCTGCGGCGTCGACAGGTCGCGCTCGCTCATCAAGGTGGTCTTGCCGTGGCCAGGCGGATGGTCGAGGGCAAGATCCGCAACAGCCGCACGCTGTTGCGACGCAACGCCCGCGCTGACGTGAGCTCGATCGTGGCGTCGCTCAAGATGCTGGCCGACGAAGCGACCCGAGCGGCGAGCATGGAGACGTTGCTGGGGGTCGAAGGGGCTGCCGCCCGCCTGTACTTCTCGGGCTTCATGGCGACGTTGCGTGACCGGGAGCGGATGCCAGGCTTGGCGTTCAGCTTCGAAGGACGCAACCGCCGCCCCCCGCGCGACCCGGTCAACTGTCTGCTGTCGTATGCCTACGGCTTGCTGACCAAGGATTTCACCGCGCTGTTGCACGCCGTCGGGTTCGACCCCTATCTCGGCTTCTACCACCGTCCACGCTTCGGCAGGCCGGCCCTGGCGCTGGATCTCGTCGAGGAGTTCCGCCCCCTCATCGCGGAGTCCGTGGTCATCAACGTCCTCAACAACGGCGAAGTCGCTGCCGGTGACTTCGTCGTTCGGGCTGGCGGGGTCATGCTGACTCAGGAGGGTCGCCGTACCGTGCTGGCCGCATACGAGCGCCGGCTCGACGTGGAGATCCGCCATCCCACGTTCGGTTACACGATCGCCTACCGGAGGGTCTTTGAGGTGCAAGCTCGACTGCTCGGCGCCCACGTGCTCGGTGAGGTGCCGGAGTACGTGCCCTTCATGACACGATGACTCATGGCGCGCCGCAGATTGCTGGTCGCGTACGACATCCGGGATCCGGCCCGCTTGCGGGCTGTGCACGCTGCGATGAAGGGTTTCGGCGACCCGCTCCAGTACTCCGTCTTCCTGTGTGACCTCGACGCCAGCGAGCGGATCGTCATGCGGGCGCGACTGCGGGACTTGATGAATGAGCATGTCGACAGCGTGGCCATCGTTGACCTCGGCGACGTGAGGGGCCGCGGCATGGAATGCTTCGAGTTCCTCGGCGCGCGCTTGCCTCTACCGAGACATGGCGCCCGGGTGATATGACCGTTCGAGCGCTCCGGTGCTGCTGGAAACGCCGCCAGCGCTCGGACGTCCGTTGACGTGCGGTAACTAGCTCGTTGACAGTTACATAGAGAAGCCCGAGTCTCAGACGAGAAGCACCTCTCGCAATGCGCTACAAACCGCCTGCTCACCGACCGCTTTATGGGACAGCAGTCACCGGGGCCGATCGGCCCCGGCTCCATTGAGGCGCGCTGACCATCACCCACACGAGGGCGATCTACGCGGGATACCTCGGCGCCGACCCGGACCCGGCACCGCCTTGGTTTGACATCGAGGACACCTTCCCCGGCACGGGCGCCAGGGTGCAGACCGTCGTCGTCGGCACGATCCCACGGCGCCCTGAGCGCAGAGAGGCGAAGGACGCATGAGCGAGCAGGTACGCGCCGAGCTGGTCGGCCCCGGACGTGTCGACGTCGTCACGCTCGGTACCACGCCGGTGCCGGGTACCCCCGGCTCGACCGGACCGCCCGCGTGGGCGTGGCTGGGTGTGTGGCAGGCCGCCACCGCCTACGTCGTCGGCCCACCGGCGGCCGTTGTTCGCCACAACGGCATCCAGTACATCGCGCTGGCCAACTCGAC
>Ga0136615_10001171_pt1 | contig 12468 bp, 11 predicted proteins | sample AntDrymUQ2882206_2_FD_106647 | JGI IMG/M metagenome (GOLD analysis project Ga0136615, IMG submission 106647) | Polar desert sand microbial communities from Dry Valleys, Antarctica - metaG UQ288 (22.06) | ecosystem: Environmental > Terrestrial > Soil > Desert | place: Antarctica: Dry Valley...
GGCGACCTCGCCGACCAAGACCTCGCCCGACTTGGAGAACGCCACGACCGAGGGCGTGGTCCGGGACCCCTCGGCGTTCGGGATCACGGTGGGCTCTCCGCCCTCGAGCACTGCGACCACAGAGTTGGTCGTGCCGAGGTCTATGCCTACTGCTTTTGCCATTTCTTCTTCCTCCTGCTGTCGTCGGCTGTTGATTAATATGAGCGTTCCGGCACACTATAACTTGAGTGTACTGCTATCAACTCATGTCGAGTGTGAATTGTTCCCGGCTGTGAGGACTGGATTCTCGGCCGCGAATCGGGGGCGGGGGGTGGCGGCAAATGCCCTCAGTCCGCTTCTACCCACAGTTTCTTGTGGGCAGATGTTCTCGGTCCGCTATTGCCACCTCGGAAGCGGGGTGGGCCGGGGGTCGCGGGCGGGGCCGGGCCGGGAGAGTAATTTATGAGGCGCCGGATGGGGTCGAGAACGGAGGTCGGGTGCTCGAGAAGCTCTTGATGACGCTTGTGATTGCGCTGAGCGCGGCCCTGTTCGCGCGCCGGACCCGAACGCTCGTAGAGCTCCTTCGCCTGGGCCGGGACGCTCCGCTCAAACCGCGCCGCTGGGGGCCAAAGCTCACCCAACAGCTCGTGGTGGTGCTGGGCCAGAGAAAGCTCTTGCAATGGAGCCTCCCTGGTGTCATGCACGCGCTGATCTTCTGGGGGTTCCTGGTTCTCCTGACCACGATCGTGGAAGCATTCGGAGCCGTCTATCAAGTGGAGTTCCACCTTCCCCTGATCGGACGGTGGGGTCCGCTCGGGCTCCTACAGGACATCTTCATCCTCGCCGTCGCAGCGGGAGTGGGACTCGCCTTTTCGATCCGCAAGCTGCAGCGGCCCGGCCGCTTCAGCGGCTCACACCTGGGAGAAGCCGACTACATCCTGCTCACCATTGGCGCCATCATGCTCACCCTTTTGCTGGCGCGCGCAGCCCAGATAAGTCTGGACCGGTTTCCCTACGACGCTGCTTGGACGCCGGTATCACAAATGCTTGCAAGTGCGTTCGAAGGCCTATCTCGCGGTGCTCTCGAGGCGCTGGAGACCGTGTTCACCTGGTGGCACTCGTTGTTGGTGCTGGGATTCCTCGTCTACCTCACCTACTCGAAGCACCTCCACATCGTCACCGCCGGGCTGAACGTCCTCTTCACATCAGAGCGGCCCAAGGGGGCGCTCGCACCCATGAACCTGGACTTCGAGACCATGTCCGAGGACGACCGCTTCGGCGCGAACAAGATCACCGACCTCACCTTGAAGCAATTGCTCGACGGCATGACCTGCACCGAGTGCGGGCGCTGCCAGTCACAGTGCCCCGCATGGAACACCGGCAAGCCCCTGTCTCCCAAGCTCGTGATCATGGACTTGCGCGACGAGCTGTTCCGATCCGGCGACTCCCTTCTCGCCGCCAAGGCCGGTGGAAACGGAAGCAGGAAGGTTGAAAATGGACTCGAAGCGGCCCTCGCCGAGCTTCCGCCCCTCAATCCCGAAGTGGTGGCGGACGAAGCCATCTGGGACTGCACCACGTGCGGCGCCTGCGTGCAAGCCTGTCCCGTCAACATCGAGCACATCGACGTCATCGTCGACATGCGACGCAATCTCGTGATGAGCGAGTCACGTTTTCCGCGTGAAATGCAGAGCGCTTTGCAGAACCTCGAGACCACCGGCAATCCGTGGGGGAGACCGTCTCAGGAGCGGCTCGAGTGGATGAAGGGATCTGCCAGGCAGGCCAAGTTGGAGGTGCCGCACATCTCCGACGCGCCAGACGCTGAGGTGCTGCTGTGGGTGGGGTGCGCCGGAGCGTTCGACGAAAGAAACCGCGGCGTCGTCTACGCGTTCGCCCGCCTCATGGAGATAGCAGGGATCTCCTTCGCGGTGCTGGGCAAGGACGAGTCGTGCACCGGGGATCCGGCCCGTCGCATGGGGGCCGAGCACATCTTCCAGATGCTTGCGGAGCAGAACGTCGAGCTGCTCAAAGGTCAAGCGCCCCGGCGCATCGTGACCACCTGCCCACATTGTTTCAACACGATCTTCAACGAGTACCCGCAGTTCGGTGGTCACTTCGAGGTCACCCACCACACCGAGTACCTCGCCGAGCTCGTGGCGGCCGGCCGGCTGCAACCGCGGGAGCCCGTGGCGGATTCGATCACGTATCACGACCCCTGCTACAACGCGCGCCACAATGATCTCATTCAGGGCGCCCGGACGGTGCTGGACGCGATCCCGGGCGCCATCTATAGCGAGTTGCATCGCCACGGGCACGGCACGTTTTGCTGCGGAGCCGGCGGCGGACGGATGTGGATGGAGGAGCGCAGGGGCAAAAGGATGAACCTCGAGCGGGTCGACGAAGCCCTGGCTTCAGACTCGGATACCGTCGTGGTGGGCTGCCCCTATTGCAACATCATGCTGGCCGACGGCGTCGTCGATCGCCGCGCGAATCTAGACCTCGGCGTGACCGACCTTGCCCAGATTTTGCTGCGTTCGGTAGAAGGAGAGAAATGACCCTGAAGGAAAGTGCGTACGCCGAGGCCTTGCAACGCGACTCGGAGAGGTTGGTGGCGGCGGCGAGTGGAAACCTCGAGGGCCAGGTGCCGACCTGTCCCGGCTGGAATGTTCGGGACCTAGTGGCCCACACCGGGGAGGTGCACCGCTTCTGGTCTCAGGTTATCGAGCGCCGCCTCCAGGACATCGGTGAGCGGGATGCGATCCACGTTCCCTCGGACGACGAGCTGCCGGCATGGTTCCGAGAGGGGGCCGCACACCTCTCACACGTCCTCTCCTCGATCGACGGCAGCATCGGGGTGTGGACGTGGTCTCGCCAAAAGGACGCCGCATTCGTCAAACGCCGCATGGCCCAGGAGACCGCAGTTCACCGTTGGGACGCCCAATCGGCCACGACCAAGCCCGACCCGATCGAGCCCGAGCTGGCCCGCGACGGCGTCGATGAGCTTTTCGACATCTTCATGCCGGTGGAGGAGGCTCGCCTCACCGGCCACGGAGAGACGATCCACCTCCATCAAACAGACGGCGACGGCGAGTGGATCGTGACGCTGGGGGACAGGGTCACGGTGGAGCGCGGCCACACCAAGGCGGACACCGCGGTTCGAGGCACGGGCTCGGATCTGTTGCTGATGTTGTGGCGGCGGGTGCCGCCCTCTCAGCTGGAGGTTCTCGGGCAACCCGCGAATCTCGAGCGTTTCCTCGCCTGGATCGACCTCAATTGAAGTTCTCGTAGTAGCGAGAGGGGGTCGGACCGCGCTGGCCCTGGTACTTCGAGCCCAGACGGGCCGAGCCATAGGGAGACTCGGCCGGGGACGACAGCTCGAAGAAGCTGATCTGCCCGATCTTCATGCCCGGGTAAATCGTTATCGGCAGTGTGGCGACGTTCGAGAGCTCGAGGGTCAGGTGGCCCTCGAAGCCCGGATCCACGTAGCCCGCGGTCGAGTGGATCAAAAGGCCAAGCCTCCCCAGCGAGCTCTTGCCCTCGAGGCGCGCCACGAGATCGTCGGAGAGCCTCACGTGCTCGCAGGTCGAGCCGAGCACGAACTCACCCGGGTGAAGGATGAAGGGGCCCTCGTCTGAGGCCTCCACCAGCTCGGTGAGGTCCTCCATCGGCTTCTTGACGTCGATGTACGGGTGGCGGGCGTTGTGGAAAGTGCGGAAATAGCGGTCCACCCGCAGGTCGACCGAAGAGGGCTGGACGTCTGAGTCGTCGAATGGCTCGATGCCGATGCGGCCGCTTTGAAGCGCCTTGCGGATGTCCCGGTCCGACAGAATCACGGCCGAAGTGTAGGGCTAGTACCATCGAATCAGCGCGGGTGTAGCTCAATGGTAGAGCTCCAGCTTCCCAAGCTGGTTACGAGGGTTCGATTCCCTTCACCCGCTCTCACTGTTTGCGCAGCTCAGGGTGGTACAGCTGTTCGATGCGAGTGAGCGCATGTCACACGGATGTCAAACGGGCGTTATGCATGAAATTACGGCGCACGGATCTCACGCGGGTACGGGTTATCCCCATAGGAGAACGCGCTGAGCGCGTCGGAGAGGCCGAGTGCAGGTAACGTCGATTGCATCCAACGATTAGAGGAGGAACTGTGGATGGGGACTCGCTCTTGGAGAGGTGGTTCGCCGCGGGAGACGAGGGCGATCTGGACGCATTTGACGACTTTCTCCACCCCAACGTCGTAGTACACGCGCCGATGGGTCTATCGACTGAGGGGCCCGATGCCGAGAAGGCGGTGTGGAGAGATGCCCTTCGCGCGATGCCCGACATCCGCCACGACTTGCAGGAAGTGATCAGCTTGGGCTCCACGATTGCGGCCCGCGCCGTCGTGACGGGTACGCTCCAAGGCGATTTCGCGGGTATCAGCGCCAACGGGAAGAGCTTCCAGATCGATCAGGGTCTCTTCGCTCACGTCCGCGAGGACAAGATTGTCGAGGCTTGGGAGATTGTGGACACGGCGAGCCTTCTTCGACAGCTCGGCGCGCTCCCCGCGTGATTGAGGCGCTCGTCGTACCACCGAGGCCGATTCTTCGCGCTCAGGTGTGCCCGGCGGAAACGAGCGCAGCGACGTAGCGTGGGGCTTACCCTGCAATACGCCTTCTAGTGGCCAAAAAAGCCGGAGGACTCCATGAGTGAACTCGACGATTTCCTCAACGAAACCCTCCCCCGGCAGATCGAGGCGGAGACGGCGATCCACAACGGCGACGTTGAACCGCGGCTGGAAATGTGGTCGAGGAAGGATCCCGTGACGCTCCTCGGTGCGTTCGGCATCGCGCACAGCGGCTGGGATGAGGTCAGTCGGGCGTTCCGGTGGGTTGCGTCGCGCTTCTCCAATTGCACCGCCTATGATTTCGAGTTGCTTGCCGCAGGCGTCAGTGGGGACCTCGCCTACACGGTGGCCTACGAGCGAGCCACGTCCTCAATGGACAATGGCCCGGTAGAGGCGCAGATGCTGCGGGCGACACACGTCTACCGTCGTGAAGACGGCGAGTGGAAGATTGTTCATCGCCAGGGCGACGGCTTAGGCAGTGATCAGGCTCCGCGCGACAACGCCTAGTCCGATTCCATCCAGGGGTCCGGCCTCGAGCGACCTCACGAGAAGCCGCCGGAGTAGTGTCGTAACTTCTCCAAGGCGGTGTTGTTCGACCCAGTCGCTCACATCACGCTGGAACGATCAACGATCAGTTCGTGCGCAGCAGGATCACGGTGCTCGGCGAGTTTCGTGCGGACTTCCGTGTCATCGGCCGAGTTCGTGAAGGCGACCCTGGCGTAACCGTCACAGCGACGGCTCGCTAATGTCATGGACGGGCTAGCTCAGAGGTCGCTCAGATCCCTCGGGCATTCCTGTTTGCTCAGTTTGCCGGCGGAGCCGATACCAGCTCGGGTCGGGGGCTTTCAGGAATTTAGGCAACGACACGTCGACGGATTCCTCATCGGTGACCGTCCACCCAGAAAAAGCGGACTCGATGTCCTTTCGACTCATCCCGCGCGGGGTCGGCCCTCTGCGGCCAGGTGCAAACGCAAATATCAGGAGGGTGGCGTCCGGCGCGGCGACCGCACTTACCTCCCCGGCCGCCACCTGCCGTTGCTCGTCCTTAAAACCATGGATAGTGCCTCCATCGAGGACCAGTTGGAAGCCGGTTCCAACGCCGGCGGCGCGGAGCGCGGTCACGTCGCCTTCGAGGAACTCGACCTCCATCCCCGCACTTTTGGCCCGTGCGCGGGCAGCACCGATAGCCTTCGGGATCATGTCGATGCCTGTGACCTGCCACCCGCGGGTCGCAAGCTCGACCGAGTCTCGTCCGGTGCCGCAGCCGAGGTCCAGAGCCTTTCCGTAAGGCGGCTCCCGTCCGCTTTCCTCTCGGGCGAACCAAGCTTCCACCTGCTGGGCGACCGGGCCTTGCTGAGCGGCTTGCTCCCAGGGCGTAAATCCCACCCGGTAGGCGAACTTATAGAACCCCATGCTCATGCCGTCTCCTCCATCTCTGCAACGAAGACTCTGGCGGCCTGCTGTCGAGAGCGTACGCCCACTGACATCCTTCAACCCCCGGGCAGGCCACCTTCCTGAGTTCCGGTCAGGGCGTCGGTGGGGGGAAGTACTCCATCGCGAACAGCTTGGACCCCGAGAAGCACAGACTCCACACACTGCCCTTGGGGGCCGCGAAGTCTTCGGGAAGAGGCACCCTGTCCGCTTCTGCGAGCCGGCCAAGTAGGTCGGGGATGACGTCTCCCTGACTGCAGGCGACCGCGGCCCCCCCATTGGTAAGCCCCCGCAACAGCCCGACCGCGGCGTTCCGGTGCCGGGGATAACCGAGCTCCGACAGCAGGGAGTCCTCCACGACCGGTACGCCCGAGCTTTCGCTCAACGGCTCGACCGTCTGGACGCAGCGAACGAAGTCGGCCGAGATGATGTGGCCGGGCGCGAAGCGCACGAGCAAGCGTGCCAATCCCGAGGCTTGCTCTTTACCCTTGGCGTCGAGGGGACGGAGCCGGTCGTCCTTCTTCCACTTGGAGCGCTGGCCCGCGCTGCCGTGGCGCACCAGCAGCAGCAACCTGGTGTCGACCGGCTGGCCTGCGAAACGGCCCAGGATCTCCCTGTCGGTGGGATAGGTGAGCAGATCTCGAGCCTCCGCCAGGGGAGTCCAACGGATACGGTCAACCTCGTTTCCGGCCTCGAAGGCGCCGGGGCCGGCCCGCATCGCCCAGAAGCTCGTGACCTTGGGACGAGCCCCATTGCGAGACGACTTCAGATAGCGGACCCTGCCCAGCGAACGACCCGGGAGAGCGTGGTAGCCCGTTTCTTCCCACACCTCTCTTAGAGCGGCCTCGAAGGCGGTCTCGCCCGGCTCGAGCTTGCCTTTGGGGAGGCTCCAATCGTCGTAGCGGGGGCGGTGGATGAGAACTACCTCGATCTCGTCGGCGGCTTTCGCCCGCCGGTTGCGCCGCCACAGCAAGCCCCCGGCGGCGCGAATTTCTGGTCTCTTCAGCTCTTCATCCATGCCACCAGCTTCTTATCGTCGAGCTTGGACCAAGTCTTGATCCAAGCGGTTCGAGCCTCAGCTGCGGCCGCCAACTCTCGTTCGAGCAGCCTACCGGCCTCCAGCGCCACCACGGGACGACGCTCCTTGGCCACCAACCGCTCGACCGTGAACTGTGCCACAACCGAGTCCTGAAGCTCTCCCAGAGCGTCCTGTACGTCGGCCGCCCGATTGGCGAACCTGACTACCCGCCTGTTCTCCAACGGATCCGCCACTGCCTCGGCCGCATAGCGGGCCCGTTTGGTGAGTCTGCGCAACCGGTGGAGATCCTCGTTGGAGGGGTCCGAGCCCAATGAGGCGGCCTTTTTTCTCGCCTTCTTCCACACCTGCAGAACCAGCGGGGGCAGGGCTTCCGAGCAGAACCGGTGAGCCTCTACGGTCAGCGGCGGACGGACGCGAGCCTCGTCGAGGCGATCGAGAAGCTCAACGTAACGAGCCTCGGTGAGCGCATCGGAGAGCTGAGAAAAATCCCGGTCGCGTTGCCGAGCCAAGGCCTTGAGGATCGGGCCCAGCGCCCGCTCGAGGTCGGGCGACGAAGATCTGAACCGCTCCGATAACACGTCCGTGTCGCGCACGGCCCCCAGCAAATCTCCCAGCCACTTCAGCTCAGCGCTCGTCCCATCCGCCCACCCTTGGTCCAGGAACGCCCCGAAGGTCCGGAGATCGCTGCGCAGCCTGCGGGTGGCGACCCGCATCTGATGCAGGGGTTCGGTCTCGCCCAAGCGGGTAGCGGGATCGTTGGTGACCAGACGCTGAAATCCGGAGTTGAGTGCGGCCTGCACTGCAAGGCCGGCGCGATCGGTGGGACGCAGGTCCAAGCGCTCGAGCTCCGACGCGGCGCCGGGAACGATGCCAACGGCGCGGGCGAGCTTAGGGGCGGGGGCGGCGGGAACTGCTCCTGCATCGCGAAAGACCTCGGCCAAGCGTTCCACACCCGCCCTGTCCAGGCCCCGCCCCTCGATCTCGATCTCAGAGAAACGCCCGGTCACCCGGTTGCCGTCGAGCACCGAGACCACGTCGTGGGAGATCTCCGCAAGCTCCTGTTCCAGCTCCCCCATCAGCAGCCACCGTTTGCGAACAGTTCGAAGCCGCGCCACCGGTGCCAGGGTCTGATGTCTCAGGTAGGCGGTGAGGAGGCTGCGAGCCTCGGCAGGCGCAGAGCGAGCGCCCCCTTCGAAGCGAAGCTCCCGGCGCTCTGTGGCATCGCTTTCCTCGATCGGCAGCTTGAGGGTCCACGCCGACCCCTCGTCGTCTCCCGACCTCCATCGAAGCGTGATCCCACTCTGTGCCAACCGCAGTCCCTCGGTGTCGTGATAGGTCGCTCGAAGCGTGACCGGGTCCAGCTCGCGGACCTCGACGACTCCGTAGCCGTCGGATGTGAAGTCGGGGAGCTCGACCGCACCTTCAACCGCCAGCTTCACCTCGACCTCACGCATGACGGGTCGCCCTTTGCATAAGCATTTGTTGCATATCGACGCGTTCAGCACCATCCTGAGCTTTCACCCGTGACCAGTTCCCTTCCGCGTCCAAGCTCCAAGCGTTGACGTTGTCCCTAAAACCGACATCGAACAGGAACGTCAGCTCGTCCTTGAGGGAAGGCGCATCAACCCTCACAAGAGCCTCCACGCGCCCGTCGAGATTGCGAGGCATGAGATCGGCGCTGCCGATAAACCACTCCTCATCCCCTCCGTTGTGGAAATAGAAGATACGTGAATGCTCGAGCCAGCGACCCACGATGCTGTGGACCCGGACGTTCTCGCTCAAACCTTCGATACCGGGGCGCAAGCAGCAGATGCCCCGCACCAGGAGGTCGATCTCGACCCCTGCCTGCGAAGCGTCGTAGAGAGCGTTGATCACGCGCTCATCCACGAGACTGTTTACCTTCATTGCAAGGTGCCGTCGCGGTTCTGCGCTGGACGCCGAGCTCTCTCTTGCAATCAGAGAGATGATCCGCTCGCGCATGTCTTCCGGTGCCACGATCAAGTGCCGATACTCGGGCCGGCGCGAGTATCCGGTGAGGTAGTTGAAGAGCTCGCCGACCTCTGCGCACAACTCGTCATCGGCCGTCAACAGGCCAAGGTCTTCATAAGAACGTGCGGTCTTGTGGTTGTAGTTCCCGGTCCCTATGTGTGCGTAACGATGGAGCTTGCCCTTCTCTTGTCGAACAATCAACAACAATTTGGCATGCGTCTTCAGTCCCACGAGCCCGTAAACGACATGACAACCCGCCTTCTCCAGTGCGCGCGCCCAGCCGATGTTGGCGCGCTCGTCGAAACGGGCCTTGATCTCGACGAGAACGACGACTTGCTTACCCGCTTCTGCTGCGTCGATGAGCTTGTCGACCACCGGGCTGTCCCCTGAGGTGCGGTAGAGGGTCTGCTTGATCGCCAGTACGTTGGGATCAGAAGCGGCCTGTTCGATGAGCCGTTCGACGCTGGTCGCGAAGGAGTGGTAGGGGTGTTGCACGAGCACATCTCTTGCGCGCAGCGCCCCAAACATGTCGACGGGTGCTTCGTCGACGGCCATTAGATCGCGATGGGTTGCGGGAGAGATCGGATCAGCCTTCAGATCGGGCCGTTCTATATCGTAGAGGCCCATCAATCCCCCGAGATCGAGGGGGCCGGGCAGACGATGGACATCGAGGGGCTCGACCTCTAGCTCTTTTCTGAGCACTTCGAGCACATGCGGCGACATGTCGGTTTCGATCTCGAGACGGACGGCGGGACTGAACCGACGCCTGACGAGCTCCTCCTCGAGAGCCTGCAGGAGATCCTCGGCACCATCGTCGTTGATCTCGAGGTCCGCATTGCGGGTTACTCGAAAGGCATGATGTTCGACGATGTCCATGCCCGGAAAGAGCCGGTCCAGGTGTGCCGCAATCACATCCTCCAGGGGCACCAGACAGCCGCTCTCGGCTGCGGTGACCAAACGCGGGAGCACGGGCGGGACCTTGACGCGGGCGAAGTGGAGTTGATCGCTACTCCGGTCGCGCACCCGAACGGCCAGGTTCAAGGAAAGGTTCGAGATGTAGGGGAACGGGTGTCCCGGATCCACCGCCAGCGGGGTCAGTACGGGAAAGATCTGGCGGGAGAACATCTCGGTGAGACCCCTCCGCGCCTCCGGGTCCAGCTCCTTCCAGCGTTCGATCCTGATGCCTTCATCTCCCAAACGGGGGAGCACGTCCCGGCAAAAGATCTCGGCATGATGCGCCACCAGCGGGGCCAGTCGCTGCGCCAAGGCCCGCAGCTGCTCACGCGGCGTCTGTCCCTCGGACGAGCGAACCACGAGGCCCGCCGCCAGCTGCCGTTTCAAGCCGGCGATGCGGACCATGTAGAACTCATCCAGGATCGAGGCGAAGATCGCCAGGAACGTGGTTCGTTCCAGGAGAGGAGAGCCCTCGTCCTCGGCGCGCGCAAGCACCCTGGCGGCGTAGTCGACCCACGACAGCTCACGATTTATCAGCCGCTCGTGGACCTCACGCCTGGGGAGGGGAGAGGCCGTTTCAGCCGCTGAGGTCATCGCGCCACGGTAGTACCAAAATGTGAACAACGCGCAAATTCAACGCGAATCCGCCAATCTACCTGCGCCTATGGGTCAGAAGCCGCCCCGAGCGATCGATGCGAACTTCGTGTACTGGTTCATGAACGCAAGCCGCACCGTCCCCGTGGGCCCGTTCCGCTGCTTGGCGACGATGAGCTCTGCCTCACCCCGGTGATCGGTATCCTGATTGTAGACCTCGTCGCGATAGATGAACATGACCAAGTCCGAGTCCTGCTCGATGCTTCCCGACTCACGCAGATCCCCCAGCAGAGGGCGCTTGTCGGTGCGAGTTTCAACCCCGCGGTTAAGCTGTGACGCACATACGACCGGGACCTCGAGCTCACGAGCCAGGATCTTCAGCGAGCGCGAGATCTCAGACACCTCTTGGGCGCGGGTCTCGGACCTCCGAGGAGATTGCATCAGCTGAAGGTAGTCGACAACCACCAGACCGAGTCCGAACTTCGCCTTGAGTCGGCGGCATTTGGCCCGCATCTCCATCAGAGTGATGTTGGCCGAATCGTCGATGAATATGGGTGCTTCGGCCAGCCGGCCGAGTGCGCTGGAGAGCCGCGACCAGTCCTGTTCTTGCAGGGAGCCTCGCCGAATCCGCTGAGAGTCCACACGCGCCTCCGAGGAGAGGAATCTCTGCACGAGCTCGTGGCGAGACATCTCGAGCGAGAACATCACGATCGTCTGGCGCTGATGAAGCGCGGCATGGAGAGATATGTCTGCGATCAACGCCGACTTCCCCATCGAGGGCCGCGCCGCGATGATCACGAGGTTCGAGGGCTGGAAACCGGCCGTCATGTCGTCTAAGTCCGAGAAGCCTGAGGCGAGGCCGGTAACGCTCTCGCCGCGTTCGTAAAGGGCCTCGATCATCTCCATGTTCTCGTGGAGGAGCGGCCGGATCGGTTGAATATCGTCGCGCAGACGCCGGTTGCCGACCTCGTAGACAAGCTCCTCGGCGGCATCGAGGCCTTCGGCGACGTCCTCCGGAATCGAGAAACCGATTTCCTGAACCTTGTTGCCGGCATCGATCAGTCGCCGCAAGAGCGCATGCTCCTCGACGATGCGAGCGTAGTGGCCGGCAGAGGAAGCGGTGGGATAGGCCTCGAGCAGGCCGTGGATATAGGGCTTGCCCCCGATCGTCTCGAGCGTGCCCCGGCGAGTCAGCTCCTCTGCGCAGGTGATGGCATCCGCAGCCTCGCCGCGACCGTAGAGCGACAGGATTGCCTCGTAGATTTCGGTGTGGCTGGGTTTGTAGAAGTCCCCCGGCTGGACGACCTCGACGACGTTGGCAATAGCCTCCTTCGATTCGAGCATGGCTCCCAGCACCGACAGCTCGGCGTCGAGATTGTGCGGCGGGATGCGACTATGTCCCACCGGTTGAAGCGAAGCGCGTTGCGCCACTGTGTTCCCCTCGCTTAGCTCAAATTACGTCTCTGTAATTCCAGCACACGGGTACGACAGCCGGGCGACAAGTGCCGGCTGGCCGGCTCCCCCTGAAGTCCTTCCGCGTCCCGCGCGCTGGCTAAGAGAGGGACGCTACGCGTCCGGCGCTGTGGGTTACAAGAAGGATGTGGACGGCGTGGATAACGACCTTAGCCGCCGGTCACGGGGGGTAGGGGCGGTCGATAACGCTGTGGGCTTCGCGCGCAGTGGTGGTGAATTGTCTATGTGGCTATCTGACGACACCCTCTGTGTCAACCTCCCTCCTCAAGCGGCAGCCCCGGTTGCCGGGTCGCGCTCGGCGAAAGCACGGGCTGCGCCGTGCCGAGTCGGGTCGTAAGGAACCTGATCGATCCAGCAGCGCCAGATGATCCGGATCCAGGCGCGGGCGAGGATTCGGATCGCGTGGGGA
>Ga0136615_10001172_pt1 | contig 12464 bp, 12 predicted proteins | sample AntDrymUQ2882206_2_FD_106647 | JGI IMG/M metagenome (GOLD analysis project Ga0136615, IMG submission 106647) | Polar desert sand microbial communities from Dry Valleys, Antarctica - metaG UQ288 (22.06) | ecosystem: Environmental > Terrestrial > Soil > Desert | place: Antarctica: Dry Valley...
CTTGGATAGTTTGATTGGTTGTGCTGTTCTTGCCATGTTCAAAAGATACAGGAAGAGAGCATCTTTACCAATCAACTTAAATTACAGAGTACTCAGCGGCAATTTCGCAAGTGGCACTAATCCTAACTTCCTGGTGCCCACCGGGGCTAGTCCGGCGCGAACGCTGCAACTTGGCTTCCGCGTGACTTTTTAAGTAACTACGTGCATCACGGGGACTCGCGGCGGGTCCCCGTGATGCATGGCCGACCAAGTTTCTGTTCTGTTAGTGTCGCCGCCAGGATCGTAACGTTCGAGGAGGGGCAAGTAATGCGTTTAATAACGGTGAGAAGTCTGTCCGGTATTTTTATCTCGCTGGGTGTTCTCATGGCAACTCCGATGAGTCTTGTGGCCCAGCGAACCGTCAAGCCCGTCCTGCACGGCAGGCACTGGGTGGCGATCACCGGCAAGCCGCTCGGAGCGACCGCCGGAGCAATGATTTTTCAAAAGGGCGGGAACGCCGTGGACGCTGCCTGCGCGATGCTCGCAGCCACCTCCACGATGTGGGATACGCTCTCGTGGGGCGGAGAGACACAGGCGCTCATCTACAACCCACAAACACAGAAGGTGATCGGCATCAATGCCCTGGGCGTAGCGCCGACCGGGGCCACGGCAGACTTCTACAGGGGGAAGGGGATGAAGTACCCCCCCGAACATGGCCCGCTCGCCGCCGTCACGCCGGGCACGCCGGGCGGCATTCTCGTCATGCTCGCCGAGTACGGCAAGCTGAGCCTGAGCGACATACTCGATCCTTCGATCCAGATGGCGGACGGCTACCCCATCGAGGCGCAACTCGCCAACACCATCGAGCGCGAGAAAAGACGTCTGAAAGAGTGGCGCTACTCGCGTGAGGTCCTGCTGCCGCGCCCCGGGCAGAAGCGCGAAGCGCCGGAGGCGGGCGAAATCTTCCGCCAGCCGGACCTGGCGGCCACGCTGCGCAAACTCGTCGAGTCCGAGCGGCAGGCGCTCGCCGCGGGCAAGAATCGGAAGGAGGCCATCTACGCCGCAAATGACCGCTTCTACAAAGGCGACATCGCGCGCGAGATCGCCCGCAGTGTGAAGGAAGAAGGCGGGCTTATCACGGCGGAAGACCTCGCCAACTGGCAGGTCCGCGTCGAGGAGCCGGTCAAGATCACGTACCGGGGGATAGAGGTGTACAAGCTCACGCACTGGACGCAAGGGCCGGCCATGCTCCAAGCTCTTAATATCCTTGAGCATTTCGACCTCAAGGCCATGGGTTACAACAGCGCCCGCTACATACACGCCATCTACCAAGCGATGAACTTGGCGTTTGCCGACCGCGACCTATATTACGGCGACCCATACTTCCCGCCTGCCGAGCCGATCCGCGGGCTGCTCTCGAAAGACTATGCGAAACAGCGCGCGAAACAGATCAACTGGGAGCGCAACGACCCAGCAATCGCCCCCGGCGACCCGTATCCGTTCCAGGGCGGGAAGAACCCTTACCAGAATATACTGGAGAAGTGGAACGCGCCGAAGCCGAAGCCTGGCGTCGCGCCCGCGCGCACGCAAGACAGTCTGTCGCTTAAGCGTGAGGACGATTTCAAGAGGTCCTTCTACGCGGGTACGACCTCGGTCGAAGCGGCGGACGCGGAGGGCTGGGTTGTCTCGGTGACGCCGAGCGGCGGGTGGGTCCCAGCCGTCATCGCCGGGCGCACAGGGATAGGCTTGAGCCAGCGCGCGCAGAGCTTCGTGACCGACCCGGCGGAGAACCCCTTCAACGTTATCGAGCCGGGCAAGCGCCCGCGCGTCACGCTCACGCCCACGCTCGCCTTGAAGGACGGAAAGCCGTTCCTCGCGTTCGCCGTTCAGGGCGGCGACAGCCAAGACCAGAACCTCCTACAGTTCTTCCTCAACGTGGTCGAATTCGGGATGAATGTGCAGCAGGCGGTCGAGGCGCCCAACGTCAACAGCTTCCAGATGCGAAGCTCCTTCGGCGAGCACGAGTCCCGGCCCGGTCGCATCCTGCTCGCCGAATCTATACCGGCCTGGGTGCGCGCGGAACTGACGCGGATGGGCTACGAACTGACGTTCGAGGAGCGCACCTCTGGGCCAATCAACGCCATTCTCTTCGACCGCGCGCACGGTACGATGTGGGGCGGCTCTAGCAACCACGGCGACGATTACGGCATCGCTTGGTGACTTAGCAACCTGTGGGGGTAATGACTCGCATCAGGGTGAGCGCGTGACAGCCATTGTAACAATGAATGAAGAGACGTAAACATGCCTCATGCATTACCTCGGATTTCGAGAATGATATAGTCCGCCGCACATTGTTTTTATTGCTCTCCGGCGATGACCAAAAAGCGAATAAGGGTGGGTGAAGGTGCGGTCCATGATACAGAACAAGAGGCGACCTTCACTTTTGCTGATTATCGGGGCGTTCGCGGCGGTGTATCTGTTCTGGGGTTCGACGTATCTCGCTATCAAATATGCCATCGAGACGTTGCCGCCTTTTTTGATGTCGGGGTGGCGGTTTATGATCGCGGGCGCGGCGCTGACCGCGTGGGCGCATTTCTCGGGCGCGGAACGTCCGACGCGGTCGCAATGGCAATCGGCTGCCGTCATCGGTGCCTTACTGTTCTTATGCGGCAACGGCGGCGTAGTGTGGGCGGAGCAGTACATCGCGTCGGGGCTGGCGGCATTGCTCGTCGCGACCGAGCCGTTGTGGATCGTGTTGCTCAACTGGTTGCGCCCTGGTGGTGTGCGCCCCGGCATGAAAGTCGTTCTGGGATTGGCGGTAGGCTTTGCCGGCGTGTGGCTCTTAATCGGTTCGGGATTGTCAGGGAGCGGCGACGCCGTCGCGGGCGGAGGAGGTACCGTGCTCGGTGCCATCGTGGTCATCGCTGCGGCGTTCGCTTGGGCAATAGGATCGATCTATTCGCTTCACGCACAGCTTCCCGCATCCTCGGCCCTCGCGTCAGGGATGCAGATGCTCGCCGGTGGCGCGTTGCTCACCCTCGCCGGCACCTTCTCGGGTGAGTGGTCGCGGCTTGACCTTAGTCGCTTGTCGGCTGTGTCTGTCGGCGCCTTTATGTATCTCGTCGTCTTCGGTTCGATCATTGCCTTTACGGCCTATAGTTGGCTGCTACGCAGCGTGAGTCCGGTACGCGCATCAACCTATGCTTACGTCAACCCGGCGGTCGCGATATTGCTCGGATGGGCTGTGGCGGGTGAGGCGATCTCGCTGCGAACTCTCGTGGCCGCCAGTGTGATCGTTGCATCCGTGATGTTGATTGTTTCGCAAGACAAGCGGAGCAACGAAAGCCACAGGGAAGAGACCGCTGCCCCCTGCCGGTGCTGAACTCGACTTTCCAACAATGGCGAAGGAGATTTCGCGATGAACGCGAGGAGTTCACATGACGTGACCAAGCAAGCGGACGAGTACCCCACTATCTCAGTGCGGCGTCAAAGATTACGAATGGACGTGGTGGGCAAGAGCCGTAGCGTGCTGGTACTGCCCCGCGTCCTTGAGGCGAGTGCGGAGTTCTGGCTCATCTCATCACAAAATTCGAGCATCGGTTAGCGCGGCGGAGGATGTTTTTATGACTACAGACCGCATCGCCTCTTACGTCGCAGAGAACGCTGCGCGCTTTCTCGACGAGTTGACGGCGCTTGTCTCGATCCCGAGCATCAGTACATTGCCCGAACACCGCGAGGACGTGCGGCGCGCCGCTGAGTTCCTCGTCGCGGAGCTGCAAGGAACTCTCGGCATGAGCACGGTCGAACTCATCGAGACCGCGGGGCACCCACTCGTCTATGCTGAGTGGATAAACTTGCCGGACAAACCCACGGTGCTGATCTATGGTCACTACGACGTGCAACCCGTCGATCCGCTTGAATTGTGGCTTTCGCCGCCTTTCGAGCCGGTAATCAAAGGCGACGACTTATTCGCGCGCGGTGCCGTAGATGACAAGGGACCGATGTTCGCGACCCTCAAGGCGATCCAGTCATTGATTCACACAGAAGGTACATTGCCCGTCAACATCCGGTTACTCATTGAAGGTGAGGAAGAGAGCGGCGGCAAGTCTGTCGAGGCTTTCGTCAGTGCTCATGCGGAGCACCTGCGGGCCGATTGTGCGCTCGTGCTCGACACAGCGATGGTTGCGAAGGGTGTGCCGACGATCTCTTACGGTTTGCGCGGGATGGCCTATGCCGAGATCGTCGCACGGGGTGCAGAACACGATTTGCACTCTGGCGTGTACGGAGGCATCGGGCCGAATCCGCTGCAAGCTTTAGCGTGGGTATTGGCAGACCTCAAGGGGCGCGACGGGCGCATCAACCTACCAGGACTCTACGAGATGATGCAACCGCTCTCTGACGAGGAGCGTGCAGCGCTTGCCCGCCAGTCCGAGCTGCAAGAAAAGGAATTATTGAGCGCAGCAGGATTCCGTGAGATGTCAGGAGAATCCGGCTTCTGCGTCGCTGAGAGGGCAAGCGCGCGCCCGACTTTCGAGGTGCACGGCATCATCGGCGGCTTTACCGGCGAGGGTGCGAAGACGGTTATCCCAGCGGAGGCGAAGGCCAAAGTTTCGCTGCGGCTTGTGCCGGGACAAAACCCCGCCGTCGTGCTCGCGTTGTTGTCCAAGCGAGTGCAGGAACTCACATCACCAGGTATCACGTTGGAAGTGCGTCCGCTGCACGTCGGCGACCCGGTGCTGCTCGGCTTAGATTCTCCTGTGCTGAAGACTGCCGCCCGTGCGCTCGAACAGGAGTTCGGGCACGAGGTTGCATTCCTGCGTGAAGGCGGTTCGATCCCCGTAGTAGCACTATTCGATCAGTTGCTGAAGGTGCCCGTAGTGTTGATCGGTTTTAGTTTGCCCGATGACAACATTCACGCGCCGAACGAGAAGTTCCATATCCCGAACTACTATGCCGCGATCCGCGTGGTGGCGGGCTTCCTTAAGCGATTGGGGGCGAAAGCCGAGGCAGAATAATGGCGATGGTCGGCATCAATGGGTGATGAATCACTGGCACTTTACACTGACGGCGTAACTGAATCGTTCAACGAGGTGGGAAAGGAATTCGGAGAACAACGCCTGATTGAAGCCTTGCGGCGCCGCCGTGCATTGTCTTCTTCAGTGTCTTGGTGGTTAAATTCTTCCTCTTAAATAAAATGGTGAAGCGCAGAGGAGAGTTGCCGCTTCACCATTTCTCATTCCGCTTTGCTGAAACTTAGTTGCGATCTTGCCTGTCGTGTTTTTGCTTGTAGATGTGCTTGCTGGACTGTTGCAACTCGCGTTGGACACGGGCGCGTTCTCTGGCCGTGAACTCGCCGCCGGAGCGACGATAGAAGGCTTCCTGAGTGCGAATAACTGCCTGTTCAGCGGCGAGTCGTTGCGTCTCGCGCCGCGTTAGTTCGCCGCTGCGGACGCCCTGCCTGATGCGCGTGGTCTGCCGCCCCTGTCGCGCATTGACCGACTTGGTCCTACAATTCGGCTGGTTCGCCTGCGCCTCGGACGCGAGCGGAAACGCTAAGGCTGCGACGAACAACGCCGGAGCCAACAACTTCTTCAAACTTTCTACCATGTTTTTTCTCCTCTCATCATTCAACTGATTAACCATGCGAGGTGGTCATCAGTTTGGACGAACGCGATTCCGAGAAAGTCTGAATAATATCCGCTCTTACAATTCGTCAAAGGTGCTCAAGACAAGTTCCATGTTGGAGAGGTCTGCGAACAACGCATCGGGCTTCTGCGCGGCGAGCGCGTCGTGACTGTCGAAACGCCCCATGCAGACCGCGACGGAGCGTGCGCCGAAAATCTGGCGCAGGCAATGTCGATGGACCTGTCGCCGAGAGAGTCGAGACATCCGAGCAGATGGAACGCCTTCGGTCCCTTCACTGCGATTATGGTCAAGGGTATCTGTTCTCTCCCCCAGTCGATGCCGCGGCTGTCGAAGAGTTGATTCAAGCGCGGCGGCATTATCGTGATGCTGGCGGCGCGCTGACAAGTTCCTCTGTGAACGGGCTAAACGATGTAGCGCCGAAAGCACAACATGTACATTCCGCGCGAAGGTTGGAACTCCCGCACATCTGATATTTCGAGGCTAAATACAAGACAAAAGCTTACAAAGTCCAATGATAATCAAATATTTTGGTTCGGCAGTCCTGGTATCATCAGATGCGACGCAAATGATCAAAGCCATGACGGAAAAGGCTTTTCGCAAGGCGCCCAGGTTTCTTTATTTTGATGGGGTTGGAAGTTGCCAACCACTCACCCACGATGTACGCCCAACCAAAAGCGACAGTCATCAGAAGCTCGAAGTAAATATATGCACTGGCTTCCAGCGTAAGGCCAATCTTTGTCGAAACAAGCAGGACGCGAAAATCGTTTCTATGGCATTCAAGAAAATGTCTTTAGACAGGATAGATCGGATGGGCAAGGGAGCATTGGAAGGAAGAGGCGACACCATTCTTGCTGACCGCTGTTTCGTCCTGTCAATCTTGTCCAATTGTTTTGCTTAAAGTTGATAACAAGCGAAACACTGGCCTCGGTTTCTATCCTGTTCGGAGTAGACCTCTTAAAGGAATGGCCAACCATCGAAGTGATATGCTAAGGGGAAACTTCTCCAGCCAAGAGAAACCAGGTAGGGTAGAATGAAGTCGAGCAGACGAATTGAATTGCTGGTCTTCGCAGCACTGTTGTTGGTTTTCCCGATCACAGCTTATACCTACAACAGCAGTGAGATGCTGCGACGGCAGAGGGCGCAAAGAGCAAAGACATCCTCGTTGCGCAAACAAACGAATACTTGTCGAGGTTGAGTGTTCCAATGAAATATAGCAAGCTGATTTTGAAAAACATACTCCGCAACAAGCGGCGCTCGCTGCTCACCATCTCAAGCTTGGTTGTCTCATTGTTCTTAATAATCACGCTCGCGACGATACTAACCGAATTCACGCGCGGAAGCGAAGAAGCCAATCCGTTGCGCCTCGTCTCGCGCCACGCCGTTTCGCTGACCTTCAATATCCCCAGTGCTTACCAGGCGCGCATTGCCGCATTGCCTGGAGTCAAGCATGTCACGCCGTACACCTGGTTCGGTGGCATTTATAAAGAAGAGAAAAACTTCTTTGCTAATTTTGCTATTGATCCGAAAATTTTGCGGTCTCACAATCCGGAAACAAAGATGTCTGATGCCGAGTGGCAGTCTTTTATCAATGACCGGCAGGGCGCCATCGTCGGCCAGAAATTGGCGAAATTATATGGCTTCAGTCCAGGCCAGCGGATTACCCTGAAGAGTCCCATCTATCGAGCGGACTTGGAGTTCATCGTCCGCGGCATCTATACCGGTGGTGATGAAAAGACGCTCTTCTTCCATCACGACTATCTCAATGAATCCATGCCCGCGTGGGGCAAAGACAAGGTTGGAACCTTTGGCATCATGGCTAATACGGCGGCCGACGTACCACGTATTGCGCAAGCGGTTGATTCGGTGTTCCTCAATACCGATGCGCCGACGAAGACAGAGAGTGAACGAGAGTTTGCCATCAGCTTTGAAACCATGATGGGCGGCGTCAAGCAGTTTATGTACGGCATTATGGCCGCGATCACGTTCTCGCTCTTGCTGGTCATGGCTAATACAATGGCGATGAGCGTGCGCGAGCGGACTAGAGAGGTCGGAACGCTTAAGGCACTCGGCTTCCAGCGCGGGACCATTGCATGGATGTTTGTCGGCGAGTCATTACTGGTCGCTGGGCTGGGCGCGGTACTCGGCATTGGATGCGCGATGCTTGTCTTCAAGTCGGTTGATCTCAGTCTCTACATTCCAAATTTCCAATCATTCATTCCTGCTCCGCAGACTTTGGTCACGGCCTTTGTGGTCGCACTGTTTGTCGGATTTGTCAGCGTAATCTATTCAGCTTATCGAGTTTCCGGGATGACCATTGCGGAAGCTCTGCGGAGTACGGAGTGATGGCTTTACCGATCAAATACAACGTTCGTAACTTGATTGTGCGCAAAGGCACGACGCTGGCAACGGCGATCACGATAGGTCTCACGGTCGCGGTCTTTTTGATGGTGATGGCGCTCGCTCGCGGCATTGACTTAACGCTGGCATCGAGCGGTGAGCCGCTCAACTTGATCGTACTGCGCAACGGCAGCAACTCTGAGTTGGTCAGCGATGTGACGCGCGAAAACTTGAGCACGCTTGTGTATCTCGACGGCGTTGTACGCGAAGGGGATCAGCCGTTGGCCGCACCCGAAATGCTGACGCTTATCTACCGTGCGCGAAAGGGAATGAGCCAGGGAGCGAATATCACGATTCGCGGCGTCGGGCCGATGTCAACCAAGCTCCGCTCTGGTTTCAACCTCGCGACAGGGCGCATGTTCCAAACCGGTCTCACAGAAGCCATTGTTTCGAAACGGATTGCCGAGCGCTTCCAGGGTATGGCGATTGGCGACCGGTTCCGCGTGCAAGGCACGGACTATATGGTGGTGGGTTTGTTCGATGCGGGGGGCAAGGCTTTTGAGTCGGAGATTTGGGTAGATGTTAATTCGCTTCGCAGCACGATGAAGCGCGAATCTTATTCTTCGGTGCTGTTGCGTGTAAAAGACGGGGCAGCGCTTGGGTCATTGGCGAAGCGCATCTCGGATGATCAAAGATTGCAATTGAAAGCCGTTCCGGAGCGAACTTTTTATGAAGAGCAGCAGGGGACGGCTTCAGGTCTCTTAAAGGGGCTTGGAGTTTTCATCGCGTTTATTATGGCGGTAGGCGCAGGGTTTGCGGGAATGAATACGATGTATGCGGCAGTGGCGCGGCGCACCAAGGAGATCGGAACTCTGAGAGTGTTAGGCTTCAGCCGTCTGAGCATTCTCATCGCCTTTGTGTTGGAATCAATTGCTATCGCCATTATCGGGGCGGGGATCGGCATCCTGCTCGCCTTGCCGCTGAACTTTGTTTCGACGGGGACATCCAACTTCGCGACGTTTAGCGAAATAGCTTTTAACTTTCGCGTTACGCCCGACCTGATGCTATCGGCACTAATCTTCGGCGCAGGCATTGGCTTATTTGGATCGCTGCTACCCTCGATTCGTGCGTCTCGGTTCAAGATTATTGACGCATTGCGTGCTTCGTAGAAGAAATAGCCACAGAGAAACAGAAGCACAGGAAAACGCGGAAGTAGAAAATGATTAACGATCAACCTAAAGACATGTCTTCTTATTCATCGCTCATCATTTTGCGTTCAGCCTTAGCATCCCCTGTCTCTCAGAACTACTTATCTGTTTTTAACAACGGACATCTGATCTCTGGTGAAGAATTAAATGGTTTCGAATCCTAAAAGCGAAGAAGAGAAACAAAATCTCAACGAGCGACTGAAGAGCCTGCGCATTGATCGCTCGCCCGTGCCTGTCTCAAGCTCACAGAACCGCGTGCCGAAGAAGTTGTTGCTGGCGTTATCAGTGCTCACGGTATTGATGGCTGCGGGGTACCTCTTTATTTTTTCTGCGCCGAAGATGGTGTCGGCAGCCGAAGTCAAAGTTGAAACTGGTCCGGCCTCGATGGGGAGCACCATCCTGACCGTCTCTGGGTACGTCGTTGCGCATCACAAGATCGAGGTCGGCGCGAAAGTCATGGGGCGCGTTCATTGGATCGGCGTCGAGAAGGGAGACACGGTGCAACAGGGCCAGTTACTGGTCCAGCTTGAAGATGATGATTTTCGCGCGCAGGTCAATCAGGCGCGGGCAAATTTGGCTGCGGCGCAAGCCCGCCTCGATCAGTTGCGCGCCGGTTCGCGGCCACAGGAGAAACTAAAAGACAATGCTGCTGTGTTGCAGGCTGAAGCGAATTACAAATTCGCGTTGGACGATTATCGGCGCACTGAGCAGTTGTATCACTCAGGCGTAGCCGCCAAAATCGAACTGGACCGTGCCACAGCGCAGCGCGATGTGACCTTTGCGATGCTTGAGTCAGCTCGTCAATCAAGTGCGATAACTAACATTGGTCCACGCGTCGAAGAGATCAGGGCGGCTGAGGCGCAAGTCCGGCAGATGAAGGCTGCGCTTGATTATGCGGAAACGCAGTTGGCTAGTACGAAGATTAAAGCGCCGGTTTCTGGAACCGTATTGCAGCGAATTGTTGAGCGCGGTGAAATGGTCACACCTTCCGCTTTCGGTGAATCGGGGGCGCGCACGTCTGTCGTCGCACTCGCCGATCTGAATGATCTGCAAATTGAACTCGACATCAGCCAAACCGATTTCGCCAGATTGAAGATGAATCAGCGAGCGGAGATTATTCCCGAAGCTTTCCCTAACATGCGCTACACGGGTTTCATTGTGGAGATTGCCCCGGAAGCAAACCGCGCTAAAGCGACCGTGCAGGTTAAAGTGAAGGTCGAGAACCCGGACGAACAGTTGCGACCTGAAATGAATGCGCGTGTCAATTTTCTGGCAGAGGAAACACCCCGCGTGGCAGGGGTATCAACCAGCAGAGTGTTGGTGCCAAAGAGCGCCGTGGTGCGCCGAGATGAAAGCGATTTCGTCTTTGTCCTCAAAGGCAGCAGAGTCGAACAGCGTGTCATCCGTCGTGGTGACGAGACCGCAGATTCTTATTATGTGTTAGAAGGATTAACTGGTGGCGAATCGGTAGCCACTTCCGGTGCTGAGAGTCTGCGGGATGGCGACCGCGTCAAAGTTAGCAGCCAATAAGGATGTAGCTCAGACTGACGTCTAGGAGTGTGAAGAGTCACAGTCTGAAGTCTGTGTCACTTGATTACTAATAACTGATGGATAAGGATTGGAGTAGGTCATGTCAGAACCGATGGTGCAGATCAAGAATGTGAACAAACGTTTTGTCAGAGATGGGTTTGAAGTGGTCGCGCTTGATGATGTCAATCTAAATATTGAAAAGGGAGATTTTCTGGCACTGATGGGTCCTTCCGGCTCCGGCAAGTCCACCTTGTTGAATCTGCTGGCTGGAATCGATCGCTGTACTAAAGGCGAAGTGAATGTGATGGGAACCGATCTGGCGAGACTCAATGAAAGCCAGCTTGCCGTCTGGCGTAATTCGCACGTCGGTTACATCTTCCAAACTTTCAATCTCATTCCAGTGCTGACGGCTTTTGAGAATGTTGAGTTACCGCTTTTGCTAACTAAACTCTCGAAGAAGGATCGGGATCGCAACGTCGCGACCGCATTGGAATTAGTCGGCCTTACTGACCGCATGCACCACCGACCCCGCCAACTATCAGGCGGCCAGGAGCAACGCGTCGCCATCGCGCGGGCGATTGTGATTGACCCTGATCTGATTCTGGCGGACGAACCAACCGGCAACCTCGATGCTCGTTCAGGCGAAGAGGTCTTAAATATTTTATCCACGCTCAATCAGGAGTTGAATAAAACAGTCGTGATGGTGACGCACGATCCACACGCGGCCAGCTACGCAAGACACCAAAAGCATCTGGAAAAAGGCGTGTTGCTGGCCGAGGCTCCCGCCGCAAGGAGGATGAGCAAATCTGCAGCAATCGGGGAACCGGATTATGGAGAGGTATCCCGTTAACTCGCGTTTTACCAAATAAATTTCGTCGCAGCTTGCTGCGGTGTAATTAGAAGAGGTTGAGCTGTGCCTCATATGTAATAGACAATATGTGACCTGGCAGTCACTAAGCTTTGAGGCACGACCCATCTGATAGCTCAGCCGCGCGACCGCCTTGCCGCGTTCCTTCCTGAACCACCATCGAGGCCTGAGCCTGAACAGCAAACATGATGATGATGAGCGGGCGCGTGGCTGATCAACTCTGAGTCTGCACGGCGGATCTGTCCTACCAAATCCTAGCTATTACACATTATCTTCTTGCATGGTTACTTCCTTCTTCTTTACTTTTAGTCCAACAGTTCGATTGAATCGCTTTTCGTCAATATTCCTTCGATCAAAACGGCACAATAGACGCCAGCATAGGCCGCGTGTACCTGGGCGACTTTGCGTAAAACTTCCGGGTTGTGTTCGCCGGTGTCAGGGTCGAGCGAAATCATCTTACAGCGCGGGTCGCGTTCCAGAACCATAATCACCGCGCTCGAACCGATACGCAGTTTGCGACCGACCAACTCATCCTCGCCAAAGCCGTAATCCGATGCGAGATTAAGGTAGACGTTGGCCCGAAAGCGTCGTTTATCAATCGGAATGCCCAACTCCGCTTCGACCTGTCGGACGGTTTGCAGGCTAATCAACGAAACCGGGCGGCAGTCGGTCAACGCGCGGTCTGAACGCACGAGCGCAAGGTGATTTTCACCGCGCAATCCTTCACAGAGCATTTCTATCAACGCCGGGTCATCAACAGCGAGAGTCGCACCTGACGGCGTAACGACATCCAAAATTAGGTCGTTCGGCTCGGCGTTTGCCGGAGTGATACCGGGCGCAATGCTCATCGCTTCAATCAAATTCGGCGGTTTCGCCGCTCTTTCGGCGTAACGAAA
>Ga0136615_10001174_pt1 | contig 12462 bp, 9 predicted proteins | sample AntDrymUQ2882206_2_FD_106647 | JGI IMG/M metagenome (GOLD analysis project Ga0136615, IMG submission 106647) | Polar desert sand microbial communities from Dry Valleys, Antarctica - metaG UQ288 (22.06) | ecosystem: Environmental > Terrestrial > Soil > Desert | place: Antarctica: Dry Valley...
GCTCACGGCGAGCCGCTCGGCGAGGACGAGGTGCGACTCGCCAAGCGAAACTATGATTGGCCCGAGGACGCCCAGTTCCTGATCCCGGATGGTGTGGCCGGTCACTTCGCAGCCGGCATTGGTGTCCGCGGACGTGAGCTGCGACAGCAATGGCATGAGCATCTCGCGCGCTATCGAGCCGAATACCCCGAGTTGGCCGCGCAGATCGAGACGATGCAGAGGCGGGGACTCCCTGAGGGGTGGGACAGCGAGATCCCAGAGTTTCAGGCCGGCGGCAAGTCGATGGCCACCCGGGTGGCCTCGAGTCAGGCCCTCAACACCGTTGCCGAGCGCGTACCGTGGCTGGTCGGCGGCTCTGCCGATCTCACGGGCTCGACCAGCACTGGCCTGACCTTCGACGGCGCTGGCACGTTCTCGCCCGAGGAACGAACCGGCCGCTTCCTGCATTTCGGAGTCCGCGAGCACGGGATGGCGGCGGTGGTCAACGGTCTGTCACTCTCGAAGCTGCGCCCGTACGGCTCGACCTATCTGATCTTCTCGGACTACGCCCGCGAACCGATCCGCCTCAGCGCGCTGATGGAGATCCCGGCGATATGGATCTTCACGCACGACTCGATCGGCCTCGGCGAGGACGGCCCGACCCATCAACCGGTCGAGCAGTTGTCGTCGCTTCGCTCGATGCCGGGCCTGGTCACGTTCAGGCCGTGCGACGCCAACGAGGCCGCCGAGGCGTGGCGCGTCCTGATGCGCTTTCACCACTCCCCGGTTGCACTGGTCCTGGCTCGCCAGGCTGTGCCGATCATCGACCGCTCACGCTACGCATCTGCCGCCGGGCTCGAAAGAGGTGCTTACGTCCTGGCCGACACAGAAGGCGGGGACCCGGAGCTGATTCTGCTCGGCACGGGATCTGAGGTCCAACTCTGCATCGAGGCCTTCGAGCAGCTGAGCGCCGATGGCGTACGAGTACGGGTAGTGAGCATGCCCTCCTGGGAGCTCTTTGACCAGCAGCCACCCGAGTACCGCGACGAGGTCCTGCCGCCCTCCGTCCGTGCCCGGGTGTCGGTCGAGCAGGCCTCAACGATGGGCTGGGAGCGCTTCGTAGGCCCCGAGGGCGCGATGATCGGCATGCACACCTTCGGCGCCTCGGCACCGTTGAAGGATCTGCAGCAGAAGTTCGGGTTTACGCCCGAGGCCGTGGTCGCGATCTGCCGGCGGCAGATCGAGTTGCATGGCGGCGTCGGCGCGGATTCGGAGATTTGAGCGTGGCCACCGAGACCGAGACAACGCCGCGCAACCCGCTGCTGGAGCTGCTCGACTATGGCCAGAGCGCCTGGTATGACTACATCCGGCGCGGCTTGATCACGTCGGGCGGCCTCAGGCGGCTGATCGAAGAGGACGGCCTGCGGGGAGTCACCTCGAACCCGTCGATCTGGGAGAAGGCGATCGATGGGTCGACCGATTACGCCGATGCCATCGCCGGGCTGCGGCGGGGCGGCGAAAGCGATCCGGTGACGATTTACGAGCAGCTGGCCGTCCAGGACCTGCGCGACGCCGCCGACGCCTTTCGTCCGATCTACGACGAGACGGAAGGAGCAGACGGGTTCGTCTCGATCGAGGTCGCTCCCGAATTTGCCCACGACACCGAGCGGACGATCTCCGAGGCCGAGCGACTGCGCGACGCCATCGATCGCGAGAACCTGATGATCAAGGTGCCGGCGACGGCGGAAGGGATCCCCGCGATTCGTGCTCTGACCGCACGGGGGATCAACGTCAACATCACGCTGCTCTTTGCGATCCCGGTCTACGAGCAGGTGGCCGACGCCTACATCTCGGGGCTCGAAGACCACGTCGCGGCGGGAGGTGACCCGAGCCGGATCGCCTCCGTCGCCAGTTTCTTCGTCAGCCGGATCGACGCGATCGTCGATGCGCGCCTGGAGGAAGTCGCCAAGGCCGAGTCGGCACCAGCGAAGCGTGCGCTGGCCCGCGGCCTCGAGGGCAAGGTGGCGATCGCCAATGCCAAGCTCGCGTACCAGCTCTATACGGAGATCGTCGCTGGCGAGCGGTGGCGTTCCTTGGCCGCGCGCGGCGCTCGGCCACAGCGTCTGCTGTGGGCGAGCACCGGCACCAAGAACCCGCGCTATCCCGACCTGATGTACATCGAGGGGCTGATCGGCCACGATACGGTCGACACGGTGCCGCCCGCGACCTTCGACGCCTTCCGCCAACACGGGCGGCCGCGAGCGAGTCTCGAGGAGGACGTCGACGGGGCGCGCGACGTCCTCAAAAGCCTCGCTGAACTGGGTATCTCGCTCGGCGAGGTGACCGACAAGCTCGTCGTTGACGGGATCGATCTCTTCGACAAGGCGTTCGAGAAGCTCTTCGCGGCGATCGCCGACGCCCAAGCGGCGGAGCCGACCCCCCGCGGCCAGCCGCAGACGAGCCTTCCGGCCGAGATCGAAACCGAGATGGGGCAAACGATCAGGGCTTGGGGGGCCGAGGGTAAAATCGACCGACTCTGGGCTCGCGATGCCGGTCTTTGGACCGGCGCCGACGAGGATCGCTGGCTCGGATGGCTGGACGTCGCTGCGCATCAACTCGCGCATTCTGAGCGCTTCGCGGCGCTGGTTTCCGACATTCGCGAGGGCGAGTTCAGCCATCTGGTCCTGCTGGGCATGGGTGGTTCGAGCCTCTTCCCGGCACTCGTCGCCGGAACCTTCGGGACCGTTGACGGCTTCCCCAAGCTGATCATCCTGGACTCCACCGATCCGGCCCAGGTCAGGGCCACCGAGGAGAGTGTCGACCTGGCCAGGGCCCTGTTCATCGTCTCCAGTAAGTCCGGATCGACGCTGGAGCCGAACGCCTTCGAGAGCTACTTCTTCGAGCGCGTGTCGGAGAAGGTCGGCAAAGAGCAGGCGCCCGAGCGATTCATCGCCATCACCGACCCCGGATCGAAGCTCGATCGGCTGGCCGCAGCCCGCAACTTTCGCCATGTGGCCCATGGTGTGGAGTCGATCGGCGGCCGGTTCTCGGCGCTTTCTGACTTCGGGATGGTGCCCGCCGCAATGATGGGGGTCGACATCCAGCGGCTGCTCGACCGGGCGGAGCGGATGGCCCACAGCTGCGCCGCCTGCGTCCCCGCCGCCGACAACCCGGCGCTGGTCCTGGGGGCGGCGATTGGTACCTGCGTCCGGGTCGGGCGCGACAAGCTGACCCTGGTCGTCTCCCCGAAGATCCGCGAGCTCGGCGCCTGGCTCGAGCAGCTCCTCGCCGAGTCGACCGGCAAGCAGGGGACCGGCGTGATCCCGGTAGACCGCGAGCCGCTTGGGCCACCCACTGTCTATGGCCAGGACCGCCTGTTCGCCTACCTGCGCCTCGCAGGCGATCCCGACGTCGCCCAGGATGAGGCCGTGGCCGCGCTCGAGACGTCGGGTCAGCCCGTGGTCCGGATCAACCTTGAGGACGTCTACGACATCGGTGCGGAGGTATTTCGCTGGGAGCTGGCAACCGCGATCGCCGGCTCGATCCTCGAGATCAACCCCTTCGACCAGCCTGACGTCGAGGCCTCGAAGGTCGAGACGCGAGAGCTGACCGAGCAGTACGAGCAGATTGGCGAGCTTCCGGCCGAGGAGCCGATCGCGACCGCCGGAGGGCTCGCCCTCTACGCGGACGAACAAAACGCCTCCGAGCTACGGGAGGCGGGCGATGACTTCGGCGACATCCTTGCTGCGCACCTGGCTCGGATCGGCCCCGGTGACTACGCCGCGCTTCTCGCCTATATCGAGATGACGCCCGCAAACGAGGCTGCGCTGACGAAGATCCGGCAAGTGATTCGTGATCGCACTCGCGCCGCCACGTGCGTGGGGTTCGGCCCACGCTTCTTGCATTCGACCGGCCAGGCCTACAAGGGAGGTCCTGACTCCGGCGTTTTCCTGCAACTGACCTGCGACGACCGCGCCGACGTGCCCGTGCCCGGCCAGCGCTACACGTTCGGAGTCATCAAGGCCGCCCAGGCCCGCGGCGACATGCGAGTCCTGGCCGACCGGGCGCGCCGCGTGCTTCGCGTCCATCTGGGTTCCGACGTCGGCGCGGGTCTCGCGAAGTTCGGACAGGCGGTGGACCGTGGGCTTCGATAGATCAATCGGCTGGGACGGAGATCAACGATGCAGCTAGGAATGGTCGGGCTCGGGCGGATGGGCGCCAACCTCGTCAGGCGGCTGATGCGCGAGGACCACGACTGTGTCGTCTATGACCTGAACTCCGAGGCCGTGAAGACTCTCGAGAACGAGGGAGCCACCGGCGCCGACTCACTGAAGGACTTCGTCTCCAAGCTCGAGCGGCCGCGAGCGGCATGGATCATGGTCCCGGCGGCCTTCGCGGGCGAGATGGTCGACCAGCTGGCGGCGCTGATGGACAAGGACGACATCGTCATCGACGGGGGGAACAGCTACTACCGCGACGACATCGAGCGCGCTCGAAAGCTCGAGCCGACGGGTGTTCAATACATCGACGTCGGCACCAGCGGCGGGATCTTCGGGCTCGAGCGCGGCTTCTGCCTGATGATCGGCGGTGAGCCAGAGCCGGTGAACAGGCTCGAGCCACTCTTTCGGAGCATCGCACCGGGGCTCGATGCGGCTCCGCGGACCCCCGGTCGCGACGGAGATCCCGCTCCGGCCGAGCACGGCTACCTGCACTGCGGTCCCGCTGGAGCGGGTCACTTCGTGAAGATGGTCCACAACGGGATCGAGTACGGGATCATGGCCGCCTACGCGGAGGGCTTCAACATCCTCCATCACGCCGATGTCGGCAACCGGGACGGAGCGCCGGGCGACGCTGAGACGGCGCCCCTGCGCGATCCGGAGTACTACCGCTACGACCTCGATCTCCCCGCGGTCGCCGAGCTCTGGCGGCGCGGCAGCGTTGTCGCCTCCTGGCTGCTCGACTTGACCGCCGCCGCGCTCGCCGAGTCGCCGGGCCTGGAGGGGCTCAGCGGCCGGGTCTCGGACTCCGGGGAGGGCCGCTGGACGGTCCTCGCCGCCGTCGATGAAGGGGTTCCGGCGAACGTCTTGACGACCGCCCTGTACGAGCGCTTCAGCTCACGCGGCGAGGCCGACTTCGCCGATCAGCTGCTCTCGGCGATGCGCAAGCAGTTCGGCGGGCACGTCGAACGCCCGGCCGGAGACTGAGGTGAGCGTAGCCAGGCGGGAACTGCCGGCCGCGGCGGAATCCATCCCGAGACCGGAAGACCACGTGATCGTCCTCTTCGGGGCGACCGGGGACCTGGCGAGACGAAAGCTCCTGCCCGGCCTCTTTCATCTCGACGAGGCCGGGCTGATGCCCGAGCGCTACCGCGTCGTCGGTACCGGGCGCGATCACATCGACGACGATGAGTTTCGCGACCTGGCCCGCATGGCGGTCTCGGAGTTCGCGCGCAAACCGCCTAGCGACCAGGCGTGGACGCGCTTCGCCCCGCAGCTTACCTTCGTCGGCACCGGTGACGGCCTTGGCGCGCTGCGCGACCAGGTGGCCGAGGCCGCTGCGGAGGTGGGCGGCCAGCCGAGGTTCCTGCATTACCTCTCGGTTCCGCCCGCGGCTTCACCGAGCATCGTCGAAGAGCTCGGCGAGTTGGGCCTCAACGACCGGGCGCGGGTGATCATGGAGAAGCCCTTCGGGACCGACCTCGAGTCGGCGCGCCAGCTCAATGAGACGGTCCACTCGGTCTTCGACGAGTCCCAGGTCTTCCGGATCGACCACTTCCTGGGCAAGGAGGCGGTTCAGAACCTGCTCGCGCTGCGCTTTGCCAACGGCATGTTCGAACCGATCTGGAACCGCAATCACATCGATCACATTCAGATCGACGTGCCGGAGACCCTCTCGATCGGGACCCGCGCCGGCTTTTACGAGGGAACCGGCGCCTTCCGCGACATGGTCGTCACGCACCTCTTCCAGGTGCTCGCCTTCGTCGCCATGGAGCCCGCGACCGCGCTCGCGCCCGAGCCGCTGATCGCCGAGAAGAGGAAGGTCTTCGAGTCGATGCGCCCAGTGCGTCCCGAAGACGTCGTCCGGGGGCAGTACGAGGGCTACCGCGAAGAAGAGGGCGTCGCCCCGGACTCTGATACCGAGACCTTCATCGCCCTGCGGGCATGGGTCGACAACTGGCGCTGGGCTGATGTGCCGTTTTTTCTGCGGACCGGGAAGCGGATCGCGCAGGGAGCGCACCTGCTGACGATCGCCTTCAGGCCACCACCGCGGCGAATGTTCCCCACCGACTGCCGCTACGTGGCCGAATCGTTCGGAACCGATCACCTGACCTTCGAGCTCGGCGATCCGGGCTCGATCTCGGCCAACTTCCTGGCCAAGGTCCCCGGGTCGAAGCTCGAGCTGGGCGAGGCGCACATGGACTTCTCATACGTGGACGCCTTTGGAGGGGTGGAGCATGCGCTCGAGGCCTACGAGCGGCTGCTTCACGACGTGATGCTCGGTGACCGGACGCTATTCGTGAGCGCTGGCGGGATCGAGCGCCTGTGGGAGATCTCGGCCGCAGTGCTCGAGGATCCTCCGCGACTCGAGCGCTATCCCGTCGGCTCATGGGGGCCGCAGGCGGCCGAGGAGCTGATCGCCCCCAGGCGCTGGCATCTACCCGGACACGTGGTCATCCAGTGAGCCGTGGCGTGGCCCGGCAGGACGTGAGATCTGGCCGCGCTGAGCTTCGCATCGTCGATCACCCAGCAGCCAAGGCCGCCGAGCGGATCGCGCGCAGGGCCGCGAGCGGTGGGCACGTGGCGCTGGCCGGCGGCTCGACGCCGCGAGCAGCCTACGAGCTCCTCGCTGAAAAGATCCTCGATTGGTCGCGCTGCCAGCTCTGGTTCGGAGACGAGCGTTGCGTGACCCGAGACGACGAACGCTCCAACTTCCGCATGGTCCGCCAGGCGCTGCTCGAGCGATTGGCCGGGAGCGAGCCCGCGGTGCACAGGATCGCTGGCGAGCTGGGCCCGCACGAGGCCGCGCAGGACTATGAGCAGCAACTGACCCAGGCGTTTGGCGGCGAGACGCCGCGCCTCGATCTGGTCGTGCTCGGGCTCGGCGCGGATGGTCACTGCGCCTCCCTCTTTCCCGGGCAGGCTTCACTTGCGGAGCGAGAGCGGCTTGTGGTCGGGGTGGACCGCGCAGGTCTAGAGCCGTTTGTTCCGCGCGTCACCCTGACGCTGCGAGCGATCAACGCCGCTTCGGAGGTCATCTTTCTGGCCGTCGGGACCGCGAAGGCCGAGTCCTTAGCCCGGGCCTACAGAGGCCCGCAGACCCCGGACATACCGGCGAGCCTGGTGGCACCGCGGCGAGGATCGCTGACCTTCCTGATCGACCACGACGCGGCGGCAGTGATTGAGCAGGAGGGCGCCTGATGACCGGCCAGCTGATCGGCGTCGATGTGGGGGGTACGAAGATCTCAGTATCGGCGCTCGCGGACGGGATCTGGGATGGGCCGCATCTTTTTGCGACTCAGACCTCTGCCGCGGAGGCCCTGATCGAAGAGATCGCCGTGGCTGTCGAATCCGTTCGCCGGCCCGACGCCGCCGCCGTCGGCGTCGGGGTGCCTTCGGTGATTGAGTTCGCAACCGGCCGGGTTCGATCGAGTGTCAACGTGCCGCTCCGCGACATCGCGCTACGCCAGGTCCTCCGCGAACGGCTCCGCCTGCCGGTCTTCGTGGACAACGACGCCACGGTAGCGGCGCTGGCCGAGGCGCACGACGGAGAGCGACTTGTTTATCGCGACCTTGTGATGTTCACGGTCGGGACCGGGATCGGCGGAGGCCTGGTCTTGGGTGGCCGCGTTTTCCGGGGCGCAACAGGGGCCGCGGGAGAGCTGGGCCACACCTTGATCGGCCTCGACCTGAAAGGTGGCGTGCCCGAGCCAGGGGCCTTCCCGCAGCCCGGCTCGCTTGAGTCGCTGGCCTCCGGGCGTGCCCTGGACAGGCTTGCCGGTGTGGCCGCGGCCGCCTCTCCCGACTCGCAACTGGGAAGGCTCGCCGCAAGCGGGCATCCGGTTCTTGGCCCCGAAGTAGTAGAGGCGGCGCAAGCCGGAGATGAGGAGTCGCACCGGCTGCTCGAGCTGCTGGGTGAGTGGCTCGGGATCGGGATCGCCAACGCCATCAACACCTTCGACCCCGACGTGGTCGTAGTCGGCGGCGGCGCGGCCCGAGCTGGCGAGCTCTTGCTGGGCCCGGCGCGCGAGACAGCGCGGCGCTTCGTCCTGCCCGGCGTCGGCGATCAGACGGAGATCCGGCTCGCGCGGTACGGGCCCGACGCCGGGGTGCGGGGCGCGGCCCTGCTCGCCAGCCAGGAGATCGAAAGAGAGGGAATGTGATGCGCATCGCCCAGCTCTCGGACATTCACGTCCTCGATGCCCGCTTCGAGGCGAAGCTCCTCGACGCTGCGATCGAGGAGATCAACGCCGAAGAACCTGATCTCGTGATCGTCGCCGGGGATCTGACGGCGGCTGGGTACCGCGAGGAGTTCGAGTACGCGCGGGAGCAGCTCGATCGGCTGGCCTGCCCGGAAGTGGTGGTTGTTCCCGGCAACCACGACTCAAGAAGCGCCGGGTTCCTGCACTACGAAGACCTTTTCGGTGAGCGCTGGCATGCTCGGGCGCTCTCTGCCAACGGGGTTCGCGCACAGGTGGTCTGCGTCGACTCGTCAAAGCCCGACCTCGACGAGGGCTCGGTCGGTCGCGAGCACTATGCCTGGATCTATGACAGCTTCGCTCAGCCTGCCGATCTGCGCCTGTTTGTCTTGCACCATCATCTAGTCGCCATCCCCGGGACCGGGCGCGATCGAAATCAGGTCTGGGACGCGGGCGACGTGCTGGAGGTACTGCGCGCCTGCGGGGTCGATGTCGTCTTCGGCGGGCATCGTCACGTTCCACATGTATGGCCGATCGCCGAGCTTTTCCTTGTCCATTCCGGGACCGTGTCGACCTGGCGGGTGCGTGGCTACACCCGTCCCTCCTACAACGTGACGACGATCACCGACGAGGAGATCAGCGTCGAGATGCGGGAGCCCGGTGGCCGCCGAGAGCTGCTTGCCAGCTACCCCAGGCCCCCGAGGCCACTAGGAGAACACCATGAAGTCCCCGCGACCCGCGTGGTGAACGAGCGCGGGACGTCCGACATGGGCTCCACTTGCTCGACCCCGCATCGAGGACAACGTTCTCGATAGTAAGAACGGTGAGCTCCGCGTCGCAGACACCAGTTGAACGACGCAACTGGAGGAACACATGGACTCGACGACTCTCGACGGCACGGTTGCCCGAACGCGTGTCCTGCTGCGTGCGGTTGTGGACGCACCTATGGACTCGCGGTCCACCCCGGCCCGGCTTGCCAACGCCGGGTCCAAGCCCTCACCGCAGCCGACCACCCCCCTCTCACAAATGAATTTGATTGATGGAGGTGGTCGGCTGCGGATCGGGATGAGGAGTGAGTGATTGAAGAAAAAAAGGGGGGGTGAGTTGAAGTGAGCGGATCGGGATTGGGGAGTGGAAGTAGTCAGAGGTTGGGGACGGCTGGCTTGTCGAGGGTCGGGAGCTAGGGGCGGGGATGAGTGGTCAGTGGGCGACAGGGCGTGGAGGCGAGGGGCCGGTGGGCGAAGGGGCGGGGTTCGGATGCCCCGAGTGGGCGAGATGCGGAGGTCGGGAGAAAGTCGCGGTGGACTCGAGCCGGGTTCGCGCCACTACCCCTTAGATGGATGTACTCGCTGAGCAGATCGTCATCGAGCCTGGCTTGCGCCTCCGTCTCTCATGACCGGCCAGCTGCTCACAGCGTCCGAGGTAGCCGACCTACTCGAGCGTCTTGAGGTTGACCGGCGGCCGGGTGCGCGTCCGCAGGGCGGTCAGCACGGCGCCGCAGTGACCGGATTTTCGCGCGGCGCACGCAACGCTCCCGGTATTCGCGCGAAGCGACAGTACCCGCCCCGCTCGGGCGCCCAATCGAGAATCGTCCAGAGGCGATGCCCGCGTCAGCGATCGATTTCATCTCTATCAGGATCGAGTGACGACGCGAGTTCGACACCGAGCCGGTCGAGCAAGGCCTCGTCGACACTCAATCGCTCCACTTCGGCTAACTCCGCGACTGCTCGATCCTTAAAGAAGACCTGCTGCCCTGGATCAACGCAGTACCCGTGTCCAATGAAGAACGCCCAGTTCCGGCCACACCCGATGCGGGCTGAGTCGAACGCTAGTCCGTGCACCAGACCACCCTCGGGATTGAACCGAGTCTTGAGGTACTCGCACACCACTTGAGTGGGCACGTACTCGATATGGATGCGATCGTCCCGCTCGATCGGGCGACTCAAGTCGCGACGGAAACCCAGCAAGAACCCGATCGCGTTGCGTTCCGCGATCGCACTCTCGTCCGGGTCGAAGATGCTCGGGATCTCAGGAACTCCGTCGAAGTCAACCACCCTCAACTCTTGACGGAGATGGAAGACCGATGCTGACGCGACGCGTCCGAGATCATTCGGAGTGAGTGTTTCGCTGAGAGCAGTGTCGCGATCCGTGGCGACATAGAGCATTTCGATGCCTGCCGGGCTCATGCGGTTCTGGCTCGCGCGATCCCGAGGCGGAGTCCCAAGCTCCGCCGCCGTCGTGTACTCCTTGCCGGCATCATGAGTCCGAACCCGGTGCAAGTCGGCCCCTGGACCGACCTCGCGGATGAGACCGTACTTCTCGATCAGCCCGCCGATCTGCCTCAGCATTTCGATGCCCTCGTGCACTAGATCGGGACCAGGATCACCTGCGACGATCGGCGTGAAGAAGTAGCGATTTTCATGCATTACGACCTCGCGAAATCGCTCCCAGCTGTAGCTCAGGGCATCCCGCTCTGTGATCACGAACGGATCCCGTCGACACCAAGCCGATTCCTCGAAGGCACCAAGCACGAACTCCTCGAAGCGTTGCTCCCCGAGGGGAAGTGCATCCTCTTCCTCAAGGACGTCACGGAAGTCGTGCAGTGCGGCCTGACCGACGACGTCATCGGGCTTGGGCATAAGGCCCTCATCCTCGGCCCGGCTCCATGCGGTACGCATGGCGCGAGAGATCTCAGAGAGAACGAGGTCTGTGTCGGCGGCAATATCGACGTCCGCCCTACGCCCGCAGAAATCGCAGGTTGGATGTGATGCGTTAGCGACGATGAACTCTTTTAGGCAAGAATCGCTCACGCAGTCTGGGCAAACCCATCTCGACTCGATGGTTTGGAAGCCCTGCTCCAACTGCTCGATCTGTCGCTGCTTAAGGAAGCCGATCTTCTAAGGATGCCGCGCGCGCTTCTTGGCGATCTGATTGACGTCCACCAAGTCGCATATGCGCGGCATCGTGGCGCCTAGTCCGTCGGTCCCGCGTCAACCTCGTCCGCGGTGTCCTCAAGGAAGCGGATCCTCGCCGCCATTGCGGCCCGGTCATTCCCCTTCGCGGCACGTAGGAACTTCTCCGCGAGCTCCGCCGAGATCTTGTGGAGCACGTCGGCGACTTCGTCGGTCCAGTCCCCGACCATCGACTCGGCGATCGAACCACTGAGAAGGCTGTCCGCGTCCCCGAAGACGCTTCGCCCGTTGGCCGCAAGCCGCAGCAGCACAGCGCGCAGGTCGGCCGTGATTACGAGGCCGGGGGAAGCGTCCCGACCGGTAGACGCAAACTCGTCCAGGGCCCCGATCGCGGCGGCGATCGCCTCGCGTGCCTCCCGCCGTCGGTCGCCGTCGATGATGGTCGTCGGGCGACCACCGGACAGCACGACATCGCGCCGGATCCCGCGGTTGTTGAGCGCATCGATGGCGATGTACGCCGTCCGGACGCGCTTGTGCAAGTTCGGGAACTCGACCAGCTTCTCGCCGTGCTCCTTCCACTTGCGGTCCGACAGCTCGTGTCGCACAAAGAACTCGGGGGCGTCCGTCCCCGCAAGGACGTGTTGCCCGTGCTCGAGCTCCTCTGTGATCCGCGCGGCATCCTCTTCGTCGGCCTCAACATGCAGGATCTCACCGAGGACGCTCGCCAGTTCATGGCCGATCTCGACAACGACTACCTCAACGTCCGCGATCAGACGGACGCCGTCGCAGGCGAATGGGGAGTGACCGGCATTCCCGAGACCTTCTTCATCCCAGGGGAGGGTCAGGTCGTCGGCCACGTCATCGGCGTCGTCTCCGAAGAGCAGGTGGACGCCGGGGTCGCGGCGATGCGCTCGGGCCAGCCCCTCAGCGCCGTTTCGGGCGGGGCGCAGCGATCGACCCGATAGTCGTCCTGCGCGACAGTGCAATGACCGATCGAACTATCCATCCGACCGCGCTCGCCGGAGAGGCAAGTTGCGCTCTGGCTCCATGACCCGTCGGCGTGCGGCCCACATAGCGCCGTGGAGCCGTGTTCGGTGGTTGTCAGACTTGCGGCATCGGAGGTAGTCAGCGACACCGGCGGGAGGCGCTGGCCGA
>Ga0136615_10001175_pt1 | contig 12452 bp, 12 predicted proteins | sample AntDrymUQ2882206_2_FD_106647 | JGI IMG/M metagenome (GOLD analysis project Ga0136615, IMG submission 106647) | Polar desert sand microbial communities from Dry Valleys, Antarctica - metaG UQ288 (22.06) | ecosystem: Environmental > Terrestrial > Soil > Desert | place: Antarctica: Dry Valley...
CTCATGTTAGGGCGTCGAATGGCGGTTCCACGCCGGTCTGCGCCCCGCGCGCGCCGCGGCGCCGGGGTAGACTGACCTCCTCGGGCGCGTAGCTCAGTGGGAGAGCGCTCGCTTCACACGCGAGAGGTCGCAGGTTCGAAACCCGCCGCGCCCATCTTCTGAAGCCCTTGCATCGGCGGGGGTTTCGTCGCTTTCGGACGCTTCCGCGGAAGCGTCTGCCAGCGGCGTTCGGCCTACCGCGGTGCCCAATGGTGCCCAATCGCGGCCCTCGACGAGCGACTTGAGCCGCTCCTTGTCGCCCTCGTCCCGGCGCATCGCGTGGGCGTACACGCGCAGCGTGAAGCCCGCGTCGGTGTGCCCGAGCTGGGCCATCACGTAGGGCGGGTCCTCGCCGCGCACGTAGAGGATCGAGGCGAAGGTATGGCGGAGCTTGTGGGCGGACACGCCCTCCGGCAGCGGCTCGTGGCCGCGTTGTGCCAGGAGCTCGTCGGCGTGCGCGACGACCGGTCGGATCACGCGCTCGCGGGCGTTGTCCTTGTCGCGGCGGGTGCCCGTCGAGGTCGGGAACACGAGGTCGATCAGCTTGGCGCGCGCGCAGGCGTGGCGGTGGCTCGTGAGCTCGTCGCGCAGCGCGGGGAGGATGTCGACCAAGCGGATCCCGGCTTCGGTCTTGGCGTCGCCGACGGAGATGCGACCGTTGGCGAGATCGATGTCCTTCCAGGTCAGCGCGGTCGCCTCACCGATCCGCAGGCCGGCGAATACCAGCGTCGCGATCAGGGCGCGGCGGCCGGCAGTACGTGCCTGAGGCTTCGCATCGAGCTCGGTGGCGGCATCGATCATCGCGACGATCTGCTCGGCCGAGTCGAGGTAGACCGGCCGCTTCCGCTTCGCCTTGAGCTTCCGGTTGCGGGTGTTCACGCGAACCGGGTAGCGAGGGATGAGGTCGCGCTCCTCCGCCACCGCGAGGATCTGGCCGAGTCGCGTGATCGTCTTGTTGATCGACTCGGCCGACAGCACTTGCTCGCGGACCTTGAACTCGCGATAGCGGTCGACCTCGGCGACAGCGATCTGCGGCAGTCGGTGGGCGTGGAAGAACGGCAGCAGGTGGTTGCAGAGTTGCCAGGTGTAGTCGGCGATCGTCGCCTCGCGCAGCTCGCCGCGGCGGGCGTCGAGCCAGCTCGACGCAAACTCGTGGAAGGTCGGCGTCGTGGGCGCTTCCGCGGCCCGCCCGACGCCAGGCGCCCAGAGGCCGCGCTCGACGTCGGCCAGGACGTGGCGCAGCTCGGCCTCGGCTCTCTGCCGCGTCCAGCCCTCGTCGGCGCCGCCCAGCGTGACGAAGTGCCGGCGACCGTACGCGCGGAACCGAAGCGCGAAGACGCGGCCGCGTCCCCGGTCGCGCTCGATGACCTCGCCTGTCGGTCTCGGTGCCATTGCGGTTCCTCCTACTCGAGTTCGAGGTTACGCCTCGGCCGCGACGGCCTGATCGGCAGCAACGGCGCGCCAGCCTTCACCTGAGATTGAGGCGGCACGGCCGCTGCTCTCGCCCCCGACGCCACGAGTCGCTGAGCTACCACGGCCGCGTCGAATCGCAATCGCGGTCGTTGCCCGAACCCGAGGCGGACGACGCCCAGCTCGTCGGCGTGCGCGTAGACCCAGCTGCGCTCGACGTTGAAGCGGACGGCGACCTGGCGGGCAGTCAGCAGCCGATCGGCTCCTGGCTGCTCACCCAGGCGGAGGAGCTGAGCGACCTCGCGCGCAATCGCTTGGATGCTCGCGCGGTCCGGCAGGGAGTCGGCCGGGACAGCCATCTCACAGTTCCAGGCCGAGATCGAGATCGTGCGCACGGTCGCGCTGGTGCGAGACCTCGCGCTCGAGACGCCCGAAGGCGACGAGGGGATCGCCGCCGCGCCACAGCGTCGGCTCGTGTCGGGCCGGTCGCTGCTCGAGCTGGTCGGTCAGTCGCGCGACCTCGACCTGCCAATGCTCGCGGCTGCGTTGCGAGCTGGCCATGATCCGCTCGATGTCGCTGCGTCGGCTGCGCTGGTACCAGCGGGTTTGTGCGTGCTCGTCGTGCAGGGCGTCGAGCCGGGTGTCTACCTCCGCGAGACGTTCGTGGGCGCGTTCGAGCTCGTTCGCAATGGCCCTGCCCAGGTCGTCAGGTCTGTCACCGTTGAGAGCGAGGTGCTGCGCACGGCTGTCCTCGAGCATCCGAGCGACCTGGCGGGTCACGTCCGCGTCGGCTTGCAGCGGTGCGGGCGCCGCGTTGAGGAACGTCGGTGTAGCGCTGACGTAGAAGCGGGCCTCGTCGCGGTGGCGCGAGAGGGCGGTGTAGCCCCACTCGCGGTATAGCTCGTCGGAGCCGAGCACGAACGCCCGGTCGACGGTGATGCCCTGAGCGCGATGAGCGGTGATCGCGTAGCCGTGATCGAGCCGGACGTCGCGGACGGACTGGTCCGGCAACTCCACCCGGTGCCCGTCGTCGAAGTGGACGCCGAGCCGGCGGGGGCCGATCGCCGTGACGAGGCCGGCCTGCCCGTTAACGACAGCCAGGTCCCGGTCGTTGCGGGTCGCCACGACACGGTCGCCGACCGCGAACGCCCGCTCGTCAGCAGGGAGCTCGTCGGGGCCTATGCGCCCGGCCGCCCGCAGCCGCTGCCGGGCGCGGGCGTTGAGGTCCGCGACGTCGCTCCGGCGGTGCGCGATCATCAGCGCCCGATCGCCGCGCTCGTGCGCCGCCCACCAGTCCTCGACGAGCGCCGCCCGCGCGGCTTCGGCGCTTGGGGCCGCGACGATGCGCCCGTGCTGGTCGTAGTCGCGGGCAAGCGCCCGACGTCGCCGGCGCGCAGCGCGGCGAGCGCTTCGCGGTCCCAGCCTTCGCGCTGCCGGCGGACGTCGTGCAGCTCGATCGCGCCGAGTAGCTCCGCGAGCGCCCGGAAAGCGCCTCCGGCAGCGATCTCGGGTAGCTGGCGATCGTCACCGACCAGCACGAGCTTCGCATCGGCCCTACGCGCGGCTTCGGCCAGGGCCGCGAGGTCGCGCGTGCCGACCATGCCGGCCTCGTCGACGATCAGCACCGTCCCCGGCGAGAGGGCCACACCGTGGTCGAGCCCGTGCCGCAAGCGAGCGATCGTCGTGGCGTCGATGCCGGCCTGGTCGCGCATCTCGCAGGCGGCTCGCGCCGAAAGCGCGCAGCCGAGCACCGCGACGCCGCTGCACTGCCAAGCCTCACGTGCGCCATCGAGCGCGAACGTCTTGCCTGTGCCCGCCGCGGCGCGGACCACCTGCACGCCGTCGCCGCTGCGCGTCAGCGTATCCACGAGCCCGCGCTGCTCGTCGCTGAGCGTCGGCCGCGCCCCGAGCGCCGCTTCGACGGCGTGCTTGCCGGCGAGGCCCGCCGACCGTTCGCGCCGGGCGCGCGCGCCGTCGAGCAGCTCGCGCTCGATCCGCAGCAGACCGCGGGTCGTGTAGCGCGGCTCGCCTCGTTCGGCCTCGAGCTCGATGACGTCCTGGCGCGCCAGGAACGCCGCGCTGTGAGCCTCGACAACGCGAACTTGGGCGCCGTCGCGCGCGGCCTCGGCAAAGGCCTGCACGACGTCGCGGCGGGTGAACGTCGATCGCTCGCGAGTGAGCCCGTCCGAGCCCTCGAGCGCGCGAGCGCTCCGCTCGAACCGGTCGCCGTCGAGCGCCCGGTGCGCGGCGCGGCCGAACACCCGCCGGACGTCGCGGCGGTCAAGACCGTGCTCCGCGGCGCGCGCTCGCCACTCGGCACGCAGCCGGTCGACCGGGACGCGGTAGTCCTTGCGCCGGCGCGTCTCGAGCGTCGCCACCTGCGCCGCGCGGGCCGACCGCTCCCCACGCTCGGCCATGTGCTCGAGGATCTCGGCGCGGCGGCGCGAGAAGTGCTCGATCACGCCGCGCGGCACACCGACGACGTCCGCGGTCCCACGTTCGACCGGATGCCACCGCACGCGTAGCTGCTTACTCAGCTCCGCCCGCAACACCGCCTGGTACAGGTAGCCGGCGGTCTTCGAGTGCCGGTAGAGCATCCGACCATCGAGTGCCGTCCACCGCCCGTCGGTGCCCTGCGTGGCGTTCGCGACTACGACGTGCGTGTGCAGCAGCGGATCGCCCGCGCGCGAGGAGCGATGCCGGAACGCCGCCGCGAGGAACCCACGTCCCTCGACTACCACCGCGCCGCCACGCCCACGGCGGGCCCGGCAGGCCGCGCGCTCCATATAGTCCAGCGCCTCGGCCACAGCCGCCTCGTGTGAGCGAACGATCTCTCGCACCACGTCGGGCTCAGCGATCGCGAACAGCACGCTCACGCTCTTCGGCGCCCGGAAGGTCAAGTCAAAGCCCGCGACCGCTCCCGACGCGAGCGGCCGGCGCAGCGGCTCACCGGTGCCCGGATCGCGTGCGTCCAGCAGCCGGCCGATGCCGCTCTCGGTGACTTCATGCGACCGAGCGAGCGACTTGGCGCCGCTGCCGACCCACGCTCCGGGCGCCTCACCCTCACCCGCGTAATAGTCCTCACGGCCCTGCGCGACCTGCTCGACGTAGTAGCGCCCAGCGGTCGGCCCCGCGGCGAGCTTGCCGATCGTCAGCATTCTCTACCAGTGAGTCTCGGAGGCGGCCAACTGCCCCCCTTGCTCGCACGGCGCGTGTCTCCCGGCAGGGCGCCGCGGTCATCGCGCGCCGAAGTGTCGAAGCCGGGCCGAGGAACTCGCCGCATGTCCCGTAGACGGACAGCGCGGCGGCGCCGGCTGGGAATCTCGGAAACTCGCCACTCATGGCGCGGACCGAGGCGCATGCCTCGATGTCGGACAAGTTGACCGAATTGGGTGTCCGGGCGGCCGCCGCACGAAGTGGTGTTCCCCCGACGTTCCTATAGATGTCAAGTGAGGGAGAGCGTCTCTAGATCGTGGCGATGGGTGTTGTAGATCTCGCGGACGATGTAGCGCTTGAGGCAGCGGATGGTCCGCTTCTTGGTCGAGATAGAGCACCGAGAGGGCGTCGTCTTCGCTACGACGAAAAGCCTCGGCGGCGAGGAGCGGATCACCCGGCCTTCACGGCTATGTGATCTCGCCGGCCGTGAGCCCCGGAGGCCGCGAATCGGCTATCGGGTGGATGAACGGATCCGCCAGCCCTCTCGGTGGGCGTTTCGTGGCTCGTCGACGTGTGTGCTCGCCCTTGGCCCTCACCCTCGCCCGTCCCCGCGCCGCCGAGGGTTCCTATCGGAGCGGGAAAGGATCCGCTGCCGGGTCGAAGCTGAAGGCGTCGACCTCCTGGCAGTCGACGAACGTCTGGGCCCACGCCCGAGCCGCAGTAGCGGTCGCGATGAGCCGCGTGCCGGCCTGCTCGTCACCCGCTCGCTGCGCGTCGACGATCTCGCTCAGCGCGCTCACGACATTGCGCAGCACGCCCGCGACGAGCCCGCGCACGAGCTCCGCCGGACCGACGAACAGAACTTTGTCGTCGTCGCCGCGCGCCGGCAGCTGCGCGCGCATCGTCCTGACCAGCCGCAGCTCGTACTCGCGCGCCGACAGCTCGCCGGCCAAGGCCTCGCTGTCATCGACGGTCTGCTGCGCCCAGGCGCGCTGGAGCGCCTCCTCCAGCGGGCCGCGAACCTCGTCGAGCTCGTCGACCAGCCACGGCCACTGCTCCGCCGACAGCTCGAGCCGCCACACGTCGCAGACGCCCAACCCCGACACCGAGCCGGCCGGAACCGACGCGCCCGGCGCCCCCGCGATACCTTGATCCTGCATGGGAGCTCAAACCTCCTGTGCCAGCCCCGGGGACGTTCCAAGCGTCGCCCGGGGCACCTAGAAATGCCTTCGCAGCGAAGAGCGAGCGGCCCGTGAAACTCGCCCCCGCACGGGCCGACCGGGCTCGCCCGCCGGCCCCGCCGCCTCTCGGCGAGCGCCTCGAGGTCCCGCGCGGGAGCGGGTTGTCAGTGAGCATGGCGCGCAGGTGCGCGTGCTCGGCGGCGAAGGGTTGACTCGTCGAGATCCTGCACGCCGTCGAGGGCGAGGTCCTTGGCGCGGCTGCGGCCGAGCAGGCGCTCCAGACCGTCGATGACGGGAGTGGGCATTCGCGCCCGGTCGCGCCCCACATCGAGGTGCCTGCGGGCACATATAAGCGCGCTTCGTCGCGTGGCGCGAGAGGGCGAGCCCACTCAAGGTAAAGCTCCTCGGAGCCGAGCGCGAACGTGTGGTCGACCGTGGCACCCCTGCGAGCGGTGAGCGGTGATCGCGTACGCGTGGTCGAGGTGCCGGTCAGGCAGATAGCCGGGGTCGACTCAACCTCGCGGCCACGTCGAGCGTGACCCGCACCGCTGGCCATCGCGGTCGACCCTCTGATCGTGCCGAGTTGGCCATTCAGGATCCCCCGACGTAGGCCAGCCTCCGGTCGTAGCGGTGCTGGCGGTCGTTGCGGGTGCCGAACATCGCGGTCACCGCGCATGAGGCGCGACCGGCGACCTCAAAACTCGTCGGGCCCGAGCGGCCCTACGCGCGTAGAACTTCGCGACGCGGATCGCACGAAGCGCTCCTTGGCTCACACCCCGATGTCGGACGGGACGAGCCTGGCCGGGTTTCGGAGGGCCTCAGCACCCGGGGGTGCAAGTCTGTGACCGGGCTGTGGGTTGGTGGAGGTGGAGGTGGAGGTGGAGGAGAAGGTGAGGATGAGGGTGTCGAGGATGGTGGTGAGCTAGACCGTATGGACTGGCGTCTGGCCGGTCGGCGATGAGTTGAGTAGGTCGGCGCCCCCGCGCATCGTGTCGCGCGGGCTGGTTATCGCATCGATGGGAAGGGGTGCGCCGACATGCAGGTTATCCGGCTGGTGGGGCTCGATGTCCACGCCGCGCAGACGGCGGGAGCGATGCTCGATCGAGCATCGGGCGAGATCGTCGCGAGAACGATCCGCGGGCGTTCCGAGCGCGAGGTCCTGACGTGGCTGGAGTCGTTCGAGCGGCCGTGGCGGGCGGTCTATGAGGCGGGTCCGACCGGCTATGGGCTCGCGCGGGCGGCCGCCGAGCGCGGCCTGGAGGTCGCGGTCTGCGCGCCGGGGCACATCCAGCGCCACCCGTCTGAGCGCGTGGGTCTGTCCGATGAAGTGTGTGTGTGGTCGTGGTGATCGATCTGGCGTGTTCGCCGAGGTCGGCGGCGTAGGGAGCCCCCGAAGGGGGCGACTGGAGCCGTCGGGCTCGGCGGGCGGGCCGAGAGGAGACCCATCACCATGACCAGCATGCAGTTCAAGCGGCGCCCGGAGCCGGGCGCCGAGCCGCCTGATCCGCAGCCGCCGCAGGAGGTCGTCGACCGCCTCGCCGAGCTGTTGCCTGAGGGGGCGCTCGATGACGCTGTGCGGGGCCTGCGCCCCGAGGAGCTCAGCGGCCCGGGTGGCCTGTTGAGCCGGCTCGCCGGCCGGGTTGTCGAGGCGGCGTTGGAGGCCGAGCTGACCGGGCACCTCGGTCACCCGCCGGGCGGTCGCCCGCAGGGCCCGAACGTCCGCAACGGCGCGACCTCGAAGACCGTGCAGACCGATCTGGGGCCGGTCGACGTCAAGACCCCGCGCGACCGCGACGGCAGCTTCGAGCCGCGGATCCTGCCCAAGCGCCAGACGCGGCTGGCGGGCCTGGATGACAAGGTGCTGGGCCTCTACGCCGGCGGGATGACCGTTCGCGACATCTCAGCTCATCTGTCGGAGCTCTATGGCACGCAGATCGGCCGCGACACGATCTCGACGATCACCGACGCGGTGCTCGAGGACATCGCCGCCTGGCGCAGCCGGCCGTTGGAGCGCGTCTACCCGATCGTCTACTTCGACGCGATGTTCGTGAAGGTCCGCGAGGACCGCTCGGTCCGCTCCAGGGCCTGCTATCTCGCCCTCGGCGTCACCTGCGACGGCGATCGCGAGGTGCTCGGGATCTGGTGGCAGGACACCGAGGGCGCGAAGTTCTGGCTGGCCGTGCTCAACGACCTCAGGCGCCGCGGCGTCGAGGACGTCCTGATCGCCTGCGTCGACGGCCTCAAGGGGTTCCCTGAGGCGATCGAGGCGACGTTCCCGCAGACCTGGGTGCAGACCTGCATCGTCCACCTGATCCGCAGCTCGCTGCGCTATGTCAACTACCGCGACCGCAAGAAGGTCGCCGCGGCGCTGCGGCCGATCTACACCGCCCCCAACGCCGACGCCGCCCTCACCGAGCTCGAGGCGTTCGAGCGCGAGTGGGGTCAGCGCTACCCGCCGACCGTCGCCGCCTGGCGGACCTGCTGGGAGCACGTGATCCCGTTCCTGGCGCTGCCCGAGGAGCTGCGCCGCGCGGTCTACACCACCAACACGATCGAGGGCCTGCACCGCCAGGTCCGCAAGGCGATCAAGACCCGCGGGCACTTCCCCGACGAGCAGGCGGCGACCAAGCTCATCTACCTCGCGCTCATCAAGGCCGACGCCAAGTGGCAGCGCAACCGGGCCTGGACAGCAGCACGCGCAGGCCTCAAGATCCACTTCGGAGACCGATTCCCCGGCTGAACACCATCAACCAGTCGCCACGGCCTCACACACAGAAGAACGGACAGTCTCGCGCGTGGCAAGACCGATCGGCGCGACGCGATCAAGCTCGCCCGGCTGCTGGGCGCCGGCGAACTGAAACTGGTCACGGTCCCGCCGCTCGAGCTCGAGCAGCTCCGCGACGCGGTCCGCTGTCGCGAGGACTGCCGCGGCGATCTGATGCGCGCCCGGCATCGCATCTCGAAGTTCTTGCTGCGCCGCGGCCTGGTCTTCGACGGGCCCGGCAAGGCATGGACGCAGCGTCACCGCGACTGGCTGCGCGGCCTGGCCTTCGACGACCTGGCCTCGCAGGTCACGTTCGTCGATTACCTGCACGGCCATGACAGCCTGCTCGCACGGCGCGACGCGCTCGATCGCGCGCTCGCTTAGCTCGCCGATGATGGCCCGTGGGCGCGGCAGGTCGGCCGGCTGCGCTGCCTGCGCGGCATCGACACCCTCACCGCGGTCGGACTGGTCGCCGAACTCGGCGATCCGGACCGCTTTGCCAAGCCCAAGCAACTCTCGGCGTTCCTCGGCCTCGTCCCGTCCGAGCAGTCCTCGGGCACCCGCCGCCGCCAAGGCCCGATCACCAAAGCCGGCTCCAAACACGCACGCCGCCTCTTGGTCGAGGCCGCCTGGCACTACCGCAAGGCGCCGCGCGTCTCAGCAGATCTCGCCCGCCGCCAAGCCGGTCACGCCCCCGAGGTCATCGAGCTGTCCTGGCGCTGCCAGCGCCGCCTGCACGACCGCTGGCAGCACCTCGACGGCGACCGCGGCATCAAGCGCACCAAGGTCGCCGTCGCCGTCGCGCGCGAGCTGTCCGCGTTCTGCTGGGAATTCTCACGCATGCCCTGACCGCCTGGCCGACAACCACGTCGAGGCTGTCGGGACGCGGCGCGACGCCCGGTCCGATTCGGGCACACGGTCCGCGACGCGACTATCGGCAACCCCTCCCGGGCGGCGCCCGACCCTAGACAGCGGACCCGCGACGAAAGCACGGTCATGAGGTACCCAGCCCTCGAATATCAGCCTGACCGCACTCGCCGCAAACGACCCCGCCGCGCCCGTCCCGAGAACCCCGACCACAGCACCGCCCTCAAGCGCCGACGCGCCAGTTCACCCCTAACCGCTTGACAGACCCCCGTCCATATCAGTCGCCTGCTCGATTCGGGAGGGGGACCGGCGCCGTCGCGCGACATATGCGCATCGGGACCTGGCCATCAATCCGAGGAGGACGCATATGCCCCGAGTCATCGCCGTGAGCCCACAGAAGGGCGGCATCGGTAAGACGACAATGGCGGCGAACCTCGCCGTCGCCTGGGCGGACGAGGGGGCGCGTGTCCTCCTCGTCGACCTCGATCCGCAGTTCGCGCTCACCCGCCGTTTCGGCGTCCCCCCGGCGGCGGCGCCGGCGACGGCGTTCGAGCTGCTCGCCGGCCACGGAGCGCTCCGGGAGGCCGCGATGAAGGTCGGCCTGCGGCTAGAGCTGCTCGCTGGCCATCGAGATCTCGCCAAGCTCGAGCTGTCGCTCGCGGGGGAGCACCACCGCGAGGGTTTCTCGGCGACCTCCTGGGCGCTGAGGCCGGCGACTACGACATCGTCGTCGTCGACCCGCCCAACCTCGGGCTGCTGACCGTCAACGCGATTGTCGCGGCGACGGAGGTGCTCGTCCCGGTCAACATGACCGACGAGGGCGCCCTCCAGGGCGCCGTCGAGGTTCGCTCGATCGTCGCCCAGCTCGCCCGCCGCGTCGACGTCCGCGTCCGCGCCCTCGTCCGGCAGATGGTCGACCGCCGGCGCGTTGTCTACCAGCAGATGAACGCCGGCCTGCCGGAGCTCGGCCTGCCGATCGCGCGGACCGAGATCCCGCTGACGGCGGCCTTCCAGAACGCGGCCGCCGGGCGGCTGCCACTGCTGCAGTGGCGGGCGCATGCGCCTGGCGCCGAGGCGTACCGGGAGCTGGCCGCCGAGTTGCGCGCCCCGATCACGGCGGCGGCGGCATGAGCGGGCAGATCCGCCGCAAGCTCACCGCGATCGACGACCCGGTGTTCGGCGGTACCGATTCGTCGTCGCCGCCGCCGGCGGCGGCGGAGCGGGTGCCGGCTCGCACCGCCGCGCTCTACGTGGAGCTGCCGGTGGAGCAGTGGGACGCGCTCGCGCGGGCCGCGTTCGAGCTGGGGACGCACAAGCGGCGGATCGTCGCTGCGCTGATCGCCGAACACGTCGACCCCTCCAGTGAGGCCGGCCGGTCGCGGATCGCAGAACTCCTCGCGGCGCATCGGGACATATGCGCCTAGACGCCCGGACCCCAAGGCTCATGCCGAGTGCGCGGATCGCGGCGATGCAGCGCTCCTGAAGCTTTTGGGCGGCCTCAGTCTCGGCCGAACCCAGCAGCTCGACGACGGCGCGGAGGTGGGTCACAGCGGTGCGGATGAGCTTGGCGTTCTGCTCGGCCGTCCATTTGTGGACCTTCAGCAAGTAGATGGGCCGAAGCTCGACCGGAAGGTCCCTGATCTTCCCCCGCCGGCCACCACCGGGAGTTCGTCGAGCTCGGGCGCGACGCGGTCTGTGTACAACGGGCGGTCGCCCACGAAGGCGGGCGCGTCGACGAGCAGATCAGCCAGCTCGCCTCGCAGTGCCTCGAGCTGATCCAGGCGAGCCTGAACACGCGCGTTGGTCTCGGTCAGTTCCTCCGCCGGATAGGGCCCGGGCGGGGCGCCCAAGTCTTCGCCTATCTCGGCGATCAGCTCGAGTATGCGCTCGTGCTGCTGGCGGAACGCGGTGATGGCTCCGATCGCTCGTCCGGCGTCGTGGAGCTTGAAACGAGCCTGCGGCGGAAGCCCATAGACCGGGCTGGCTTCGTCGCGGGGGTTCCGAGAGCCAGGACGCCGAGCAGTCCTTCCGCGCCCGCGGCCAGGGCTCCAACACGCCACAGCTGGTGCTTTGGCATCGGTCCCCAAGGCTGAGCCCGGCGTACGTCCCGGGTGCGGTGGGCGACGCGGTCGCGTCCCGTGCCGCCACATAAGGGCTTTCTCATCAAACGCTCATGTGCCTTTCACGCCAGATTCGGATGGTGCGCCGGGTTTTTCCGGGGCCGAGGAGGGAGGGCGTAAGTTGGAGCGCACAGTCGACGGTTCGAATCGATCCCTCCGCCTGGCTGCCCGGCGTCTGCGACGGCTGAGCGCTTCATCGACTTGGCGCGTGTACACTCCGCGGCCGAGATCATGCTTCTCGGTCCGCTAGCCCAGCGTGATGTCCTCATGTGGACGCCGATGCGACGCTCGCGTCGGCGGCCGAGGAGATGTGGGCGCGGCGGTGCGGCTCCGCGGTCGTACTCGGCCCGGACGGGAAGCCGGGGATCATCACCGAGCGCGACCTGCTGCATGCGATGGCCGAGGGCAGCGATCCACTGGCGACCCCGGTCAGCAGCTACATGACGACGGACGCGGTCGCGGTGAACGCGTCCTGGGAAGTCGTGGACGCCGCGCGCAGGATGATCCAGGGCGGCTTCCGCCATCTGATCGTGACGGATGACCGGGGTGGAGTGACCGGGATCGTCTCGATTCGCGACATGGTCGCAGCGCTGGTCGAGGAGCGTCAGCGCGTGCTTGCAGGATGAGGTTGAGCACTCAAACGTAAGTCGCACTGACTGGGGGAAGGCGATGGCCGAGACGACGGGACCGGACGCGAACGTGGCGGACCGGAGGGAGGTTCCCAAGGACTATCTGGCGGGGCTGAAGGAGAACTGGCGAAGCGACCTCGTCTCCGGCTTCGTCATCTTCCTGCTCGCCGTCCCGCTGTCGCTCGGCATCGCGCTGGCCTCGGGAGTGCCGCCCTTCGCCGGGATCATCACGGCGATCGTGGGCGGCATGATCGTCTCGCTCACCAGCGGCTCGCACGTCACGATC
>Ga0136615_10001176_pt1 | contig 12449 bp, 10 predicted proteins | sample AntDrymUQ2882206_2_FD_106647 | JGI IMG/M metagenome (GOLD analysis project Ga0136615, IMG submission 106647) | Polar desert sand microbial communities from Dry Valleys, Antarctica - metaG UQ288 (22.06) | ecosystem: Environmental > Terrestrial > Soil > Desert | place: Antarctica: Dry Valley...
GTCGACGAGTACAGCGTGCTGCGCTCCTCGATCCCGGTGTCCGCCGCGATCGAGTCGAGGATCGCGTCGCACTCCTCCTTCGACCGCCCGTGGGCCATCGTGAACACGGAGTAGGGCCAGTCCTGGTAGGTCGGGCGCTGGTAGCAGTGCGAGATGCCGCGGAAGGCGGCCATGCGCGGGCCGATCTCCGCGATCCGGTCGTCCGGGACCTTCCACACCCCCATCCCGTTCGCGGAGAAACCGGCGCGACGGTGGAAGAGGATCGCCGCCACCCGCCGCAGCGCCCCGCGCTCGCGCATGGCCTCGAGATGGGCGAGCAGCGCCGCGGTGTCGATGCCGAGCTCGCGCGCGGCTGGATCGTACGGCTCTGATATGACCGGCATGTCGCCCTGAAGCGCGCGGATCACCGCGACGTCCAGCTCCGAGAGCTCGACCGGCTCGATCTCGTGCGGCTTCTCGGCGACGCCGGCGCTCGCGAGCGCCTTGGTGTCCCGCTCCATCTCGAGGTCCATCCGGATCTTGAACAGCTTGAGGGTGGGCAGCTTGCGAATTGACTCGGCGCCGGTCTCGCGCGCGAGCACTTCGAGCGTCCCGTCGAGCCCGAGCCGCGAGCTCGGCTCGGTGGCGATCGTGAACCACAGGTTGAAGTCGTGGTTGCGCAGGTAGTTGTGCGAGACGCCCGGGTGCGAGTTGATGATTCGCGCCGCTCGGTGGGGGTGCTCGGGGTCCACCTTGGCGGCCACGAGCATCGAGCTGTAGCCGAGCGCGCGGGTGTCGAAGATCGGCGTCACCTGGCGGATGATGCGATCGCCGATCAAACGCCGGACGCGCCGCAGGACCTCGTCTTCGGAGACCTCCGCGAGCTCGGCGACGCGCGCGTAGGGCCGCGACTCCAGGGGGAACTTCCCCTGCATCAGGTTCAGGAGCCGCTTGTCGAGCTCGTCGAGCGGGACGGCGGCCCCGTCGCGCCTGCTTCGCACCTTGTGGCGCGCCTCGCCGCGGCGGGCCTGCTCGGCGTCGTCGGCTGCCTTGACCAGCGCGGACAGGCGGCGCTCGCGATCCGGGCTCAGCGGATCCACTCGGCCACGTCCTTGGCGTGGTAGGTGATCACCATGTCGGCGCCGGCGCGTCGGATCGATGTGAGCGCCTCGATCACAGCGGCCCGCTCGTCGATGTATCCGGCCGCAGCTCCCGCCTTGATCATCGCGTACTCGCCACTGACGTTGTACGCGGCGACCGGCATGCCGGTCCGGTCCTTCACGCGCCTGATCACGTCGAGGTACGGCAGCGCCGGCTTGACCATCACGACGTCGGCACCCTCCTCCATGTCGAGCACGGCCTCGCGCACGGCCTCGTCCGCGTTGGCCGGGTCCATCTGATAGCTGCGCCGGTCACCGTGCGCCGGCGCGGAGCCGGCCGCGTCGCGAAACGGCCCGTAGAAGGCGGAGGCGAACTTCGCGGAGTAGGCGACGATCGGGGTCTCCGAACGGCCCTCCGCGTCGAGCTGGGAGCGCAGCGCCCCGACGCGGCCGTCCATCATGTCGCTCGGAGCCACCGCGTCCGCCCCCGCGGCGGCGTGCGAGATCGCGGTCTTGGCGAGCAGCTCGAGCGTCACGTCGTTGTCCACGGTCCCGTCGGGCCGCGCCACGCCGCAATGGCCGTGCGACGTGTAGCCGCACAGGCAGACGTCGGTCATGACGACGAGCTCCGGGTGCGCGTCCTTGATCTGTCGCACCGCGAGCTGGACCACCCCCTCGTCGTCGTACGCGCCGGAGCCCTGCTCGTCCTTGGCAGCGGGTACGCCGAACAGCAGCACCGCCGGTACCCCGAGCGCGTGGACGGCGCCGGCCTCCTCCGCCGCGAGCGCGATCGACAGGCGCTCGACCCCGGGCATCGCCTCGATCGGAGTTCGCGACTCCGTGCCGAGCTCGACGAACAGCGGCTGGACGAGGTGCGCCGGCGAGAGCTCCGTCTCCCGCACCATGCTCCGCAGCACCCCCGTCTTGCGCAGCCGCCGCATGCGCGTGGCGGGAAAGGCCATCTCCCCAAGTGTAGGGCGCGCCGGCCGGCCGGCCGGCGCGGCTCGAGGGCGTCAGGCGAACCGCCGCAGCCCCAACCGGCCGAGCGCGCCGAACGCGAGCGCAAGCGCGGCGAGGTGCAGGAGCGGCACCGCGATGCCGCCCGCGTCGTTGAGCGCCGCGTCCATCGCCTCCAGCGTCGGCTTGAACGGGAACAGCGCCGAGACCACCCTGATCACCTCGAACAACGCGCTCGAGACCGCGCCGGACGGCACCAGCGCGAGGAAAGCCATCGGCAGCGAGAGCATGAACGCGAGCAGCGACGCCGCCCTCACCTCGCGCGCCAGCGCGCCGATCGCCACGCCCATCGCGCCGAAGGCCGCGGCGCCGGCGGCGACCCCCGCGGCCCACAGCGGGAAGCGGCCCCAGTCGAGGTCCACGAACAGCGCGAGGCCGGCCAGCATGACCATCGCAAGGACGAACGCGCAGGCTGCCGCGAGGCCCGCCTTCTCCACCAGCAGGCCGGTTCGGGAGACCAGCCCGCGCACCAGACGGCGAAAGACGTTCTCCTCGCGCTCGAGCGCGAGCATGCCCGCTGCGAGCAACAGCGTCACGAACATCAGCGAGACGCTCACCGCGATCGCCACCGCGAAGGTGCTCAGCGGCGTCGTGCCGCCCTCCACCACGGTCGCGTCGACCTGGATCGGCCGGCCGACCGAGCCGAGCACCTCATCCGACAGGTCCAGGTTCTCGCGCGCGAGCCGCGAGAAGTCGATCACCTCCTCCAGATCGCCTCGCGCCGGCGAGCCGGCGGGGAGGTCCGAGCGCGCTCGCGAGAGGATCCGCTCGGAGCGCTCGAGTCCGAGGACGTCGAGGGTCTGGCCGAGAAACGGGAGCTCGCCACCCTTGACGAGCAGGTCGATGTACTCGACGGCCACCTCGGAGAGGCGCTCGGTGAGCGCCGCGTTCGCGTCCGCGACCTGGGACTCGATCGTCGACTCGACGAACGCCTGCTTCGCCGGGTCCTCGGCGTTGTAGAAGACCTCGAGCGTGGCCGGCTCGAGGCCCTGCTCGAGCTTCTGGGTGATGTCGGGCGGGATGATCAGCGCCCCGAGCACGTCGCCGTCGCGGACCTTCTCGATGGCCTCCTCCCGGCTCGAGACCCGCACCGGGTCGACGGCCTCGAAGAGCGTGTCGGCGTAGCGCGAGGCGTCGACCTCCTCCTCACCGAGCGAGATCACGTTGGCGGACTCCGGAACCTGGTTGAGAAAGGCGACCTCCGGCTTGTCCGGACCGCGCGACAGCGCGAAGCCGATCAGGACGGCGACCACGATCGGGTACAGGATCAGCAGCGCCAGCAGCAGCGGCGAGCGGCGCAGGATTCGCAGGTCCTTCAGGAGCAGCCAGCGCACCGGTCTCCCCTTTGCTCAGTGTCCGCGCTGGCGCAGGAACGACACGAACGCGGCCTCGAAGTCCTGGTCGCTCGCGTCGACGACGTCCTCGAGCTCGCGCGGTGACCCCGCGAACAGCCGCTCGCCGTCGGCAAGCACCACGACCTGGTGCGCGTAGCGCTCGGCCTCGGCCACGTTGTGGGTCGAGTAGAGCACGGTCGTCCCGGCCTCCCCGGCGGCCAGCACGAACTCCCACAACCGGTCGCGCTGGCGCGGGTCCAGCGCCGCGCTCGGCTCGTCGAGCAGCAGCACCGGGGGATCCGCGAGCAGGCCGATCGCCACGTTCAGCCGCTGACGGTTGCCGCCCGACAGCGTGGCCGCCTGGTCGCCGGCGCGCCCTTTAAGCCCGGTCTGCGCGAGCATCCGCTCGACGGCCCGCTCCACGTGGGCGCAGCGCTCGAGTCGAGCGAAGAGCCTGAGGTTCTCGGCCACGGTCAGCTTTCCGTAGAGCGCCGCCTGCTGCGGAACCCAGCCGACCTCCCGCGGCACCCGGCTGACGTGTCCGCTGTCCGGCAACTGGATCCCCGCGAGGATCGACAGGAGCGTGGTCTTGCCCGCCCCGTTGGGGCCGATCACCGCCACGCGCTCCCCACGGGCGGCCGCGAGCGATACGCCCGCGAGCGCCTCGCGGGCGCCGTAGCGCTTGCGGAGCTCGTGCGCCTCGAGCACGGGCGCCGGCGCGGTCTGACGCGCCGCCGGCGCGGCGGTCGAGGACTCCATACGACCTACGGTAGTGGCATTGCGACAATGCGCGCCGCATGAAGCTTCTCTTCATCGGCGACGTGGTCGGCGGCGTCGGCCGCCGCGCGCTGGCGGCGCTGCTGCCCTCCCTGCGCGAACGCTGGCGACCGGATTTCGTGGTGGCGAACGGCGAGAACGCCGCCGGGGGCGTGGGCATCACGGAGCGAACCGCGCTCGAGCTGCTCGACGCGGGGGTGGACGCGATCACTCTCGGAAACCACGCCTACCGTCACCGCGAGGTCTACGGCTTCCTCGACCGCGAGCAGCGCGTGGTCCGGCCGGCGAACTACCCGAAGGGGAGCCCCGGCCGCGGGCACACGGTGGTCGAGCGAGACGGCCGGCGCCTGGGCCTCGTGAACCTTTCGGGCTCGCTGTTTCTAGAGGCCGCGCGCTCGCCCTTCGCCGAGGTCGACGCCGCGCTGGGCGACCTGCGCGGCAGAGCCGATCACGTCCTGGTGGACTTCCATGCCGAGGCCACGAGCGAGAAGGTGGCCATGGGCTGGCACCTCGACGGACGGGTCACGGCCTGCGTGGGGACCCACACGCACGTGCCGACCGCCGACGCGCGCGTCCTGCCCGGCGGGACCGCCTACGTGACCGACGTGGGCATGACGGGGCCCCGAGGCGGAGTGATCGGGGTCAAGCGCGAGCAGGCGCTCGACCGCTTTCGCACGATGGTGCCGGTCCGCTTCGAGACGTCGAGGGACGACCCGTGGCTGAACGCGGTTGTCATCGAGGCCGAGCCGGACGGGCGGGCGCGATCGATCGAGCAGGTGCTGGTGCCGCAGGGCTGAGGCGGCCACGACGCGCCACAAGCCGCCGCACGCCGATGCCACGGGCAAGCGTCCCCAGCGCGATCGCAACGGCGGCGAGCAGCGCCGCGTTGCGCGCGGCGGTGATCGCGACCGCGAGCGGCTCGCCCGCGACGAGGTCAAAATAGCGCGCGGGGAACTCCGCGAGCGTGAGGGCGCACGCCGCCGCCGTGACTCCCGCGAGCGCATGCATCCGCCAGGCGAGCGCCAGCGCGAGCAGCGGCACCGTCCAGGTCAGAAACTGGGGCGAGAGCACCGGCCCGAGCCCCGCGCAGGCCGCGAGCGCCGCCAGCGCCGCGAGGACGAGCGGGCGGGCGGCGCGGACATCGTCGCGGCCCGACGCACGGGTCGCGGTGCTTGCGCCGCGCGCCGCCAGCAGCGCGAGCGCCGCCACGGTCAGGGCGAGCGCCGCCGAGAACGCGATTCCAACCCCGGCGGCGAGCGGGTGCTCGAGGGCGACCGAGCCGTGACTGTCGCGAGTCGAGGGTCGCTCGCCGCCGAGCGCCTCGAGCCCCCAGAGCACGCTCGCGGGAGCGCTCTCGACCTGGACCGGGCGATCGAGCTGGTAGCCGAGCGCGTCGAGTGCGCCCCCGGGGGAGATCACCACCGACGCCAGCGCGAGCGCCGCGAGCGTGGCGGCGAGCGCGGCGGCGCCACGGAGAGCGCCGCGGCGATCGCCGCCGGCCCACAGCCAGGCGAGCGCAACCGGCGCGATCGCCAGCGGGAAGCCCTTGATCATCGCTCCGAGCCCCACGAGCGCGAGGCCGGCGCCGGGACGGCGCGCCAGGACCGCGACGACCCCGGCCACCGCGAGCGCTACCGCAACGAGGTCGAAGTGCAGCCGGACGACCGCGCCGAGGAGGAGCGGGGCCGCGGCCACGGCGAGCATCGCCCTCGTCTCCGAGCCGCCGGTGCGTCGCGCGAGTGCTCGTACGAGAAGGAGGAGCCCCAGCGCCGCGACCAGCATCGCGCCCGCGATCCCGAGCCGGTACGCCGCTTCGCTCGTCCCTGCGAGGCCCGGCAGGGCGATCACGGGCGCGGCGAGCGGCGGGTACTCGAACGCGAAGTCGCGGTAGGGAAGCTCGCCGTCGAGTAGCAGCGCAGCGTACGAGCTGCGGGTGTCGAGGTCGCCCACGCTCTCGTCCGCCCAGGGAACGAGCGTCAGCGTCACGACCCACACGGCCGCGAGCGCCGCACCCGCGAGAAGCCCCCGCGCCCTGTTCACGCCGGCACGGGCACGCGCGCCTCGGCCGGCTCCTCCTGGGCGCGCGCGACCGGCGCCCCGCCGGTGGGCGCGCCGCCGCCCGCGTCGCCGCGGTAGCTCGCGAACATGGCCACCAGCGCGAGCGGCGCGAACCAGACCACGTAGAGATAGAACCAGTGCGTCGCGGCGAGCTGGAGCGCGATCACGACCGCCGCGGCCAGCGCCGCGACCTGAACGGGCCCACGCCGGCGCGGCACGACGGCCACCGCCAGGGCAAGCCCGACCGTCGCGACCTTGACCGCCGTGTGCAGCCAGCCGAGCGAGCCCACCTGCCCCCAGACGCTGAACGGCGAGTCTCGGCCGGCCTGATAGCCCACCGTCCGGTCGTACAGCTCGCGCAGCCCGCCGTCGGGCACGAAGGGGACGACGAGCGCCGCGACCACGACGCCGAACGCGGCGGCGAACACGGCTGGGCCGCGCAGTCGGGCGCCCCACCCCCGGCCATCCGAGCGCGCGCCACCGATGCCGCGGGCAAACAGCGGCGCGAGCGCCAGCGGCGCGAACTTCGCGGCCACCGCGAGGCCGAGCAGCGCGCCGCGCCCCGGCGCCGACGTCACGGCCAGCAGAGCGTAGACGACCAGCATCGCCACGAGCGAGTCGTTGGCGTTCGACGCGAGCACGAACAGCGTGTACGGGTAGCTGGCCCACGCGAACGCCAGCGCCAGCCCCAGCAGCCTGCCCTCGGGCCCCGCCCGCAGCCGCCGACCGAGCAGGAAGAGGCCGACGATCGTGAGCAGGTCGAACGCGATCGCGGCGGCGTGCGCCGCCGCGAGGTCGTCCCACTCCCCGCTCCAGGGCAGCAGCTGCTCGAAGGGCAGGTAGGCGAGGTAGTTGACCGGACCGTAGGTGTCGCCGTGCTCGTTCTGGTCGTGGAAGTCGCCGCCGTAGAGGCCCTCGCCGTCGGCCACGCGGTCGGCGCCGATCACGCCGGCGTACCCGACGTCGATCACGGTCGACTCCGCGACGTTCAGCGCAACCCGGAAGCCGACCAGGAACAGCACCCCGAGCGCCAGCGCGACCGCCGGGACGAAGGGCACAAGCCGCTCGCGCCGCTCGCGGGGCCGCAGGCCGACCCACAGCATGCGCGCGAGCAGGTAGAGCAGGACCGGGTAGACGAGCGGAACGGACCAGAGGATCTCGCCGCCGTTGAAGAACACGTGCGAAACGCCGAAGGCGAGCAGCGCCAGGAGGTCGAGATGCAGGATTCGAAGCGGCCGTCGCGGATCAACGAATGGAAGCAGGAAGAGCGCGCACAGCGGAAGCCAGACGTAGGGCGCGTGCAGCTTCCCGCCGAAGGCGCCCTCGTACCCGCGCGCCATCCGCCAGGCGACCTGCGGCCCGGTCCACGCCTCGAGCACGAGGCCACTTCGATCGTCGACCTGGACCTGCGCGACCTCGTCGCCGTCCGCGGTGAAGCTCACCTGCCAGCGGCCGGGGCCGTCCGTGTACGCGGCCGGCTCCAGCGCGGTGTGCTCACGCCGCTCGCCACGCGCCTCCGGCGTGCTCCTCGCGATCTCGACCGCGTCGCTCGGGGCGAGCTCGTACCCGACTGGGGGCCGGTCGAGCCGCTCCACCTCCTCGAGCTCCCCGGCCGCGGCCGGCGCCGCAGACCAAACCGCGGCGCCCACCGCGACCGCCAGTGTCACTGCGGCCGCCCGCGCGCGCCGAGCCGGTCGGGCGCGGGCGCCGCCCGGCGCCGTCCTCAGGCGGCGGCGTTCGCGTGTCGCCGGCCGAAGCTCCACATTTTGTTCCCGACGAAGTTCAGCGGCGTGGCCATCACGATCGAGATCGCCTGTGCGGGCAGCTCCGCGACCCCCAAGACGCTCACGAGCACCTCGAGGATCGCGCCGGCGAGCAGTGCCGCCGCCGTGCTGACGGCCAGAAAACGCGCGGCCTGGAAGCCGGCGTGCCCGTCCTGCGCGCGGAACGTCCAGTAACGGTTCCAGAGGAAGTTGTTGGTCACGGCGACGACGTACGCCACCGCCGCGCTCTCGAGATGGTGCAGGCCGAGCGCCCCGGAGACGAGCGCGAACACCGTCAGGTTCACCACGAAGCCGGAGCCGCCGACGACGCAGAACTTGACGAGCTGGAACCAGTTGTGGGAGCGCCTCATGCCGTGGCGGACGCGCGTGTGCACGCGCGGGACCGCCGGCGAGGCCGGCGCCAGGCTCTCGTCGCGCATCTTCACGAGGGTATCGAGAAGTGATCGCAGATCATCGGCGTCACGTCCCGAAGCATCCACTGCTCGGGCGCCGGCGCGGACGCCTCGACGCCGCACAGGATCAGCGCCCCCAGCGAGTCCCCGCGGTGCAGCGAGCCGTGGCTGCCGCCGCCGATGTGGCTCGCGCCGCCCCAGTCGACCAGCTCGTAACCGGGCTTCGCCGATATAAGCACGTCGCCCATCTCGGAGCAGTCGAGCGCGGCCCACACGCGCTCGAGCGCGAGCGGGTAGGCGTCGCCGGTGATGTGTCCGTCTCGCGTCGTCAGCTCGAGCGTCGCGGGGTCGCCCTCGATGCTCCAAGCGCCGCCGCGCACGTCCCGGAGATCCCCGCCGGGCGCGAAGCGAAGCTCGCCGCGCCCGCTGGCGACGATCGCCTCGTCGCCGTCGCGCCGCGCCACCAGGTCCACGCCCTCGAGGTCGATCAGGCGACGGGCGATCCTTGGCGCGACGCGCGCGCGCACATCGGGATCGAGCACGTACACCATCCCGAATCGCGCGGTCGGCGACACCGCGACCTCGGCGTCCTCGGGGACCGGGTCCTCGGGGAGCAGCACGCGCCAGTCCTCGTCCATCGCCTCCCGCAGGTCCAGGACCCGCTCGACCGCCGTCTGTGAGTGGTCCGACATGACGACCACCGCATGGTCCTCCAGAAAGCGGTCGGGGCCGCCGGCCACGTGCATGATCCGCTCGAGCGCCCGGTCCGCCACGGCGATCGAGGTGACCTGGGCGAACGGCCCGCGCCTGTGCGAGTAGGTGTCGTTGTCGGGCAGCGAGCAGAGGATGAAGTCGGCGAGGTCCTCCTCCACCATGTGCGCGCACACGCAGCCCGTGTGCTGGTCGCGCTGGCCGGGCATCCCGAGCGTCGAGCGGCAGTCGGTGCGTCGCGACGCGAACAGGTCCGCGTAGAAGAGCTCGGTCGGGCCCCAGGTTGCGTGGCGAAACTGCGCGGCGCGAGCGACGCGCGAGTAGACCCCGTCGACCTCCGGCTCGTGTCGCGTGCGGCCGCGGTAGATCAGGTAGGTCGTGCCGGCCGCCCGCAGCCCACGATCCTCGAGACGCTCGAACACGGTCGGGCTCGCCTGCGACAGGTGCGCGAGGTTCAGGTTGTAGACCGTGTCGTAGAGCGAGCGGACGATGCCGAACGTCCGCGTGGCCTGAAAAGACGAGCCGTACTCGACGTAGCGCTCCTCGCCGCGGTGGTACCAGTTCATCGACGGGATCGCGTGCCCGTCGGGACCGACCCCGGTGGCAATGCTCGCCGCCGCGACCGGGGTGACGGACGGGAACGACGAGACGCAGTCGCGGACGTAGGTTCCACGCTTGACGAGCTCCGCCAGCGCCGGCGCGCGGCCCTCCGCGATCGCGCGGTCGAGCATCTCGGGCTTCAGCGAGTCGATGACCGCGAGGACGAGCTTCTTCACGCCGTCACCGTCACCGGAGGATCCTCAGTCCCTCGTACTTCTGCGCGCCGGTGCGGCGCGCGGTGACGAGCAGATAGACCAGCGCGGCGATGCCGAGCAGCGCCGCGGGCGGGAACAGTACGGCCACTGCAGCGAGCCCCAGCGCCGCGGCGTCGGCCCAGACCGGCAGCAACCCGGCGGCGGAGGCGGCGAGGCGGCGACGGACCCGGCCGAGCAGTCCCCCCACCGCCACGAAGCCGAGCAGCGCGCAGGCGGCTCCCGCGAGAAGGCCTGGCCACTCCTCGGCGTCCGCCGCCGCGAGCGACCCGGCGAACAGCAGCGCGCCGAGCGCCACGGCGAGCGCCGACAGCGCAAGCGTCAAGGGGTCGCGGAGGCGCGGCTCGCCGCCGCTCGCGCCCGTGCTCTTCAAGCGCCCGCGATCCGCGGCCGAACCACGCGCCCGCTCGAGCGCGTAGGCGCCGACCGCCAGCGCGAGGATCGCGGCGAGGAAGGCCGGTGACTCGAGGAACGCGTAGCCGGTGCCGTCGAAGTCGATACCGAGGTCGCCGCGCGCCAGCGCGCCGGCGAGAAGCGGCGGAAGGAACGGGCGGACGCCGGTCGCGCTCGCGAGGCCGGCGCCCTGGGCGATGTCGAAGAAGAGGCTGATGCGGGGCCTGACGGTCGGTACGCTCAGGAAGCCGAATGACGATAGAGGACCACGGACGCGGAGCGGGGAGGGGCCCCGCGGGCTTGCGCGAGCAAGTGCGGGTGGCCACCCGCGAGCGGCCGGCACGCTCGACCAGCCGCGACCTCGAGCGCTACGCGGACCTGTTCGCCGCGCGAACGCGGGTCATGAAGTCGTCGGCGATGCGCGACCTGATGGCGGTCACCGCACGCCCCGAGGTCATCTCGCTCGCGGGAGGGTTGCCTGACACGGCGAGCTTCCCACCGGAGACGTTCGCGGCGATCACCCACCGGATCGCCGACAACTCCTGCGCGCGCGCTCTCCAGTACGGGCCAACGGATGGACTCGGGGAGACCAAGGCGCGGATCGCCGAGGTGATGGCCGCCGAGGGCATGCGCGCCGACCCCGACGACGTGATCGTCACGACCGGTGGGCAGCAGGTGATCGACCTCGTATGCAAGACGCTGATCGATCCCGGCGACGTCGTCATGGCCGAGGCGCCCACCTACCCCGGCGCCGTGCCGGTGTTCTCGTCCTACCAGGCCGACGTGATGCAGGTCGAGGTCGACTCGGACGGCATGCGAGTGGACCTGCTGGCCGAGGCGCTCGACCGGCTCGAGCGCGAGGGCCGCAGGCCCAAGTTCATCTACACGGTGCCGACCTTCCAGAACCCGGCCGGCGTAACGATGTCGCTCGAGCGGCGGCGACGGCTGGTCGAGATCGCCCACGAGCGCGAGCTGCTGATCCTCGAGGACAACCCCTACGGCCTGCTCCGCTACGAGGGCGAGGGCTTCCCGACGCTTCGCGCCCTGGATGGCGGCGTCTACACGATGTACCTCGGCACCTTCTCGAAGATCCTCTCGCCGGGGATCCGGCTCGGCTGGGTGGTCGCGCCGCCGCCCGTGCTCGAGAAGATCAATCTCGGCAAGCAGGCCACGGACCTCTGCACCTCCACGCTCTCCCAGCTGATGGTCGAGGCCTACTTCGAGCAGGGCCGGTGGCGCGACTACGTGGACTCGCTCGCCGAGATCTACCGCGCTCGTCGCGACACGATGCTCGACGCCCTGGCCGAGTTCCTGCCCCCGGAGGCCGACTGGACGCGCCCCTCCGGCGGCCTCTTCATCTGGGTGACGCTGCCCGACTACATCGACACGACCGACCTCCTCGCGCGCGCGCTGCGCGAGAACGTGGCGTTCGTCCCGGGCGAGGCGGCCTACCTCGACGGACGCGGACGCAGCTCGATGCGACTCAACTTCTCGGGCGTCGGCGAGGAGGCGATCCGCGAGGGCGTGCGACGGATCGGCGCTGTCGTGGACGAACAGGTGGCGCTGTATGGAACCCTGACCGGCCGCTCCGCGGTGACGGGCCGCGGCTCGCACCATGAGGAACGTCGGCCGCCGCCACGCCACGAAGCGCCCGCGGCCGGTGGGGAATCGGCCGGCGCTCGGGAGGATTCCGGCGGACGGGTCGTCGAGCTTCCGCGCCGCTCCGCGCGCGAGGCGTGAGCCGCGTCGCCGTCCTCAAGGGCGGCCGCTCGCTCGAGCGCCAGGTGTCGCTGCGCTCGGGCGGACGGGTCGAGGACGCGCTCGAGCGGCTGGGCCACGAGGTCGTCTCGATCGACGCCGGCCTGGACCTGGTCCGGCGCCTCGAGGAGAGCCGGCCCGACGCGGCCTTCGTCGTCCTGCACGGCCGCGGCGGCGAGGACGGGACCGTCCAGGAGCTGCTCGAGATCCTCGGCCTTCCCTACACGGGGTCGGGGGTGCTCGCGTGCACCCGAGCGATCGACAAGGTCCGAACCAAGCAGCTCCTGATCGACGCCGGCGTGCCGACACCCGACTTCTTCGCCTTCAACGAGAC
>Ga0136615_10001177_pt1 | contig 12444 bp, 10 predicted proteins | sample AntDrymUQ2882206_2_FD_106647 | JGI IMG/M metagenome (GOLD analysis project Ga0136615, IMG submission 106647) | Polar desert sand microbial communities from Dry Valleys, Antarctica - metaG UQ288 (22.06) | ecosystem: Environmental > Terrestrial > Soil > Desert | place: Antarctica: Dry Valley...
ACGAGCCACGTCCGCTCCGAGCCGCGACCGGCGAATGTGTGGTGCGATTGCAACGCGGCCAGCAGCGTCTCTTGCACTATGTCTTCCGCGAGTGCCGCGTCGCGCAGGCGGAACAAGGCATAGCGGAAGAGGGCATCGCCATGCCGATCTACCCACGCGCCCGGATCGGGCGGGGACAGCGGCGCGGTCTGTGTTTCATGTCTGACGGAAGACTGCGCTTCGTGTCTCATAGAAATTGGCTGCCGCAGTCAGGCAAGAGTATCCCCCGCTTGACTGCTTTCGTTGAAAATGATGCGAGGCTTGACGTGGACGACTGGTCCCACAGTTTTCGCGCGAGCGTGAACGTCATTGTAACGAGCCTCGCCCGCGTGCGCCAGTTGATTTTATTGAATGCCTAGCGGCGGGTTCGTAGCGGCGTGCGTTGCGGCGCAGTTTTGGGAAAGATCAGGATGGCATCGCTGACGGGACGCTCGCCACTTTGATCAGAAGGCTGGTTGACGAGCCGCCCCTTGACGAGCATTGTGGTCGAACCCCCGCCGTCGAGGTTGATGGCCTCACGTGCGCCGTGCCGAATCAATAGTTCGGCGAGCGCGGGCAAGCTGAGGCCGAGACTGACGCCGGGCCGTCGCCCGTCAACGGTGATGAGCAGGATGCGTCCGTCACCGAGCCGTGCGATGGCGGTGCGCGGATGCCTGTCTTGCACGAACGCCGCCCCGACTTTCTCCAACTCCGCAGTGATCGCGACGCGGCCATCTTTCACCAACTGCGGCCCGCCGCCGACCACCTGTGTAGCTTGGTCCCATAAATCTTGCGTCGCCACGTCGATTGGCACGAGCCGCCGTTCGACACGGACGCGCGCCCCGACGGGCAAATGCCGCAAGGCCCACGAACGCGCTGCGCCCGCGACGGAGACGACGAAGCCATCGTGCGGGATCAGGCTGCTGCCTGCGCCGTCGCGTCTGGCCGTGACGCGCCCGCGCCGGATGATGACTTCCATTCCATTTGGCATCGTCAACGTCGTGCGATGAAATTCCGGCGTGAAGACGAGCAACTCATTCGCCGTGCGCGGGCGATTCAATCCATTGATGGCGTGGCGCGTGCGTCCGTTGACGACGAGCGTGGCTTGGAAATTCAGATGGCCGAAAATGACTTTGGTCCGCCCATTCTGTTCGACGAAACCGACGGCGGCGCGATTAGCTTGCGGCTCGCTCAAGAATATACCGCCGGCGACGAGCGCGCCGACCGCATCGCCGCGATACGTCCCGCTCGTGCGAAAGAACCCGGCATTGACGGCAGCCAGCGCGCCGTGCCGCGCGGCGAGCGAGCTAACCGTCTCCAACCCGACCGCTGCATCGAGCGCATGAGCCAAGCGCAACTCCACCCGCTCCAGATCGACGCGCAGCAAATTGATCACCAACGGCTCTGCCGACTCTCGGCCACCCACGATCCGCGAATGCTCGACGCCCGGCGCAACCGTTTGAAACTGTATGATGTCGGCAAATGTGGCTGGCGCTTTGCCGGTTATTTGATTGTCAGAGACTTGCGCGTAGAAGCAGACGGTAAGACAGAGGCAAGCGCAGGCGGCGTTAAAACCGCCGAAAATTTTGCGGGCGCGCGGTAGATTCATGGCGGCGATGTGCTTTAGGTGAATGACAGGCGGCTTACCTCACTAATCTGTTGTACTTCTTCAACACCCCTCTCAGGCGTTCGTGAGGGAGCGCGGGGACGGTATTTCTGTTGATGTCGTTCAGAAAACTATCCCCAGTCTCGGCCACCAACGGCAGACTGAAGTCGCCCGAATAGCCTTCGCCCGTCCCGCGCCTCGCGTTCCATTCGATCACGGCGTCTCTCACCACCCCGACGTTGTGCGTGTTCGTGATCAGCACCGGTGTCCCCAAGCCCCTGACTCTTCGACCCAAGTCGCCCCGGTCATCTCGCCGTTACCATTGAGCGTGTGCCAAGCGGCAAACACGCGCCCGCGCGGGAAAATGGCCGTCACGCCGGTCAGCAGGACTGACAAATCGGGCGGCGGAAGGAGTCCCTTCCGCCGCCCCCTAAGCTACAGCTATGCATTAACCCGGCCTCACTTGCTCCACTCGATGGGGAAGAGCGTGCTGGCCTTATCCGGTGCGATTTTAACCCCGACCAATTCCGCTGCGCGCACCATCACGGGATCGCGCTGCGCCGCTAGGTCAGCGCCCGTCGGCAGTGATAATTCATCCGGGGTGACACCGACATGCTCTAAGCTCTTGCCGTCTGACATAATCAGGTCGGCGTCGGTAATACTCGAACTGTAGAAAGACACAATATCCACGCCGAGTTGGTGTGTGTATTGCCGGCTCTGCATGACCGCGCCCGCTGTCCGGTCGCCGATGACTGTGCCACGTTTTTCCAGTTGCACGATGCGCGCGAACAGTTCTGCGGCTGAACCGGATTGACTATTAACCAGCACCACCAGCTTGCCGTTATAAACCCGATTGCCACGGGTCTTAGCAATCATCGGCTTCATCTCTTTGCGCCCCTTCAAGTCGGCAATCTTTACATCGTGGTCGAAGAAGTGCCCGACCAGACGCTGGAGCGTAGTCACCGCCCCGCCGGGGTTGCCGCGCAGGTCAAGGATTAGCGCTTTACGTTTCGCCACCTTGTCCATCATCTCGTCCACCTGCTGTTCGGCCAAGAGGAATTGCGGCATCTTCCAGATGGTTAAATCGTCACCCATTTCATAGTAACGGTTGCGGTTCAAGCGCCCCTCATTCTCGGCTTCGCGTAGCAGGTTGAACAGGTCATTACCCCCGTCCCCTAACGTCAGATCGACCGTCAGTTTACTTTGCGTCACCTTTGCTAGCACATCCAGTTGGCGCTCCTGCTGATCGGGGCTCTGCACGACGACCCGCATCCCCGGCTTCGGGTTCAGCGTATAGTAGAGATACCGGAGCTTCCACATGTTCTCCCGCGTAGGCCCAAACCCATCAATCGAGATGATCGCGTCGCCCACCTTCAACCCTTTAGCTTCAGCGTCGCTGCCGGGCTTAACCGCCGTCACATAACACATATCGCCGACCATCTTCATCTGCCAGCCGTATTCCGTCTTCGTAATCCGGCTGGGCGGGATGAAGAAGGTGTGCGAATCGTTGAGGTCAACCATCGCCTGCGCGATGATGCCGAAGATTTGGCCGAGTGATGTGGCCTGCTTCATCTTCTCGTCCGCCGCCGTGAAGCGCGCGTCCAAGTCCATGCCACGGTATGTAGCGTCGTAATAATTTCGCTTAATGTCCTCCTTGATGACTTTGAGCATTTTGCGCCCACGGTCGCGGTCAGAGTTACTGACGGACTGAGCGTGTACATGCTGAAACGCGCCGAAGAGCAATGAACATAGAACCGCGGCGCACGTCGGCCAAGACGCGCGAATAACAGGGCGACGGAGCATTCCGATCTTCAAAGCGAGATTTCTCCTTACGATTAATTATCTGAGGTTTCGGCGCAGTCTTGGGTAAGACAGACTGTTGAGGTTAGTTAAACCCGGGCTCAACTTAACACGAGATTTAAGGGATGTCACATTGCATAACACCCAGCATCACCCGCCGCGCATTCAACCTCGACACTACACAAGCTCTCGGCGAGAGGCTCGCTGATTGCGCGTTCGGTTGAATATATTGTCAGACTCCGGTCTCTATACCGCCGAGCCTTATTTCGGTTGAGGCAGTCCCTCAGCCGGAACTAACGTGATCTCAACCGCCCCGCCGGGATTGTTGCTCCTGATCCTGAACTCGTCTTGGCTCAACTTCAGTATATCCGTCTTGTAAGGGATGCCTTCTTCAACCATCGTCAAGGCCCCGCCCTCATATTTCCACATCCCAAACGCAGGCTTACCATTGGGTGAAGCCATCACCAAAGTGCCTTCCGACAAGAAAATATACAACTGGCCCGGCGCAATACTGGACGATTGGCTCACTCGCCACACTTTATTGACGAAACTGACAGCCGTCTCCTTTGGTTCATCAGCGCGGCGCTCGGTAGGGGCAGCGCGCTCGGAGCAAGCGGAGAGAAAAAGAGTCGAGCCGAAAACCGCCGCGAAAAGGGTGGTGAGCGCCGCAACCGGCAACAGCGTCGAGACCTGACTTTTCATGATTGTTCTCCTGATTGTTAAGGCAGAGTCGGAGCAAAGCGCGCCAATCATAAAGTAATAACTGTTCTGCGTGAAGAACGGCAGAACGAATTCAGTTCACGAGAAAACTCTTGACACGAACATCTTAGGTGGATGTTCGGAGGCGACCGTCGATGATGCCGCCGGCAGTCTGTCCGATCTACCACCAATCAATGAGTTCGCAAGGAACGCGCCACCAAACCGACCCCTCCGGCCAGCAACGCCAGCATTATCAGCGTGCTGAACAGGCTCAAGGGCTGGAAATAAATGTGGAGGTTCATGATAATGCCGGCGAAGATGATCACGATACCGACAAACAAGAGCAGCCAACCGACCTTTGATCTTCCATTAAAGAACAAAAGGCCGATGCCAAAGATAAGCGGCAGCAGCGACAGGCCGAAACTGTTGTAGCCCCAGAGGGACCAAAACCCGCTCGTCACAGTGACGTTGCTGACCAGCAAGTACGCCCCGGCGGCGGCCATCCCGAGTCCGAGCAGAAACTCCCCCACGCCTCCGGGAGTGCCGCCCGCGCCTTCCCACTGTGGTCTATTCTTATTTGTCTCCATAATTCAACTTGAGGATGTCTAACTGCTGTCTAAAGCGAAACTGACAAGCTGGGGACAAGAAAAACTATCCACGAACAGTCACGAACCAACACCTCTCTCAGGCGTTCGTGCGGGAGCGCGTGGACTGTGTTTCCAGTTGATGCCCTTCATCGTTTCCGCTGCGACGAGCGCGTTGACGATTGATTCTTCAGTCGCGTTCACGGTCGCGCGGAACAGCGGGTTGATCCGTTCGTTGGGCAGCATCGTCAGTTGCGCCGTCCCTTCAATCTTACTCGCTTCGGGGTTGGCGGTCGAGAACGCGATGAAGATGTCGCCCGAAGAATCTTCGCCCCTACCGCCCATCACCCCGACGGCCAGCGACACGCGCTTGACCAGCCGCTTCAGTTGGTGTGGCAGCAGCGGCGCGTCCGTCGCGATGACGACGATGATCGAGCCTGCGCCGTCATTTAATTTGCCGCGCTCCGGCATTAAGTCTCTGATCTCTTGACCCGCCGGCACGCCGGCGATCCGCAGCAGATCGCGCCGCCCGTAATTCGCTTGCACGAGCGCGCCTACCGTGTATCCGCCTTCATCTTGAGCAAGTACGCGCGATGAAGTTCCCGTGCCGCCCTTGAAGCCTTGCGTGATCATGCCCGTCCCGCCGCCAACATTTCCTTCAGCGACCGGGCCAGACTTCGCCGTATCGAGTGCCTGAAAGACGTGTTCTTTCTTGACGTGGAATCCGTTGATGTCGTTCAGAAAGCCGTCCCAAGTCTCGGCCACTAACGGCAAACTGAAATCGCCCGAATAGCCTTCGCCCGTCCCTCGCTTCGCGTTCCACTCGATCACGGCGTCTCTCACTACCCCGACGCTATGCGTATTAGTGATCACCACCGGCGTTCCCAAACCGCCCGACTCTTCCACCCAAGTCGTCCCGGTCATCTCGCCGTTACCGTTAAGCGTGTGCCAAGCGGCGAAGACGCGCCGGCGAAAGCTCCTCCCCTGCGGGAAGATAGCCGTCACGCCGGTGCGGATTGGTCCCTTCCCCCCGACCAATTTCCCGTCACCCGAAATCAACGTCGTGAAGCCGACCTCGACGCCACCCACATCCGTGATCGCGTTGAAGCGTCCCGGCGCGCCGTCAAACGGAATACCTAAATTACGTGCGCGAGGCTTCGGTTGCGCGTCGCAAATTGGCGAGACGAAAAGGAAACTCAACGAAGCGAATAGTGCGATGTAAAGTGCGCGCAAGGAGTGTTTCATCAGTTGTAAATCCTGCTAGCTCCTGAGTGGAGAGTTGAACGCCGATAGGGGTGAGATGAGCTGAAGCGAAAACCACAGGCTTAAGCCACAGAGAAGACTGACGATTGTTCGAGAGGAGTTATCTTTATAGCGCATTCTCCCTTTTCCGCTTTGAGTAGTTCCTTTCAGTATTCTATCTTTGTATGATAGATTTATAAACAAAGCAGGGCTCTTAAACAACTTTCTTGAGCCAGAGATATGTCGTCAGGAGAACAGAGCATGAGTGATATTAAGGAGAGGTTCGGTACTGGTTGGATTGGTACGGGATCAGTCCCATCCACAGAAGATGACCGGCCACGCGGTAACGTGGTTCAAGAGAGAGCTGAACCGAGTTACGAAACCGGCACAGCCAGAGGAGCGAACCCGGCCTTTCAGACACTCGGTAAACAGATGATCCGATTCCTTCGTGAGAAGGGAGAAGTTGATAACCTTTATAGCCTAGCCGATAAAATGAAGCTGGGGCCGGACGATCTCGAGCCAGTCGTGGAATGGCTGGCTAAAAACTATTACATTAGAGTAGAACCTGACCCCAAGTTCGGTAATCACGAGATTCGATTGACTGGTAGAGCCGGCGAGTTGCTTTAAGCGCCAACGGGCTGCTTTTAATAGCTGCCGCTTCTCCAACCTCGCCGGATAGTGTGACGCGCGACGCGGAATTCTCTCGGCCCGGTCCTTTGTTCCAGCAGTTTTGATCTTTTCCAGCAGGCCCTTGCATCCTATTGTTTTGCCTCATTAACCTCGATAGGAGATGGCTTATGTTTGGCTCTTCCGACCAGCCGGAAAACTCCAATGACAATCCACCTGACGGGAAGCAAGTTTTCTTCGCTTACATGAAGACCGTCAGTTTAATACTCGTCGCTTTGATTGTTGTCGGCCTGCTTGTTTATCCCACGTTCTTTTTCCCTGCGATAGATTACGCCAATCTACCCACTAAAATTTCAGCGCTCAATACTCCAGAGAGAGTCAAAAAGATTCTTCTCTTCTTCGTGGAATATAACGTCTTCCTTTTGCTCTGCGCGCTGTTTGGAGCATCGGTCGGAGCCTCCGAAATCCTTTCACGCTACAGGGACGAGCCATTTATTGCGATTTCAAGCCCTCCCGGGCGTCGCTATCTCGCCGTCAACGCCGGAATCTCTCTGGCCGCTTTCTATCTTCTATACCACTTCAGAGGCAGCATCTTTCCCGATCTGGTGAATGATCCGCTCATGATGAGTATCGTTGCCGGCTTCGGTGCGATGATCGTGATGCGCTCGAAGATATTCAACTTTAAGACGGAAAGCGGTGAAAGCTACGCGATTGGACCTGACGCTGTTCTCTCTATCTTCCTGACCTCTGTTGATCGACAGATTGATCGCTACCGCGCGTCCAGACGCCAGAGCCTCGTTTACGAAGAGACGCAAAACGTGGAGCATCCGATCACGGCACCGGATTTTCTGAGGTCTTTCCTCGTCTCTTACCAGAATCTCAGTAATAAGGAACGGCTCGACATTGATGAAGAGGTCAAGAAAATTTATAACCAAACTGATTTAAGATCACCGCGTCTCAAATTCATGACGGCGGCCTTTGGTTTTCTGAACCTCATGGGGGAGAACAATTTTAGGGCGCTGGTGCAGCAATTGAAGAAGTATCAGAAACTCGCCCCAGATGTCCAACAGTCTGTCGCCGGCGCAAATGCTTCGCCGGTCGTCGCTGTCCCCGACAGCGGTGCGGGAGCCACGCTACCTCAACCTCCGCCTGTTGTCGCGAAGTCCCCCGCAACTCCATCAGCGCCCACGGCCCTGAATCAGATAGAGGAATCGGCAGGGCCGGTTGTGTCTGATGCGGCTTCAACAGCGCCGGTTGAAACAGCTAAAGCTGAAATCTCACCAGCGACTGAAGGGCCAAGCAACAGTGGAAACTCATTGTCCCCCGCAAGCCTAGACACATCCGGCAATCTACTGCCGGCTAAACCCGCCGATGTTGTTGCGGCGAGTGAGCCAACTAAAACTGGTGAGATAGCAGAATCGAGCGAAGTTGAAGAGGCTGCAGGCGAAGGCGCAAGTGAGACTAAAATTGTAAAGGATAGTGAGTCCGGTGGAACCGGCGATGATAGTGGTCAAGGTTGAGGTCTGCAATTTTATCGGCACATGATTTCGTGCTTAGGTTGTCGGCTTTTGGTGAGCGGCCTCACAGCGCCGAAGTCTCTACGAGGAGGCGTCCTGCCACGAAATGTTCGAGACCCAGTTGCGAAAAATATGATCCACGAACTCACACGAAACGACACGAAGCGTAACACCCGACATGCGTGGTCTTTGTTTCGTGCTGTTTCGTGTCGTGGATGAAGGCTTTCTCATCTGTCCCAGTGTTGTCAGTTTACTTCGGCACATCGAGCGCCGGATTGCGGCTGAAGAACCCGCCCGGAATCATTTTGAAACCGACGTGTGTGACGGGCATGATCGCCCACTCTTCGGGACGCGGAATGTGCGTTACGCCCAAGGTGTACCAGACGACGACATCAGCGTTTTCAATCGCTTCATCGTCGGCGACGAACTGCGGTAAGCCGTCGCCGCCTTTGCTTTGATTCGGATAAACTCCGGCGGCGCTCAGCTCAAGCGCGTTGTAGCGCGTCGCCCAAAAATGATTGTTGATAAACCCGGCGCGTTTTCTCACTAATGATTCGGGCGCGAGGTAAGGAAGCGAATTCGCGCCCGGAACGATGATGTAGCTCGTATGATGTCCGAGCGAGTTTTTCGCCGCCGGGTTCATCACCGTCCACACACGCGCCGCCGGCATATCCATTTTGCGCTGCGCTTCCGCTTCGCTTTTGAACATCGTCTCGCGCATCACGAATCCGTTCAAATAAGGATTGTTCGCTCCGGGCGGGCATCGCGCTCGTGTTCATTTCGGTCACGGTATTGCTCACGCCGTCAACGTCGAAATCCAAACGGAAGTTGAAGAAATGTTGGTGATGCGGCGCGACGATGTTTTCCGCAACGAGATGGCCGGATTGCTCGGCCATCATGGAATGCTCGTCAGCGCGTTTTTCCTTCACGCCTTTCGGCAACATGATTCCGGTCAGAGCTAGATCAATTTCCAACGCGCCGTCTTGATGGAAAATGTAGTTGACGGCGTAATCATAATTGCCGATGGTGGCGACAAAAAACATTACGAGTTGGCGAGCGCGGCGCGTGTCGTTCTGCCCGCTGTAACTGTCGAAGTGTTTCCACAAAATACCGCCGTCGCGTTCGTAAATGCCGACGGCGCGTTCGAGCGTGTACGGCTTGCCGTTGTCGTCTGCGAAAGTAGCGTCGAGCAAGCGCGCGTTTTCCGGCGCGTCCATTTTCGGTTCGAGCGGGCTGGCGAGCCGCCCGACGCTGTACTCGCCGACATCAAACGCGCTGCGCCAACGCCAATCAACGTCCGGGTCGCCGTAAGGCACAACCATCTCGGACAAAGCGGCGCGGTAAAGAATCGGGCGCAACCTCCCGCCGTCTTCATAACCGACGGTGTGCAGCACGAGACCTTCGCGCGGGTGCATCGTGTAACGAAAGCGCCATTTTTGCCAGCGAATTTCCTGCCCGTTCATTTGAAAGCTCACGCCGGCGGGTTGAGAAATGACAAGTGGTTTGAGTCTCTTGCGTAAATTCCCGACGGATTTTTCGTCAAACTCCTGACTCGGCGGCGGCAGCGGAAGAACGCCCGTGTCCGTCACTTCGACGACTTTCCGCGTATTCATATTGACGATTGCCACTACGCCCTCAATCGGGCGACCGTAAAAATTAACTTGCTTATCTTTGAGATACGACAACGCGCGCAGCAGGCGGCCCGTGTGCTGTTCCGACACTTGCCCGGCGGCCCAAGTGTCAATCTGCACTTTGTCAAAATCCGTGATGCCGCGCTTCCGCATCGCTTCCTGCCAACGCACATCGGCTTTGACAACGCGCGGCACGATCTCATATTCCTCGACGAAAACGAGAGGCTGCGCCCCCGCGATTTCTTTCCAAGACAGAATCTTGTTGCTCCTCAAATCAACGGTCGCTTCATACGTCAGATTTTTTTCTCGGTCGAAAACGACGGCGAACGCCTCACGCCGAAATTTCATGCCCGATTTGAAATTCAACACCTCCGCTTTCGGCGGCTCATTCAGGACGACGGTTGAAAACATTGCTTCTTTGGGAAAGTTCGCCGCCTGCAAAATTTTAACCGCGCCTGCGATCTCCTCCGCGCTCAAAGGATCAAGCGGATGCGGCGCGCCGGCAGCCCGCACGCCAGAAGCGGTCAGCAAAAGCAACGATCCCGCTATGATGATCGCTCGCAAGCAAACCAAAGCAAAGCTGTGGGTTTTCATTCCAATTCTCCGTTCATTATCTTGTCGAGGAATCCGGCGTGCATCGTTGTTAGATTGCGCCATACTTAATAAGAACACGACTGGTCAACCTAACTCGCCCGAATAAGAATATAGTAGATTAAGCCTATGACGCTGCTTGTTAAGAACGTCCACCAGCCAGCTAGTTTTGCGTGAATGATACGCATTCATAGAAGCTATGCTTGCGGTTCTGCGATTCACTTCCAAAACAGTTTCGGAATTAGCAGGAAAGAAACCTTCGCCTAATTCTTTATGCCATGATGCTGCTAAAACAATGTTGGAGGAAATAGGAAATGTGATTTCAGAATAAAGCTTATTCAGGCCGAAAGATTCAAAATAAAATACTGGATTGTCGCTTGTGAAGAAGCTATAGCCTTCAGGAGCAATAAAAAATTGCCAATTCATGTCGCCAATCACAGGTAACAAGGCTGATTCCAATACCATTGTTTTCAGCAGGATTTCGGTTGGAATATTCTCCCTGTACTCCTCAAGGATTCTTCGGACTTCTGCGCCCAGCCTTGAAAGCTTCGCCAACTTTTCTAGATCGTTGGGATCGGTATTAGCTTCCTCGGCATTTAGCCATTGCATTAATTCGGAAGATTCTTCAAACGAATCTAATGTACTAGGCCAGATTTCTTTCGCCCTTTCTTTACGTCGCGGTACACGCTTTATCATCATAATCATATAAGACGCGAAAATTGTTTTCTCATCGCTTGTTATCATCTGTTGATTCCTGATCTTCTGAAATACGGGGTCGGCTGGCTTTTCTAACTTCTCCAAAACATTCTCATAAGTGTTAAAGTCGGTCACACCATCTTTGTTTGTGTATGCGTATACATCTCTTTCAGCCCCAGCATAATTGATCGAATCTCTATATGGATTGTATTTGCCTCTCTTCAAACCCGGATTGTATGATTTGCCTCGCTCGTAAACCCAAATAAAAGGCTCACCTTCCTTTTCAACAAACCCTTTCAGGTAAAGTTTCGGCAGGGTATGATGATTTCGTTTGTTCTCTTCTTTTCTACTCATCCCTACAACACACAAAAGCAATCTAACTATTATTCATCTTCGGTGGCAGGCGGATGATACGCAGATTCCCTGTGTCGTCCAACTGCTTTTTGCGGATAACTCCGAACTAAATCGAAGCAGACAAGATTGGGACAGAAAGAAATAGACAGGATGCACAGGATTGACAAGAGATAAAGCAAAAGAGTTGCTCTCAAATCTCTCTCATCCTGTCCATCTTGTTAATCCTGTCTTCTTCTGTGCTTCGATTTAGCGCGGAATTACCCGCCCGCCGGCGTCTGGGGTGTAGCCTCACAGCACCGAAGTCTCTTCGAGCAAGCGTCCGGCGACGAAGCGTTCAAGGCTCAACTGCGACACATCGAACGTTCGCGACTCGCCGTGCAGGATTAGTTCAGACACGATCAGCCCCGTAGCCGGCGAGTGCATGACGCCGTGGCCGCTGAAGCCGTTGGCGAGGAAGAAGCCCGGCACGTTCGGCGCTTCACCAATGATCGCGTGATGATCCGGCGTCACTTCGTAGAGGCCGGCGCGGCAGGCGTGCCGGTCGACTTGCGCGCTGGCGAGGCACGGCACGCGCGCCATCGCTCGTTCAATTATTCGAGGGATGAATGATGGATCGAAGTCGGTGTTGAAGCTAGGCGTCTCGTCGGGGTCGGGCCATGCGAGGAGGAGTTGTGCAGCGTCGTCGCCGGCTTGCGGGCGAAAGTGAAAGCCGTCCGTCATGTCGATCACCATCGGCAAGTGTGCGGGGAAAGTGACGGGCGCGCGGACGCCGACGATCTGCCGGCGCAGTGGCGTCACTGGAAGATCGACGCCGGCGAGACGCGCAACTTCCGCCGCCCACGCGCCCGCCGCATTGACTAACGCGCGTGTCGCTACACGCCCGCGCGAAGTGGCAACGCCGGCCACGCCCGCGCCGTCCGTCTCGATGCTGTGCAACGTCGTGTCGAGCCACACTTCGACACCCAACTCTTGCGCCCGCGACATGAAGCCGTGCAGTGCGCCGGTCGGCGACAGGAAACCATCGGTCGGGCAGAACGAGCCGCCCAGCACATCGTCCGTTCGCAGTTGGGGGACCAATG
>Ga0136615_10001178_pt1 | contig 12444 bp, 12 predicted proteins | sample AntDrymUQ2882206_2_FD_106647 | JGI IMG/M metagenome (GOLD analysis project Ga0136615, IMG submission 106647) | Polar desert sand microbial communities from Dry Valleys, Antarctica - metaG UQ288 (22.06) | ecosystem: Environmental > Terrestrial > Soil > Desert | place: Antarctica: Dry Valley...
CGAAGCCCGCGGCCAGGACGGCGGTGCCGGGCGTCGCGCGCCGCCGCGATGCCGCTCGGCGCCGCACGGTCTCAGCGGCGGTGGCGGGCGAAGTGCCGTTCGCCGGCCGCCACGCGCACGACGCGCCCGCTGTGGCGCACCTTCACGTCGACGGCACCTTCGGTGACCTTCGTCACCGTGCCGTCGCAGCGGTCGGACATCGTCCAGCGCGTGCCGCGCACGGTCGCCACGCTGTCGCGGCCGTGGGTGCGGAACCGGCCGTGGTCGTCCTTGCCCCACAGGGTGCGCGCCGGCTTGCGGCGCTTGGCGGCGGCGGAGGCCAGCCGGCGATCGCCGGATTGGCGATCGGTCCGGCAGCGGCGCATGCTTCCGCGCAGGTGGAGGTCGACGAAGCCGTCCTCGCCGGACTGGCGGACGGCGAAGCGGCCGCCGCCGAAGATGGCCTCCTGCGTGGCTCCGCCCTCGCGGGCGGAGCTCAGCGCGATGCTGCCCTCGCGGGCGTCCACGACGGAGCCGACCGGCACGGACTCGGCGCCCGAGAGCGCCTCGAAGGCATCGCCGCCCGGCGTGCGCACGCGCACCGTGCCCTGCGCGACGGCCACCACGACGGTCTCGCCCAGCGTCGGCGCGGGGATCGTCTCCGGCGACGGAGCCGGCTGTGGCGACGTGCCGGGGGTGGGATCGGCAGGGGCCGGCGTTGCCGGGGCGGCCTGGGTCGTGAACTTCGCGGCGGCGCCGTTGCTCCGGCTGCGGCTGGTGGCCGCGACGAGGCGCACGTAGTGCGGCGTCGCCGCCGGCAGACCCGTCAGGGTGGCGCTGACGTAGGTCAACTCGTCGCCGCCGACCGCGGCGGGCGCCGTGACCTGGCCGAAGCGGTCCGACGTGCCGTACTCGACCCACCAGGTGGTCGCCCTGTCGCCCGGCTTGACGAACCCCTCGATCTGCACGGAGTCGTGCTTGACGTGGCCGACGAAGGCCGAGCCGGCCGCGGGGCCCGGCGAGTCGTGGTCGTCGGCGAAGCTCGTGGCGGGCACCAGCAGGACGGCGAGGAGCGCGAGGAGGCGCAGGAAGAGGGCGAGTCGGATCACCCTTCGTGCATCGACATCGTTCCGCGCGGACGCGAGTACGACGTTAGTCCACCGCGAGCCGGTCCTGCAACAGGCGGGCGAGCCCGTCGACGCTCACGCGCTCCTGCTCCAGCGTGTCGCGATCGCGCAGCGTGACCGTGGCGTCCTCGAGCGTCTGGTGGTCGATCGTCACCGCGAACGGCGTGCCGATCTCGTCCTGGCGCCGGTAGCGCCGGCCGATCGCGCCGCCCTCGTCGTACTCCGCGGCCAGGGTCTTGCGCAGCCCCTCGTAGACGGCGCGGGCGCGCTCGGGATGCCCGTCCTTGCGCAGCAGCGGGAGCACCGCCACCTTGACCGGCGCGAGCGCCGGGTGCAGCCGCAGCACGGTCCGCGGCTCGCCGCCGATCTCGTCCTCGTCGTAGCCGTCGCACAGGAACGCGAGCAGCGAGCGGGCGACGCCCGCCGCCGGCTCGATCACGTGCGGGATGTAGCGCTCGCCGCCCTGTGGATCGACGTACTCGAGCTTTTCGCCGGAGTGCTCTGCGTGCGCACGCAGGTCGAAGTCGCCGCGGTTGGCCACGCCCTCGAGCTCGGACCAGCCGAAGGGAAACCGGTACTCGACGTCGCTCGTCCCGGACGAGTAGTGCGAGAGCTCGTCCGGGTCGTGCGCGCGCAGGCGCAGGCGCTCGGGATCGATGCCGAGCCGGACATACCAGTCCAGCCGCTCCTCGAGCCAGTGCGCGTACCACTTCGGCGCCTCGTCCGGCGGGACGAAGAACTCCATCTCCATCTGCTCGAACTCGAGCGTGCGGAAGACGAACCGGCTCGGGGTGATCTCGTTGCGGAACGACTTGCCGACCTGGGCGATCCCGAACGGCGGCTTGCGGCGCGCGAACTGCAGCACCTGTTTGAAGTCCAGGAAGATGCCCTGCGCGGTCTCCGGACGCAGGTAGACGGTCGCGCCGGCCTCCTTCACCGGGCCGATCGTCGTCTCGAACATGAGGTTGAACTCGCGCGACTCGGTGAGGTCGCACTGCGCGTCCTCCCCCGGGTGCTTCGACGGGCGGCGGCCGCACTCGAGCTCCGCGAGGTGGTCCGCGCGGAAGCGCTGCTTGCAGGTCCGGCAGTCGACCAGCGGGTCGGTGAAGCCCGCCAGGTGGCCGCTCGCCTCCCACGTCTTCGGGTGCTGGATGATCGCGGAGTCGAGCGCGACGATGTCGTCGCGGTCGCCGATCATCGCCTTCCACCACTGCGCGACGACGTTCTGCTTGAGCAGCACGCCGTAGTGCCCGTAGTCGTACGTGTTGGCGATCCCGCCGTAGATCTCCGACGCGGGGAAGATGAAGCCGCGCCGCTTGCACAGCGACACGATCTTGTCCATCGTGACCACGTCGTTCGGCATGGGCGCGGAAGTGTGGCAGCTATCCTCCGGCCCGGTCCGATGCCGATCTACGAGTACCGCTGCGAGAACGGGCACCTCTTCGAGGTGATGCAGAAGATCGCGGATCCGCCCGTGACCGCCTGCGAGACGTGCGCGGCCACGGTGCAGCGGGTCTTCCATCCGATCGCCGTGCACTTCAAGGGCTCGGGCTTCTACAACACGGACTACGGCACGTCCAAGCGCAAGCGCGAGATGGACGCCTCCGCTAAGGCGGGGGCCGACAAGCAGGATGCCAAGAGCTCGGACAAGAAGGACTCCGGCTCGTCGTCGTCTTCCTCCTCCTCCGACTCGTCGTCCTCCTCGTCTTCCGACTCGAAGTCGTCCTCCTCGTCGTCGGGCGGCAGCGGCGACTAGGGAATAAGGGCGGGCCGCCGGGAGTCTCTCCCGGCGATGCCCTCGCTCGACACGCTGGGCGCTGTTCGCCGCCTCCACGCTCGCGCTCCTCCTGGTGCCCGGGCCGTCGGTGCTGTTCGTCGTCGCGCGAACGCTCGAGCACGGCCGCACCGCCGGGCTCGTCTCCGTGCTCGGGGTGGAGACGGGCGCGTGGGTCACGTTGCTCGCGAGCGTCGTCGCCGTGGTGCGCCGGTCGGTCGGGGAGCGGACGATGCGGGCGGCGGACGCGATCGCGGGGATCGGGCTGGTCGGGTTCGGGGGAGTCTGGCGGTCGGCAGCGTGAGCGTCGACTGAGTATCGGCGTCTACGTCAACGGCTGCATCGAGGGGAGCGGGTTCGGCCGGGGCGGCGGGCTCTGTTGCGAGTTAAGCTCGAATAGCGTGACCAAGTCGCAACAGGACTCGCCGCTGAGCTTCTGACCCGTTCCCCTCATTGCGGCCGTTGACGTGAACCCGCGCCCGACCTATCCGCGCAGGAACCGCGCCACCGCCGCGTCGCGCGCGGCGTCGTCCACCACCAGCCCCGAGCCGCCGTCCGGCAAGGTCGTCGCCCCGGTCGGCTTGAGCACCTTCTGCTTGCCGGCACCGCCGGTCATCGACGCGGCCACCACCCCCAGCAGCGTCGGGCCGGCCATGTCCGAGCGGACGGCACGCGGTGCCGCCCAGGACACCCACGGCAGCCGGATGAACGTCTCGAACGAGGTGACCTTGTCCTTCATCGCCGCGACGAGCTGCTGCTGGCGGCGGGCGCGCGCTAGGTCGTCCTCCGCCGGGTTGCGCAAGTTCTTGCGCGTGCGGGCGAGGGCGAGCGCCTGGCGGCCGTTGACCTCGGTCTCGCCGCGCGGCAGCCGCAGCGTCGTACCGCCGTTGCTGCGCCCCCCATTGATCTTCGACAGCACGGCGGGGCCCTTGTAGGTGACGCCGCCGAGCGCGTCGATCAGCTGCGGGAAGTTCGCGAAGCTGACCTCAACGACGTGGTTGACCTCGACGCCGAGGAAGTCCTTCACCGTCTGGGTGGCGAGCGCCGGGCCGCCGAACGCGTACGCCGCGTTGATCTTGTTGGTCCCGTTGCCCGGGATGTCGACCACGGTGTCGCGCGGGATCGAGAGCGCGGCGTTCGCGCCGCCGCCGATCCGCAGCAGCATGATCGAGTCGGCGCGGCCGGTCTCCTGCTTCTCGGACCCCGGCTCGGCGAGCCCCTCGGTGCGCTTGTCGGAGCCGAGCACGAGGATCGTGTTCGCTCCCGTCAGCGGGTAGGGGCCGGGATCGAGCTGCGGCCCGACCTCGCCGGCCAGCTCGCCGCGCTGGATCTGCGCGGACAGCATGAACAGCGCGGCGGAGAGCACGACCCAGAGGATCAACCCGATCAGCAGCCACTTGACGATTCGCCCGGGCGAGAGCCCGCGGCGCCGTCCGGGAAGGGAGGGAAGCCGCCATCGGCGGCGCTCGCGCGGTGGCGCGGGCGCCTCCCGGGGCGCGGCGTCCGGGGCCCGCAGCTCGGCGAGCCCCTGCGCCGGACCGTCGCGGTCCTCGCGCCCGCGCAGGAGCCGCGGACGGCTGCGATACACCTTGTAGTCGGGTTTCTCGTCCGCCATCGGCGGTGGGTATGGTGGCAGCCCCCATGCCGTCGGCCCTTGCCCGTTCGAGCTGCGTCATCGGGGTCGACCTCGGCGGCACCAAGCTCCTCGCGGGCGTCGTCGGCCCCGATCTCGCCGTGCGCCACCGGGTGCGGCGCCAGGCGTTCGGGCTCGACCAGGCGCGCCTCATGGCTACCGTCGTCGAGGCCGTGGACGAGGCGCGGACGGTGGTCGGAGAGGAGATCTCCGCGGTCGGCTTCGGCATCCCCGCGACGCTCGACCGTCGCACCGGCATGGCCGTGTACTCGACCCACCTGCCGCTCGCGAACGTGCCCTTCGCCTCGGTGATGTCCGAGCGGCTCGGGCTGCCCGTGACGGTCGACAACGACGGCAACTGCGCGGTGCTCGCCGAGGCGCGCCACGGGGCCGGGGGCGGCTCCGGCGACGTGGTGATGCTGACGCTCGGCACCGGGATCGGGGGCGGCCTGGTGTTGGGCGGGAGCCTCCAGCGGGGCTGGATCGGCGCGGGCGCCGAGCTCGGCCACATGGTGATCGACATGGACGGCCCGCCGTGCCAGGGCAACTGCCCCAACCGCGGCTGCCTGGAGGTCATGGCGTCCGGCTCGGCGCTGGTCCGCGAGGCGTCGCTGCGCGTCGCGCGGCGCCCCGACACGGCGCTCGGGCACGCGCTGGAGGAGGGGCGCGAGCTGACCGGGCCCTTCGTGACGGAGCTGGCACACGACGGCGACCCGGTCGCGCTCGACGCGATCCAGACCGTCGGCCGCGCGCTGGGCGTCGGCCTCTCCAGCCTGGTCAACGTGCTCAACCCGGAGGTGATCGTGATCGGCGGCGGCGTCATCGCGGCGGGCGAGATGCTGCTCGAGCCGGCCCGGCGAGAGATGCGCGAGCGCGCGCTGACGCCGGCGCGCGACGCCGTGCGGGTCGTCGCTGCCGCGTTCGGCGATCAGGCGGGGATGATCGGCGCGGCGCTGCTCGCGCGCGAGGTCGCCGCGTGACCGGCGGGCGCCTGATCGTGTGTCCGACGCCGATCGGGAACCTCGAGGACATCACGCTGCGCGTGCTCTCGGCGCTCCGCGACGCCGACGTGGTGGCGTGCGAGGACACGCGCCGGACCGGCGTCCTGCTCGAGCGCTACGGCGTCCAGGCGACGCTGGTGCCCTACCACGAGCACAACGAGCGCCAGCGGTCCGGGGAGCTGGTGGAGCGGATGCGCGGCGGCACGGTGGTGGCGCTCGTGTCCGACGCCGGGATGCCGATCGTCTCCGATCCCGGCTACGTGCTGGTGCAGGGTTGCGTGGCCGCCGGGCTGGAGGTCGAGGTGCTGCCTGGGCCGTCAGCGGCGCTGGCGGCGCTGGTCGCGTCGGCGCTGCCGGCCGACGTGTGGCGCTTCGTCGGCTTCCTCCCGCGCAAGCGGGCCGCGCTCGTCGAGGTGCTCGCCGCCCGTGAGACGGTGGTCGCGTTCGAGTCGCCCAAGCGCGTGGCGGCGTCGCTCGCGGTGCTCGCCGAGCTCGACGCAGCGCGGCCGGTGGCGGTCTGCCGCGAGCTGACCAAGCTGCACGAGGAGGTCGTGCGCGGTACCGCGGCCGAGCTGGCCGCACGCTACGCGCAGGCCGAGCCGCGCGGCGAGGTCGTGCTCGTCGTCGGCGGCGCGCCCAAGCGCACGGGAGTGGACGAGGCCGCGGTCGACGCGCTGCGCCGGCTGGTCGCGGCCGGCGCCAAGCCCCGGGCGGCCGCCGGGGTCGTGTCGGAGCTCACGGGTGCGCCGGCGAACGCGTTATACAAGGCGGTCGCCGAGAAGTAGTCGCGCCCCCGCGCCCTGCGGGCGGCTCGACTTCGTGCCGACTTCGCTCCTTCTCTGCACCAACGCACGCATGCGAGGCCTCGATCGGCGGCTGGGGCCGTAGGTTCGCCTGCGTGCGCGCCACCTCGCCCCCGACCGCCGCCCGCGTCGCCGCCGCGACCCTGCTCGCGGTGGCCGTCGCGCTGGTTGCTCCCTCCGCCGCCCGCGCCACGCGCTGGGTGCGGCCGGTGCCGGGCGAGGTGGTGCGCGCATTCGCCTACGCGCGCGCGGCGCCGTTCACCGCGGGCGCGCACCGGGGCGTCGACCTGCGGGCGCGCCCCGGCAGCGCGGTGCGGGCCGCGTGCGCCGGGCGCGTGGTGCACGCCGGCCCGGTCGCCGGCCGCGGGGCGGTGGTGAGCGTCCGCTGCGGGCGCCGCCGGGTGAGCCACCTGCCGCTGGCGTCGGTGACCGTCCGCGCCGGTGCCGAGGTGCGGGCCGGTGCACCGATCGGCCGGCTCGCGCCGGGCCACGGCGGCCTGCACCTCGGCGTCCGCCGCGAGGCCGATCCCTTCGGCTACGAGGACCCGGCCGCGCTGCTCCCGTCCGCGCCGCGACCGCTCCCGCCCGCGGAAACCCGCACGCGGCCGAAGCAGCCGAGGACCGTGCGCCCCCGGCCGCTCGTTGCCCGCCCTCCTCACCTGCCGGTGTTCGCGACGCCACCCGGGCCGGTGCCGGCGCGGGCGCCGCCGCAGACCCCTGCGCAACCGCCCTGGACGGTGTGGGCCGGGCTCGCGCTCGGGCTCACCGGCGCGGCCGGCTCGGGCGCCGCCGTGCGCGTGCGCCGGCGCCGCCGCGCTCGCGGAGCGCTTCTCACGGCCGGTCGGTGCACCGCCGCTAGCCTCTGACGCCCCCGATGGCCTTCTACGTGACGACGCCCATCTACTACGTGAACGCGGCGCCGCACCTGGGCCACGCGTACACGACGATCGGCGCCGACATCCTCGCCCGCCATCACCGCCAGCGCGGGGAGGAGGTCTTCTTCCTCACCGGCACCGACGAGCACGGGGAGCCGGTCGTGCAGGTCGCGGAGCGGGAGGGGATCACGCCGAAGGAGCTCGCCGACCGCAACGCGCAGCGCTTCCTCGACCTGCTGCCGCGCATCAACGTCTCCAACGACTTCTTCATCCGCACCTCCGACCCGCGCCACAAGGCCCGCGTCCAGGAGGTCATGCAGCGTGTGCACGACAACGGGCACGTCTACAAGGGGCTCTACGAAGGCTGGTACTGCCCCAAGTGCGCCGACTTCAAGACCGAGGGGGAGATCGCCGAGGGCAACACCTGCCCGATCCACCGCATCCCGCTCGACCGCGAGCGCGAGGAGAACTGGTTCTTCCGGCTGTCGTCGTTCGAGCAGCCGCTCAAGGACCTCTACGGCCAGCGGCCGGACTTCGTGGCGCCCCGGTCCCGGTACAACGAGGCGCTCGCATTCATCAACGGCGGCCTGCAGGACGTCTCGCTCTCGCGGGCCAAGATCACCTGGGGCGTCGAGGTCCCGTGGGACCCGGAGCACGTCTTCTACGTCTGGTTCGACGCGCTCCTGAACTACTACACCGCGCTCTCGTTCGCACGCGACGGCGACGACCTGACCGAGCGCTTCTGGCCCGCCAGCTTCCACGTCCTCGGCAAGGACATCCTCAAGTTCCACGCGGTCTTCTGGCCGGCGCTGCTGCTCGCAGCCGACCTGCCGCTGCCCGAGCGCGAGCTGATCCACGGCTACCTGCTCATGCGCGACTCCGAGGGGGTCGAGACCAAGATGTCCAAGTCGCTCGGCAACGTCCTCGACCCGTTCGCAGTGATGGACACCTTCGGCACGGATGCGCTCCGCTACTACTGCTTCCGCGAGGTCTCGTTCGGGCAGGACGGCGGCGTCTCGACGACCACCTTCGGCGAGCGCTACGAGTCCGAGCTCGCCAACGAGTACGGCAACCTGGCCAGCCGCACCCTGGCGATGATCGTCCGCTACCGCGACGGGGTGGTGCCAGACACCGACGTAGACCCGGTGCTGGCGGCCGACTTCAACGGACTCGAAGCCGAGGTCTCGGAGCTGCTCGACCGCGCGGAGATCACCCAGGCGCTCGACCGAATTTGGGCGCGGGTACGGCGGCTCAACCGCTACGTCGAGGAGTCCGCGCCGTGGCAGCTCGCCAAGGATGAAGCGAGCGCCGAGCGGCTCGACGTCACCCTGCGCTCGCTCGCGGAGGGACTGCGTGCGATCACCGTGCTGCTCCATCCCTACCTGCCCGAGAGCGCGGAGAAGCTGCTGGCGGCGCTGGGGGAGGAGGACCTGGCGCTGGACTCGGCGGCGTTCGGCGCGCGGCCCGGCGGCGGCACCGTCGCGCAGCTGCCGCCGCTCTTCCCCAAGCCCGCGTGAGCATGCCCAAGGCGCGAACCTCAATCGGTATCCAAGAGTGCGAGCGAAGCGAGCAGTGAGCATGCCGAAGGCGCGAACCGCAATCGCTACCCAAGAGTGCGAGCGAAGCGAGCAGTGATCGACAGCCACACGCACCTGGACTCGACACCCGGCACGGACGCCGAGATCGTCGCGGCCGCCGTGGCGGCCGGCGTCACGCGCATCCTGACGATCGGCACCGACGCGGAGAGCGGCGCCCGGGCGTGCGCGGCGGCGGAGGCCCATCCCGAGGTGTGGTTTGCGGCGGGGCACCACCCGAACCACGCCACCGGCTACGGCGAGCGCGAGACGGCGGCGCTGCGCGAGCTGGCGCAGCATCCCCGCTGCGCCGCGATCGGCGAGACCGGCCTCGACGACTACCGCGACCACGCGCCGCGCGCGGACCAGGAGCGCGCGTTCGCCGCCCAGATCGCGCTCGCGCACGAGGTCGGCAAGCCGCTCGTCATCCACACGCGCGCGGCCGACGACGACACGATCGCCACGCTCGCGCGCGACGCCGAGGGGCTCGACGTCGTCCTTCACTGCTTCTCGATGCCCGACCGGCTGGAGGAGTGCCTGGAGCGGGGCTGGTGGATCTCGTTCGCCGGCAACGTGACCTACCCGAAGGCGCGGGAGCTCGCCCACGCGGCCGAGCGCGCGCCGCTCGACCGCCTGCTGGTCGAAACCGACGCGCCGTACCTCACGCCGCAGGCGGTCCGCAAGGAGCGCAACCAGCCCGCGTTCGTGGTGCACACCGCGCGCTTCGTCGCCGAGCGCCGGGGCATTGGCTACGACGCGCTGGAGGCGGCGGTGCAGGCGAACGGCGCGCGCCTGTTCGGGTGGTGAGCGAGCTTCCCGTCCAGCCGAGCCTGCGGCGGATGAAGGCGTTCGGCGTCCGCCCCCGGCGCGAGCTCGGCCAGAACTTCCTGATCGACTCCAACCTGCTCGACGTGATCGCCCGCGCGGCGGCGCTCAGCCCGGACGACGTGGTCCTGGAGGTCGGCGGCGGCCTCGGCGTGCTGAGCGAGCACCTGGCCGCGCGCGCCGCGCACGTGCACGTGGTCGAGCTCGACCGCACGCTCGAGCCGCCGCTGCGCGACGCGCTCGACGGTCACCCGAACACCACGCTGCACCTCGCCGACGCCGTACGGCTCGATCTCGCCGCGCTCGCGCCCGCCCCCACGAAGGTGGTGGCGAACCTCCCCTACGGCGTCGCCGCCACGGTGATCCTGCGGACGGTCTCCGATCTGCCCGGCGTGACGACGTGGGCGGCGATGGTGCAGCGCGAGGTCGGCGAGCGCTTCGCGGCTCGAGCCGGGACCGCGGCCTACGGCGTCCCGAGCGTGCTCGCGCAGCTCGCGTGCGACGTGCGGGTCCTGCGCCCGGTCTCCCGGACGGTCTTCCATCCCGTCCCGAACGTGGACTCCGTGCTGCTCGGGCTCACCCGGCGCGGCCCCGGCCCCGATCCGGCGCTGCGGGCGCTGGTGCAGCACGCCTTCGCGCACCGGCGAAAGGCGCTCGCGCGCTCGCTGAGCCTGGCGCCCGGCGCCGAGCCCGGCGTGCGGGAGCGCACCCGCGCGGCGCTCGCCGCGATCGGGCGGCCCGCGGACGCGCGCGCAGAGCAGCTGGCGCCGGAGGAATGGCGGGCACTGCACGCGAAGCTGACGGCATGACGCGGCTGCGCTGCCTCGCGCCGGGCAAGGTCAACCTCTGCCTGTTCGTCGGGCGCGCCCGGCCCGACGGCTACCACCCGCTCGTCTCGCTGGTACAGCCGGTGTCGCTCGCCGACGAGCTCGAGCTCGAGCTCGCGCCGGCGCCCGCCGACCGCGACGAGGTGGTCTGTCCCGGGATCGAGGGAGAGAACCTCGCCGCGCAGGCGCTCGCGCGCTTCCGCGCCGCCGCCGCGTGGGCCGGGCCGCCGGTGCGCATCACGATCGTCAAGCGCGTACCCGTGGCCGGCGGGATGGGCGGCGGCTCGGGGGACGCGGCGGCAACCCTGCGCCTCGCAGCGGTCGCCGCCGGCCACCAGCGCCGGACCGACGAGCTGCACCGGATCGCGGTGGGGCTCGGCGCCGACGTCCCGAGCCAGCTGGCGCCCGAGCGCTGCCTCATGACCGGGATGGGGGAGGGCGTGCGCCCGCTGGGCGACCCGCGGCCCTTCGGGCTGCTGATCGTCCCTTCGGCGCACGCGCTCTCGACCGCCGCGGTGTACGCGGAGTACGACCGTCTCGGCCTCGGTCGCGACCCGGACGAGCTCGACCGGCTGAGCGGCCAGGTACCCGGCGCCGCGCGCGACGGCTCCCTGCTCGCCGAGCGGCTGCTCCACAACGACCTCGAGGCGCCGGCCCGCTCGCTGTGCCCGCCGATCGGCGACGCGCTGGACGACGTGCGCGCCTCCGGGGCGGTGCGCGCCATGGTCTCCGGCTCGGGTCCCACCGTCTTCGGCCTGTTCCCCGGCCCTGACGGCGCGGGCCACGCGCAGGCGGCGGCCGCCGCTCTCCGCGGGCGTCACCCGGGCGCGACCGCCTCCATACCGGTCGGCCCCACGTTCGCGGCGCCCGTCCCGGCGTGACCCTGCGCCCCGTCTGGCTCGCCGGCGCTGCGGTGCTGGCGCTCTACCTCGTACTCCGCCGGCGCCGGCACGGCCGGGCGACGCTGGCCGCCGGCGCCCTGGCGGCGGTCGGGGCAGCCCTGATCGGCTTCGGCGTGATCGAGCTGCCGAACGTCGAGAAGCTGATCGAGGACGCCGGCAAGGCGCTCGGCAAGTGGACCTACCTCGCCGTCGGGGTGCTCGCCTTCCTCGAGACCGGCGCCTTCATCGGCCTGGTGGCGCCCGGAGAGACGACGGTGATCGTCGGCGGGCTCGTCGCCGGCCAAGGCCAGATCTCGCTGCTGGTGCTGATTGCGATCGTCTGGACGTGCGCGGTGCTCGGCGACGTCACGTCGTACGTGCTCGGGCGCCGCCTGGGGCGCGAGTTCATGGTCCGCCACGGCGAGCGCGTGAAGATCACCGAAGAGCGGCTCGAGCATGTCGAGGCGTTCTTCGAGCGGCGCGGCGGCATGACGATCCTGATCGGGCGCTTCATCGGCCTCGTGCGCGCGATCGCGCCGTTCGTCGCGGGCGCCTCGCGCATGCCGCTGCGCAAGTTCCTCCCCTACGACGTGCTCGGCGCGGGCCTGTGGGCGACGACGTTCTGCGGGCTCGGCTACGTCTTCTGGCGCTCGTTCGACCAGCTGACGGCGTGGGTCTCGCGCGGGCTGTTCGCGTTCGGCCTCGTGGTGGCGGTGGTCGTCGCGATCGTGTTCCTCGTGCGGCTCCAGCGCAGCCGGGAGCGGCAGGCGAAGGCGAAGGCATGGATCGCCGCCCTGCTCGAGCGCCCGCTGTTGCGCCCATTGGCGCCGTACCTCCGGGGGGCTTGGAAGCGCGTCGTGCGGCCGGCCGCGCACGCCTCCGAGGCGCCGGCGCGCTTCGTCTGGAACCGGTTCACCCCCGGTGACCTCGGGCTGGAGATCTCCACGCTGCTCGCGCTGGCGGCGGTCGGATCGTTCGTGTTCGCCCTGCTGGGCGACCTGGTGGGCGAGCGCGCGCAGCTCCCGCTCGACCGGGCTGCGTTCGAGATCGTGGACGGCGTCTACGCGGAGCCCGTCAAGGACGTCGTCGTCTGGTTCACCGCCCTGGGCTCGTTCGTCGTGATCTTCCCGGTGGTCGTGGTCACC
>Ga0136615_10001179_pt1 | contig 12439 bp, 12 predicted proteins | sample AntDrymUQ2882206_2_FD_106647 | JGI IMG/M metagenome (GOLD analysis project Ga0136615, IMG submission 106647) | Polar desert sand microbial communities from Dry Valleys, Antarctica - metaG UQ288 (22.06) | ecosystem: Environmental > Terrestrial > Soil > Desert | place: Antarctica: Dry Valley...
CGCAGGTTGGTCCGTCGTTCGGTAACAACTTCAACAACCGTATCGAAGAAGCAATAGGCAGCGCGACTGACGTATGGACCGCCTATCGTGAAGGCAGGTTCGGAGAAGTGCGGCCCTGGCTAGGCTACCTGTTTTTACTCGAAGACTCGCCGAGATCCTCGCAGCCCGTAGGTGCTAGAGAGCCTTTCTTTAAAGTTGACCGGGTCTTTCGTGGCGCGTCTTATAAAGAGCGGTACGAGATCTTCTGTAGGCGGCTTGTCCGAGAGCGCCTCTACGACGCCGCTTGCTTTGCTACAGGCGCCGAAGATCCTACAAAGCCGGTTAACCAGCCCGCACCGGATTTGACTTTTGCCAAGTTCGCTGCTGCCATCAGAGGACGCGCGAAGGCTCTCCTCGAATTGGAAGCTCCTTGATTCTCCCTAACCTCCACTTCATAACTCGAGCCCGTAGAGCGTTACTCAGATTCTGCCAAATCGACATGCCAGTTGTTCACGCGCTGAGGCAGCCGGATCACGTCGCCGTCAACGAGATCCTGGTGGAGCCTCGCGACGAGCCCGTCTAGAGCACGCTCGTGGACAACACGCTTTCGGACCTCGTAGAACACCGCTACGCCGATCTCGGCGACGTGCGGTTGCACTACGTCGAGGCGGGGGAGGGGCCGCTCGTGGTGCTCTTGCACGGTTTCCCGCAGTTCTGGTACATGTGGCGGTTCCAGATTCCGGCGCTCGCAGAGGTAGGCTTCCGGGTCGTCGCCCCGGACATGCGCGGCTACAACCTCTCGGAGAAGCCGCGGGGAGTGAGAAACTACCGCGTCGAGCTACTGGCGCGGGACGTGGAGCGTCTGATCCTGGCTTGCGGGGAAGAGAGCGCCGCGGTGGTCGGGCACGACTGGGGCGCGGCGGTGGCGTGGGTGACCGCGATGATGCACCCGGGGATGGTCAAACGGCTCGGGATACTGAACGTCCCGCACCCGGAGCGCTTCGCGCGCGGGCTGCTACGGCCCGCGCAACTGCTCAGAAGCTCGTACATGTTCTTCTTCCAGATCCCCCGCTTGCCGGAGAAGGTTCTGGCCGCGGGAGACTTCGCCTCTCTGCGACATACGCTGCGCAACGAGCCGATACGTCCGGGGGCGTTTACCGACGAGGACATAGAACGGTACGCGGAGGCTTTGGCGAGGCCGGGCGCACTGACCGCCGCCCTCAACTATTATCGCGCCCTATTCCGCCGGAATCCGCTCAAAGCTCGGGCACTGCTCCGGAGGATCGAGGCGCCCGTGATGGTGATTTGGGGCGAGAGGGACCGCTACCTGGGCAAGGAACTGGCCGAGCCGGATCCCTCCTGGGTCCCGAACCTTCGCTTGGAACGGCTACCGGACGCGAGCCACTTCGTCGCGGAGGACCGGCCCGACGAGGTGAATTCCTTGCTCCTAAAGTTCTTGAGTACTCCGTGGCTTACGTCGAGCTGACGGCTAAACCCTGACCCCGTTGCCTCCGGCGCGCTTGGCGCGATACAGGGCTTCGTCGGCGGCGTGGGTGAGCTCGTTGCGGGTCGTGCCGTCTTCGGGGTAGGTGGCGACGCCGATGGAGAGGGTCGGGTCGGTGAGGGTGTCCTCGTGCTCGAAGGCGTACTCCTCGACGCGGCGCCGGACATCCTCGGCGACGGCCAGCGCCTCCGCTTTGTCGAGGCCGGGCAGGATGGTCTGGTATTCGTCGCCGCCGAAGCGGGTCGCCCGGCGGCCCTCGTTGGCGTGCAACTCCCCGATGATGCGGCCGATCGCACCGACGACGAACTCGCCCAAGAGGTGGCCGTGGCGGTCATTGATCTTCTTGAGGTTGTCTATGTCCGCCATGAGGACGCTAAGGGGCTTGCCCAGCGCTATCGCCGCCTCCAGGTGGTGCTCGAACTCCTCGTCGAAGCGTTTCTTCGCCAGGAGACCGGTCAGGTGATCCCGGTTGATCAAACGGTCCAAAACCGCGTAGAAATGCGCCTTTACGGGATCCTCCCACGAAAACTCCAGCACGGAATCGCCCATCACGATGCGGTCCCCGTCGCGCAAGGGACGCTCCTCGGAGCTCCCGAAGGGTTCGTCGTTGACCAGGGTACCCGCCCCGGTGCCCAGGTCCCGGACCACGTACGCGCCCGAACCCGGCTCGCGCCGTATGCTGGCATGCCTCGGTTGGACCTCAACGTCCCGCACCACGACGTCCGCCGAAAACGGGTCGTTCCCCAGGACGAGCTCCCCGCCGTCCAGAAAGTAGAAATCCCCAAGCCCCGGCCCCTGCAGTACCACGAGGTGCGCGTGTGCCGGGGGGTACCCGGCCTGTCCACCGTTATCGGCGATAACGTCCTCCTCCACGCCTGTCTCAGGGTTCCGAACGATTCTAGCATCCGTCCTCCGATGCTAGAATAAGATGGAGAACAGCAGGCGAGAGAGGCGTGAGGACGGCATTGCAGACACAGGAGAAGAGGACTTACCAGGCGGTAATCGGGCTCGAGTTTCACGTCCACCTCGCGACCCGGACGAAGATGTTCTGCTCCTGCCGGGTCACCTACGGCGAGGAGCCGAACACCCACACTTGTCCGGTCTGTCTCGGGCATCCGGGCGCCCTTCCGGTCACCAACGAGAAGGCCGTCGAGCTCGGGGTGATGGCGGGGCTCGCGTTGAATTGCGAGGTCGCGCCCAGGGCCATCTTCGCGCGCAAGAACTACTTCTACCCGGACCTGCCGAAGGGGTACCAGATCTCCCAGTTCGATGCCCCGATCTGCACGAATGGTCATCTGGACGTTCCCACCCCCGAGGGTACCGTGCGCGTCGGCATCACGCGCGTCCACCTCGAAGAGGATGCGGCCAAGAACATCCACGTCGGCGAGTCGGGCCGGATGCACGGCTCGGTCGGCTCTCTGGTGGACTACAACCGGGGCGGTACTCCCCTCATCGAGATCGTCACCGAGCCCGACATCCCCTCGCCCGAGGCCGCGCGTGCTACGGCGAACCACCTCAAGGCTATTCTTCAGGCCATCGGGGTCTCGGAGGCCGACATGGAGAAGGGCCAGCTCCGCTGCGACGCCAACGTGAGCATCCGCAACCCGGACGGCTCCTTCGGCACGAAGACCGAGCTAAAGAACATGAACTCCTTCCGCTTTGTCGAGCGGGGCCTCGCCCGCGAGCTCGAGCGCCAGCAGCAGATCCTCGAGAGCGGCGGCCGCGTGGAGCAGGCGACGATGCACTACGACCCCGAGACCGACGAGGTCCACGAGTTGAGGAGCAAGGAGTACGCCCACGATTATCGCTATTTCCCCGAGCCTGACCTGCTGCCGCTGGAGCTGACCGCCGCCTGGGTCAGCCAGGTAAAGAGCCGCCTTCCGGAGCTCCCCGAGGAGAGAAGGGCGCGCTTCGTCGAGCAGTACGGGCTCTCCGAGTACGATGCGGGCGTCCTCACCGCGGACAACGAGCTCGCCTCCTTCTACGAGGAGGTCGCCGCGGAGGCCGACCCGAAGCAGGCCGCCAACTGGACGACCGGCGAGCTGCAGGCGCGCCTGAACGAGGCGGGGATCGATGTATCCGAGTCGAAGATAACTCCCGGGCATCTGGCCGAGCTGATCGGCCTCGTCGAGAACGGCGCCATCTCCCGTTCCGCCGCGAGGGACGTGCTCGGCACCGCCTTCGAGACCGGCGATTCCCCCTCCGCCGTCGTCGAGCGCGAGGGACTCGCCTCGGTGGGCGGCGACGAGCTCTCCGGGGTGGTCGACGAGGTCATTGCGGCCAACCCGAGCGAGGCCGAGCGGGTCCGAGCCGGGGACAACAAGGTCGTCGGCTTCCTCGTGGGCCAGGTGATGAGGGCCACCCGCGGCAACGCCGACGGCGGCCGGGTGCGCCAGCTCCTCGCGGAGAGACTTAACGGCCAGTAGCCGCGTGCCGAACGGCGACGCGCCGCGAGGAGGTCGCCCGCCTCACATCTTCGTTCCGGTCCCCTCGGAGGCGCTCCGGTACGTCGGTTCCGTCCTGGAGGCAGGCGGGGAGCCGATGGTGCTGGGCCTGCCGATGGACCTCCCCTCCGGCGGCGTCGCGCTTCGCCGCGAGTGGGTCGCCGACTGGGCGGAGGTTTTCTGCTCGACCAACGAGCTCGACGCCCTGCTCCTGAGCGCCGCGGAGCCAGCGGAGCTCGCGGGCCTGCTGATAGCCGCGCTGCGACTGGACCTGCCAGCGGTCGTCGTGCCGGCGGAAGACCCCTTCTCCGTCGCCCTCGCTGCCCTGGGCTTCGCGCCCCTGGCCGGGGATGCCGCCGAGATCGCCGTCGAGTTGGCCAGGACCGGCCAGCCACGTCCAAGCGAGCTGGTAGAGGGCTTCTCCCTGGCAAACGCGCTGCGTGCGGGCCTGGCCTCGGGGTCCGGGCCGGAGCTGCTCGTCCACCTCGCCGCCATCGCGCGAGAGGCCGGGGTTGTCGGCTTCCCCCAGATGATACGGGTCCTCGCCCCCGAGAGTCCCGAGGTCGTCGACTCCCCCTGGTTAGAAACCTACGGGACCGCCGGGCTCTTCGCCCACCTTGGCGACGCTCTGCACGACACCAGGACCGTGATGGGTCGGCTCAGGGAGAACCTTCCGCCCGCGCCTACGGCCCTGAAAGTGTCCGGTTCGCGCCTGGTCTTCATCCGAGGCCGGGCTTCGGGTACCGAGATCTTCTGCCGGGCGAACGAAGGGGCAACTGAGATCTCCGGCGATTGCCGCTTCTGTTCCTCCGAGGAAGCTGCCGTACGGGCGGTGGAAAGCGGCGTGATCGGTCCTTCCGACCTGCTCGTCGTGGTCGGTTGCGGGCCTCGCGGAGGTCCAGGACTGCTCCGGCTCGACCGGTTGAGCGGCGCCCTGCGCGAGACCGACCTGAACGTTTCGGTACTCACCGACGGGCTCCCCCCGGAGAACACCGCGGGCGCCTGGGCTTCGTTGGCGACACCGGAGGCTACGGCGGGTGGCGTCGTCGGTCGCCTGCGGGATGGGGATGCCTTGCGGCTGGACCTAGCGGAGGGTCTCATCCGCACCGGCGCCAAGGCCGACGAGATCCGCCATCGGGAGCCCTTTTTGGTCCAGGCTTCTTCTGGGTTCGGTTACGCTGCCCGGTATGCACATACTGCTCTCCCCGCCATAGAAGGGGCAGGGTTCGGATAGCGGCCAGATCGGCGGGAGCCGGAGGAGATGGGGAACGGTCTTCCTGTGAGCGACAAAGGGCACGGAAGGTGATATTGGCATCGTTTGGGAGAGCACGATGTAATGAGTGAGGAGGCTTAGTTGGCTCGTAGGGAAGCATCTAAGTGGTAGACTCGTGTATACACTAGGGTGTACACTATGATCCCAGCATGAAGGGCCGAAACAAGTTTGAATGGGACGAGGATAACGAGGACAAGCTAGCCACCAAGCACGGGGTGGATCGCTATGAGGCTGAAGAGGCGGCTGAAGATCCGAATGTGTTCATCAAACGTGTGGGTAAAGACCGCTACGGTAATCCGCGCTATATCTATATAGGCAAGACGTTGGACGGGCGCATTTTGTATATGGTGGTGGATCGTAAGGGCAGCCGTGAGTTTCGCATTGGCAGTGCGCGAGACGCCGATTTCGGCCAAAAGCGGTTCTATAGGCGAAATAGTAGGTGAGAGTAATGGACAAGCGCATTAGACCCATAGACGACATTGCTGAGATACCAACCAACCTTAGTGATGAGGAAATGATCCATTTCCTCGATGAGCGTGGGGTGTCCGAGAAGTTTTTGGAGAACACCCCAGAAGCGCCGGATGAAGAGCGGCCGATCCCGCGGACCAAACCAGTCAACATCCGCTTCGACGACTTCACTCTCCGCCGGCTCAGGGAGATGGCCGGCCGCAGAAATGTGGGCTACCAAACCCTGCTCAAGACGTTCGTGGCGGAGCGTCTCTACGAAGAGGAGAAAAGGGAGGGGATGCTGTCTGCTATCCCAACGGGGGGAGCGACAGAGACCCAATCACCATCTGAACCTACCGAGAAGCAGAAGGCAACGAAGCCGCGCGACTGGCAATCGGAGGCGTACGCCTTCGCGAAGGAGAACGAGGAACTGCTCGAGGACCCGGACCTTGACTCGATTACCCTCTCGCGTCTAGCGCACAATTCGACCGGTCGCTTGGTGGAACTCAGCAGGGAGATCAACAAGGCCAGCGCCAGGGAGGGATTCCCGGCCACGCAACTGCGGCGGATGATGAAGGGGTACGAAGAGCTCAAGAAACTCTCCGAGAGGGCGTTGGAGCTTTACGCGGAAAGGTTCGGCGACCGGGATTCCGAGATCGACGAGCTCGAAAGGCTTTGGGAGGAAGCGGAGAGCAACGCTGGGTAGCGCAGTATAAATCCCAGGATGCCCAGCGCACTTGAAAGGGCCGCTTGTTCGTGTAAGCGTCCGCCCTCAAAAACGTTGCACCATCTAGTGTGGCTAAGGTGTTGTCATAAACACCTTATGTTGGCGAGAAAGTAACAGTTTGTAGATTGTCTGCCCCAGAATGTAGCCATCGCGGACGATTATGTCTAGAATAAGTAGGCTCAAGTTGTCTGTGGCAAGAGAGGAATTTTCGTACCCATGATGAACAAGTACCGCTTGATGTCGCCTGGACCCACTCCCATACCGCCGGAGGTGTCGGCAGCGGGGGCTCTACCTATAATCCACCACCGCACGCAGGAGTTCGGCGAGGTCTTTACCCGCGTGAACGAGAACCTGAAGCGCGTCTTTCTGACCGAGAACGACGTCTTTACCTATGCCGCGAGCGGGACGGGGGCTTTCGAGGGGGCGATCCAAAACCTCTTCTCGCCGGGTGACAGGGTGCTGGTGGTGAACAACGGTAACTTCGGGAACCGCTGGGTGAAGATGAGCCAGGCGTTCGGCCTGGAGGTCACCGAGCTCAAGTACGACTGGGGCGTGAAGGCCGACAACGAGGAGGTCGCCGACGCCCTGGCGAACGACCCCAGCATCAAGGCCGCCATGTGCGTCCTTTCGGAGACCTCCACCGGTACCGTGAACGACATCGAGGGCTTCGCCCGGGCGACGGAGAACGTCGTCTCGATGGTGGACGCGGTCTCGGGCCTGGGGGCCTGCCCGTTGCGCACCGACGAGTGGGGTGTGGACGTGGTCGTCGCGGGCTCGCAGAAGGCGCTGATGACGCCCCCGGGCTTGGGCTTCGTGAGCGTGAGCGAGCGGGCGATGCGGATGCACGAGGAGAGCCGCATGCCGCGCTACTACTTCGACTTCACGGCGGCAAAGAAGGCCTACGCCAAGACCCCGCCGCAGACGGCGTGGACGCCGGCGGTGAGCATCATCATCCAGCTCGACGTCGCGCTGCAGCAGATCCTGGCCGAAGGCGTTGAGGAGGTCTTCCAGCGACACGTGCTTCTGGGCCGGGGCTCGCGCGAGGGGATCAAGGGCATGGGCCTCAAGCTCTTCGGGCCGGACGAGGACCTGAACTCGGCCGTCACGGCGGCGTGGGTACCGGATGGGGTCGACGGCAAGACCCTCGTGCGGCTGATGTTCCGGGAGCACGGGATACAGGTCGCCGGTGGGCAGGGTCCGATGGAGGGCAGGATCTTCCGTATAGGCCACTGCGGTTACTTCGACTCCTACGACATCATCGCTACGATAGCCGCTGCGGAGTTGGCCCTGGAGTCCATGGACCATCCGGTCGAGCTCGGTCGGGGCGTCGGGGCCGCACAGAGGGTCTTCTCGAAGAGCGGGGTGACGGTCTAGTGAAGGTACTCATAACCGAGGCCCTCGCCGAGAGCGGTGTCGAGCTGCTAAAGAAGGAGTTCGAGGTAGACGTGCTCCTCGGGATGAGCCCCGAGGAGCTTCTGGAGAGGATCGGCGAGTACGATGGTCTGATCATCCGGAGCGCCACGCAGGTCACGGCCGAGGTCATAGAGAGGGCCGAAAACCTCAAGGCGATAGGCCGGGCCGGCATCGGCGTCGACAACATCGACATCGAAGCGGCGACGAAGAGGGGCATCATCGTCGCCAACGCCCCCGAGAGCAACACGATAGCGGCCGGCGAGCACACTTTAGGCTTGATGCTCGCGGCGGCCCGGCACATCCCGGCCGCCGACGAGTCGCTGCGCGACGGCGAGTGGAAGCGGAGCAAGTTCAAGGGCGTCGAGGTCGCCGAGAAGACGCTCGGGCTCGTGGGCCTGGGGCACGTGGGCCGCATCGTGGCGCGCGGTGCTCTGGGTATGAGGATGCGAGTCCTCGCCTACGACCCGTACGTTTCGGAGGACAGGATGCGCGACATGAACGTCGCTCGCGCCGGGAGCGTGGACGAGGTCCTGGAGCAGTCGGACTTCGTCTCCCTGCACGTCCCGCGCACGCCGCAGACTATGGGCTTGATCGGCGAGGTCGCTTTAGAGAAGATGAAGCCCACCGCGTACCTCGTAAACGTCGCGCGCGGCGGCATCGTGGACGAGATCGCGCTGTACAACGCCTTGAAGGGGGGCGCCATCGCCGGCGCCGCCCTCGACGTGTTCAGGGAGGAGCCGACTACCGACTCCCCGCTCTTCACGCTACCCAACGTGGTGGTCACCCCGCACCTCGGGGCGAGCACCGTCGAGGCCCAGGATCGCGCCGGCGTGACTGCCGCCGAGCAGGTCGCGAGCGCCTTGCGCGGCGCGATGCCGTTGAACGCTATAAACGCGCCGGTCCCGGAGGGCGAGGGGGCGGAGTTCGTGGCGCAGTTTGCCGAGCTCTGCGAGACCCTGGGGAGGGTGCTCTACCAGCTCACGGACAGGCCCGGGAACGCTTTAAAGATCGAGTACCAGGGCGAGGTCGCCAGGTACGACACCCGGCTTTTGGACGTCTCGGCCACGAAGGGGCTTCTGACCGGGATGGTCTTCGAGCCCTTGAACTTCGTGAACACGCCTGCCTTGGCCAGGGAGAGGGGCTTGAGGGTCGACACCGCCCGGATCTCCGAGAGCGCCGACTACACGAGCCTCGTTACGTTGCGCCTTGCCTCGGAGGGTACCGGGGAAGAGAGCGTGGTGACCGGGACCCTCGTCGGGCCGCGGATGCAGCCGCGCATCGTCGACGCTTTCGGCTTCACGGTGGACATCGTCCCCCAGAAGCACACGCTCTTTATCCGCAACGAGGACCGGCCCGGCATGATCGGCAAGGTCGGGAGCATCCTGGGCGAGCACGGGATCAACATCGGCAACATGGCCGTTGGGCGCAACGCCCCCGGCGCCCCCGCCGCCATGGCGATAACGGTCGACGAGCCCGTCTCCGACGAGGTTCTGAAGAACCTGCGCGAGGTCCCCGGCTTCACCGATGCCCGGGCCGTGAGTCTGTAAACCCGTGCCGCCGAGCGTCGACGAGATACTCTCCCGCTACCGGCCCTACGGCCCCGTTTTCAAGCCGGGCGAGAAAGCTCCCATAAGCGGCACCTACATTTGCCACCGGGGGACGATGTTGCCCCCGGTTCGCGTACAACTCACCAAAGGCGAGGAGTTCCCGGAGGCCGAGGGCTTGGGGGCTCATACCCGCTGGCGCGAGACCAATATACAGGGGTAGAAGAGCTGGCCAGCCAAGGCTTCCCGCGGTTGGCGAGAGTCGGTAGCGGGGGATCCGGCAGGTTTCCCCGGTCGTGTAGAATGGCGCCCGGAGCCGGATGACGAAAGTGGCTCCGGGAGGAGTGATCTCGGTGAACGGCAAAGACCGGAAGAAGAAGCAGGGGAAGCGTAAGGGCGAAAACCCAGAAGAGATCGGGGCGGCGGGCCCACCGATGCTGGACCCCCGGGCGATGGAGAAGATGTTCGCGGACATCAACCACCTGCTCGGCCAGCGGGAGTTCGAGTCTGTCGAGGAGATGAACGCCTTTCTGCAGAAAGCGCTCGCCTCCGAAGAAGGCATACCTCCGGCTCCCCCGCCGGAGACCCCGCTCGAGAAGGCCCAGGAGCTTGTTTACGAAGCCCTGGAAACCACGAACCAGCGCAAGAGGTTGCAACTCGCGCGGAAGGCGCTGAAGGTCTCCAAAGACTGCGCTGACGCTTACGTTCTCCTGGCCGAGGAGACGGCGAAGAACCTGGACGAGGCCATAGAGCTCTACGAGCAGGGGGTAGAAGCGGGAGAGAGGGCTCTGGGCCCGGAGGCATTCGAGGAGGGGGAGGGACACTTCTGGGGCATTCTCGAGACCCGGCCGTACATGAGGGCGCGTCACGGGCTGGCCTTCTGCTTGTGGGAGGCGGGCGAGCGTGAGAAGGCCATAGAGCACTACACGGAGATGCTCCGGCTCAACCCGGGGGACAACCAGGGCATCCGCTACCTCCTCGCCGGCCACCTGCTCGAAGAAGGCTCTGATGAGGCCCTCGGGGAGCTGCTGCGGCGGTACGAGGACGACATTGCCGCCTCCTGGGTCTACACCCGAACGCTGTGGACGTTCCGCAAAGAGGGTGCTAGCAAAGAGGCCGCCGCCGCCCTCGAGGAAGCCCTGGAGGCCAATCCCTTCGTCCCGCTCTACCTCCTCGGCCAGAAGAGGCTGCCGACCGTTCCGCCGGAGCTCATAGGACTTGGGGACGAAAGAGAGGCCGTGTCCTACGCCATGGAGGACCTAACCGTATGGCTCAAAACGCCCGGCGCTTTAGAGTGGCTGCGGGAGCACGCCCCCGAAAGCCCCGGCGAGTAGCGGAGGCTACCGGCCTCGAGGGGCGCCCTCGTGCTCGCGGATAAAGCGGATCGTGCGCTCGGCTATGAGGTCCTTATTGTTGTCCAGGGTGGCGACATGGTAGGAGTTTTCTAACCAGACCAACTCCTTGTCCTCGCTGCCCAGCTTCTCCTGGATGTGTGGACCGTTTTCGGGGGGGACGACGTGGTCCTCGGTGGATTGCAGGATCAGGGTCGGCGCGGTAACGGTCGGTAGGAGGTCGTCGGTGACGCGCATGAGCGCCATGAACTCCTTGACCGGCGGGACGGGGACCTCGGGGTAGACCAGCTCTTCGACGCCCTCGGCCTTTATATCCGAGCCGACGCCCGGCACGGTCGCGGGGGCTTGCGGGTCGAAGACGATTCGGGCGAGATCGGGATCGTTCAAGTACACGCAGGCGTTTATGGGAATGATGCCCCGGATGAGATCGGGCCGGGTCGCCGCGAAGTACAGCGCGAACATGCCGCCCATCGAGAGCCCGGCGAAGAAGATGGTATGCGTTCTCTGACCGAGCCAGGTGAGGCCCTCTTCGATAGAGGAGATCCAGTCTAGCGCCGTGCTCTGAGCGTGGTCTTTCATGCTCGTACCGTGCCCCGCAAGGCGTGGTCCCATGACCGTGAAGTCTTCCTCTGCCAGCGCCTCCCCGAGAGGCCGCACGCTCTGCGTGGTACCCGTGAAACCGTGCGAGACCAGAACCCCCGTACCGTTGCCCTCGAAGCGGAAAGGCTCCGCCCCTTCCATCACCCGCTGTTCCACCCGGCTCCTCTCTCCGTTTTCCTCTCCGCCGGGCATTGTACATGCAGGCGTTCGCCGGGCGCTTGGGGCGCAGTGTAGAATCCTTGTGGCAAGGTCTTCGTTTCGGGAGGAGCACGGGGTGGGCAGGAAGGGCGGCGGGTTCAGATCGACGCTCGTCATGGCGCTCTTGATAGTCGTCTTGAGCGTGGCTTTGGGGGTCGGGATCAGCCGCTTCGACTTCATAGCGCGCATCCCGGTTGTGGGACCGTTTCTCTTCGAGGAGCAGCCGGCGCGGACCATCACGAGCCCGGTCGTGGTCGAGGGCATCCGGGATCTGAACCAGCTCGCCACCGTGCGATTGACGGAGTCCGTCCTGATCACCCGGGAGAGCGGCGGTACCGGGTTCGAGCGCATCTTCTCCGGCGAGCGTGTCTTGCTCGTGGCCGTCGGGGAGGTCGAAGCTGGGGTGGACCTCGCGAACATGGGCGAGGAAGACGTACAGATCGACGGCAATCGCGTAACCATACGCCTGCCGGAACCCGAGATCCTCTCCACCAGCCTCGACGAGAACGAGACCGGCGTCTACGACCGCGACTTCGGACCCCTGAACTTCCGCCCGGACGACGAGCTGGTGGAGGAAGCTCGCGACGAGGCGGTGGAGAGGGTTGAGGAAGCGGCCCGCGAGAACGACGTCCTCGACTCCGCGAGGAGGAACGCCGAGGACAGCATTCGGGCCTTCGTCACCACCCTGGGCTTCGAAGAGGTCGAGTTCGTCTCGTAGCGGACGGGCGTTTCCGCTGGTCGTTCGCGGGGTAGCCTGCCACGGAGCGGTATCGAGGGCTATCTCCGGGAGGAATCAATGAAGATCGGCTACTTTCTGTCAAGCGAGGAGTGGGGGCTGACGCATACCCACCACGGTAATTGAAGAAGGGAACCTCCTCAGAATAGGATGGAGTCACCACACGACCACCTACTGAGGAGGTTCCGCTTTGCATGGTACTACCGCATCGAGAACGCGATC
>Ga0136615_10001181_pt1 | contig 12431 bp, 10 predicted proteins | sample AntDrymUQ2882206_2_FD_106647 | JGI IMG/M metagenome (GOLD analysis project Ga0136615, IMG submission 106647) | Polar desert sand microbial communities from Dry Valleys, Antarctica - metaG UQ288 (22.06) | ecosystem: Environmental > Terrestrial > Soil > Desert | place: Antarctica: Dry Valley...
GCCGCCGTACCAGGACTCTGGTACTCGATGGCGGCGGTCCAGAACGCAGGCCTCGCCCTGGAGTGGGTCCGCAAAATGCTCGGCGCCTCCTGGAACGATGTCTACGAGGAGGCCTTCGCAGTGCCGCCAGGCTCGGCAGGCGTCACGTTCCTGCCATACCTGAGCGGAGAGAGGACGCCGCGCTTCGACCCAGGCGCCCGTGGCGCCTGGACCGGCCTCGGGCTCGACCACACGCGCGGCCACCTCCTGCGCGCCGCCCTCGAAGGCGTCGCATTCGCCCTGCGCGAAGCCCTCGAGGCGATGGAGGATCAGGGGACCATCGCCCCCGAACTGCGCCTCGCAGGAGGTGGAACCGGAGGAAGCTCGGGAGAGCCCTGGCGGCAACTACTGGCGGACGTGCTCGGCCGCCCGTTGTGGCTTTTGCCAGATGAGATATCCTCCGTCGCATCGGCCCGTGGCGCCGCTTTCCTGGCCGGCCTCGCCTCCGGCGTCTACCCAACAGCCGAAGACACGCTCCCCCTAACCCCCGAACCCGAGAGTCCCATAAAACCTGGCGAGACTTCCTACGAGCCCGCCTACAAACGCTACAAACAACTCTACCCGAGGCTGTATACGGAATCTGGGTGAAGGTCGCCTTCACCCGGATTCCAGAGAGTGGAGGACAGGAGCAGGGAGTAGAGCAAGAGACTAGCTGAAATGCTGAAATGCTTGCAATTGTGAGCGAAGCCGCTATACCGTTAGATACTCCTTGCTACACTACACTCTGAGATGACGAGGTGGTATAGATCTTGCTGAGCAGGGAACACTCCGGCCTACTTGGAGAGAACGGTGCGTCCGCCGCCCGCTGGCTGCTGGCCGACCGGGTGAGCCATACGCTCTCGGAGGCGAGGCTTGAGAGCGTCGCTGACCAGGTAGAGAGAATCGTGCGTCTCACCGTACCCGCGGGACGGATTGACCCTTTCAGGTGGCTCTCAGAGCAGGAAATGTTCCCGAAGGTCTACTGGTCGGGGCGTGAAGACCGGGCCGGGGTCGCGGCCGTGGGAGTCGCGGACTTGCGGGAGGCAGGCGTCTCTGAGGGTGCAGGATCTCTATCCAAGCTGCTCGCGGCGTTGCCTGATTCAGGGGTTTCGGGGGCTCGCTACTACGGAGGAGCGCGCTTCGATCCGCTCGGGAAGCCCGATGAGGAATGGGCCGCGTTCAGCGCTTACCGATTCGTCTTGCCGCGCTTCGAGCTGCACGCAGGGGAGACGGAGACGACGCTGGTCTGCAACCTGGTGCTCCCCAAGGATACGGCCTACGCCTCGAAGATAGTGCAGGACATCGAAGACCTCTCGTTTCCTGAGGGTACGTCGAGATCTCTGTTGCCGACCCCCGTACTCCGTGAGGATAGCCCCGACCTGAAGGGTTGGAGGGAGAACGTCGAGCGGGCCCTCGGCGCGTTTTCTGAAGGGCGCCTGGGCAAGGTCGTGCTCGCCCGCAGGGCCGAGTTCGGTTTCGATGGGGACCTGGACCCCACGTTGCTACTCGAGAGCCTAAGGGCGGCTACTCCTGACTGCTTCCATTTCTACGCCGAGCCTGAGGATGGGACGGCGTTTCTCGGGGCCTCTCCCGAACGCCTGTTCCGTCGCGAAGGACGCCTGGTGGAGAGCGAGGCCGTGGCAGGGACCAGGCCTCGCGGGGCATCTTCGGCGGACGACGAAGGGCTGCGCGACGACCTGTTGCACAGCGCCAAAGACAGGGTCGAGCACACTTACGTGAGCAAAGGTATCAGGGAGGCGCTGGGGCCGCTCTGTGAGGAGCTGGAGATCGAGGACAACGTCTCGGAGATGAAGCTGGCGCGGGGAAGGCACCTGAGGTCGAAGGTTCGTGGGACGCTCAGGGACGGCGTGACGGACGCCGGGCTGCTCGACGCCATGCACCCTACCCCTGCCGTCGGCGGGTATCCGCGAGGTGAGGCGCTGGAGAGGATAAGCGCCCTCGAACCCTTCGACCGGGGCTGGTACGCTGGTACTGTCGGTTGGATCGGGTCGGACGCCTCCGATTTCGCCGTCGGTATCCGCTCGGGGCTCGTGCGGGGAAAGACGCTCGCCCTCTTTTCGGGGGCCGGGATCGTCGCCGGCTCCGTGCCAGACGAGGAGTGGGCCGAGATCGAGCAGAAGATCGGCGACTTCACCGGGATGTTCGGGCTTGAACAGGGACACGCCGCGCGCTAATCGCCTCTGGGCGCACCTGATCGTCGAAGAGCTTCGCCGCTGCGGAGTAGATTTCTTCTGCGTCGCCCCAGGCTCACGCTCGACACCCCTGGTCGCGGCGCTCGCCGCAAACGAGAAGGCCCGTAGCCTCATCCACTTCGACGAGCGTGGGACCGCCTTCGCAGCCCTCGGTTACGCGCGCGCCACACTACGTCCTGCGGCCTGGATCACGACCTCGGGCACCGCGGTCGCCAACGGACTTCCGGCTGTCGTGGAGGCCGCGACCGACGGCGTGCCCATGATCCTGCTCACCGCCGACCGCCCCCCTGAACTGCGCCAGACCGGGGCCAACCAGACCATAGACCAGCCCGATATCTTCGGCGATTACGTCCGCTGGCGCTTCGACCTGCCTGCCCCCGACCCTGGCATCGATCCAGCCATGGTCCTGACCACCATAGATCAGGCCGCCTACCGCGCGGACCGAACGCCACAAGGCCCCGTCCACCTGAACCTGATGTTCCGCGAGCCTTTCCTCTCCGACCCGGAGGACGATGATGTCCTATCCGGACCATCCTCCTGGGCGCAGAGCGGCGAACCGTACACCCGCTACGCTGCGTCGAAACCCACCGTAGACGAGATGGAGATTCACAACCTCTGGGAAACGCTTCGTCCTGTGAGACGTGGCCTCGTCGTCGCTGGCCGTCTGGCCTCCCGCAAGCAGGGCGAGGCGGTTCTGCGGCTCGCCGAGACCTTGGGCTGGCCACTCCTCCCTGATGTGGGCTCCCAGGTCCGCCTCGGCGCTGACTCCAAGGGCCTTGTGGCCCACTACGACGCGCTTCTGGCGGGTGACTCGTTCGCGCAGGCGCACGCGCCAGAGGCGGTGGTCCACGTCGGAGGAAGGGCGCTCTCCAAGCGCATGGAGCAGTTCCTGGGTCGCAGCTGGCCCGACCCCTACGTCGTCGTGCGCGAAAACCCTTTCAGGCTCGACCCCGCCCACCGCGTTACCCACAGCGTCGAGGCGAACATCCTGGACTTCTGCGCCGCGCTGGTCAGAGCCGCTACCGAAGGCCCATCGGCGACGGACCCTTCCTGGACGGCAGGCTGGCGGGAGGCATCGGCGGAGGTTGTTCGCTATCTGGACGGGATCCTCTCCGGAGAACCGAACGAGCCGCTCGTGGCCAGGGCCGTATCGCAAAACATACCCCAGGGCCACGGTCTCGTCGTCGCTAGCAGTATGCCTGTGCGGGATCTCGATACATACGCGGCGGCCGACGGCGCATCCGTCCCCGTCGCCGCCAACAGGGGCGCGAGCGGCATAGACGGCACCGTCGCCACGGCGGCGGGCTTCGCGAGGGGCCTCGGACGGCCCGTCACGCTCCTGATCGGGGACCTGGCCCTGCTGCACGACCTGAACTCCCTCGCCATGCTGCGCGACGTTCACGTCATCGTCGTCGTGCTCAACAACGACGGCGGCGGCATCTTCTCCTTCCTCCCCATCGCCGGGCACGAGGAGTTCTTCGAACCTTACTTCGGCACGCCGCAGGGCGTAGGCTTCGAACCGGCGGCGAAGCTGTTCGGCCTCGACTACGAGCATCCCGGCACTATGGAGGAGTTCGTCGAAGCCTACGGCTCTGCATGTGCCCGCGGCTCCTCGAGCCTGATCGAAGTGAAGACAGACCGCGAGGAGAACGTGGCGCTGCACCGCAGGATTCTCGAAGAGGTGGAATCCTGGGTAGAGAAGGCATGATACGAAATCCGCAGGATCAGCTGCTGAGGCTCTCCCATTACCGTCATTCCCGCAAAAGCGGGAATCCACTGCCGCAAGACGTATGGCGGATGCCCTTCTGATCACACCAGATGCGCCTACCGGATAACCTGAACTACGAAGTCTCGGGCGACCGCCTGTCTCCCACAGTCCTCTTTCTGCACGGCTTTATGGGTTCGTCCGCCGACTGGCGAGGGGCAATGTCAGCGCTCGGAGATCGAACCTTCTGCATTGCCGCGGACCTACCCGGGCACGGCGCATCGCTGGGGCTGCCGCTTGACACGTATACGATCGAAGGCGCGACAGGAACAGCGATCAGTATCCTGGATGAGCTCGGGGTCGTACATCCCGTACTTGCTGGCTACTCGATGGGTGGGCGGCTTGCTCTATACCTCGCGCTGCGTTACCCGGAACGGTGCGCGGGGCTCTTCCTCGAATCGGCCTCACCCGGACTGGAGGGTGCGAGTGAGCGGGAAGCGCGACGCGCGGCTGATGAGTCGAAGGCGACGCGCCTGGAATCAGGAGACCTCGAAACTTTTCTTCGGGACTGGTACCGTCAGCCGCTCTTCTCGTCTCTGGCGCGGGACGAGAACCTTCTGCGGCGAACCATCGATGCGAGGCGGCGCAACGATCCTGGAGAGCTGGCCCTGTCCCTTCGGGGTATGGGGACGGGGAGCCAGCCGTCGTTGTGGGGAGAGTTGGAACACCTCGCCGTCCCGACGCTCACCGTCGCCGGAGAGTTGGATGGGAAGTACGTAGGGATCTCTTCGCGCATGGCGAGCATCAACTCACGCATCGAATCCGCGGTTGTCCCTGGAGCGGGACACACCGTCCATGCTGAGGCCCCGACAGCATATATCTCCCTGCTCGGGAGTTTTGTGGATGGACTATCTCTTGGGCTGGGTGAGGCTGAACCAGTTCCCTGAGTTGTCTTTCACGATGGCCTCTGTGCCGTAGAACCGTTCCTCGGGCGGCGACACGAACTCGACGCCCTGCTTGCTCAGGCGCTCGTAGTCGTCGTTGATGTCGTCTTGCGATGAAGACTCTCGATGAGGGGCGTTTAGATCCCATATAATCCGCTGCATGACTAACATACAGTGGGTACAGTGGGAATCGGCCGGAGAATTCGAGGACATCAGGTACGAGAAGGCTGAGGGGATCGCGAAGATCACCATAAACCGTCCGGAGGTCAGGAACGCCTTCCGTCCTCTGACGGTCGTCGAGATGCAAAGGGCCCTCGAAGACGCCCGCGAGGACTACGAGACCGGGGTCATCATCCTGACGGGCGAAGGGCCCGACGCTTTCTGCTCGGGTGGGGACCAGAAGGTGCGAGGAGACGCCGGATACCTCGAAGACCCCGCCGACCCGCGGCGCACCCCTGGAGGTGAGTCCGTCGGGCGCTTCCACGTCACGGATCTGCACGTCCAGATCCGACGCTGCCCCAAGCCCGTCGTCGCGATGGTGGCGGGATACGCCGTCGGCGGAGGCCACGTCCTGCACGTAGTATGCGACCTCACCATCGCCGCCGATAACGCGAAGTTCGGCCAGGTCGGTCCTAAGGTCGGTAGCTTCGACGGCGGCTTCGGCGCGTCCGTCCTCACCAGCCTCGTCGGACCTAAGAAGGCGAAGGAGATGTGGTTCCTGTGCAGGATGTATTCGGCCGAAGAGGCGCTTCAGATGGGGCTTGTCAACATCGTCGTGCCGCTCGCAGTCCTGGAGGACGAGACTGTCCGCTGGTGTCGTGAGATGTTGGATCGCTCGCCGTTCGCGCTGCGTCTCCTGAAGACGAGCTTCCACGCCCACGAGGACGGGTTCGCCGGCATCCAACAGCTCGCCCACGACGCTAACCTCCTGTTCTACGGTAGCGAGGAGGCGCAGGAGGGCCGCAACGCCTACAAACAGAAACGCAAACCCGACTTCTCGAAGTTCCCCCATCGCCCGTAAGCCGTCGGCGAGAAGGACGATGTGAAGCTAGCCCGCTTCGACCTCTACCGCTACAGTCTGCCCTTCTCCCGGCCATTGACGCTCGCTGGCATTACGCTTCTTCATCGCGAAGGCCTCCTCCTGAGGCTGACAGGCGACGATGGTTCAGTAGGCTGGGGGGAGTGTGCGCCGCTCCCCGGCTTCAGTAGGGAGAACCTGGGTGATGCCACGTCGCAGCTACGCCGGTTCGCCGGGTCGATAATGGGCCGCCAAGCTACCGACGATTGGGTGGACCCGTACGGAGAGTTTGGTGGGGCGTTAGACGGTACCGCCCCTTCGGTCCGGTTCGGGTTCGAGCTGGCCGTCTGGAACCTGTACGGGGCTTCTTCCGGAAAGATGCTGACGGAGCTGGTGACGCCCTCTCCGAGGGACGTGGTACCGGTAAATGGTTTGCTTTCCGGCTCTCCCGCGGAAGTGCTCGAGGAGGCGCGGCTCATGCGGGACGCGGGATACAGGAGCGTCAAGCTCAAGGTCGGCGCAAGGACCGTCGCCGAGGACGTCGCCCTCGTCCGCGCCTTGGGCGAGGAGCTCGGCGACGGCATCTCCCTGCGTCTCGACGCGAACCTGGCGTGGGCCTACGAGGAGGCGGCGGAGTTCTCAAGCGCCGCGGCCCGCTTCGAGTACGTCGAGGAGCCACTCGCCGACCCAGCACAGCTGCCCGACCTCGTCAGAGAGTTCGGCGTGCCTGTGACACTAGACGAGTCGCTCGTCAGTATGGAGCCGGAGGAATTGGAGGAGCACCGTTATGCGCTGGCCTTCGTGCTCAAGCCGACGCTGCTCGGCGGCATCTCGCGGACGTTGCGGGTGGCGGAGCGGGCGCTCCGCCTCGGCGTTACGCCCGTTATCAGTTCGGCTTACGAGAGCGGCGTAGGGACGGCGGCCCTTGTAGCGCTGGCGGCCGGCATCGGAGACCGCCCTGTTGCGGCAGGGCTGGACACCTACCGCACGATGGCCGAAGACGTTCTCGAGACCTCGCTGAACCTGCCGGCTCCGAGCATCGGTGTCAGGGAGACGATTAACGTCTCACGCACCATAGACGTTCGTAGTCTGGAGAGACTCTGACTCCTCGTGCGAGTTCGGGGGCGCTGGGGTATACTTTCCGGCATGTAGCGACCTTCCTTTGCAATAAGTTTCAGCTTCCTTCCCTCGTCTCGCAAAGGATACCTACATGCTCGCCCAACTCAGAAACGTCTCGCTCTCGTTCCCCGACAAGAAGATACTCGAAGATGTCTCCCTTACCATCTATCCTGGGGATAGGATCTCACTCGTAGGCGAGAACGGCGCGGGGAAGACGAGCCTTTTCCGCATTCTGAAGGGACGTCTGACGCCGGAATCGGGCGAGGTCTCGCTCGCCAGGGGTGTCCGTATCGGGTACCTGGAGCAGGATTTCGCGGGCATGGAGGAGGACCCGAGACGTACCTGCATGGAGGTGGCGCTCGAGCCTTTCGGGTCACTGATCGAGCTGGAGAGACGCATCGAGCACCTCGCCTTCGAGCTCGGCGAAGCGGGCGACAGGACTTCGGGGCTCATGGCCGATCTTGGTGAAGCGCAGCAGCAGTTCGAAGTCTCGGGAGGGTACGAGTTCAGGGCGAGGACACAGTCTACGCTTGTGGGGCTTGGACTCCCCGAGTCGTACTGGGAGCGCAGGGTGTCCGAGATGTCCGCGGGCCAGAGAGTACGGCTCGCGCTCGCGAGGCTCTTGCTCGAGGATCACGACCTCATCCTTTTCGACGAGCCCACCAACCATCTCGACGTCCCAGCCCGCGAGTGGCTCGAAGGACACCTCGCGGGCCTCGACGCCGCCTACGTCGTGGCCTCCCACGACCGGCGCTTCCTCGACGCCGTCTCCAGCAAAGCGGGTCATCTCGACCGGGGCAAGCTCACCGTCTACTCGGGCGACTACACCGCGTTCAGGCGACAACTGGAGCAGGCCGAGGATGAGGGATGGCGCAGGTACGAGAAGAGCAGGAAGCTGGCGAAGAAGCTGCAACGGCAGGCCCAGGACTACCAGAGGTGGTCAGACGCCGGCGAGAAGAAGAAGCGGGGCGCGGCTGACAAGGGGTTCGTCGGCCACAAGGCCGCGAAGGTCATGAAGCGCTCGCTCGTCGCCCGTCGCCGGATGGATGAGGCCGTCGAGAACGCCAGAACGGAGAAGCCGTTCCAGAAGGACGCAGTCAAGATAGAGTTCGGGTCCTCGAAGGGTCGCAGCCTCGTGCGCGCCGAGGACATCGTGGTCGGTTACTCAGAGGAGCACTCGCTGACCAGAGAGCTTTCATTCGATCTTTCGGCAGGAGACAGAATCGCTGTCCTTGGTCCGAACGGTTGCGGCAAGACCGCGCTCCTGCGTACGGTGCTCCGCGAGATCCCACCCCTGCATGGCGATGTTCGTCTCACTCCTTCCTCCAAGATCGGCTACTTCGACCAGGACAACCGCCTCGTGCCTCCCGACGTCACGGCCCTGGAGGCGGTCCTCGGGTCCGGACGCGACGAGACCCTGGTCCGTACCGTCATGGGAAGGATGGGCATAAGGAGGGAGACCGTCAACAAGAAGGTGGCGTAACTGAGCTCCGGCGAACGCGCCAAGGTGCTCCTGGCCGGGCTCATCCTCGGGGACAACAACCTCCTCGTCCTCGACGAGCCCACGAATTATCTCGACATAGAGACCCAGGACGTACTACTCGAAGCGCTAAGAGCCTTCCCCGGCGGGATACTGTTCGTCTCCCACGACCGCTACTTCGTGGAAGAGCTCGCAACAGATACCCTGACGCCCGGGCTAACATAAGACCGTGAGAGACGACACTCTATCTTTCCCCTGTCCTTTGCGGTCGGCGGCACTCGCCGCTCCGGAAGCTTCTGCCCTCGTCGGCGCGCGGGGCGCCACCTCCTACGAAGAGCTGGACCGGATGGTCTCGGCAGCGGCGCACCATCTGGGAGAACTCGAACCGGGGAGCCGGGTGGCGCTCTATCTGCCCAAAGACGAGCGTTACGTGGCGTTGGTGCTCGCCCTGATCCGTGCCGGACAAATAGCCTGTCCCGTCAGTGACCGCGTCCCACGACGGGGCGTCGCATCGCTCCTCGAGAGGGCGGCCTGCTCGGCCTTGATCTCCGAAGACGAGGGAGTCTTGCAAACGACCGGTGCTGACCTCCTCAAGCAAAGTCCAGACGACTTGCTTCGGGAGTGCAAGCAGCGTACGGTACCGATAGACATTCCGCTCGAACGCCCAGCTACCATAATCTTCACCTCGGGGAGCACCGGTGTTCCGAAGGCGGCGCTCCACACCTTCGGCAACCACCTCCACAGCGCGCTCGGTTCGAATGCCAACATCGCGCTCAGGTCCGGCGACAGGTGGCTCCATTCGCTACCCCTATACCATGTAGGAGGTCTATCCATACTGTTCCGGTGCTTGCTCGCAGGAGCTACGGCCGCGCTTCCGCAGCACGAAACCCCGCTCGGCGAGGCCATCGCTGGCCTCGGCGCGACACACGTCTCGCTCGTCTCCACCCAACTCTCGAGGCTGCTGCGAGAGGCCGCGGATCTGACCGCGCTCGAGGCCGTCCTTATGGGGGGAGGTCCGATCCCGCCGTCCCTTGTGGAAGAGGCACTTGCCCGTGGGCTCCCGGTCCACACCAGCTACGGCCTCACGGAGATGGCCTCCCAGGTAACGACGACACCGCCAGGCGCCTCACCCGAGGAGTTGCGCACCGCGGGCCGTGTCTTGCCGAACCGCGAGGTCTCGATCTCTGGGGAGGGGGAGATCCTGGTTCGGGGCGAGACGCTCTTCGCCGGCTACGTCGAAGGCGAGAGGATAGACTATTCCCTGGACATGGATGGCTGGTTCCATACCAGGGATCTCGGCGAGCTGGACGAGAACGGCTACCTGCGGATCAGAGGACGCATGGACAACCTCTTTATCTCGGGCGGCGAGAACGTGCAGCCCGAGGAGATAGAGGAGTCCCTTTGCCGCCTGGAGGGGATCGACGAGGCCGTGGTCGTGCCCGTGCCCGACGAGGAATTCGGGGCAAGACCCGTCGCCTTCGTCCGGATGGATGGCGAGGTGAGGGATCTATCGAGAGAGCTCGAGCCGGTCTTGCCCCGGTTCGAGATCCCCATCTCCTTCCACTTGTGGCCCGAGGAAGCGCGACGAGGCATGAAGGCAGACAGAGCCGCCCTTGGCGAGCTGGCGCGTCGGTTGCGCGACGAAAAATGAGGGTGGACGCTCTCGTGGATCAAGCCGTGGCCACACGCTCTCCGGACTCGAAAGATTCGATGGCCGCGTAAGCCAGTTCGAGCGCCCTGCGGCCTGTGCGGGCGTGTACCGGCGGCTCTTCGCCGCGTCTGAACGCGGCTAGCACTTCGTCTACATGCCTGTCGAAAGTCCTGTGGAACTCGCGGTCCTGGTCGTTGAAGTATCCGGCCTGCCAGACCCGCGCAGTCTCCTCACCTGCGGCCTGGAACGTGTACCTGCGCACGGTGTCCTCGACGAGCACGCGTCCTCTCGTGCCGTTGATCTCCAGCGAGTGCGTCCCGCCGTAAGCGTAGGAGGAGTCGTAAGAGCCGACCAGACTGCCTACCGCTCCGTCGGCGAAGCGCAGAGCCAGGGAGAGCGTGCTGTATCCTCGTCCTGTCTTTTCGGTCATCTCGGCCATGATGGATCCGATCCTGCCGCACAGGTGCTCCAGCATGTCGAAGCCGTGGCATTGGGTCTCTATGAGGTTGGCGTGGGGGTGTGGGGTCTCGGATGGTTCCCCGCCGAAACGCCACGTGGCGAAGACTACATCGCCGAGCATACCCTGCTCTATAGCGTTCCGCGCCATCTGAACCGGCTTCGCGTAGCGGTGATTGAAGTCGATGGCGAAGAAAAGGCCGCGCCTGGACGCCTCGTCTAGTAGCGTCCCGGCCTCTCCAAGGTCGAAGACCAGGGGTTTCTCCACGAGAAGGGGGTATCCAGCCTCTATGACCTGGAGGGTCGGCCTGAAGTGGCCTAGGTTGGGCAGGCAGAGGCTTACGAGGTCGGGACGCTCTTTGTCCAGCATCTCCTGGATATCCAGGTAATGGCCGGTGCCGAACTCTTCGGCCCGCGCCGTAGTCCTCTCCCTGGTCCTCCCCACCACGGCGCAGAAGTCGACGTCCTGACGGCCGGCGAAGACTCTGGCGTGTTGCCTCCCCCAGCCCCCAGCTCCGATCAGGGCCACCTTTATTCGCCCGGCCCGGTTCATTGCTCTACTAGCACCTTGCCAGTCTCCCCGCGGAGGAAGATCTCGAACGCTTCCTGTATATCCTGCACTGCGAACCTGTGGGTGATGATCTGCCTTAGATAAGGCAAATGATCGTGGAGTATCTGCAAATTGGAGTGGAGCTCGTCGTAGCGGAAGTATTCGCTCCCAAGCACGGCGCGTTCCGGGGCGATAAGGTCCCTCGAGACGTCGAGGCTCAGGCCCTCCCCGTGTCCGGCGCAAACAAGCACCCCACGCTGTGAGAGAACCTCCAGATGAGACTGCCTGGCCAACCCCTTCCCGCTAGTGTCTATAGCCAGGTCGACCTCGTCGAGGCCGTGCTCCCGCAAGCCTTCGAAGAGCGTCTTCTCTCTGAGGTCTACGACTTTGCCCCCGAGACGCCCGGCGAGGTCGAGCCTGAAATGTGAGAGGTCGGAGATCACGACGTAGACCTCAGAACCAAGCAATATCTTCGCCATGGCAAGCGCGCCGAGTCCGACGGGGCCTGCACCGGCGATCGCGAGCGACCGAACGTCTTCCCGCAATCTCAGCCCGCGCTTTATGGCGTGCCCCGTAGTGCCCATGACGTCGAGGAGCATGGTCGCCTCCGCCAGGGGAACGCCGTCCCCGGTGGGGAAGAAGACGTTCTCATTCACGAGGACGTAGGGTCCGTAACCGCCATCCCTGTTGAAACCGACATCACCCCGCTTGTTCGTGCACTGGTTGGTGAAGCCAAGCGCGCAACTACGACACTCGCCGCAGAAATCCATCAGGTAGATCACACCACGAGTACCGACAGCAGTCCGAGTCTCGGGCCCAGCATCCACAACGACCCCAGCCGCCTCGTGGCCCGGCGTCACACCTGACCCATCGAAGAACTGGCCCCTCTCGGACCCGCAAAGCGCGTTGGCCTTCACCCCGATCGACAACTGCCCACGGCCTGGTACCCGGGCCGGCTTGCTTATGAAACCTATCTCTCCTCCCCCAAGAAACCTGGGGACGAGCATCTCAGAAGGTGCCATCTCGCCGGTCATCCACCCAGACCCTCGGAGAGGCCGGCCCTTGATCCATGACACAGAGATATGCTAGCTTGTAACACAAGTAGGATTATAGGTGGCACAAGTGGGGGTGTAAACAGAATAAGTGGGGCTTGATTGAGGCTGTCGACCCGACCCTGGATGAGGAGGATATTGCATGAAGTTAGCGCTCCGCGAGGACATGAGCCGGGGTGAAACGTTGGCCGAACAGTTATCGTGGCTCGATGGCATCGGGTTCGA
>Ga0136615_10001182_pt1 | contig 12431 bp, 12 predicted proteins | sample AntDrymUQ2882206_2_FD_106647 | JGI IMG/M metagenome (GOLD analysis project Ga0136615, IMG submission 106647) | Polar desert sand microbial communities from Dry Valleys, Antarctica - metaG UQ288 (22.06) | ecosystem: Environmental > Terrestrial > Soil > Desert | place: Antarctica: Dry Valley...
CAACCCCATCTCCGGAGCGACGAACAGGCGTTACATGGTGACCGCCGACGACGTCGACCGGACGCTGCGTGTGCTCGTCACGGCGCGGAACGCGGCCGGCGCGAGCGGTGCCACCAACTCCGCAGAGACGAGCGTCGTCGCCAGCACCGACGCCCCGAGGAACACGAGCCGTCCGACCATCTCCGGTCGAGCGGCCGCCGGCGAGGAGCTGCGGGCGGATCCCGGTCGCTGGACGGGGAGCCCGACCCGGTACGCGTACCAGTGGCAGCGTTGCGACGCCGCGGGTGCGAACTGCGCGAACGTGAGCGGCGCCAGAGGCGAGGCCTACGGCGTACGGGCTGCCGACGCCGGCAACACGCTGCGTGTCGAGGTGACGGCGACCAACGCCAACGGCTCCGCCGTGACGCAGTCCGATCGGACGAACGTGGTCGGCGGCGCCTCGGGCGGCGGCGGGAACACGGGTGGCGGCGGAAACTCCGTCGACGTCAGCCAGGTGGCGCTACCCGAGCGCCTCGTCATCTCGCAGGTGAGCTTCGTGCCGCGCTTCATCCAGTCGCGCGATGTGCCGGTGACGATGCTCATCCGTGTCACCGACACGCGCGGGCGACTCGTGCGGAATGCGCTCGTGTATGCCATCGGTCTTCCGTACGGCCGCATCGCACAGTCGCCCGAGGTCGCGACCCAGGGCAACGGCGTCGCGGAGGTCACGCTCCGCCCGACGCAGCTACTGCCACTGCAGCAAGGAGCGGCGCTCGTCCTCTTCGTGCGTGCGCGCAAGGCGGGCGACTCCGTGCTTGCAGGCGTCTCCAGCCGGCGCCTGGTGCAGGTTCTCGTCAACCCGAATCGGTAAAGCGGGAGAGGGGTCCCCGATGCGAGGGGGATGCTGAGGGCATCCCCCTCGTCGTTTGCCTCGAGGCGGCTTATGCTCCGTGCGTGGCCCGGCCCGAGGAGATCTGGCTCCCCCTCGTCGACGAGCCGATCAGGAGCGTCCTGGCCGAGCTCGAGCGCACCGACCCCGAGCTCGGACGCCTCGTGGGCTCGCCGCGCGCGCTGCTCGCCTTCCGGACGTTCGCCCACATCCGGGCCGGCCTCGTCTGTGGCGAGTTGCTCGTCGAACACGATCTCGATGAGGGCAACGGTTCCGAGACGTGGGTCGAGCGGCTCGTGCGCACGCCCGAGCACCGGGCTCGGATCGAGCGAGAGGTCAAGCTCGTCGCCGCGGAGATCGCGGCCGACCCGCGCTACGGAGCGGACGTGCCGCTGGGCCCGGACCCCGCTGCGCGCGAGCGGTTTCGGAGCTTCGCCCGGATACGGCTCGAGAAGCTGTAGTGGCCTCGGCTCGAATGTGAAGGGGTCAGACCCCTCAGGCTGTTGACGGAACGTGAAGGGGTCTGACCCCGTGAAGTTCTTTAGCGGTGGTGCCGCTTCAGCCCGCGGATCCGGAGACCCGCGGGCTGACCTGCGGCTCGGTGCTAGGCCGCCGGCGGCGTCGAGTTGCCGCCGTAGGTGAAATCGTCGCTCGGACCGAAGATCTTGTCCTTGATCCACCCGCGGGTAGCCGCTCCGGTGAGCGGGTTGAAGAGGAGGCCGACCGTGATGCCGGTCAGGAGCAGCAGCGTGTTGCGCCCCCCGTGATCCTCCTTGCCCTGGATCCGGTCAGAGGCCTCGCGCAGCTCGTCGAGGGCCTTCTTCAGGTTCTCCTGCACGTCCTTGTCGCCGGCCACCTTGGAGGCGATACCGGTCACGCCGCGGTCACCGACGAGCTCGTCGTAGACCTCGCGGGCGGCCATGAAGGCAGACATGATGTTGTCGCGCAGATCCTCGTCCTTCATCGCGCGCTCGACGTACGGCTTCACGTCCGCGATCTTGTCCTTCGTCAGCGCCATGCTCCCGTTTCCTTTCTCTCGCTGGTGCGCGCTCTCTATTGCCGGAGCCTACGGGACGCAAACAGACGCCGCAGGTGCGAGGGAAGCTCGATCCCGGCGCGCAGTGCGGGGTCGGGCACCGGGCGGCCCACGCGCTGCTCCACCGGCACGAGGCCCGCCCAGACGTCGAGCTCGTAGTCCGGCTCGTCGTCCGAGGGCGGCCCCTCCCTGGCCTTGACCGAGAACTCCTCGAGCGGCAGCGCCAGGATCGTCGTCGCCTTCAGCTCGGTGGGCGTCGGGCCGCGCACAGCGGCCCAGCGGCCCGGCAGCAGCCGCTCGCTGAAGGCCTCGAGCGCGCGCTCCTTCTCAGCGTCGCCCACGTCCCGCGGCTGCCCGAAGACGACGAGCGAGCGGTAGTTGGCCGAGTGGTGGAAGGCGGAGCGCGCGAGGACGAGGGCGTCGAGGAGGGTGACCGTCAGGCACGCGTCGCGGCCGACGATCGAGCGCAGCGTCCGGCTCGCCGCCGAGCCGTGGACGTAGACCTCCTCCCCGACGCGCGCGTGGAGCGTCGGCACCACCACCGGCCCGCCGTCGTGGACGAAGCCGAGGTGGCAGAACCAGGCCTCGTCGAGGATCGCGTGGGCGTCCGAGCGTTCGTAGTGGCCGCGGGTGGGCTGCCGCCGTACACGCGTCCGCTCGCTCGGCGCGGCCATCAGCGCCGCCCGCCTGCGGCCTGCCGCGTGGCTGCCCGCGAGACTCGCGCCTTCGCGCGCGGGCCGTCGAGTGCCGCTTCCAGCACCTGGTGGATCGAGTCGGCGAGGACGAAGCGGACACGCTCCTTCGTCTCGGCGGGCAGCTCCTCGAGATCGGCCTCGTTCTCCCGCGGCACGACGACGGTGGCGATCTCCGCGCGCTGCGCCGCGAGCACCTTCTCCCGGATCCCGCCCACGGGAAGCACCTGGCCGGTCAGGGTGATCTCGCCCGTCATCGCGACTCGATCGGAGACCGGCCGTCCGCTCACGAGCGAGACGAGGGCGGTCGCCATCGTGATCCCGGCAGACGGCCCGTCCTTCGGGACGGCTCCGGCGGGGATGTGGATGTGGACGTCGTGCTGGCCGAACCACTCCGGATCGAGCCCGAGCTCCGCCGCATGAGCACGCACCCAGGAGTGAGCCGCCTGTGCCGACTCCTGCATGACCTCACCCAGCTGACCCGTCACCTTGAGCCGGCCCTCACCGTCGTAGGCGCTCGCCTCGATGAAAAGGATGTCGCCGCCCACCGCGGTCACCGCAAGACCCGTCGCCACACCGGGATCCGCCGTCCGCCTACGCACGTCCTCCGCGAAGCGGCGCGGCCCGAGCCACTCACGCACCCTGCCCTCGTCCACCCCGATCCGCTCCGTCACTCCCCGCGCCACCTGCGTCGCCGCCTTGCGGCAGAGCGCGGCAAGCTGGCGCTCGAGACCGCGGACGCCCGCCTCACGTGTGTAGGCGCGGATCACGAGCCTGAGCGCGTCCGCCTCGATGGTCATCCCCTCCTCGCCGAGCCCGTGCGCCTCGACCTGTCGCGGCAGGAGGTAGCGGCGCGCGATCGCGAACTTCTCCTCCTCGGTGTAGGCAGAGAGGTGGATCACGTCCATGCGGTCGAGCAGCGGCCCCGGGATCGTCTCGAGCTGGTTGGCCGTGCAGATGAAGAGCACCTTCGAGAGGTCGAAGGGCAGGTCGAGGTAGTGGTCGCGGAAGCTGGAGTTCTGCTGCGGATCGAGAACCTCGAGCATCGCGCTCGCGGGATCGCCCCGGTAGTCCGTGCCCATCTTGTCGATCTCGTCGACGAGGAAGACCGGGTTCTTCGAGCCCGCGTCGCGGAGGGAGCGGATGATCGTTCCGGGCATGGCGCCGACATATGTCCGCCGGTGGCCGCGGATCTCGGCCTCGTCGCGCACGCCGCCGACCGAGACGCGCACGAAGCGACGGTCGAGCGTGCGCGCCACCGACTGGCCGAGCGACGTCTTGCCTACGCCGGGCGGCCCGACGAAGCAGAGAATCGGACCTGCAGGGTCGCCCTTGAGCTTCGAGACCGCGAGGTACTCGACGATGCGCTCCTTCACCTTGTCGAGGTCGAAGTGATCCTCGTCGAGGATCGCGCGCGCCCGGTCGAGGTCGAGACTGTCCTCGGTCGTCCGGCTCCATGGCAGCTCGAGCAGCCACTCGAGGTACGTGCGGATGAGGCCGTACTCGGCGGCGGCGGCGGGCAGCCGGTCGAGTCGCGTGAGCTCGCGATCCGCGACCCTCCGCGCGTCTTCCGGAAGCCCTGCCTCCTCCAGCCGCCCGCGCAGCTCGTTCACCTCCGCCTGATCCGCGTCGCCCTCGCCGAGCTCCTGCTGGATCGCCTTCAGCTGCTGGCGCAGAAAGAACTCGCGCTGCCCTTTGTCGAGCTCCGACTGCACCTGCGACTGGATCTTCGTGCCGAGCTCGACCACCTCGAGCTCGCGGGTCAGCATCCGCGTGAGCTCCCGGAGGCGGGCCTCGACGTTCGTCTCCTCGAGCAGGCGCTGCTTCTCGTCGCTCGCGAGCCGGAGGCTCGAGGCGACGACGTGCGAGAGGACGGCCGGATCGTCGACGTTCGTGATCGCCAGCCGGAGCTCTTCGGGAAGGTAAGGAACGTTGCCGATCAGCTTCGTGAAGAGATTCTGAACCGTGCGCGTGAGCGCCTCGACCTCCGGCGTCTCGGGCACGACATCCAGGACGGTGGCGAAGCGGCCGACGAGGTACGGTTCCTCCTCTTCCGGAAGCTCGAGCCGCAGGCGCGAGACGCCTTGCACCAGGATCCGGAGTGTTCCGTCGGGCACCTTGATCATGCGCTGGATCACGCCTGCCGTCCCCACCTCGTAGAGATCGGAGAAGGCCGGCTGCTCGACCGAAGCGTCCCGGGCCGTGACGAGGGCGAGCTGACGTTCCCCTGCGACGACGTCCTCGACGAGGCGAACCGAGCGCTCCTGGCCGATTGCGAGAGGCACCATCGAGTCGGGAAAGACCACCGTCTCCTTGAGCGGGAGCACGGACAGCGTGGGCGGGAAGACGATCTCCTCCGCCTCGAGGGCGCCGAGCTGCGTCACCGGGAGCGGCCCTCGACCTCGACCTCGACCCTGCGGCGCGGTGCGGCGGCGACCGGGAGCACGATCGTGAGCAGGCCGTCCGTGTACGTCGCGCGCACCCCCGCCGGGTCGATGCTCGCACCGAGCCTGATCTCGCGCCCGAACGGGCCGTAGGCGATCTCCATCCCTTCGTAGACGCGGCCGGCCGCGTGCGGTCGCACCCGCTCGCCCTTGATCACGAGCCGGCGCGGCGTGGCCACGATCTCCACCGCGTTCGGATCGACGCCGGCGAGCTCGACGACGACCGTGAGCTCCGGGGGATCCTCGGTTCGGTAGAGATCGACCTCGGGACGGAAGGCGGAGCGGAGGCCGCCGAAGCGACGGAGCCGCCAGATCTCGGCGGCGAGCTCCGCGTCGCTGCTCTCGCGGCCGTCGATCTCCCCTCGGTCCACGCCCTGTAGTTTCGCCGCTCGGGCGGGTCTAAACCCGCAGAGGGCTCTCCGCGGCAGGCAAGCTGCGTCCGTGGAGCGCTGGACGAGGCTCGTGATTCGCTACCGCTTCGTCGTTCTCGCCGCCTGGTTGGTGGTGTTCGCAGCCTCGTTGGTCGCGATGAGCGGTCTCAGCGATCTGCTCACGAACCGCTTCAGGCTGCCGGGAACCGACACGGCGCGGGCCGAGCGCATCCTCGAGGAGCATTTCGGCCAGAAGTCGACCGGCTCGTTCACGCTCGTCGCGCGAGGGCAGCCCGGCTCGGCTCCCGGACTCGTCCCTGCCCTGCGCAGGGCGGCCACGCGGGCTTCGGCAGAGCTGCCGACGAGCCGCGTCGTCGGCGTGCAGGCCGTGTCCGAGAGCATCGTCACGGCGACCCTCGTCTCGAACCTCGAGCCTGCGGACGCCAAGGGCCACACCGACGGCATCCGCCGCGCCGTCGGGACGATCCCCGGCGCCGAGGTCTTCGTGAGCGGCCAGGCCGCGATCGAGCACGATCTCGATCCGGTGTTCGCCCGCGACCTGAAGGTCGGCGAGCTCTACGTCGCAATCCCGATCGCAGTCCTGATCCTCGTCTTCGTCTTCGGGACGGCGGCCTTCGTCGTCCCCTTCCTCTTCGCAGCCGCCGCCATTCCGGCCACCCTCGGGATCGTCTGGATCTTCGCCAACTTCTTCGAGCTCACGACGTATCTCCAGAACCTCGTGATGCTGATCGGATTCGGGATCGCGATCGACTACTCGCTGCTCGTCGTCTACCGCTACCGCGAGGAGCTCGCCGCCGGTTTCGGAAAGACGGACGCACTCGTGCGCACGATGGCGACCGCCGGCCGCGCGGTGGTCTTCAGCGGGACGGCGGTCGCGATCGGGCTCGCACTCATGCTCTTCATGCCGCTGCCGTTCATGCGCGGATTCGGCCTGGGTGGGCTCATCATCCCGGCAGTCTCGGTCCTCTGTGCGCTCACGCTTCTGCCCGTGCTCCTGCTCTGGTTGGGCGCGCCGCTCGACCGCCTGCCGTTGATCCCGAGTCGGATCAGAGAGCGCCGGGAGGCGGAAGGCAACTTCTGGGCCCGTCTCGCCCGGGCGATCATGCGCCGGCCCGTCCTCTTCGCGGCGTCCACGACCGCCGTGCTGATCGCGCTCGCGGTGCCGGTCTTCGCGCTCGAGCTCAGCCCCGGCTCCAACCAGGGAATTCCCCAAAGCCTCGAGGGCGTCCGCGGCCTCAACATCATCGGCGAGGCCGTCGGGGAGGGTGCGCTGGCTCCCACCGCCGTTATCGTGGACGCCGGCCGCCCGGGTGGAGCGCGCGACCCGCAGGTGCGTGAGGCGCTCGGGCGGCTGCGCCTCGGCCTGGAGGCTGACCCGGAGGTCGCGGCGGTGCGCTTCGGCGAGGGACGGGGCCCCGTCGATGCGAGTGGCCGCTACCTCAACGTGGAGGTGATCGGCCGCAGCGAGTACGGCGACTCCGAGGCGCGCGACTTCGTGGGGCGGCTGCGTGGCGAGATCGTCCCGGCGTCGGCGTTCCCCCCGGGTGTGGAGGTCTTCGCCGGAGGCGGGCCGCCGAGCGGCGTCGACTTCCTGAGGCTCACCTACGACGCCTTTCCCTGGCTCGTCCTCGGCGTGCTCGTGCTCACCTACTTCCTGCTCCTGCGGGCCTTCCGCTCGCTGATCCTGCCCCTGAAGGCGATCCTCCTGAACCTGCTCTCGATCGGCGCTGCCTACGGCCTGCTCGTCCTTTTCTTCAAGTTCGGCCTCGCGGAGCGGTTCGGGCTGATCGGGTTCGACCAGGTCGAAGGGTGGATCCCCGTCTTTGTCTTCGCCATGGTCTTCGGGCTCTCGATGGACTACGAGGTCTTCCTCGTCAGCCGCATGCGCGAGGAATGGGATGCCGGGCGCACGAACGAGGAGGCGGTTGCCGTCGGGCTCGCCAAGACCGGGCGGATCGTGACGGCCGCGGGCGCGATCATGGTCGCCGCCTTCCTGGGCTTCGTCGCCGGCTCGATCGTCGGCCTGCAGCAGTTCGGCTTCGGCCTCGCCGCCGCGATCCTGCTCGACGTCACGATCGTCCGCGCCCTCCTCGTTCCGAGCGCGATGAAGCTGTTCGGGCGCTGGAACTGGTGGCTGCCGGCTCGCGTCGCGAGGCTTGCTCGGGTGCCGGCCTCCCCGCTTGGCGGGCCACCAAAGCCCGCACACTCCGCTTAACGTTCTCGAACGCGGCGCCGATACCGTGGGCTCGATGCGGCTTCTCATGTTCGCATGCGCTCTCGCGGCCGTCTGTGCGCTGGTCGTCCCGGCGCCGGGGGCGGCCTCGTCGTTCGTGCGCTACGGCATCCAGGACGACGCTTGGCTCGTCTACGGCCCGGGGACGTTGGAATCGCGGTTCGATCGGCTCGAGTCCCTGGGCGTGAAGCTCGTCCGCTTCAACCTCCGCTGGGACGAGATCGCGCGGCGCCGGCCCGAGAATCCGCGCTCCTCGCGCGATCCGGCCTACCGGTGGGGGACACCGGACGCTGTTCTGCGCGGTCTACGCAAGCGGCGCATTGTCGCGCTCGTGACGCTGCTCGGGACGCCTCGCTGGGCGAACGGCGGCAACGCGTTCAACTCGGCGCCGACCGACGGCACCTCGTTCGGCAACTTCGCCTTCGCCGCGGCGTCGCGTTACGGCTGGGTCCGCGACTGGCTCGTCTGGAACGAGCCCAACCAGCGCCGCTGGCTCCGGCCCACGTCCGCCCGTGTGTACACGCTCCGCCTGCTCAACCCCGCCTACCGCGAGATCCACCGCGCGATCCCGGGCGCGCGCGTCGCGGGTGGCGCCACGGCTCCCCGTGCCAACTTTGGTGGGGTGTCGCCGATCGCGTGGATCCGGGGCATGCGGCAGTCGCGTGCCCTGCTCGACGCCTACGCGCACCATCCCTACCCCCTGCGGCCGAAGACGGAGAGCCCGACGGCGGGCGCGTGTGCTCGCTGCGCGACGATCACGATGGCGACGCTCGACCGGCTGCTCGGTGAGGTACGGCGCGCTTTCGGGCCCAAGCGCATCTGGCTGACGGAGTACGGCTACCAGACGAACCCGCCCGACTCCCTCCTCGGCGTTTCCCAACTGCTGCAGGCCCGCTACCTGAGCGAGGCGGCGGAGCTCGTCCATCGGGCCCCGCTCGTCGACGTGCTCATCCAGTTCCTCGTCGTGGACGACTCCGACCTCGCCGGCTGGCAGAGCGGACTCTTCCGACGCAACGGGACGCCGAAGCTCTCCGCCACGGCGTTCGTCCTTCCCTTCGCGCAGACGTCGCGGCGGGGCTTCAGAACCGTCCTCTGGGGGCAGCTCCGGTTGGGCTCGGGGCGGCGGCCCTTCAGGCTGCAGGAAGCTCGCGGGGGCGAATGGGTCTTCACCGGCGGGACGCGGCTCACGAACGCGCGCGGAGTGTTGTCAGTGGTGGTGCGAGCCGAGCGTGGCTCGCTCCTCCGGGTCTGGTCGCCCAGAGACGGGCTCTTCAGCGCGCCCCTCGTCGTTCGTTAGCGGAGCGCCGCGATCAGCACGATGGCGATGGCGATCGCGATCGGAATCAACGCGAGCCGCATCACGGCGAAGGGCTTACGCTCACCGGGACCCGGGCCGGGCTCGGGCGTATAGGGGTCGAGCGGCGGCGCCGGCTGGCGCGGCACGTCGTCCTCGCCCTCGAGCACCTGCGGATCATGCTGTACCTCTCGCTCGTTCACAGATTTTGTAATACCCGGGACGAGCTCGCCGCAAACCGCAGTAGCATCCCCGGCGGCATGAAGGGCGTGATCCTGGCGGGCGGAAAGGGGACGAGGCTCTATCCGCTCACCCGCATCACGAACAAGCACCTCCTGCCGATCTCAGATCGACCGATGGTCATGTACGCGATCGAGGCGCTCGTCCGGGCGGGAGTCTCGGACGTGATGCTGGTGACGGGCGGAACGCACGCCGGCGAGTTCTTCAGGCTGCTCGGGAACGGGCAAGCATGCGGAGTCGAGCGCCTGTTCTACGCCTACCAGGAGAGCGAGGGCGGCATTGCGGAAGCGCTCGGGCTCGCGGAGCGTTTCGTCGGCGACGATCCCGTCGTCGTGATGCTGGCCGACAATGTCCTCGAGCGTTCGATCGGTTTCGCGCTCGAGAACTTCCGGGCCCAGGGAGAAGGTGCGCGGATCCTCCTCTCGCGTGAGCAGAACGTCGAGCACCTGCGCCACCTCGGGGTCGCCGAGCTGAACGGCGACGGCAGGGTCGTCCGGATCGTCGAGAAGCCGGAGCAGCCCCCGAGCGAGTACGCCGTCACGGGCGTCTACCTCTACGATGCCTCTGTTTTCGGGATCATCCCGAACCTCGAGCCGTCCGGCCGTGGCGAGCTCGAGATCACCGACGTCAACAACTGGTATGTCGGGCAGGGGACGATGCAGTACGACGTCCTCGAGGGTTTCTGGGGTGACGCAGGGGAGTCGATCGACGCCTACTACGCCGTCAACGACTACGTGCGCCAGCACGGGGCCAACCGGCAGTGATCGAGGGCGTCCGGCTGCTGCCGCTGCGGCGCTTCGAGGACGGGCGCGGCTGGTTCGTCGAGCTGCGGCGCGAGTCGGCGCTGCCGAAGCCCTCCCTGCAGACGAACCTCTCGTTCTCGCGCCGTGGTGTCATCCGCGGCCTGCACTACCACGAACGCGGGCAGGACGACCTTTTCGTGTGCCTCCAGGGAACGGCGCGGGTCGTCGTCCTCGACCGGAGGAGCGGCGAGACCTTCTCGGCGGACATCGGCGACGAGAATCCGGTCGCGGTCTACGTGCCCGGCCATCACGGCCACGGCTTCGAAGCGCTGACGGACGTGCTGTTCCTCTACCACGTCAGCGAGGAGTACGACCCAGCCGATCCCGACGAGCACGAGATCCCGTGGGACGATCCGCGCGTCGTCCACCTTTGGAGCACCCGATCGCCGATCCTGTCGCAACGGGACGCCGCCGCCGTATCGTCGTAACCGGCGCGGGCGGCCAGCTCGGCCGTGCGCTCACCGAGACCTTCGCGGCGGAGGACGTGGTCGCGCGGACGCGCGCCGACTGGGACGTGACCCAGGCGCCGCCGCTCATGCGGGCACCCGACCTCGTCCTGCACGCGGCCGGGTGGACGGACGTCGACGGCGCAGAGGACGATCCGCAAGGCGCCTCGGCGGTGAACGTGGGCGGGACGAGTCACGTCGCCGACCTGAGCGCTCCGCTCGTCTACTTCTCCTCGGACTACGTCTTCGACGGGCAGAAGCGGGAGCCGTACGTCGAGTCGGACGCTCCGAACCCGCTGTCGGCCTACGGCCGCTCGAAGCTCTACGGCGAGGGTGCCGCGGGCGACCGCGCGTGGGTCGTCAGGACGTCCTGGCTCTTCGGCCCGACCGGCCACAACTTCCTCCGGACGATGCTCCGGCTCGGCGCGGAGCGCGAGGAGGTCGAGGTCGTCGACGACCAGCGCGGCTGCCCGACGTTCGTGGGGCATCTCGCCGAGGCGACGCAGGCGTGCGTCGAGCTGCCGTTCGGCCTTTACCACCTCGCCGCGGAAGGCGAGTGCTCTTGGGCCGAATTCGCCGAAGCGATCTTCGAGGAGGCGGAGCTCCCCTGTCGCGTGCGCTGTATCTCGACGGCGGATTTCGGAGCGAAGGCGCCCCGTCCGGCCTACTCGGTCCTGCGCAGCGAGCTGGCCGAGACGCCGCGTCTTCCGCACTGGCGCGAGGGCCTCCGCGCCTGTCTCGACCGCCTCGCAGTCTCCTAGAGGGAGGCACCTCTAGACTTGCCGTCGATGCGCGTGCTCGTCACCGGCGGCGCCGGCTTCATCGGCTCCCACTTCGTCAAGCGCCTGCTCGCGTCGGGGGACGACATCGTCGTCCTCGACAAGCTGACGTACTCCGGCAACCGGGCGAATCTCGAGGGTTGCGACGTCGAGTTCGTCGAGGGCGACATCTGCGACGCCGACACCGTTGCCGAGGCGGGCTCGGGCTGCGAGGCCGTGGTCAATTTCGCCGCCGAGACCCACGTCGACCGCTCCATCCTCGGCCCGGCGGAGTTCATCACGACGGACGTGCTCGGGACGCAGGTGCTGCTCGACTGGGCGCGGGGGCAGGGAGCGCGTCACGTCCAGGTCTCGACGGACGAGGTCTACGGCGACCTCGAGGGCGGCGGCGCCTCGCGCGAGGACGATCCTCTTCGTCCCTCGAGCCCCTACAGCGCGTCCAAGGCGGGGGGCGACCTCCAGGTGCTCGCCTACGTGCGTACGTTCGGTGTCGACGCGCTCATCACCCGCGGCGCGAACACGTACGGCCCGAATCAGTACCCGGAGAAGGTCGTGCCGCTCTTCACCACCAACGCGCTGGACGGCGAGCCGCTCCCCGTCTACGGCGACGGACGCCAGACGCGCCCGTGGCTCCACGTCGGCGACCACTGCGCCGCGATCGAGCTCGCGCTGCGGCAGGGCGGCGCAGGCGAGGTCTACAACGTCGGCGGCGACGAGCGCGAGAACCTGGAGCTCACCCGGCGGATTTTGGAGCTCACCGGAGCCGACGCGGGACTCGTCCGCCACGTCGAGGATCGGCCCGGGCACGACCGTCGCTACGCGCTCGACAGCTCGAAGCTGCGTGAGCTCGGCTGGACTCTGGAGCGAAGCTTCGAGGAGGGGCTCCACGACACCGTCGACTGGTACCGCAACAACAGAGCCTGGTGGGAGCCGCTGAAGTCGGGCGAGTACCGCGCCTACTACCAGCGGCAGTACGCGCAGCGCCTCAGCTAGTCAGCGTGGGGAAGCCGGGCTTGCCCGGTGCAGCTACCACGCGGCTCCGGCGCGTCAATCTCTGAAGGAGGGGGCCCGTGGGGGAACCATGGGTTCTCCCACGCGTCAGACATGATGCTTGACGACACTCATCGCAACGTCACGAGTTCCGGCCGCCAAGAAGGGCTACGAACAGCGTTCGCGGGCCAGGGTCACGTCCGGGTTCGGGCCG
>Ga0136615_10001184_pt1 | contig 12430 bp, 12 predicted proteins | sample AntDrymUQ2882206_2_FD_106647 | JGI IMG/M metagenome (GOLD analysis project Ga0136615, IMG submission 106647) | Polar desert sand microbial communities from Dry Valleys, Antarctica - metaG UQ288 (22.06) | ecosystem: Environmental > Terrestrial > Soil > Desert | place: Antarctica: Dry Valley...
CGGGCGCCCGCACGTGCGCGTGGAGAACCGCGTGCTGCCCGCCGGCCCGACCGTGGTCGACATCCTCGCCAACGCCGCCTTCTACTACGGCCTGATCCGCTCGCTCGTCGAGAGCGAGCGCCCGATCTGGTCGCAGATGTCGTTCTCGGCGGCCGAGGACAACCTGCACGCCGGCGCCCGCGACGGGCTCGACGCGCGCGTGTACTGGCCCGGCATCGGCGACGTGCCGGTGGCCGAGCTGGTCCTGCGCCGGCTGCTGCCGCTCGCCCACGAGGGGCTCGAGCGCTACGGGGTGGACCCGCACGCGCGCGACCGGCTGCTGGGGATCATCGAGCGGCGCTGCGTCGAGGAGGCCAACGGCGCGACGTGGCAGAGCAGGACGTTCCGCAGGCTCTACGAGGACGACGCGTGCGACCGGGCCGAGGCGCTGCGCCGCATGACGGTCCGCTACCGCGACCACATGCACAGCAACGAGCCCGTGCACACCTGGCCCGTGGGGTGAGATCAGTGCGGTCCGGGGCCGCCGTGCTCGATCGGGTGCGGCGCCGACGGGCCGATCGCGTCGGGGTTGCGGGCGGAGCGGCCCGTGCGGAGCGCGACGACGCGGCTGTGCGCGAGCGCGGGCTGCCCGGCGCCGCGGGAGAGCGTGACGCGCGCGAGGGCGCGGCGCGCGGCCCGGACGCGGAAGCGCGCCCCGCCGTGGGCGTCGAGCCTGGCGCGCCGCACCGCACGCCACGCGAAGCGGAACGGCGAGTAGACCTCCAGCGTGGCGGTCAGGCCCGCGGGGGCCGGCATCGCGTGGACGCTCACCGTCCGGCCGCCGCGGCTGCGGCGCACGTCGAGGTGCAGGTCGACCCGCGCGGTGACCTGCGGCGTGACCACGTGGCTGGCGCCGGCGGGCGTGGAGACGCGGTAGCCGGCGCCCTCGACCGCGGAGGTGCTCGTGACGAACGTGCCGTCGGGCGCCGGCGCGACGACGCCCAGCGTCACCCATGCGCCGCCGGCTGTGCTGCGCTCCAGCGCCAGCTGCGGCGTGCCAGCCGGCGCCCGCCCGCTGAGCGCGACCGGCTCGTTCGCCAACACCGGGCCGGGGTCGGCGGCGAGGGTGGCCGCGACGACCTCGAGGTTGCCGCTCATGAACGCGTGCAGGGTGCAGAGGAAGGGGTAGGCGCCCGGCTGGTCGATCGCCTGGGCCCAGTTCCCGAAGCGCTGGATCGGGCCGGAGTCGAGCAGGCCGCCCGCGATCCGCACGTCGTGGGGCACCAGGTCGGTGTTGCGGAACACGACCGTGTCGCCGGCGACCATCGTGGCGCGGGCCGGGGCGAAGGCCTTGCCCGGCATGGTGATGGTCTGCGTCTCGGCGCGCGCGGTGGCGGCCGGGGCGGCCAGCGTGGCGAGCACTGCGAGCAGCGCGGCGCGCCGGGTCATCGCTTCACCCGGTAGAGCCCGATCATGCCCTGCGCCATGTGCGTCTCGACGTGGCAGTGGTAGAGCCAGGTGCCCGGCGCGTCCTCCTTCCAGCGCACGCGGAAGGACTCCGCGGGCCCGAGCCCGCGCGTGTCCTCCGGCGTCCCGCCGTCCGTGCGCCAGCGGTGGCCGTGCACGTGGAAGGTGTGGAACTCGTCGCCCATCGCCAGCACATCCCATTGCACGGTCTCGCCGACGCGCGACTCGAACACCGGTGTGTTGCCGACGAACGCGCGCCCGTTGATCGTCTGGAAGCCGTTCCAGGCGGCGAAGGCGACGACGTACTCGCGGTCGGCCCGGCGCTCGCGGCGCCCAGCGATCGAGAGCGCGCCGTACATCCCGCCGGCGATCGACGCCTCCATCGACGTCGAGTGGTCGTGATACGGCCACACGCCGGCGGAGGTGCGGCCGGCCGTCAGCTTGTACGTGAAGCTCTCGCCGGGGCGCACCTGGCCGCCCTTGCCGGAGTGCAGCGGCAGGTAGATGCCGTCGGAGGACGGCTTGTACTCGACGCCGTGGAAGTGCATCGAGTGCTCGCGGTCGTGCAGGGAGTCGAGGTTCTTGAAGTGGATCCGGATCCGGTCGCCGACCCGCGCGCGGACCAGCGGCCCGGGGATCGAGCCCACGCCGGCGCGCGCCTCGTAGGCGCGCCGCAGCGGCCGCTTCCAGCCGCGCGTGTAGCGCCGGTAGACGACCGTCGGGAACGTCGTGTCCGCAGCGCTGTAGGTGGTGCCGTGAAGCACGTCGCGGGCGTTGGGCACGGCGTTCCACGTCTGCGGCACGGCCGCCACCCAGGCGTGGCGCGTCGCGGCGCCGGCGTCGGGTGCGGCCATCACGGCCGCGAGGGCCGGCAGCAGGCACGCCGCCGACCCCCGCGTGAACTGCCGGCCCCGCCGCCTCGGGAGGACCGATCGCATGGGCTATCTGACCTTGATGCGGCTCTGCATCCAGGGGTGGACGGCGCAGAAGAAGAACAGCTTGGAGCCGGCGTCGGCCGTGACCTTGATCGAGCCGCCCCGGCCGGGGGCGATGAACAGCGAGTCGCCCGCGGCCTCGGCGTCGCCCATCGTGTCGAATCCGGCGGCGCCGGTGTTGAAGAGCAGCAGGCCCGGGGGCGCCTCGGGATCCTCGGGGTTGACCTGGTGCGCGGCGACGAGCGGTCCGCAGACGCCGGCGAACTCGAAGCACGGCTCGGCCTGCGCGAGCGTGCGCGGCAGGGCGGACTTCTTGAGCAGCGAGACCGTGTGCGGGCCGGCCTCGGGCGCGCCCCGGTTCACGATCCGCACGGTGGCGCCGGACTTGGCCGTCGTCGTGCCCTTGAAGCGGACGTTGTCGCCGATCAGCTTGCCGGGCTTGTAGACCGGGCCCCCGACGATGCGGATCTCGTTCTTCCTGGCGGCGGCTCCGGCGCTGCCGGGTACCGCGGCGGCGACCAGGCCGAGCGCTGCGGTGGCGGCTGCGATCACGGTGATGCGACGTCTCATTGCTGGGATCCTCCGTTCCGTCGGGGTCCCGCTCAGCAAGCGGGCATGTCGATGCAACGGAATCTAAACGGGGAACATTCCCGCCGGCGTCCTCCCTAAGGAGGATCTTGCCTCGTACGCTGGCACGCGATGCGCCCGGCCCTGGCCGACCTGACGACGCTGCGCATGGGCGGCCCGCCCGCCCGGCTCGTGGAGGCCGCCGACGAGCCGGACATCATCGCCGCCGTGCGCGAGGCCGACGCGGCCGGCACGCCGCTGCTGGTGGTCGCCGGGGGCTCGAACCTCGTGGTCGCGGACGCGGGCTTTCCCGGCACCGTGCTGAAGATCGCGTCGCGCGGAGCGCGCGAGGAGGGCGATCTGCTCGAGGTCGCGGCGGGCGAGCCGTGGGACCCGTTCGTGGCGCGCTGCGTCGCCGCGGGTCGAGCGGGCTTGGAGTGCCTCTCGGGCATCCCCGGCTCGGTCGGCGCCACGCCGATCCAGAACGTGGGCGCGTACGGGCAGGAGGTGGCCGAGACGATCGTCTCCGTGCGCGCGCACGATCGCGCGCGCGACGCGGTGGCCGAGATCCCCGCCGCCGAGTGCGGCTTCTCCTACCGCTCGAGCGCGTTCAAGCGCCACCCGGGCCGCTGGGTGGTGCTCGCGGTCACGTTCGCGCTCGCGCGCCAGCCGCAGTCGCGTACCGTCCGCTACGCCGAGCTGGCGCGCGCGCTCGGGATCGAGCCGGGCGGCACGGCGCCGCTGGCCGACGTCCGCGCCGCCGTACTCGCGCTGCGCCGCGCCAAGGGTATGGTCATCGACCCGGACGATCCCGACTCGGTGTCGGCCGGCTCCTTCTTCACCAACCCCGTGCTCGCGCCGGCGGCGTTCGCGCGGCTGCAGGCGCGGGTGCGGGAGCGGCTCGGCCCCGACGTCGGCGTCCCCGCCTTCCCGCAGCCCGACGGGAGGGTCAAGACGTCGGCCGCGTGGCTGATCGAGCGCGCGGGCTTCGCCCGCGGCCACGGCGATCCGGCCACCGTCGCGATCTCGGGCAAGCACACGCTCGCGCTGACCAACCGCGGCGCGGGGACGGCCGGCCAGCTCGTCGCGCTCGCCCATGAGATCGCCGCTGGGGTCCACGCGGCGTTCGGCATCGAGCTCGTACCGGAGCCGGTGTTCGTCGGGCATGCCTGGGACGGCGCCACGACGACGTTCGCCGGCGGACGTTCGTAGGACCTGCGCTCAAGTTCTGCGCGCGGAGGCCGAAGGGATGCGGGTCCGTGCCCGTCCTCGCCCCCCATCCGCTCGACGCGCACCTGTGCCTCGGCACGGACGGCCGCTGGACCGCTGTCTCGGCGTCCGTCGCGGACCTGCTCGGCCACGTCCGCGCCGACCTGCTCGGCCGGCGCGGGCTGGAGCTGGTCCATCCGGCGGATCGCAAGCGGGTCGAGCGCGCCGTGCGCGCCATGCTGGACGTGTCGGACACCGCGAGCCTCCGGCTGCGGCTGGTGCGCGGCGACGGGACCGCGCTGTTGGCCGAGGTCGGCTTCGCGGCGGTGCGCGACGGCACCGGGAGGATCGCCGGGCACCGGGTGACGATCCGCGACGCCGAGGCCTCGCGCCGCGACGACGACCTGCGCGCGCAGTGGGAGCTGCTGTTCCGCGCCACGCGGCGCGGCATCGCCGTGTGCGATCCGCGCACGGGCGTGCTGGTGGCCGTCAACCCCGCCTACGCCGCGATGCACGGCGGCGCGGAGGAGGACCTGATCGGCGTGCCGGTCGCCCACGTGGTGACGCCGCGCTCCGCAGAGCGCCTCGGTGCGCTCGCCGAGCAGATCGACGCGGAGGGCTTCGTCGCCTACGAGTCCGAGCACGTGCGCGCCGACGGCAGCACGTTCCCCGCCGCGATCGAGGTGATGGCCGCGCGCGATGAGGGCGGGGAGCAGCTCTACTGGATGGCCTGGGTGGAGGATCTCACCGAGCGCTGCCAGGTCGAGCGCGACGCGGAGCGGCACGCGCAGGAGCTGGAGCGCTCGAACGCCGATCTCGACCGCTTCGCCGGCGTCGTCTCGCACGACCTCGGTTCGCCACTGCGCGTGATCGGCGGCTGCGCCCGGATGCTCGAGCGGCGCGTGGCCGCGCGGCTCGAGGCGCCCGACCGCGAGCTGGTCGACCACATCGTCGGCGGCGCGCAGCGCATGACCCGCATGCTCGACGGCATCCGGGACTACTCGCGCGTGCGCGAGGAGCAAGGGTCGAGCCTCCTCTCGTGCCGCGCGGTGGTCGAGGAGGTGCTGTGGTCGCTGCGCGCGGACCTCGACGCCGCGGAGGCGAGCGTGCACCTCGGGCCGCTGCCGGCGCTCGGGGCGCATCCCGTCCAGCTCGCCCAGCTGTTCCAGAACCTGATCGCCAACGCCGTCAAGTTCCGCGCCGAGGCGCCGCCCGAGATCGCGATCGCGGCGCTGCCGCGCGACGAGGGCTGGGAGTTCACGGTCGCCGACAACGGCATCGGGATCGACCGCGAGCACGCCGACCGCGTGTTCGACTTCGGCCACCGCCTGCACACCGACGACGCGGTGCCCGGGACGGGAATCGGCCTGGCGGTCTGCAAGACCGTGGTCGAGCGCCACGGCGGGCGGATCTGGGTCGAGCCGTCGGCGACCGGCGGCAGCCGGTTCCACTTCACGCTCGCGAGCGCCTAGCCCAGCAGGAAGCGGTCCGAGAAGGCGACCCGTCCGGCCGGCGGCGCGCCGACCGGCTCGCCGTCCAGCGTCACCGCGTGCGTGCGCGGGTCCACGCGCACGGTGCCCTTGCGCGCGTTGCGCACCATGTCGGCGGCGGTCAGGTCGCGGCAGCCCTCGACGGCCGCGCGCGGGCGCGTCGTGGGCAGCTCCGCGTCGAGCGCGGCGCTGGCCAGGAACGCGAGCGAGAGCCGCGCCGCCCCGGCGCCTTCGGCGCCCACCTGCCGGCGCACGAGCACCGGCTCCGCCAGCATGGTCGTCGCGTTGCCGTCGCCGGACGCGCCCCACGCCGAGATGCCGCTCTTGACCACCAGCTCGGGGCGGACGCCGGCGAACTGCGGCCACCACAGGACCGCGTCGGCGAGCTTGCCGACCTCCAGCGAGCCGACGTGGCGGGCGAGGCCGTGGGCGATCGCGGGGTTGATCGTGACCTTGGCGAGATGGCGCAGCACGCGCGCGTTGTCGCCGGGGCCGTCCTCGTCGCCGCGCACGGCCTTCATCGCGTCCGCGTTCTGCAGCGCCCGCCGGTACACCTCGCCGACCCGGCCCATCCCCTGGGAGTCGGAGGAGAGCATCGCGATCACGCCGAGGTCGTGCAGCACACCTTCCGCGGCCATCGTCGCCGGCCGCACGCGGTGGCGCAAGGCGGTCCGGTCGCCGGCGCGCCGGCCGGGCGCGAGCACGTGCACCGCCGCGACCATGGCCAGGTGCTCGGCCTCGGCGCCCGCGCCGAACGGGATGGTGGGGGAGGTGGACGAGGTCAGCACGCGCTCGCGGCCGGCGAGCGCGAGCAGGTCCGGCGCGTGGCCGCCGCCGCAGCCCTCGATGTGGAAGGCGTGGATCGTCCGCCCGCCGAACGCCGCGTAGGTGTCCTCGACCGACAGCGCCTCGTTGAGGCCGTCGGTGTGGATCGCGAGCTGGACGTCGTGGCGGTCGGCGAGGTCCAGCGCGCAGCGGATCTGCTCGGGCCCGGCGCCGACGTCCTCGTGGATCTTCAGCCCGGCGCCTCCTGCGCGCAGCGCCGCTTCGACCGGGCCCGGACGCGCCGAGGACGCGCGCACGAGCAGCGCCGCGTTCACCGGGTGCGCCTCGAGCGCGGCCCAGGTCGCCGCGAGCCCCTCGGCCGGGTTGGCGCCCAGGTTCCACACCGGGCCGTAGTCCTGGATCACCAGGGTGGTGAGCCCGCCGGCGAGGGCCGAGTCGATGACCTGCGGCGAGAGCCAGTGCACGTGCGGGTCGACGCCGCCCGGCGTGACGAGCATCCCCGTCGCGTCGAGCACCGACGTGCCCGTGTCGAGCACGACGTCGATCCCGTCCATGGTGTCCGGGTTCCCGGCGCGGCCGATTGCGACGATCCGCCCGCCGGCGACGCCGAGGCTGGTGGCGCGCACGCCCAGCACCGGGTCGGCCACGAGGCCGCCGACGATCGCCAGCTCGACCCCGCCGCGCTCGGCCCGCACGCCGAGCCCATCGCGCATCGTGTTGCCGAATCCGGGCAGGATCCGGTCGGGCCCGCCGGCGTCGTCGGCCTCGGGCACCAGCCACAGGTCGGAGTCGGCGAGCCGGACCGCGCCGGGCTCAGGCACCCCGGTAGCCCCGCTCGCGGGCCAGCTCCAGCGCGGCGTCGCGGGCGCCCGCAGCGTCGAGCGGCCCGTCCGCCAGGCCGGCGTGGCCGCGCAGCACCCGGGCGCCGGCGAACGGGAGCAGGAAGACCTCGCGCGGCGCGCCGGGGTCGAAGAAGACCTTCTCGCCGGGCGCGATCGCGAGCCGCATGCCCCAAGCGGCGGCGCGGTCGAAGCGCAGCGCGCGGTTGACCTCGAAGAAGTGGAAGTGGGAGGTCACGCCGACCGGGACCTCGCCCTCGTTGACGACGGTCACGGCAGGCTCGCGGGCGAGCCACGCGATCGCGACCTCCTCCGCGGACGGCGGGCCGTCGGCGGCGACCGGGTCGTGCAGCACCAGCAGCCGGCTCCCGTCGGCGAACAGCGCCTCGACCTCGACGCGGCGGACCAGATCGGCGGTGCCCTCGGCCACGTCGCCGGGGCCGAGCGCCGCGTACCCGGCCGCCTCCGCCTCGCGGTACGAGCGCCCGTCGCGCGCGGCCTCGCACACCGTGTCGGCGATGATCGCGGTCGCCTCGGCCTGGTTGAGCCGCAGACCGCGCTCGTGCCGGCGCCGCGCCAGCTCGGCGGCGAGGAACACCAGCAGGCGGTCCTGTTCGCGGGGAAGGAGGCGCATGAGGGCGGCAGTCTCTCACGCGCCACCGTCCTCCGGCCGGCCCGGCCGCGTAGGCTGCGGGCGTGGCCACCGTGGAGCGCATCCCGCTCGGTCCGCTCGAGGCCGTGGTGCTCGGCGCCGAGGACCTGCGAGCGACGTTCGTGCCCGGCGCAGGCATGATCGGCAGCTCGCTGCTGCACCGCGGCGAGGAGCTGCTCGTGCAGCGCGGCGGCCTCGGCGCGTGGCGGGGCACCGGCAAATCGTTCGGCCTGCCGTTGCTGCACCCGTGGGCCAACCGGCTGCGCGACTGGCGCTACTGCGTCGCCGGACGGGCGGTGACGATCGACCGCGCGCGCGGAATCGTGCGCGGCGACGAGAACGAGCTGCCGATCCACGGAGCGCTGGCCGCGGCGGAGGACTGGGACGTGCTCGACGTGGGCGCCGACGGCGACGCCGCCTGGCTGCACGCCGCGCTGGACTACGGCCGTCGGGACGACCGGCTGGCCGTGTTCCCCTTCCCCCATCGGCTCGAGCTCGAGCTCCGGCTGGAGGGCGACGCGCTCTCGCTCACCACGACCGTCGTCGCGACGGGCGACGGCCCGGTCCCGCTGGCGTTTGGCTGGCACCCGTGGCTGGGGCTGCCGGGCGTGGCGCGCGCCGAGTGGGAGCTCGTGCAGCCGGCGCGGACGGAGATCGCGCTCGACGCCCGCAACCTCCCGACCGGCGCACGCGCCGCGGCCGGCGCCGAGCGCGGACCGCTCGGCGATCGCGCGCTCGACGCGCACAGCCTCGTCGAGGCGGACGCGCGCTTCGCCGTGGCCGGCGGCGGGCGCGAGATCGCCGTGGAGTGGGCGGGCGGCTACCGCTACGCGCAGGTCTTCGCGCCGGCGGTGCTCGACGTCGTCTGCCTCGAGCCGATGATGGCGCCGATCGACGCGCTCACGATCGGGGAGGAGGTCCTGTGCGCCCAGCCCGGCGAGCGCGCCGGCGCGACCTTCCGCGTGTGCGTCACGTAGTGCCGCCCGAGGGGTAGGGGATGATGTGAGCGTGGGCACCGGCCGACCGCACGCGACGGTGAGCGACGCGCAGGGGCCCGTCGTCCGCGTGGACGTGCTCGAGACGTTCGTCGAGCTACTCGCGCGCGTCGAGGACGACGGCTCCTCCGACGCGTTCTACTCGTCGCTGTGCGAGGCCGTGTGCCGGCTGACGTCGATGGACCGCGCGGTCATTTTCCGCTATGACGAGTCGCATCGCCGCGTGCGCGCCGCGGGCGCCTACGGGCTCGCACTCGACCGCTTCGCGCATTCGCGCGTGACGGTGGAGTCGGCGCCGATCGCGCGCCAGGCGCTGGTCGAGGACCGGGTGATCGAGATGGACGCCGACGCGGTCGCCCGCGAGGTGCCCGAGGGCTTCCGCGACCTGCTCGACGACGCGACGCTCGTGTGCTGCCCGCTGTCGGCGGGCGGGCGCTGGAGCGGCGTGATCCTGGCCGACCGCCGCCCGCGGCGCCCGCTCTCGGACGCCGAGCGTGACCTGCTGTGGACGCTCGGCAAGACCTCCGCGCTGGCCGAGGCCGCGCGCCACGCGACGTTCCAGCAGGCGCGCGCGCGCCAGCTCCAGGAGCGGATCGACCTCGCGCGCGAGGTGCACGAAGGGGTGATCCAGCGGCTGTTCGGCGTGCTCCTCGTGGTCTCCAGCGACGCGCCGCTGCCGCCCGACGCGCGCGAGCGGGTCACGGTGGAGCTGCAGGCCGGCCTGCGCGACTTGCGCCGCGCACTGCAGCGCCCGCTGGGCCGCAGCGCGCCCGAGACGCAGGCCACGTTCACCGAGGTGATCGGGCGCCTCCGCGACGCCCATCCCGACCTCGGGATCGGGCTGGCGCCCGGCAGCGAGGGCGTCGGGGTGCCGCCCGAGCTCGAGCCGCTCGCGCAGTCCGTGCTCACCGAGGCGGTGCGCAACGCGCGCAAGCACGCGGCGCCGACGCGCGTGGACGTGACCCTCGAGCGCCAGGACGGCGCCTGGGTGATGGAGGTCGCCAACGACGGAGTGCACGGCCGGACGCGCACGGTGTCGGGCATGGGCCTCCGGCTCGCGGCGCTCGAGGCGCTGCAGGTGGGCGGCCTGGTCGAGTTCGGGCAGCGCGAGCCGGGGAGCTGGCGGGTGCGACTGGCGGTGCCGCATGAGCGTCCCTGACGTCAGCCCGAGCCGGATCGCCTCCGGCTCCGGTTCCGGCTCCGGCGAGCGCAAGCTGCGCGTGCTCGTGGTCGACGACCACGAGGTCGTCCACTGGGGCCTGCGGCTCATGCTCGGCGAGCAGCCGTGGGTCGAGCGCTGCCTGAGCGCGCGGAACGGGGGCGAGGCGATGGCGCTGCTGACCCGCTACCAGCCGCACGTCGCGCTGGTCGACCTGTTCGTGGGGCGGGAGTCGGGCGCCGAGATCTGCGAGCGCCTCCGCGCCGCCTCGCCGACCACGAACGTGCTGCTGATCTCGGGCGCGGGCCGCATCAACCCGAACGCCGCGCGCGCGGCGGGCGCCGCCGGCTTCATCTCCAAGGACTGGCCGGCGGCCGACATCGCCGGCGCGGTGCGGATGGTCGGCCTCGGCATGACCGTGTTCCGCCCCAACGAGGCGCCGTCGGGCCCGGTACTCACCGACCGCGAGCTCGAGGTGCTCGACCTGATCGGCTCGGGGGCGACGAACCGCGAGATCGCCGATCGGTTGTTCCTGTCTCCGCACACGGTCAAGGAGCACACGTCGTCGCTGTACCGGAAGCTGTCGGTGCGCAACCGGGCGGAGGCGGTGCAGCGCGCGCAGCGGCTCGGGCTGATCACGTGACAACTTCGCACTGACGGGGAGCAGGAAGTGTGCCGTCGGCCTGATCTGCGGGTCGGGTGGGGGATCGTGGTCGGGTGTCCGGAGAACGTCGCGCGCCTCGCCACCCGGCAAGAAGGTGTCGTGGGACGAGAACAACTCGTCGCGCTCGGATTCACGCGCCAGGAGATCAATCACCGGGTGCGAACGAAGCGGCTGAGCCGCGTCTACCAGGGCGTGTACGCGGTCGGCCATGAAGCGCTGAGCGACCGCGGCCGGATGATCGCCGCCCTCCTCGCCGCCGGACCGGCGCCGCGCTGAGCCACCGCACCGCCGCCTACACGGTTCTGCGCTTCACCTGGCGCCAGGTCGTCGACGAGAAGATGAGAGTCGTGGTGCTGATCGCCCAGGTGCTGGCGCGCACCCCCCACACCGTGGCGCGGACCCCCCCGGCCGGGGGGTAGGGAGCGACCGCGCGAGGAACCTCTGCCCACCCGAGGACAAGTGTGTCCGAGTGAGCTTGACTACCGACACCGCCATCCTGTTCCCCGGCCAGGGCAGCCAGACCCCCGAGATGCGCGATCTCGTCGCGCAGCGCTGCCCCGAGCTGCTCGAGCGCTGCGTCGACCTCGTGGGCGAGGATCCGTTCGCGCGCGTCGAGGAGAGCACCCGCTTCCAGCAGCCCGCCATCTTCTGCGCGTCGATCACCGGCTTTCGCAGCCTGCCGGACGACGTCGAGCCCTGCGCCGCCGCCGGCCACTCGCTCGGCGAGCTGGCCGCCCTGGCCGCCGCCGGGGTCTTGAGCACCGAGGCGGCGCTCGAGCTCGTCGTGCTGCGCGGCCGCCTGATGGCCGAGGCCGACGATCGCGGCTCGATGCTCGCCCTCGTCGGCGCGGACGCGGCGGAGGCGCAGCAGGTCGCCGACGCCGCCGACCTGACCGTCGCCAACGACAACGCTCCGGGCCAGCTCGTGCTCGCCGGCGACCGCGCCAACTTCGACCGCGCCGAGGCGGAGGCCGAAGCGCTCGGCAGGCGCGCGATCCGGCTGCCCGTGGCCGGCGCGTTCCACTCCCCGAGCATGGAGCCCGCCGTCGCGCCCTTCCGCGCCGCCCTCGACGAGGCCGACCTGCACGAGCCCCGCTTCACCGTCTTCTCCTGCGCCTCCGCCCAGCCGTTCACCGACGTACGCGAGGAGCTCGTGCAGGCGCTGGTCCGCCCCGTCCGCTGGCGCGAGACCTTCACCGCCCTGCACGAGCATGGCGCCACGCGCTTCATCGAGGTGGGCCCGGGCAAGGTGCTCGCGCGCCTCGCGAAGCGCATCGTCCCCGGCACCACCGTCGAGTCGCCCCTTCAGAGCGCCGTTCATGCCTGAGTCGCTCACCGAAGTCCAGACCTCGAGCGACCACGTGCGCTCCGCCCGCACCGCCCGCGTCGTCGGCCTCGGCCACAAGCTGCCCGACATGGTCGTCCCCAACGGCCCGATCGCCGAGCGCATCGGCGTGGACTCTGACTGGATCGTCCGTCGCACCGGCATCCGGGAGCGCCGCAACGCCGCGCCGGGCGAGCGCACCGTCGACCTCGCTCTTGCGGCCGCTCGCCGTGCGCTGTCGGACGCCGGCCGCCGGCCCGCGGACGTCGACCTCGTGATCGTCGCCACCATGACGCCCGACGAGCTGACGCCCAACACGGCGCCGCTCGTCGCCGACGCGCTCGGCATCGGCGTCGGCGCCTAC
>Ga0136615_10001185_pt1 | contig 12416 bp, 15 predicted proteins | sample AntDrymUQ2882206_2_FD_106647 | JGI IMG/M metagenome (GOLD analysis project Ga0136615, IMG submission 106647) | Polar desert sand microbial communities from Dry Valleys, Antarctica - metaG UQ288 (22.06) | ecosystem: Environmental > Terrestrial > Soil > Desert | place: Antarctica: Dry Valley...
AAGTTTCGTGATCTTGAAACGTGGTGTCTGGCTGACCTGGAGGTTTGGTGGGTGGGTGGGTGGGTGGGTGGGTGGGTGGGTGGGTGTACTCGGGTTGGTGCACTAACCGAGGCTCGTAGGGTCGTGGCTGTGGCGTATGTGCGCACGGTCAACACCGCGTCGGGGGCGACGGCGGTGCAGATCGTGTACGCCAAGCGGCGTGGTGCTCGCCGGATGGAGCATGTCGGGTCCGCGCACGACGAGCAGGAGTTGGAGGCGCTCAAGGCCGCGGCCCGGCAGCGGCTGGCCGGTGGCCAACAGGAGCTCGAGCTGGGCCTGGACGCTGGCGAGGACGCTGTGGCCGGGCCAGGTCCGTTGCCGATCGTGGCCTCGCGGATGGGGCATCTGTGGGATGGGCTGTGCCGGGCTTATGACCTGCTCGGGTTCGCCGAGGCCGCGGGCGGGGACGTGGTGTTCCGGGATCTGGTGCTGGCGCGGATCATCGAACCGACCAGCAAGCAGGACAGCTTGCGGGTGCTGGCCGAGGTCGGCGTCGAGGCGATGTCGTATCGCACGCTCAACCGTCGGCTGCGGGTCTACGCCACGCAGGCGTGGCGTCAGAAGATCGCTGCTGCGTGGGCGACCAATGCCGCGCTCGACCCGGCCTCGCTGGTGTTCTATGACGTCTCGACCCTGTACTTCGAGACCGATGCCGGGGACGGGTTTCGGGAGCCGGGGTTCTCCAAGGAACGACGGCTGGAGCCGCAGATGATGTCCGGGGCGTTGTCCCCGTGAAAGCTCGAGTAGAGGCTCAGTCGGCGAGCCGACTCAGGGTCGAGGCCGCTAGCAGCAACAAGCTGGTCGATCTCGTGATAGCTGTCAGCGGACTTCGTAACAAGGACGGCGCGGCCGCCGGGCGCGATGCACCGGCCGATCTCCGCGATGACGTCATCCGGCCGTGGGGAGTGGTAGAGGCAGAATGCCGCGTCAAAGACATCGACGCTTGCCTCCTGCAACGGCAGGTTATGGAAGTCGGCGAGGACCGTATCCGCGGGATGTCCGGCGAGCCTCATGCGCTTGGCGACGGTGTCCAGCAGAGCCCGGGACTGGTCCAGCGCAATCAGCCTTGCCGGTCGGAGGCGAGCTGCCATTGCAAGGGTCGTAGTGCCGCGTCCGCAGCCGACGTCACACACCACCGGCGTGGCGGGCGCAGACCGCGCGGCGAGGTCGACGATCGTGGTAGTGGCGTCCTCGCCGGTGATCTTCCGCGGCGTGCAGTGCGCGGGTGCGTATGGCGAGGCGCGCCGCGGTGGCGTAGAGCGCGCCCTTGACAAGCGCGACGTCAGTAAAGGGGCCGGTGAGCATGAACGGGCCGCCTACCTGGCTAGTGCAGCTATGCCCGCGCGGAGATTTCCATCCGCAGCTGGGCGGTGAACCGGGCTGCCCGCCGGCGGCTGGTCAGAGTGACAAACTCGGTATTCGCACCATGTTCGTCCAGAAGCTGGCGGACTCTCGGGCGCATTGACTTGCGGTATCCCGAGATGTACCGGACGAAGCCCCAGGTGATGCGGTCGTATATACCGGCTGCGGCGTGCTGCCCGCCTCGATACCGCAGCCGGCGCTGGAAAATCCCGGCCAGGCAGGTGATCGCAGGCAGATCGAGGAGGATCACAGTGTCCGCGGAGGCAAGTCGGGTCGGGAGTGTGCCGGCGTAGTTGCCCTCGATAAGCCACCGGGGTTGTGCCACCAGCTCGCACTGCAGGGCGGCGAACTCCTCCTGGGGTAGCGGATTCCAGTCGGCGTCGTAGTAGATGCCATCCAGGTGGGTCAAGGGGAGATTCAGCAGCGTGGCGAGTTGGTTGGCCATGTGGGTCTTGCCGGACCCGCCGCAGCCGACGATGGCGATCCTGTCCACGGGCGGGGAGGCTACTGGTCGCCGTCTCGCGTGTAGTGGAGGCGGGGCCGGTCATGTCGCAACCTGTCGCTCGGGGTGTCCGGCGAGCAGATCCTCGAGGACTGCGAGCTGGCGGGACACGCGAAACACCTTCAGTGCTCGCAGGCAGCTGGCGATCAACTCGACATGCTCGCCTGTTCCTGCGATGCGTTGGAGATGCGCGAGTGTGCTGCTGACGTCGGCGCCGTGTGCGACGTGCAACCGCGGCGGTGTGAATCGCTCCACGCTACGGATGCTGATGGGAGCCAACGGAAGGCACCCGGCCAACACTGCCTCGACCAACCGCTGGGTCATCTGGCTGCGATGGACCGCCTGCGCCAGGAGTTCGCTGGACCCGTCTCGGTCGTCGCGTCCAGCTTCGGAGCCGTGTCGGTGCTGCTCTCCTTGCCATACCTGACGCTGGGTCGGCTGGCCCTGTGGAATCCGATCCTGGACCTTCGCCACACGTTCCTGGAGCCTGAGCTGCCCTGGGGGAAGGAGAACTTCGGAGCCGTCCAGCAACAGCACCTCATGGACAACGGTTTCCTGGTCGTTGACGGCGAGTTCGAGCTGGGGCGAGTGCTGTTCGAGGAGTTCCGCCGATATACCCCGGCCACCGAGATCCTGGCGAGCACGGTGCCCACCTTGATCGTGCACGGTGACAAGGACAGCTACGTCTCCTACGACATCGCCAAGGCCATCGCACAGGCCCGAGGCTGTGACTTCCATCGTCTTGGGCTCGGACCACGGGTTCGACACGGCCGCGCGTGAGGACGAGGCGATCGAGATCACGCTCGCTTGGCTCCAGTCAGCTGCGGCCGAAGCATGAGCGATTCCAGACTCTGATCCGTCGTCAGCACCGCAGGGCCTGCCGCAGGTGAGCAAGCTCCGCGTTCAGAGCCTGCCTCGCGTGGTCGGGGTTGCGCAGACCGTGGGCTTCGTCGACGAAGGTGATCAGAGCGGCACGATCACAGAGCGCGTGTGCGAGTCGGCGAGCCTCGGAGACTGGCGTGATGGTGTCTTGTTCGCCGTGGATGATCAGTACTGGCGCGGTGATGGCATCGACGTGGGGGAGCACTGAGCGCTCGCGGTATGTGTCGGGCTCGGACGCCGACGCGATGAGTAGATCGGCATGGTGAGACTGGAACTTCGGCGCTGTCTGCCGCCAGGTCGCCGGGTCGATGATCGCGTGCCGGACAGCCGCCGCTGAGAAGGTCCGCATGGTGGCGACGGCTCGTAGGGCGGTGTAGCCGCCGGCGCTCGATCCGCAGATGGCCACCCGTCCGCGGTCGATGCGGCCGGCGGCGGCGAGATGATCGACGGCGTCGACACAGTCGGAGACGTCGAGCACACCCCAGTTGCCGCGTAGGGAGTTGCGGAATGGGCGGCCGTATCCGGTGCTGCCGCTGTAGTCGACGTCGAGGACGGCGAATCCATAGCTGGTGAAAAAGTCGACCCACGGGTCGGCCCGCAGTTGCACGTTCGCTGTGGGGCCTGGGTGCGGGCGCACGAGCAGTGGTGGCGGGAGCCTCGCGGACCCAGCGGCTGGGTGCAGCAGCGCGTGCCCGTCGGACCCCGATCTGGTGTGAAACGTGATGCTCTCGGGCTGTGCCGAACCGCTCGCGAGCGGTTGTCCAGCGACGATTTCCTGGATGGCCGCCGTGGTCGGATCAACAAGGGTGACACCTGGACCGCACGCTGGTGTAGCCCCGATGACGGCGAGTTTGTGCCGGTCAGAAGCTAGGTAGGGCTTGATCCAGGTGTAAGGCAGCTGGATTGCTTCGGGGGGACCCTTGTCTCCGTGGGACACGCCGAGCCACGTCCGATCGCCATGCTGAACGATCATCGCGATTCGGCTGTCGTCAAGGAACTGGTAGGTGGAGTAGCCGAACTCCCACGGGGCCGGCGCAAGTTCAGCGTTGGCGGCCACGACATGTTCGGTGTGGCCGTCCATGTCAGCGTGGAGGTTCCACCAGCCTGTCCGGTCGGAGAGGTAATGCAGGATGGCGTCCCGGCTCCCCTGCGGCTGGGTCACCGATTCGTCCTCGCCTCCCGCGATCAGCGTCGGCTCCTCCAGGAGTCCATCTGGACGGAGTTCGGCAACCCACAACCACGCGCCGTCCCAGGGCATCAGTGGGTGGTTCCAGGTGATCCACGCCAAGCGGGAACCGTCGTGGTCGATCCGTGGCGAGGAGTAGAAGTCCCATCCCTGCGCGATCACCTGGGGTTCGGCGGAGCCATCGCTGGGCATCGAAACAAGCTCGTTGACGACCTGTCCTGCGCCATGGCGCTCTCGCACGCAGATCAGCAGCCCGCTCGGGCTGATCTGGAGGTCGGCGTGCCGGTGCTGGCCGAGCGGAGCCTGCGGTGTGACGGGGAGCAGGGTTCCGCCAGCCGTCCGCCAGATCCGTTGATCGTCGGCGCGGACGAACCAGATCTCTTCGGCATAGACGACGTAGGCGCCGCCGCCGTATTCATGGGAGCCCGAAGGGCGACTTTCTCTACATCTTGCTCGGTAGCGTGGTGCGACGGTCTCCGGCGCTTGTCAGAAGCGCAGGATCGCCGCCGCGGGTCGGTGCGACATCTCCTTCGGTGACAGCAGGTGGACGGCCCCGTCGTGCTGCAGTGTCTGCACGGCCACGGCCTCGAGAAGGTCTTCCCCGGTGGCCTCGAACGCGGTGCCGGCGGCGATGTCGTCAGTGGCCTCGGTGTAGCGCCCCCACACGGTGTCGTCCTCGGCGAGCAGCAGCGTGTCGATGCGACCCTGGTAGGCCGCCCGCACCAGCTCGTCGACACCAGTGGCCGCGCGCGCGTCGCCACCACCGTGCAGGGTCTCGAAGCGCTCGACGGCGGCTGTGCGGGCCGCGTCCAGACGGGGCCGCATCACGGCGTGGGCGGCGTCGTGCAGCTGCGCGTCGTCCAGGGATCCGGGGTCGCGCTCGAGGACGCCGGCGAGCAGTGGATCCAGGGTGCCGAGCTTCTGGATGTGCCCGCCGATCTCGGCGGCGGCGACCAGCACGACCGGGACCGGGTTGGCGGCCAGGTGCTGGCGCAGCGCGGCCGCGACCCGCCGGGTGAACTCCACGAGCCGGGCTTTGCGCCACTCGGCGGGGCTGTCCCCGTAGACCTGCGCCTGGCTGATGTCGATCGCGCCGGTGTTCGGTCTGGCCACCGGGCTGGCCTGCAGGGGGTTCTCGTAGTCCGGTTCCCCCAGGATGGCGGTGACGCTGTCGGGCAGGTCGGTGGTCTTGTCCTCGGTCATCGCGAAGCGGGAGGCGTCGAACAGCCGCACCTCATCCGCGGTGATCGTCACCACGACGAAGGCGCCGTCGGCCTCCAACAGCGGCAGCAGGGGCTTCACACGAAAGCCCGGGCCGACCACGACCCGCTCGGCGAGTGGGATCGGCACCCGATAGCTGCGGGGCTCACCGCCATCGAGGAACAGCGCCAGGCCGTGGTCCTGGTGCTGCCAGAACCGGTAGTCCTCGACCAGCGCCGTGGCCGGCGCGACGAAGGCCTCGGCCTCGGTGCGCGAGAGTCCCGTCGACACCAGGTCGTCATGGGCGCGGGCAGTGAGGTTTCTGAGCCGGATCGGGTCCTGGCGGATCTCGCTGCCCCGGACGTGCGTGGGTAGGAAGATCGAAACCCCGAGTGGCGGCCTCTCTTTCATGAGAATGGACAAATCTGATCGGGTGAACAACGACAGCCTCCGGAGGTGCTGGTCCGTACGGGTGTGGACAGGTGGAACTCGCTCAGCGCTGGTCGCTGGTCCTGATCGAGTCGCCTCCCTTGCGGTCATCCAGCCGCCCGAAGTGGGTGTCGAGCAGGCTCTTGAGCTTCTGCGCGGCGCCGCGGCAGGCCTCGTCCAGGGTTGCGGCGTGGTGGGTGACGGCGACCGGCGCCTGTCCGGCCGGGCGGGCCTCCAGCACGCAGCGCATGTCGGCGCCGCCGGACCTGCCGGCGCTCTCATCGCCCAGGTGGACCTCCACCCGCGTGATGTGATCGCTGAACCGCGACAGCGCCGCACCGATCTCGGCTTCGACCCGACCGGTCAGCTCGTCGCGGCCTTCCACGTTGGCGTCGGTGTTGACCTGAATCTGCATGTGCATAGCTTCCTTTTTGTTCAGTTCGGTCCGCAGGCCAGCCGCCGCGGCGACGTCAGGAGATTCGGCGGCGCTGCATTCGCTGCCGGATAGCGCCGTAGCCGGCTGTGGCGAGGAACAGCACGACGCCGATGATTGTCAGCCAGAACAGCCCTTCGATGACCGCACCGACAACCGACAACACCAGCCACACGACCAGCAGCGCGACGACCACTTTCAGCATGAGCACGTTCTCCTGTCTTCGGAAATGTGTGATTCGGGTGTCCAAGGTCTCTGCCGGCGAATCGCCCGGGCGGCAAGATCCGCGGTCGGTGGGCTACCGAGGCGTGGGTGATTTCGGATTGGCGGACTCACAGGTACGCCACCCCCAGGGCGATGACGATCGCGAAGGTGATGTAGCCCGCGAACGCGACGACGTAGACCATGGATACGGTTCGGCCGCCCTGCCGATCTCCTTGTCGGACCGGTGCTCGCCCCGTAGCGGTGCGGCCGCGGCGTCCGCTGCTCCCGGGAACGTCATCGGAGGACGCGGTCTGTGGCTCCGGTCGTTGGTGGTCATCGGGAAAGCCGTCGCTGCGTCGTCGCGCCCCCCGCGTGGCGATCACCATCCACGGCACGATCAGTCCCGCGGTGAGCAGCCCGGACCCGACCAGGCCCAGCTCGGAGGGCAGCGCATGCAGAACGGCCAGCACGAGAAGTGCCAGGAGCAGCAGCACCGTCTGGTGTGCCGTCAGCGGAAACCATCGAACGGGACCCGACGGCGCCCGGGTCCTGGTCAAGGTAGCGACCAGTACCGGGTCTTTCTCGACGAGTTCGCTTTCGAGCTCAGCCAGGATCTTCAGTTCACGTGGCGAAAGTGACATGACGTCTCCGGTCATTGTGTTCGACGGCTGCGCGAGAGGTCTGCCCCGGTTCTGGTTGCGTCGTCGATGCGAAACCGAGCAGCAGACGGATCGCCCCCGGATCATCGTCGAGGTCCAGGTGGCGGGGCGGTGCGCGATGCCCGACGGTGTGGCCGTCCAGGACGCTGATCGCCCAGGCCACGACTTCTGCGGCGGTAGGCACGAGGTCCAGTGGTGCTGCATGGGTTCCGGCGTAATGGTCGCGGGGCGAGTGCTCGCCTCGGTAGGACAGTGACCAACCGTGCGCCGGGTCCCACCGCAACATCGGGTCGGCGAGATCGCCCCGGCCCCGGCGCGGCAGGACGGCCAGACGAATGTCGATCGGGTCGACCACGGTGTAGACCTCGGTGGACAGCTGCACCACGTCGGAGAGTGCCTCGCTGACCAAGCGCAACCCGCGCCGGTCGGCTTCGGAGATCACCTGCTGGCGGTAGCCGTGCACTGCGGCGACAGCGTCCATGCCCAGGGCCGCTACCAGCGCGTCGTTGTTCATGTCGGGTCTCTTCCTGAGAGGGTGACCGACGGGGACCGGGGTCGGCTCGTGGTGGTCGGTCTGAAGCGGGCGCCGAGCACGGTGATGTGGTCGGGTACCCGTGGTCTGCGGCCGCCATCCCGTTTCTTGTCCCCGGTTGCCACCGCTGGGGTTCAGCGTGCCGGGTGCCGGGTGGGGCGGCTATCGGGTCCAGCACCCATTTCGCCGTCCTCGACCCTGCACCCCGGCGGTGCGGGGCGGCCGCGGAATGGGGTGTGGCCCTCATGGACAGGCTGGCGCCCAGGGGGTGAGGCTGTCGGCATGCCGCAGCCCGTCGATCAGCGTCCGCGCCGAGTGTGATGCGATCACGGTGGGGGCGGCGTACCCCGGCGGCGGCCCTGTTCTGGCGGCTGTTGCTGGGCAACGGTGCGGTGTTCGTGGCGGGGTCGGCGGTGCTGGTGTTGTCACCGGCCACGGTGTCGACCCCGATCCTGGTCCGGGAGATCGCCGTACTGGTGGTGGGCCTGGCGCTGTTGCTGGCCGTGAACGCCGTGCTGACCCGGTCCGCGCTCCGGCCGTTGGCCGGGCTCACCAGGCTCATGGACCGTGTGGACCTGCTGCGTCCGGGGGAACGTCTGACCGTGCGTGGTGGCCGGGACCTCGGGCGGCTCGTCGGCACCTTCAACGACATGCTCGACCGGCTCGAGACCGAGCGGAGCGCGAGCAGCGCGCATGCGCTGGCCGCGCAGGAAGGCGAACGGCACCGTATCGCTCAGGAGTTGCACGACGAGATCGGTCAGAGCCTCACCGCGGTGCTGCTCGGTCTGAAACGTACCGTGGATCGCGCGCCTGCCGATCTGCAGGATGAGCTGCGAGAGGCGCAGGAGGCGATCCGGGCCAGCCTCGACGAGGTCCGGCAGGTGGCCCGCCGGCTGCGCCCCGGTGTCCTGGAGGACCTGGGTCTGTTCAGCGCGATGCGCGCGTTGGCCACCGACTTCACCGAGGCCAGCGAGGTGCCGGTCGTGCAACGGCTCGACCAACAGCCCCCGCCGCTGAGCCCGAACACCGAACTCGTGTTATACCGCATCGCGCAGGAGAGCCTGACGAACATCGCCCGCCACGCCGACGCATCCCGGGTCGAACTGTCACTCACCCACGACCGGGACACCGTCGTGCTGCGCATCACCGATGACGGGCGAGGCCACGACGGGTTCACCGAGGGAGCCGGTATTCGCGGCATGCGCGAACGGGCCCTGCTCATCGGCGCCCACCTGAGCCTGGGCCAGACACCGCAGGGCGGCACGCAAGTACGTCTCGTCGTCGCCGCAGACCAGAGGAAGGCGTAGGGCGCTGTGGAACCGACGAAGACGAGGATCCTGCTGGTCGACGACCACGGCCTGGTCCGGCGCGGGCTACGCCTGATCCTGGACGCCGAACCCGACCTGACCGTGGTCGCCGAAGCCGGCGACGGTGCCGAGGCCGTCGAGCTGGCCACCCGCGGCGACGTCGACCTCGTCATCCTCGACATCGCCATGCCCCGGATGACGGGGCTGCAGGCGGCGCGGGAAATGTCGCGGCGTGCCCCGCACGTCCGCATCCTCATGCTGTCCATGTACGACAACGAGCAGTACCTGTTCGAAGCGCTCAAGGCAGGCGCCTCGGGTTACGTGCTCAAGTCGGTCGCCGACCGCGACCTGATCGAGGCGTGCCGGGCCGCGATGCGCAACGAGCCTTTCCTTTACCCCGGTGCCGTCACCGCCCTGATCAGGGACTACCTGCGCCGCGACGAACGCGGCGAACCCCTCCCGGACAACATCCTCACCCCCCGGGAAGAGGAGGTCGTCAAACTGATCGCCGAGGGGAACTCCTCCCGACAGATCGCCAAGACCCTCGTCATCAGCGTGAAGACCGTCGACCGCCACCGCGCGAACGTCCTGCAGAAACTCGGCATGCACGACCGGCTGGACCTGGCCAGATACGCCATCCGCGCCGGCCTGGCACAGCCCTGACCGCGCTCCCTTTCACGGGCGTCACGATGTTCCGCGGACCCGGGGGGCGTTCGCCGACGCCGTCTGAACGTGCGGATCGGGCTACCCGCCGGTCGCCCATGACGGCGGCCCCATCATGCGGGCGGGCTCAGCATCCGTACGCTGGGCGAAGGTGTGCCGGGAAGTCTGATCGACGGTCTTGTCATCGACGCTTCTCGGAGGAAACCGCGTATGGGGACATCGTCTGATCGCGCCAATCATCGTCTGTTCGATCGGGGTAGCTGGCCCGAGGTCAGCCGGATCGGTGACGTTCTGCGGACCGAGACCGTCGGCGGGCTGCTGCTGGTCGGGGCGGCGGTCGTGGCGTTGGTCTGGGCGAACTCCCCGTTCGGTGACGCCTACAACGCGTTGGGCAGCCTGCGGATCGGCCCGTCCGCGCTGCATCTGGACCTGACGCTGGCTCAGTGGGCGGCCGACGGGCTGTTGGCGATCTTCTTCTTCGTTGCCGGGTTGGAGCTCAAACGCGAGTTCGTCGCCGGTGATCTGCGTGAGCCGCGACGGGCCGCGCTGCCGGTCGCCGCCGCGGTGGGTGGGATGGCCGTTCCGGCACTGGTCTATCTGGCGTTCACCGTCGGCAGCGGCGACGGGGCGGTGACCGGGTGGGCCATCCCGACGGCCACGGACATCGCGTTTGCCCTGGCCGTGCTTGCGGTCATCGGCACTCACCTGCCGGCCGCGTTGCGCACGTTCCTGCTCACCCTGGCCGTGGTCGACGACCTGCTCGCGATCACGATCATCGCCGTGTTCTACACCAGCTCGCTGCAGCTGCTGCCGCTCGCGTTGGCGGTCATCCCGCTGGGCTTCTTTGCGCTGCTGGTGCAGCGCCGGGTGCGGTCGTGGTGGCTGCTGCTGCCGCTCGCGGCGGTCACCTGGGTGCTGGTCCACGAGTCCGGGGTGCACGCCACCGTGGCCGGGGTGCTGCTCGGGTTCGCGGTACCGGTGATGCGGCGCGCCGAGGGCCCCGGGCCCGGGCTGGCCGAGCACTTCGAGCACCGCTGCCGGCCGCTGTCGTCGGGTTTCGCGGTTCCGGTGTTCGCGTTCTTCGCCGCCGGGGTGTCCATCGCCGGCGCGGGTGGGCTCGGCGCGACCCTGCGCGACTCGGTCACACTCGGCATCGTCGCCGGTCTCGTCGTGGGCAAAATCGTCGGCGTGCTCGGCGCGACCTGGCTGGTGCACCGCTTCACCCGCGCCCAGCTCGCCGAGGGTCTGAGCTGGTGGGACGTGCTCGGGCTCGCGCTGCTCGCCGGGATCGGGTTCACCGTGTCCCTGCTCATCGGCGAGCTGGCCTTCGGCGTCGGCAGCGAACGAGACGATCACGTCAAGATCGGTGTCCTGGCCGGCTCGTTGCTGGCCGCGTTGCTCGCGACCGTGGTGCTGCGCATCCGCAACCACCACTACCGGCGGCTGTGCGAGCTCGAGGAGCGCGACGCCGACGCCGACGGCATACCCGACGTGTACCAGACCAGGAGTCCGTCTCAGGACTGAGCTGAACGCAACCCGCTGATCAGATCAGATCGGGACTGGGCCATGGGGCCAGATATCGGGGAGTAGCGGTATCCTCTGCGCAGGTGTGCCGGGAAGTCTGGTCGGCGATGTCGCTGCTCGCTGTCTGGTGTTCGCCTGAAAGGTCCCGGTCATGACCGCACCATCTGCTCCCGGCCCACACGAACCCCCGAAACTCTCCTCGCGCGAGCAGCGGATCCTCGCCGGGATCGAGAGCGACCTCACCGCCACTGATCCCGCTCTGGCGCACACCATGACCTGGCCCGCGGGCATCCGGGGGTGGTGGCCGATCTCGCTCGCTCAAAGCGGATCGCTGGTCGTCGGGTTGCGGTGGATCGGTTCATCGTCATGGTGACCGACCTGGTGACCGATGAGATCGACGCCTACGGCCCGCTCAACGAGGCCCGTGCTGTCGGTCTCGCCGCCCGAACTCGCAGCGATCTACGTCGCGACGACATCACAGACGTGTTCATAGGTGTCGTTCCGTTGCAGGCCCGCTCGGTCAGCGACCATACCTGAGCCCGACCCGCCTACTCAGTCCCGCCGGTCCGTTTGTCCGGGCGCTTCGGCCGGACATGCAACGTCTCGGATTCGGTCGTATGCGGGCGTCTCATCACGGTCGGCGACACGCCCGGCGGTGATCGTCCGAAAGTCGTGTCCGGAACCGGGCGAGCCGCGGACGACTGTCGGACCTTTCCGAGACGATCAGCAGCATGAGGACCGGGTACGCGCGGGTGTCGACCCGCGAGCAGAACGCCGACGGCCAGCTCGACGTGCTGCGCGCGGCCGGCTGTGAACGGATCTTCGTCGACACGGCGTCGGGGAAGCTCGCGCGTCGGCCGCACTAGGGCATGGCTCAGCGTGCGAGAGAGGCTCACACGACACCCTCTTGCTCGGCCGTATGGATGGAGGTTCACGAATGAGGCTCCCGAACACCGCGCACACCTCCCGGCCCTGGCGGATCCACGAGCTCACCCGCGACTTCCGGCTCGAGGACGTGTGGGCGCTGCCGACGCCAGGCGGCCCGGACGACCTCCCTCGGCTGGTGCAGCAGATCGCCGCGGGCGACACGTCGACGAACCCCTCCCGCGTCGCCCGCGCGCTTTCGCGATCCGGTGGAAGGTCGGGGAGCTGCTCGGCTGGGATGACCCGGACGCCGGCCACGGCTCGCAGCGGCCGACGCTCCGCGACCGGTTGCCCGTGGATCTGCGCCAGGCCCCCGGCCCGGACTTCGACACGCTTCCCTTCACCTCGCTCTACCTGCTCGACGACGAGTGGGCGGCCGAGATCGTCAACCGGACCGTTCACGGGGTGATGCACATTGGCTGGGTACCGGACGGGACCGGCGCCTACCGCGGCCAGATGGCCGTTCTGGTGAAGCCGAGCGGGCTTCTCGGGACCGCCTACATGGCCGCGATCATGCCGTTCCGGCACCTGATCGTCTACCCGCCGCTGATGCGAGAGATCGGGCGGAAC
>Ga0136615_10001186_pt1 | contig 12415 bp, 14 predicted proteins | sample AntDrymUQ2882206_2_FD_106647 | JGI IMG/M metagenome (GOLD analysis project Ga0136615, IMG submission 106647) | Polar desert sand microbial communities from Dry Valleys, Antarctica - metaG UQ288 (22.06) | ecosystem: Environmental > Terrestrial > Soil > Desert | place: Antarctica: Dry Valley...
CGGTGGGCATGACCCGCCGCCAGGTGCGGCGGATGGTCCGCCACGAGAGCGTCATCACCGCCCTGATCGGCGCGGTGACGGGGATGGCGCTCGGGCTGGCGCTCGCGGCGGCGGTCACCTCGGCGTTCGCCGACGAGGGCCTGTCGTTCGCCGTACCCGCCGGCTCGCTGGTCGCCTTCGCGGCGGTCGCCGTGGTGGCCGGCGTGCTCGCCGCGGTGTTGCCCGCCCGCCGGGCGGCGAAGACCAACGTGCTCGTCGCCCTCGCCTACGAGTAGGGCCAAGTGGCGTCGGATCTGCGTTCGCGCACGGATGCGCGAAGGCAAGATCCGGCCACCCGCTCCGTCAGGCGGCCGACGACGATCGAAGCGGTCCTCAGCGGCTCGGTCTCACGCGACGATCGAATTCGAGCTGGCCCTCGGTCACCCGGTAGACGCCGTAGTCGGTCAGCGTGGTGTCGCCGTTCGCGTCGATGTCGTACGTGCCGAGCACGGACGCGCGGTCTCTCGTGGCGCGCAGCGCTTCGAGCACGGTGGCTCGGTCGTTGCCCCGAGTGCCGGAGCGCTCGATGGCGTCGAGCAAGAGCCGCATGGACTCGTAGCCGTAGATCGCCCAGGGGTCCGGGCGGTGCCCGTATTCGCGCTCGTAGGCAGCGAAGAACGCCTGGCCGGCCTTCGGGTACAGCGACGACGCGAGCGTGGGAGCGGTGATCAACGTCCGCCTCGCCGCGGCGTCCGGGATGCCGCCCTGCTGCTCGTCGCCGAACGTCGGCTCGGCCACTCCGTCGGTCCCGAAGAGCTTGGCACCGGGGACGCCGGCCGCGAGGTCCTTGAAGAGCTGGACGGCGTTGTTCGCGGTCGTCCCCGCGAACGCGACGCAGTCGGCGTTGCGGGCCTGGATGGCGGCGGCGAGCGACCGGTAGTTCCCGGCTTTGGGGTCAATGGTCCGGTTGCCGAGCACCCGCAGGCCGATCTCGTCGGCCGAGTGCTGGAGGTTCCGCGCGAGCCCCACCCCGTACAGCTCGGGATCGTGGACGACGAAGGTGCGGCGGCAGCGCTCCTGGTTCATCAGCCACGCCACGGCCGCGCCCTGCACGGTGTCGTTGGGGACGACTCGCAGGTAAGTGCGCTTCCCGGTGGGATAGTACTTCCGTGGCTCGCCCCGCTCGGCCCCGGGCTCGTCCGTGGTCAGGCCCACCGCGGTGTTGCCCGGGCTGACCTGCGGGACCCGGCCCTCGTTGAGGATCGGGATGGAGATGGCGCTCGCCCCCGAGTTGAATTCGCCCAGGTAGCCGATCGTGGTCGGATCGGCGACCGCCCTGCGTGCGTTGGCGGCGGTCTGCCCGGGGTCCCAGTTCGCGGCTTCCGCGGTGGAGTCGTCGAGCGGCCGGTAGCGGACGTTGAAGTCACCGGCCCGGGAACCCGACTGCTTGAGCGCCAGCCGCATCCCGTCGACGAGCGCTTCCGCCAGCGAGCGCTGTGCACCCTGCAACGGCACGCTGGAGTAGACGGTGACCTCCTTGCGGGCGCCCGTGTCGGGTCCCGCGTCGGTCACCGTTCCACTGCAGCCGCCGGCCACGAGGCCGAGCGCGGCGAGCGCGACCGCCAACCATGGCTTTGCTGCACTGGTCATACGATGTCCTCCTGGTTCTCGGATCGGCACCCGTCCGTCGCTCCGTCTGCTCATGCGGCCAACGAGGGACGAAGTGGGTGATCGCGGCCGGCCGCGCGAAGCGACCTGAGCAGCGGCTCGGGCACCTCGACCCACGGCGCCGCGGGGCGCGCGAGCACATAGCCCTGACCGCAGTCCACGCCTACCCGCGCCAGCGTCAGCAGCTCCTCCATCGTCTCTATCCCCTCGGCGCAGACCTGCGCACCGGTACGCGCGGCGAAGCTGACGAACGACTCGATGAGCGCCGTCCTCGCCGGGTCGGCGTGCACGCCCGCGACCAGCGAGCGGTCGAGCTTGATGAGATCGGGCTCGATGCGCATGAGCTGCTGGAGGCCCGCATAGCCGGCGCCGGCGTCGTCGAGTGCGATCCGCGCGCCACGTCGTCTGAGCGCCTCCAGGCCGGCCGCGAGCGCATCGGCGTCCGAGACCAGCTCCTGCTCGGTCACCTCGATCACGATGTCGTGGAGGTCCGCCGGCAGCGCGGCCTGCACCAGGGGGGCCGAGACCGCGCTCGGGCTCAGGTTCAGTGCCAGGAACGTGCCGGACGGCCTGTCCACGTGGCGCCGCGCGGCATCGATCGCCTGCACCTCCAGCTCGTTCCCGAGTCCGCAGCGTTGGGCCTGCGCGAACCACAGGTCGGGGCCCCGCTCGTCGGCGTGCGGGAAACGAGCCAGCGCCTCATAGCCGAGGACGGCACCGCTCACGAGGGACACGATGGGTTGGAAGACGGTGCCGACCGCTCCGCGGCGCCGCAGGATCGCGAGCACCTCCGCGCGCTCTTCGGCGCCGCCCGGCGTTACCTGCGCCTTGTGGTGCTGGGTGCGTCCGCGGCCGTCTCGCTTGGCCTTGTAGAGCGCGCGGTCAGCGAGCTCCACGAGCCGGGACGGATCGCCGGTGTCGCCGGGATAGCAGGCGATGCCCACCGACGTGGACACGCGCGCGCCGCTCAGGCGGATCTCGCTGGTCGCCGCGCGCAGCCGCTTTGCGACGGTCGAGGCATGCTGGCCATCGGCGTCCGGCAACAGCAGCGCGAACTCGTCACCGCCCAGCCGAGCGGCCATGTCGGCGGCGCGAACCACGTCCCGCAAGCGCTGGCCGACCGCACGCAGGACCCGGTCGCCCGCGGGATGGCCGTGCTCGTCGTTGATCTCCTTGAAGTGATCGATGTCGAGCATCAGGACGGCGAGTGACCCGCCGTCGCGCCCCGCCACCGCGATCGCCCGCTCGAGAGCGGCGTGGAAGCAGGCGTGGTTCGCCAGCCCAGTGAGCGAATCGCACTGCGCCTGCGTTTCCAGCCGCCCGTGCTGTTCGCCCACCATCTCCGCCATGCGGTTGAAGCCGTCGGCGAGCTCAGCCAACTCACGTGAACTGCTCAGCGGCAGCCGGATGCCGTACGCACCGGCCCTGACCTGCCGGATCCCGGCGCGCAGCGAGGTGAGCGGGTGCACGATGGCGCGATCGAGCAGCACCGCGACCAGGACCAGCAGGGCCAGCGCAAAGCCGAGCGCCACGACCGCGGCGATCGCCGCGGCCGATCGCGTGGCTCGGACCAGCGGCGCGGTCGAGAGCCCGACCAACAGGTGGCCCGTCTGGGCGCTGACCGGCGACAGTCGCAGGGGGTAGGAGAACGTCCGGACGCTGGATCGCGAGTCCTCGGCGCCCGCCAGGCTGCTCACCCGCGTCCCGCCGCTGGTTCGCAGCTCGAGCGTGAGGTCGAGCGGGCTGGCGATCTGCTGCAGGTTGACCGCTTTGATCGGCTCCCCCACCACGATGACGCCGTAGGTTGATGCCGGGATCCGCACGGGCACTGCGGCGAAGAGGATCGGCGTGCCGTCGGCGGCGATGGCGATCCCGCCCTCCGAGGCGCCCCGGGCGACGCGCGCGACGAGCGGACCGGAGGGCGCGAGCACGCTCCAATCCGCGCCTCGCGCCGAGTACACGCGCGACCCCCGCGGGCCGGCGATGCCGACGTAGTCGAAGCGGTTGGACAGTGTGTTGGAGAAGCCGACGCCGGCCAGCTTCCGGCTCGTCCTGCGCGCCACCGCCCTGGCGACGTCGACGTCGGCCGCGCGCAGGTTCGCCTCGCTCTCGAGCCGTGCCTGCTGGTGGACCATCGCCTCGTAGAAGACCCGCTGCGCGGTCCGGGCCTGGTTCGCGAGCTCCGCGTCGGCCGCGTTGCGCGTGCCCAGCCCGGCGACGGCCCCCACCGCAACCCCCAGCAAGCCGACCCCGATGGCGAACGGCAGCAGGAACCGTCGCCGCAGCGAGCGCGTCCGTCGTGGGTGCTTTCGCAGCGTCATTCTGCCGACCTCGACTCAATAGTCGACAGCGCAGCGGCTGCCTTGACCCGGGCGTCGGACTCGCGCTCGAATGACCTCCGGTCAGTACACGGCATGGATGACCGCCCAGCGGGTCAGCTCGGAGCGCCGCCGCAGGCCGGTCTTGTCGCGGATCCGCGCGAGGCGGTTCTGCACGGTGCGCGGGGAGACGAAGATCTCGTCGGCGATCTGGTTGTCGGTCAGCCCCTGCGCCACCAGCCGCAGCACCTCGAGCTCGACCGTGGAGAGCTGGTTGTGCAGGTCGTCGGCCTCGCCGCGCGACGCCTTCTGGTACTGCCGCAACAGGTGGCCCGCGAGGTGGGGCGCGATGACCGATCCGCCGCCGTGGACGATGATGACGGCCTCGCACAGCTCCTGCCGGCTCGCCCGCTTGGTGATGTAGCCGGCCGCGCCGGCGGAGACGGCGGCGAGCAGGGTCTCGGACTTCTCGCTCGCCGTCATCACCAGCGCCCGGGCCTCGGGCACCTCGTCGCGCAGCCGCTCGAGCAGCATCATGCCGCCCATCACGGGCATGTGGAGGTCGAGGAGGATCACGTCCGGACGCAGCGAGCGGGCGAGCTCCAGCCCCTCACGGCCGTTCTCCGCGCGCCCGACGACGTGGATGCCGGGGTCGCGGCCGAGTGCGGCGGCGATGCCCTCGCACACCAGCGGGAAGTCGTCGACGACGAGCACGCGGATGTTCATGCCGCCGCCTCGGTCGCGGACCCTGCGGCGAGGGGGACGGTCAGCGTGACGCGGGTGCCGGCGCCGGGCGTGGACTCGACGAGCGCGCTGCCGCCCGCGCGGGTCAGGCGCCCGGCGACACTGTCGCGCAGGCCCAGGCCGAGCGTGATCGCGGCCGGGTCGAAGCCGGCGCCGTCGTCCTCGACGACGACCGCGAGCGTTCCGACGCCGACGGCGCAGCGGACGGTCGCCTTCTGCGCGCCGGCGTGCTTGGCGGCGTTGACCAGCGCCTCGTGCGCGGCGCCCGCGAGCGCGTCGACGACCGCGCCCGGCAGCTCGAGCGCGGGCGGAGACGGCTCGATGCGGATGCGCAGCGCGCCGGCCACGCGCCGGGCGTCGCGCACCGCGCCGGCGAGCGCAGTCTGCAGCTCGCGCGGCGGAACGGGAGCGTTCCCGTCGACGTACGCGCGCAGCTCGTCGGCCGCGAGCGCGACGACGCGGCGCAGCTCGCGCCCGTCCGGCGCGTCCGCGTACCCGCCCGCGGCGGCGTACTCGAGCAGCTGCAGCACGCGGTCGTGGAGCCACGCCCGCGTGGTCGCGCGCTCGGCCTCGAGCGCCGGATGCTCCGGGGCGGGTCGCAGCTGGGGGATGTGACGAACCTGCCGCACACCCAGTGAATCGGCAGAAAGCGCGAAAACTGGCGCGTGACGCGCGAGCGGCCGGTTGTCCGGGCGCCGTATCCTTCGCGACAGGAATACGGCCCAGCGGCCGGACGTCCTAGCTTCCGAGGATCGGGATGAGCGTCTGAGAGCCCTACGACGACCGCCTGATGGCGGATCTCGCGGCTGCCGCTGACGGCACGCTGCCGCCGACGCGCCAGGCCGAGGTCGAGGCGATGGCCGCGGAGGACGCCCAGCTGGCCGCCGCGCTCGACGACCAGCGCCGCGCGGTGACGCTGATCCGCGGTGCCGCCGCCGAGGTGCACGCCCCGCTGGCGCTGCGCGCGCGCCTGGAAGCCGACCGCGCCCGGCTGGTGCGGCCGCGTGCACGCCGTCGCTGGTTCTCGGTCGCGCTCGCCGGGGTGGCCGCCGCGGCGGTCCTCCTGGCCGTCGTCCTCGCCGCCCCCGGCGGGCCGACGGTGCAGGACGCGGCCGCCTTCGCCGGGCAGCCGCCGACGGCGCCGGCGCCGGCCGCCGAGGGCAAGCTGCTCGCCGCCGCCCAGGACGGGGTCGTTTTCCCCGAGTGGGACGCGAAGTTCGGCTGGGAGGCGACCGGCGCGCGCACGGGCGAGGTCGACGGCCGGCCGGCGACCACCGTGTACTACGAGAAGGACGGCAAGACGCTCGCCTATACGATCGTCGGCGGCGACGCGCTCGACGGGCCCGGCGAGGCCGACACGATCGACGCGGAGGGCACTCCGGTGCAGGTCTTTCGCGCCGACGGCACGCCGGCGGCGACCTGGGAGCGCGAAGGCCACACCTGCGTGCTGGTCGGCGAGGGCGTCCCGGACGCGAAGCTCGCCGAGCTCGCGGGCTGGAAGGGCCTCGGCGCGGTCGCCTTCTGATCAGGTCCCGTAGGCGTCGACCATCCGCTTGCGCGCGCGGTAGAGCCGGCTCATCACCGTGCCCTCGGGCATGCCGAACGCGTCGGCGGCCTCCTTGTAAAAGAGGCGCACGACGTCCACCGCGACCAGCACGTCGTGGAACTCCTCGGGCAAGGTCGAGATGAGCCCCAGCAGCTCGCGCTGCTCGACCGCCTCGGCGGGGCCCCGTCCGGCTCTCGACGCGCTCGAGGTCCTCGGGATCCAGGTCCGGCCCATGGCCGGGCTGGACGCTATCCGGGGGAACTCCTACCGCGTTGGTAGGCTTTAGCGCCGATGATCTTCACCACCAAGGCGGAGTACGGGGTCAGGCTGCTGGTCCAGCTCGGCCTCCAGGGCGGCGGCCAGCCCGTCTCGCTCAAGGCCATCGCCGAGGCGGAATCGCTGCCGCTGGCCTACCTCGAGCGGATCGCCGCGCTGCTCAAGAAGGCCGGCATCGTGGAGGCGACGCGCGGCGCCCACGGCGGCTACCGGCTCGCGCACCCGGCGGCGGACATCACGATGGACCAGGTCGTCCTCGCGCTCGAGGGCCACATCGCCCCGATGGACTGCTTCTTCGACGACCGCGACGGCCGCGTGCTCTGCTCGCATCAGGACGACGCGCAGCTGTGCGCCACCAAGCTGCTGTGGACGCGCGTGCAGATGGGCGTCATCAAGTCGCTGCAGCGCACCACTCTCGCGGAGCTCGTCGAGTTCTCCGCGCACAAGACCTCGCTACCCACCGAACTCCCTGGAGCCGACGATGGCCGATCTCGAGATCAAGAACCTGCACGTCTCAGCCGGTGACAAGCAGATCCTGAAGGGCGTCGACCTGCACGTCCGGTCCGGCGAGTTCCATGCCCTGATGGGACCGAACGGCTCGGGCAAGTCGACCCTGGCCAACGCGCTCATGGGCCACCCGAACCTCGACGTCACGCAGGGGCAGATCCTGCTGGACGGCGAGGACATCACGGAGGCCGAGCCCGACGAGCGCGCCCGCGCCGGCCTCTTCATGGCCTTCCAGTACCCCGTCGCCATCCCCGGCGTCACGGTGACCAAGTACCTGCGCATGGTCATGAACGCGCACCGCGAGGCGCGCGGCGAGGAGGCGATCTCGCTGAAGGACTTCCGCAAGACGGTCGAGACGGCGATGGCGCTCACGAAGGTGCCGAAGGAGTTCTCCTCGCGCTACCTCAACGAGGGCTTCTCGGGCGGCGAGAAGAAGCGGATGGAGATCCTCCAGCTCGCGCTGCTCGCGCCCAAGCTCGCGGTGCTCGACGAGACCGACTCCGGCCTCGACATCGACGCGCTCAACACGGTGGCCCAGGGCGTCAACGCCGTGGCGTCCGAGACCGGCATGGGCTCGCTGATCATCACCCACTACCAGCGCATCCTGCACATCGTCAGGCCCGAGTTCGTGCACATCATGTTCGAGGGCCGGATCGTCAAGGAGGGCGGCTCCGAGCTGGTCGAGCAGCTCGAGCAGCGCGGCTACGGCTGGATCCGCGACGAGGTCGCCGCCGCCGCATGAGCCCTGCCTCGTCCGCCTCGTCTGCCTCGCTTCGCTCGTCACCGCTGGCGCTCGGCTCGTCACCGGCTTCGCCTCGTCGCGCCTCCGCGGCCGACTTCCCGGTCCTCCCGCACACCGGGGTCGCCTACCTCGACTCCGCCGCGACGTCGCAGACGCCGCTGCCGGTGATCGAGGCGATGGACGCCTACTACCGCGAATACCGGGCCAGCGTGCACCGCGGGGTCTATCCGATCGCCGCGCTGGCCACCGAGGCCTACGAGGGGGCGCGGGAGAAGGTCGCGGCGTTCGCCGGATCGGACGCGGGCGAGACGATCTTCACCCGCAACGCCACCGAGGCGGTCAACCTCGTCGCCTACTCGTGGGGCGGCGCGAACGTCGGCGCCAGCGACCTGGTCGTCGTGACGGAGATGGAGCACCACTCGAACCTCGTCCCCTGGCAGATGCTGTGCGAGCGTGTCGGGGCCGAGCTGGCCTACGTGCCGATCGACGACGACGGCGGGCTGGTCGAGGCGGAGCTCGACGCGCTGCTGGCCCGCGGGCCGAAGCTGCTCGCCGTGGCCCACGTCTCCAACGTGCTCGGCACGGTCAACCCGGTGGCCGACATCGTGGCCCGCGCGCACGCCGCGGGCGCCGTCGTGCTGGTCGACGGCGCGCAGGCCGCGCCCCACCTCCCGCTCGACGTGCACGCGCTCGACGCCGACTTCTACGTCTGGACCGCGCACAAGGCCTACGGGCCGACGGGCATCGGCGTCCTGCACGGCCGCCGGTCGCTGCTCGAGGCGATGCCGCCGTTCATCGGCGGCGGGCACATGATCGCCAAGGTGGAGAAGCATGCGAGCCGCTACGCCGAGCCGCCGACGCGGTTCGAGGCGGGCACCTCGCCGATCGCCGAGGCCGTCGGCTTGGGCGCCGCGGTCGACTACCTGGACCGCTTCGGCATGAGCGCGGTGTGGGAGCACTCGCGCGACGTCGTCGGCTACGCCGTCGAGCGGCTCGGCGCGGTCGAGGGGCTCGAGATCCATGGGCCGTCGGACCTCGCGCAGCGCGGCGCCGTCGTGTCGTTCGCGCTCGACGGGATCCACCCGCACGACGTCGCCGAGATCCTCGGGCGCGAGGGTGTCTGCGTACGCGCCGGGCATCACTGCGCGCAGGTCCTCATGCAGCGCCTGGGCACGGCCGCCACCACCCGCGCCTCGTTCGCCGTGCACTCCACCCACGACGACGTCGACCGCCTGGTCGCCGGGCTCGGCCGGGTGCAGGAGATCTTCGCCTAGCGGGGCACTAGCGCCATGGACGACCTCTACCGCGAGAACATCCTCGAGCACTACAAGCAGCCGCGCAACTTCGGGGAGCTTCTCGACCCCGACCTCGAGTTCGAGGACAACAACCCGCTCTGCGGCGACGAGCTGCGGGTGCAGCTCAACGTGGGGGAGGACGGCCGCGTGAGCGAGGTGCGCTTCTCCGGGCACGGCTGCGCGATCTCGCAGGCGTCGGCGTCGATGGCGTCCGAGGAGGTGGTCGGCATGCCGGTCGAGGACCTGATCCGGCTCGACCGCGACTTCGTGCTCGACCTGCTCGGCATCGACATCTCCGCGACGCGCATGAAGTGCGCGCTGCTCACGCTCAAGGTGCTCAAGTCGGCCGGGCTGGGCCATGCGGTCGCGTGGGAGTCCGACACGCCGCCGAGCGCGGCGGAGGTCAGCCGCGAGGGCTGATCGCTGTCTGACGTCCTCGTCCTCCAGCACATCGCCTGCGAGCCGCCCGGCGTCTACGAGGACGTCATGCGCGAGCGCGGCGCGCGGATACGTCGCGTCGAGCTCGACGAGGGCCAGCGCGCACCCGACCCGCGCGACTTCGACGCCGTGGTCGTGATGGGCGGGCCGATGGGCGCGTACGAGGACGACCTCCACCTGTGGCTGGTCGACGAGAAGCGCCGACTGCGCGACGCGGTCGGCGCCGGAATCCCCGTGTTCGGCGCCTGCCTCGGCGCCCAGCTGCTCGCGGCCGCCCTCGGCGCCCGTGTCTTCCGCGCGCCGACCCCCGAGGTGGGCGTGCTCGCGGTCGAGCTCACCGCGGACGGCCGCGCGGATCCCGTCACCGCCGAGTTGCCGGCCCGGTTCGCCACGCTGCAGTGGCACAGCGACACGTTCGACCTGCCCGCCGGCGCGACCCTGCTCGCGTCCTCCCCCGCCTACCCGCACCAGGCGTTCCGCGTCGGCGCCGGCGTCTACGCGGTCCAGTTCCATCTGGAGGTCACGGAATCCATGGCCCAGGAGTGGGCCGCCGAGCGCCGCGCTCGCTAGCGTCCCGGCTCCACGAGCAAGGGGGAACGCGATGTGCCTGCCGGGAACCATCGAAGCCGTCCGCGAGCAGACCGAGCGCGAGGGGATCAGCCGGCGCGCGGCGCTGGCCGGCGGCGGGGCCGCGGCCCTCGCGCTGCTGGCGCCGACGGCGGCCGAGCCACGGGGGCTCGCACGCAAGAAGCGCCGGGTGGCCGACCTCACCCACGTCTTTCGCGCCGGCTTCCCCGTCTACACGGGCGACGAGCCGCGCCGCCGGACGCTCAAGACCTTCGCGAACGACGGCTTCTACTCGCAGGAGTGGACGTTCGGCGAGCACTCGGGCACCCACATGGACGCGCCCGGCCACTTCGTGGAGGGCCGCCGGCTCGTCCCGCAGCTGCGCCCGGAGGAGCTGTTCGCCCCGATCGCGGTGATCGACATCTCGGAGCGCGCGGGCCGCGACCCCGACGCCGAGATCAGGCCGGCCGACCTCCGGCGCTACGAGCGCCGCTACGGCCGCATCCCGCGCGGCGCGGCGGTGCTGATGAACTCGGGCTGGGACGCCCGGGCCGGCGACGGCGCGCGCTACAAGAACGCCGACTCCAGCGGGACCTTCCACTTCCCGGGCTGGGGCGCCGACGCCGTGACCTGGCTGCTGGAGCGCCGCCGGGCGGGCGTGATCGGTGTCGACACGATGAGCCTGGACCCCGGCGCCGCGACGGTCTTCGCCGCGCACGTGAGCTGGCTCGGCTCGGACCGCTACGGGCTCGAGGGCATCGCCAACCTGGGCAAGATCCCGCCCCGCGGCGCGCAGCTGATCGTCGGCGTGATCCCGTGGGAGGCGGGCTCGGGCGGGCCGTGTCGGCTGCTCGCGCGGTACTGAGCGCGATCTTGGGCTCGTCGTGGCTCCGTCAACGGCGGCCAGCAAAGGGGGAGGGTCGTGTGGCGCCGCCACCAGCAGACTGACCCTCCCTCTCGATGCAGCCGTTGACGTGAACCCACGCTTACGACAGCGCCGGATACGCCGGCGACGTCCACGCGCTCCTCCTCGATCACCTCGGCCAGCGTGCCGAGGATCGGGCCGGCGGTGAGGAGCGGGCTCGCGATCCGCACGCGCCGCGCGCGGCTCCGATGCGCTTGGCGATGCGGTGCGACAGCTCGGGGGCCCGGCACGGGCAGAACCAGGGGCGGATGCCCTCCACCGGCGCCGAGTCGAAGGCGCCCGAGCCGGCCACGCGCCCGCTGCCCAGAGCTGCTCGAAGTTGCGCGTGTAGGCGTCGGCGAGGCCGGGGGAGTCGACGGTGGCGACCGCGTTCTCCTGCCGCGTCCACGAGTCGAGCGTCCAGTTCTCCAGCCGCGTCAACTCGGGGGGTGAGCCGTCCGCGAAGCGACGGCTGTAGGGGGGAGAAGCCCCCTTGGGTGCATGAGGTCGCGCCAGCCTGGGATCGGCTTCACCGGCACCCCGAGCGTCTCGAGCACGTGCGGCTCGGTGCGCGGGGGTGCCGGGAAGCACGGGCGCTCGTCCGCGTCGGCGGGGGCTCGTCCTGGTTGAAGGCGATCCGGACGCGCACGCCGCGGGCCGCCGCGCGGGTGATCGCGCCCGCCACCCGGTCCCCCACGGCGGCGGGCAGGCGGACGTCGTAGAGTGCGAGGTCGAGCGACTCCCGCGCCGCTCCCAGCCACGCCACGACCCGCTCGGCGACGGCGTCGGCGCTCTGACCGCCGTCGGTATGCGTGCGCAGGTCGAGCGTGGCCTCGGGACAGTACCCCCGACCGCTAGACTTCAAGTCCGACCTGCGTGGTCGGAGATATGGCCGAGACGATCGACATCTGTTCCCTGGGCGACCTGCCGCCCGGCGCCATGCGCCTGGTCGAGTGGGAGGACCTCGAGATCGGCGTGTTCAACTGCGCCGGCGAGCTCCTGGCCATCGAGGACCGCTGCTCCCACGACGAGGGCGTGCTGCTCGAGGGGGAGCTCGACGAGGCGGCGCGCACCATCGAATGCCCGCGGCACGGGTCGGTCTTCGACCTGCGCACGGGAAAGCCCCTGAACCTGCCCGCCTACGTGCCCGTGGACACCTTCCCGGTGTCCGTCGTGGACGGCGTGATCAAGATCGAGGTGGACTGACATGGCGACTCCCGAGGTCATCGCCGAGCAGCAGGCGCTGATCGGCATCAACGCGGACTACAAGGAGAAGTTCGGCTTCCACGACTCGGAGACCGGCTACGCCTTCAAGGCGCCGAAGGGCCTCTCGCGTGCGCTGGTGGAGCAGATCTCCGAGTTCAAGGACGAGCCCGAGTGGATGCGCGACTTCCGCCTCAAGGCGCTCGATCACTTTCTCTCGCGCCCGCA
>Ga0136615_10001188_pt1 | contig 12407 bp, 8 predicted proteins | sample AntDrymUQ2882206_2_FD_106647 | JGI IMG/M metagenome (GOLD analysis project Ga0136615, IMG submission 106647) | Polar desert sand microbial communities from Dry Valleys, Antarctica - metaG UQ288 (22.06) | ecosystem: Environmental > Terrestrial > Soil > Desert | place: Antarctica: Dry Valley...
CACGAGCTCCTCGAGCAGATCTTCCAGGGTGGCGATGCCGAGCGTGCCGCCGAACTCGTCGAGGACGACCGCCAGGTGGCGTCGCTCGCGCTGCATGTCCAGAAGGAGATCGCCGCAGCTCCGGCTGGCCGGCGTCACCGCCACGGGTCGAACCGGGAGCGGGTCTCCCGGCTGCAGCTTGAAGAGATCGAAAGCGTGCAGCATGCCGATGATATCGTCGAGCGTTTCCCGGAAGACCGGAATCCGGCTGTACCCGCTGCCGGCGAACACCAGGCGGATCTCCTCCAGTGGCGACTTTTCCTCAATGGCCACGATATCAGTGCGGGGCGTCATCGCCTCGCGCACCGGCCGCGCGCTGAAGGCCATCACTCCGCTGACCATCATCAGCTCGTTGTCGTCCGCCACCCCCACGGCGGCACCCTCGCGCCAGATAGAGCGCAGGTCGGTTGGCCGGGTGGCGGTCCGGGCGGGAAGGAGCAGCCCGAGCACTCGAGACCAGGGCCGCAGGATGGGGATGACCCGGTCGGCCACCGTTTCGGCCCGCGGCTGCGTGAGCCAGCGCGGAACCAGGTAGGCGGCGAACAGAACCAGGGGCACGGCGAGCAGCGCCACTGCCACGACCAGGCGGGGGGCGCCCGAGCCTGCGAGCAGGCCGGGCACGGCAGCACCCAGCAGCAGGACGCCGAGCGATGTGGTGGAGGAGGCGGCGGTGAGGTAATAGTCGATCTGCGCGAGACCGGTGAGCGCGGGAGCCCCGCCCCGCAGCCTCCGGCCCACGGCGCGGGTCAGCTCCGCCCGGCTGACGGTGATGAGCGCCGCTCCGGCAGTGGCGCCGAACGCGGTGAGCGCGATCCCCAGGATGACGGCGAGCCAGGTCATCGTCCCGCCTTTTCCGAGGGAGCGACCGAGGCCTCTACCCGCGGCCGGTGAACCGCAATCCGCTTGACCCGGCGCCGGACCACATGCTCGACCACCAGGCGGTATCCTTCGACGTCGATCGACTCACCCGCGCGGGGCACCCGGCCGAACTCGGCCAACACGAGGCCCCCGACCGTGCTGACATCGTCGCGGTCGAAGCTGTGCCCCAGAACCGACTCCAGCTCGGTGAGCGCTACCCCGCCCTCGACCCGCCATTGATCCTCGCTGACGATCTGAATCTGGGCCACCTCGTCGGTATCGTATTCGTCCTGGATCTCACCGACGATCTGCTCCAGAATATCCTCCAGCGTCACGATGCCGGCGGTGCCGCCGAACTCGTCGACCACCACCGCGAGGTGGCTCGGCCCCCGCTGGAAGTCCCGCACCTGGCGATCGAGCGTCTTGGCCTCCGGCACGAATGCCGCCGGCCGGATGAGGGCCCGCCACGACCTCGTGTCCCCCGGGCCGAGTGCCAGGATGTCCTTGGCATAGACGACTCCCACCACCGCGTCGGGGTGCCCATCGTAGACCAGCAGGCGCGCATGCTCCGAGCTCCGGAGCGTCTTGATCACTTCCTCGCCGTCTGCCGCGGAGTCTACCGCGATGATGTCGATCCGCGGCGTCATCACCTCGGCCACGGTGGTGTCGGCCAGAGAGAATACGCCGAGGAGCATGTCGCGCTGCGCGCCGGCCTGCCTCGTCGTTTGCACCGGGGCGCGGTCCCGCGCCCGCGCATCGGCCCACGTGGCCAGCCGAAGCAACGGACGAAACGGCACCAGGGTGGCCGCCGCCGCCCGCCGCGCGGGCAGAGTCAGCTCGGGGGCCACTGCCGCCAGCAGACGAGGGAGCAGGTCGCCCAGCACCCAGACAAGCAGGACGGCAAGGGAGAGACGCAGGAGCCCCGCGGCCGGCGACCAGGCCCACCAGGCCCCGGCCACACCCGCGGCGGCTCCGGCGAGAACCAACAAGGCGAGGTGGGCGACATGCAGGTTTCGAGAGAGCGTTCCGGTGCCGGCCGACGATCCGATCTGACCGCTGAGGGACCGCGGCAGCTCGGCATCGGCCTCGGCCGCGAGCGCGAGCCATGCGGCCCACAGCGTCAGCACCGCGGCAACCAGCGGGGCGATGAAAAAATGAAAGAAGGGAATCACGCGAGCGCCTCCACGTAGCGCTCTTGCCGCCGCCACATACTGGAGCGCACCCGCTCCGGGCCTTTTTCCGGGTGCTCCCGGCCCACCGCGTGCAGGGTCCCGTGGATCACCAGGCGAATCAACTCCTGACGCAGTGGAACCCCACGCTCCCGCGCCTCGCGCCGGGCGACCCAGGCGCAGATGTAGACATCGCCCACCAGCTGCCCCGTCGGCCCGTCCAGCGCGAAGGTGAGCACGTCGGTGGGATGGTCGTGTCCCTTGTGGGCCGCGTTCAGGCGCCGCATGGAATCGCGCCCGAGAAAGGTGACGGATACCAGCCCTTCCCGCCGCTCCTTCCTCAGCACGGTTTCGACCACCCGCCGGACCAGCGCGCGCGACAGCGGAAGCCGGCGTCCATTCACCACGACCTCACTCACGCTCTGCTGACTGGAATTCCGGCGTGACGCCGCCGCTGGCGCGGGGGTAACCGATGCGTTTGTGGTACGTGCCGGACATGACCCGGGCAAACTCGCGTTTGATCCGGTCAAGATCGCGCAGGGTGAGCGGCGCGTCATCCAGCTGGCCGGAGCCGAGCTTCTGCTGCACCAGGTGCTCGATCGCGTTACGCACCGCCTCGGGGGTGGGGTTGGCCAGAACCCGGACGGCCGCCTCGGCCGAGTCGGCCAGCATCGCGACGGCGGTCTCGGCCGACTGCGGCCGGGGCCCGGGATAGCGGTAATCGGACGGATCCACCCTTCCGTCGGGATCGCTGCCTCTGGCTCTGCTCAGAAAGTAGGTGATATATGTGGTTCCATGATGTTCCGGTATAAAGGCTTTCACAACCGGCGGCAGATGTGCCGCTTCCGCCAGTGCGAGCCCGTCCGCCACGTGACTCTGGATGATTCGAGCCGAATCCTGGGGCCGCATCAGGTCGTGTGGATTGGGACCGCCGCCCTGGTTCTCCACGAAATGGCCGGGGCTGGCGAGCTTGCCGGTATCGTGATAGTAACAGCCCACCCGGGCCAGGAGGCCGTTCGCCCCGATGATGTTGCAAGCCGACTCACAGAGGTTGGCCATGGCCAGACTGTGGGCCCAGGTGCCGGGCGCCTCCAGCGCCAGCCTGCGAAGTAGGGGCCGGCCCAGATCCGAGAGCTCCAGCAGGGTGAGATCCGTGGTGATGCGGGTAGCGGATTCGGCCACCGGCATGAGCATCATCGCGAGTGCGGCGCTCGCGAGCGCCATGACCACGCCGAGGAGGGAGCTACCCAGGATCGTCCGGCCGGACCAGCCCTGGCTCAGACCGATGGCGATGGTGGCCAGAATGCTGGCGCCCGCGAGCACGCCGATCGTCACGTAGAGATGGCGCCGCCGCCGTACTACACGGATGCCCACCGCACCCGCCACACCACCGACCAGGCCGAAGAACAGGGTATGGCTCTCGCGCAACGCCCACTGCCCGTCCAGCAGGATGGCCAAGGTCACGGCCGCGAACACGCCGATGCGGCCGTTGTAGAGCATGGTCACGACGATGGCGGCGAACGGGATTGGAAGCAGCTCCGGCCGCCCGGGAAAGATGCCGGTGACCCCGGCAGTCAGCAGGACCACGAGCGCGAACAACCCCGCAAAGAAGGCCATCTGCCGTGGCTCGGCGTAGCTCTCCCGCCGGTAGAACACGATCAGCATCCAGAACGCGCTGAGGACGATGATATTGTACATCAGCGCGCCCGCTGCGCTCCGGATGGCCAGGCCGCCCGTTCCCCGGCGGTGGTGCTCCTGGCGCAGCGAGATCAGCTTGGCTCGCGCTTCCTCGGTGAGGGGCTCCCCGGCCCTCAGGATGCGCTCGCCGGTGCGAACGGTGTACTTGACCGGATCGACGCTCCCGCGCAGCTGCTCTCGCCGGACGGTGGTAACGAAGGGATCGAGCACGACGGTTGGGTGATAGAACGCGCCCACCAGTCGGCGAAGTGTACGCTGCCCCACCGCCGTCGGCAGGTTGCTGCCGGCGGCCTCCGCCTGTTCCATCAGGTCGGCGAAGGTGAGTATGGAATCGCGCGCTACGATGCGCTCGATCTCTCCCCGCCGAAGAGAGATGTCCTTACTCACCTCGCTGCGTATCGCCCCCGCATCGGCTACACCGCGCTGGAGCCCTTCGGCCAGGAAGTGGGTGGCCACCTCCTGGAGCTGCCGGCGGCTGGTGGAATCACCGAGGTAACGGGTTTCTTCAGGGCCCAGCCGCACCCGTGAGGCAATGGCGGACTCCACCGCGGCGGCGCCCCCGGCCTCGGCGGCGCGCTCGAGCTCGGCAAAGAACCCCCGGGCGGCCGCGAGCGACGAGTCGTAGGCGCTGGCGCTGAATCGGTACACCGGCTGGGCGGTAAGCGCGCGAGACTGGCCTTCCCGCGCGATCTCCTCGGGAGACTTCCGGACCTCGAACGCAAAGGGCGCCACCACGGCGCGCTTGAAGACCTCGCCCACTGCCGGCACCGGCGCGCCGGTGCCGGTGGGCGGCGGGAACGCCAGATAGGTGAGAAGGGCCACCGCGAACAGCGGCGCCCACCGCACCAGGTGAAAGCGAAGCCGCTCCCACGGCGAGGCCCAGATCCAGCTTTCCCAGAATTGTGCGGTCCGCCGCTCAGGCATCAGCCGTTCTGATCCTCCGCGTAGGCCCGGATGATCTCGCGCACCAGCCGATGACGAACCACATCGGACTCGTGCATGTAGCAGAACGCGATCCCCTCGATGCCCGGCAGGAGCCGCTCGACCTGAATCAGCCCCGAGTCTTCCCGCTGGGGCAGATCGATCTGCGTCTTGTCACCGGTCACCACCGTCTGGCTGTTCACCCCGAGCCGGGTGAGGAACATCTTCATCTGGGCGCCGGTGGCGTTCTGCGCCTCATCGAGAATGATGAACGCATCCGCCAGCGTCCTGCCGCGCATGTACGCCAGCGGGGCAATCTCGATCGTGCGCGTCTCCAGAGCGCGCTGCACCCGGTCGTGCGGCATCATGTCTTCCAGCGCGTCGTAGAGCGGCCGGAGATAGGGATCCACCTTCGCCTGGAGGTCGCCGGGCAGGAACCCCAGCGACTCGCCGGCCTCGACGGCGGGGCGGGCCAGGATGATCCGTTTGACCCGTTTCCGGGCGAGAGCTTCGACGGCCTTGGCCACGGCCAGGTAGGTCTTGCCGGTGCCGGCGGGGCCGATGCCTACCACGATGTCGTGGCCGCTGATGGCCTGGAGGTACTCGCGCTGACCCTGAGTCTTGGCGACGATGGCCCGGCGCAGGCCGGGAAGGACGATCTTGCCATCGGACGTCTGCGGCGGAAGCTCGCTGCTCGGACCGTCGGCGGCGAGCCGGTAGACATCGTCCGGGGTAACCGTCTCCCCCATGCGCGCGAGATCGATGAGACCCTGCACCACGGGAGTGGCACGCTCGAGCTGCTCGGCAGAGCCGGAGAGAGTTACCGCTTCACCCCGAAACGATACCCGCACGCCAAGCGTGCGCTGCAGCTCAATGAGGTTGCTGTCGTTTACCCCCGCGAAGAGCAACGGATCGGCGCCTTCCGCGGACATGCGGGTCTGGATGTCGTCGGCCATGCTTAGAAGGTAAGAGGTGGCAGGTGAGAGGTAAGAGGTGAGGGGGGAAAGGGTGAACGGTTAACAGTGAACGGTCAACGGGGCATCCCTGCGCAGACCCCTTCTGGACTTTGCAGGCAGTGTACTGGGCACGCCTTGTACGATTGCGGCTTCTACCGGTTCACCGTTCACCGTTTACTGTTCACCGTTTACTGTTCACGCTTTCTCCTCCCCGGCTCGCCTCCAGATGAAGGGCCCGGAGGTCGGCCGGATCGACCGGCGTCGGCGCGCCTTCGAAGAGTGCCCGGGCAGCAGTGGTCTTGGGGAACGCGATGACGTCCCGCAGCGAGGTTGCGCCCGCAAGCAGCATGACGATGCGGTCGAAGCCGAGCGCGAAGCCGCCGTGCGGTGGCGCACCCGCGGAAAGGCCATCGAGCAGGAAGCCGAAGCGCCGACGAACGTCTCCCTCCGGAATGCCCAGAAGCGAGAAGATCTGGCGCTGCACAGCGGGATCGGTAATCCGAATGGATCCGCTGCCAAGCTCGTTACCGTTGTATACGGCGTCGTAGTGAAGCGCCCGGCAACTCCCCGGATCGAGTCCCACCTTGTTCAGGTCGGCCGGATGAGGCGCCGTGAAGGGATGGTGCGCTGGAGCGTGTGTTCCGCTCTCGGGATCGGTCTCGAACAGCGGAAAGTCGACGATCCAGGTGAAGGCGTGATCGGTGAGTCGCTTTGCCACAGGCAGACGGGTCAGCGCGGTTCGCACGGCGTGTAAAGCCGATGATGTGACGGCATCTGCCCCAACCACGGCCAGCAGGAGATCGCCTTCTGCGCCGCCGAGCGCGTCGAGCAGCGTCGGGCCGGTAGCCTTCACACCCTGGCCCTCCCATCCTGCGGCGGCGCGGCGGGCCCAGATCAGCCCGCCGGCCCGCGCCTCCTTGGCCAGAGCCGCGAACCCATCGATCTCCTTTCGGCTGAGCGTCCCGCCGCCCGGAACGATGATGCCACGAACCCGGGAGCCTGCCGCCTTTGCGTCGGTGACGAAAGCGGCGGCGTCCGGACCCACAAGAGGCGAGAGGTCTCGAATCTCCAGGTCATGCCGCAGGTCGGGCTTGTCACTTCCGTATCGCTCCAACGCCTCCCGGTAGCCCAGCCGCGGAAAGGGGCGAGTGACCCGCACGCCCGCCTCTTGCCAGAGCTCGACCAACACCTGCTCCACCACGTCCTGCACGTCCTCGGCCGACACGAACGAAGCCTCGAGGTCGATCTGGGTGAACTCGGGCTGCCGGTCCGCGCGCAGGTCTTCGTCCCGAAAGCACCGCGCAATCTGGAAGTAGCGGTCGTATCCGGCCACCATCAGCAGCTGCTTGTAGATCTGCGGCGACTGGGGCAGCGCGTAGAACTCCTGCGGGTGCAGCCTGCTGGGCACCAGATAGTCTCTGGCACCCTCGGGGGTGGGCTTGGTGAGGATGGGAGTTTCGATCTCGAGGAATTCGAGCTCGGTGAGAATCTGGCGGGCGCGCTGCAGCAGACGATGACGTAGCTGCATGTTGGCCTGAAGCTCCGGGCGGCGCAGATCCAGCACCCGGTGCTTGAGGCGGAGCTCTTCCGCGGGAAGCTCCTCTTTTTCCTTCCGCGCCACCGGGATGGCCGGGGTCTGAGCCGGACCCACGACCTGCAGATCGGTCACGTGCACTTCCACCTCACGAGAGGTGAGACCCGGATCTCGCGCGGGCTCCGGCCGCAGCTGCACCGTCCCGTGGACGAGCACCACCGTCTCCGCGCCGAGTCCGGCGGCGCGCTCCATGACCGGAGCCGGAGTCCACGCCGGATTGCACGACAGCTGCACCAGCCCATCCCGGTCGCGGAGATCGATGAAGACGAGTCCGCCGAGATCCCGGCGCCGGTGGACCCAGCCCCCCAGACGTACCTCGTGGCCCACATGGGTCCGGGCCAGTGCACCGCAGCGGTGGGTGCGGTATGCGGTGGCGCTCATGCGGGACTCAGGGCGCCTCGGCGTCGAGCAGGACGTTATAGAACTCGCGGGGCGTTGCGGCCCCAACCAGCCTCTGGCGAACCTGATCCTGCCGCACCAGCCTGGCGATCCGCCCGAGCAACTTCACATGCTCGCCCGCCGACGCCAGGGGACCGACTATCAGAAAGAAGAGCCGGACCGGCTCACCGTCTATCGAGTCGAAGGGCACCGGAGAGGGGCTGACACCGCAGACGAGACTCAGCTCGGGTACCCGGGCGGAGCGAGCATGAGGAATGGCGACCCCGAAGCCGATGCCGGTACTTCCCCCTGCCTCCCGCTCGCGCACCGCGCCGAGCACCTCTTCGTAGTCACATCCCCAACGATCGGCCAGATGACGAGTGAGCTCGGCGATGACGCCGTTCTTATCGCGAGCCGCCACAGGCATAACAACCTGCTCGGGCGTGAGTAGCTCGCTCAGGAGCACGGCTGGGGATGGGATAGCATGCGTCAAACCTATACCGCGCGACTTGGTGCAGCAATGCATTAGTGCAGTTGAGCTTAGCCGTTTCAGGGCGGCTGGATTGCTTCGGACGTTCGCGCCCTCGCAATCGCTAAGTTGTTATTTTTCAGGATGCCTTCGCCCACTGACGCCCAACCGCGTACTCTCCTCGACCTGACTCCAGAGCGCGCCCGGCAGATACTGGCGGAGTGGGTGACCGAGCGGGGACTGCCATCGTACCGGGTGGGGCAGATGCACCGGCGGCTGTATCAGGCGCCGGTGGCGAGCTGGGAAAGTGCCACCGAGCTTCCGGCAGCGCTCCGCGGCGAGCTGGACCGGGCCTTTCCCCTTCCGCGCCTGACTCCCGACACCATCCAGCAGTCCGCCGATGGTACCCGGAAATATCTGTGGCGGCTCGAGGATGGCGAAGCCATCGAGTCGGTGCTCATTCCCTCGGGCAGCCGGCGGACGCTCTGCATTTCCTCGCAAGCCGGGTGCGCGCTCCGGTGCTCTTTCTGCGCCACCGGCCGCATGGGGTTCCGGCGCAACCTGACGCCATTTGAAATAGCGGGACAGGTCCGGGAAATCGTCCTGACCAACCCTGACGAGAAGCCGACCAACGTTGTGTTCATGGGCATGGGAGAGCCGCTGCTCAACTGGCCATCGGTAGATGCCACCCTCAGCATCCTCAATCAGCCTGACGGCTTCGGCATCGGTGCCCGGCACATCACCCTGTCCACCGTTGGGATCTTGCCGGGAATGGCCGAGCTCGCCCGGCGGCCCGAGCAGTTCCGTCTGGCCATCTCGCTCCACGCACCGACGTCGGCGCAACGGCTGGAGATGATGCCGATCGAGAAGAAGTACGATCTGGAGTCGGTTCTGAAGGCAGCCGCGGCCTTCCGCAAACGGATCACGTTCGAATACGTGATGGTCGAAGGGGTCAACGACAGCGACGCCGATGCCAGCCAGCTGGGCAAGCTGGCTCGCCGGGTGGGAGCGCTGGTGAATATCCTGCCACTCCACCCCGGCGGGGCCCCCGAGTTGACGCCCACCACGTTGGCTCGGATCCGGGCCTTCAACGAGCGGCTGCAAGGCCAGGGTGTGGCGGCCGTGGTGCGCCGGAGCCGGGGGCTCGACATCAACGCAGCGTGCGGGCAGCTTCGCGTCGAGGTAGACAAGAAGAGGGACGGAATAAGCGTGAGCGGGGAAATCGCGTGAACCCTTTTTCTTCCCCGCTCACGCCGTTTTTTCCCCGCTTACGCTTTTTTCTAACCGGTCGCTCCGAACCCCGCCGCAATGCAGTTGATGGACGTCAGCAGCGCCGAGAGCTGCTCTTCCTGAGTCTTGTCTCCGCCCGAGTCACGAAACCGCCGGAGTAGCTCGATCTGCTGCCGGCTCACCTGATTGATGGTGGGCAGGCGCCGGGCGAGACGCCGCCGGAATCGGGGGTAGCGCTCCACCAGCTCCTTGCCGCCGCTGATCCGCAGCACTGCTTCGACGGTGCGGTGGTACTCCTCCTCGACCAGGCTCAGGATGTTCGACCGCGCTCCGGCGTCCGGCACCAGCCCGGCGTATTCCCGCGCGATGTCGAGGTCGACGTACGTCAGCGTCTTCTCCACCTCATCGACGATCAGGCGAAACAGCCGCGATTCGGCGAACATCCGGTCCAGCAACGCGGATCCGCGCGGCCCTCGAACCTGCAGGAAGGTGAGGATGCCACTGCCGACGCCGTACCACCCGGGTATGAAGTGGCGATTCTGTGACCAGGCGAACACCCAGGGAATCGCGCGCAGGTCGCTGAGTGAGCGGGCACCGAACCGGCGGGCAGGACGCGAGCCCATGTTGAGCAGCGATATCTCCTCCAGTGGACTGGCCGCCTGGTAATAAGCCAACAGATCGGGATGACCCACCAGCCCCCGATACGATGCCTGCGCCGCTCCCGAGAGCGCCTCCATGGCTTCATCGAACTCGGCGGTGGGGAGCAGCGCCTTCTCCCGCTGGGACTTGAGGGTGTGCTCCACCACGCTCGCGGCCAGCAGCTCGATCTGGTACTGGGCGGTGCCCCGATTCGCATACTTGAACGACACGACCTCGCCCTGCTCGGTAATCCGCATACGCCCGGAGATGGACCCGGCGGGCTGGGCCGCGATGGCGCGACCGGTGGGGGCCCCTCCCCGGCTCACCGATCCGCCGCGGCCATGGAAAAACGCGATGGGCACACCGGCTTCCTGCCCGACCCGGGTGAGCTTGACCTGGGCCTTGCTGAGCTCCCAGTTCGAGGTAAGAAAACCGCCGTCCTTGTTGGAGTCGGAGTAGCCGATCATCACCTCCTGCACCCCACCCTGCACCCGCACGCTTCGGCGCACCAGCGGAATCGAGAGCAGCTCCCTCATGATGGCCGGGGCACGCTGCAGGTCTTCGATAGTCTCGAAGAGCGGCACAATGGGCAGGGTGGAGCTTTCGACTCCGGCGGTATCGCCAAAGAGGCCGGCGTTCTTGGCCAGGAGATAGGCGCCCAGGACGTCGCTGACGCTCCGAGTCATGCTGAGCACGAAGGCCCCGAAAGCCTGCCGGTCTATCTCTTCTCGAAGCTGACGCACCAGCTGAAACATTCCCAGTGTCTCGGCCGACTCCGGGGGCAGGGCCGGAGGCTGGCTTCCGGCGGGGAATGGCCTGGCGAGCTCGGCCGCAATCCACTGCCGCCACTCATCGGAGCCCTGCTCGGGCACTCCGTCCGTCCGTCCGTCTGTCCGCCCGTTCGCCTGCATCCACAAATCGGCCAGCGCGACATTGAGCCTGGTAGTGTTCTCCCGCGCGTCGAGACGAACGGTGGAGAATCGGAACGACTCCACCTCGCGGCGAACCGGACGCACCAGCGTCTTTGCCAGCGAGGTGCTGCCGCCGGCCTCGAGCGAATCCTCGATCAGCCGGAGATCGGCGATGAGCGCTTCGGCGGACGGGTACCCCGCGGGGTCGGGTGCGGTCTGATTCCGCTCCGACCTGGCGATCATCACGTCCAGGCGCCGGCCCATGCAGGCGAGATACTGCCGGAAGATCTCGCCCGGGTTCCGGGCAGCGATCTCCTCGCCCTCTCCGGTGGCGTCGAGCTCGCGCGCGAGCGCCTGCCGAAAGCTCTCCGGCACAACGATCGCGCGCTCGGTGATGCTCAGCGCCCGTACCAGCTCGGACAGCCGCCGGCGGTAGCGCCGCAGTCCGGTGAGGCGGTTCTCCAGGATGGTGCTCCTGGTGACGTCATTGGTAACGAACGGGTTTCCGTCCCGGTCGCCGCCTACCCAGGAGCCGAACTGAAAGAACGGCGGCACCTCGAACGGCTCGCCGGGATAGGCGTGGGCCAGCGCCCGCTCGAGCTTGTCGAGCAGGTCCGGGACCGCCTCGAACAGCGTTTCGTTGAAGAAGTGAAGCCCCCAGAACACCTCCTGGGGCACCGTCGGTTTGGCGAGACGCAACTCTCCGGTGGTCCACAGAAGCTCGATCTCGTTGCGCAGACCGTCTATCAGCCCCTGCCGCTCACGGGGCGTCCAGCGGGGAGACTCCAAATCGACCAGGCGGCGATAGATGCGGCGATGTTTTTCAAGCACCGTCACCCGGCGGGCCTCGGTGGGGTGCGCCGTGATCACGGGCCGGATCTGAAGGACGTTGAGGAGCTCGCGAATCTCATGCGCGCGCACACCGCTGGAGGCGGCGGTCGACACAACCTGCGCGAAGGTGCCGCGCAGCTGATCGTAGCCGCGCTCGATTTCAACCTGTCGGCGGCGGCGCATGGCCGCGTTCTGCTCAGCGATGCTGAGGAGCTGAAACCAGATCCCTTGCACCTGGAGAGTCCGGGCCAGCAGCTCCGGACTCAGGCTGGCCGGATGGCGTTCGCCCCGAAGAACCGACTCGACTTCGGGCTGCCGCTGGCGGACCAGGTCGAGGAGCAGCCCGGAGAGCAGCTCCACGACTTCCTGAGCGTAGGCCGCGGCACTGGCGGCGGCCGGCTCTGCCGACTCCGGAAGCGTGTCGGCGGAGAAGGGCTCCAGTGCCGTATGGGTCATACGACGCGATCGCGGAGGGGGGCGCCGCTGAAGAAGAGGCGAAGATTTTCGAGGGCCCGCATTCCCATGGCGACGCGGGTCTCCAGCGTTGCACTGCCAAGGTGCGGGAGCAGAACGACGTTCTCCATGGCGAGCAGCGCCGGGGACACCTGAGGTTCCTTTTCGAAGACGTCGAGCCCGGCGCCAGCGATCGTTCCCGAGGCCAGCGCCTCAACCAACGCCGCTTCATCCACCACGTCCCCTCGCGCGGTGTTGATC
>Ga0136615_10001189_pt1 | contig 12400 bp, 11 predicted proteins | sample AntDrymUQ2882206_2_FD_106647 | JGI IMG/M metagenome (GOLD analysis project Ga0136615, IMG submission 106647) | Polar desert sand microbial communities from Dry Valleys, Antarctica - metaG UQ288 (22.06) | ecosystem: Environmental > Terrestrial > Soil > Desert | place: Antarctica: Dry Valley...
CCGGGGAGAAGAAGGAGCCCCTGCGCGACGAGCTCGAGCAGATAGCGCGGGCGTATCCCGCCACCTACGGGGTTGTGGTCCTCGATCCCTCCTCGGGTGAGAGGGTGGCGATGGACGCCGACCACCGCTTCCTCGCGGCCAGCCTCAACAAGCTGCCCGTCTTGATGACGCTCTACAGGGCGGCCGCAAGCGGCAAGGTAGACCTCGACGACAAGATCTCCATGCAGGCCTCAGACGTGCAGGCTTACGGCACGGGTGTGCTCTACACCTATCCCGTCGGATACACCATGACTCTGCGCGAGTGTGCCAGTTTACTGATCAAAGAGAGCGATAACACGGCCTGGAAGATGCTTGACAGGTACCTTGGAAGGGATTACATCAGGTCCGAGTTGTACGGCGTGGGCGCGCGTTCGACGGAGTACTGGATCCCCAACACGACGACCCCGGAGGATGTCCTGCTCATGCTCGAGAAGATCGCCGATCCCTCCTACACCACCCCTGACCTCTCGGCAGAGATGCTCGAGGTCATGACGAACACTTCTTTCGAAGACCGCCTGCCCCAGCCTCTTCCGGAAGGGACGCGAGTCTCGCACAAGATCGGCTACTACGGAACCACCTATGCCGACGCCGGGGTAGTCTTCCCCGAAGGCGCGCGAGATGCCACAGATGCCTATTTCATGGTCGTGATGGCCAGCGAGACGAGCGAGTTGGCGTCCCAGGCCGCCACGCAGGAGATGTCACTCGCCACCTACCGCATCCTGTCCGAGCCCGACGGCAAGAAGGAGGGCTCGTAGGAGACGATTCGTCAAGCACGAGGCGAACAGCTGACACGCTGAAGTGCTAAGCTGCTCAAATGCTTACAAGGAGGGGGGAGAGTATTCATGAGGTATCTGGCAGTGGTCTTCGTCGCCATCCTTCTTGCGGGCGCGGGTCTCGGCCTCGTAAACCAGCCCGCCGAGGCGGACGGAGGCTACGTAAGCAGGTGCGGAGGGGGTAAGATCTACCTGCACGCCAAGGAGAAGCGGCTGCTCACCCTGCACAACAACGCCCGCAGAGACCACGGCTTGAGGCCTTTCTGCGTGAGTCCTGCCCTCCAGAGAGCAGCCCGTGCCCACTCCGAGGATATGATCCAACGCGACTACTTCTCCCACTACACCAAGGGGAAGAACGAAAGCGCGTGCATGCGCATCGCTAACTTCGGCTACCAATGGTCTTACTGCGCAGAGAACATCGGATTCAATGCCACTCCAGATGGCGTGTTCCGCTCCTGGATGCGCAGTCCCAGCCACCGTCTTAACATCCTGAATGGGAAGCTCCACGACATAGGCCTGGGTGCCCATACAGGCCACTACATCGACCGCAAGACTACCATGTATACTGTTGACTTCGCTACTCGCCGCTAGATCAACGCCAGAATTCGCCCAGATTATTAAGAAATTTTAAGAAAATCGTAAAAGATATTGGCAACAGTGTTGACATTGTGGGCTAAAGGTGGAAAAATGCAGCCTGTAGAGACAAATTTCGAACGGGAGGTAGAGTTGAAGAAGGTAATGTTAGTAGCAGCTATGCTGGCCATGGTGTTGGCCGCTGCGGTTCCGGCTCTGGCGCAGTCGGTGACGCAGATCGGCGAAGGCAATGTAGCTTGCGTCCAGACTGCCGTGCAGCAGGAGTTCGGCAAGGTGCAGATAAGCCAGTATGGAGACAACGTCAACATCCAGAACATATCCCAGGAGTGTAACATCAGCGTGACCGAGGTCGAGACGGTCATCGCCAGTGCGACCGCCACTGCTACCGCTAGTGCTACCGCTTCTGCGACCGCTTCTGCGACCGCGACCGCTTCTGCGACCGCGTCCGCCAGCAGCGCTCCGGCTGTGCAGTATCAGTATGCTGCGCCTGATGTGCAGTACAGCGCCAGCGCCAGCAGCGCTCCCGCTGCAGAGCTTCCCTCCACGGGTGGTTCGTCGCTGATCGCGCTCGGTGCCGGTGTCCTGCTCGTGGCCGGCGGCCTTCTGGCCCGCAGGATCGTCCGCTAAGCGACCGGACGAGGCTTAACCAGGCGGGTCCCTTCGGGGGCCCGCTTTTTCGTGCTGCTCTACCCGCTCGGCGACGGGCGCGGCGGCTTGTATTCGGGGGGTGTTGTGGATATCCTCATGAACGGTGATCTTGCTTGAGCCGTGTGATCTTCAGACTCTCCGCGGGTTTTCTGGTGGGGGTTTTGGCCCTGCTGGCTACGGTGCTCTACCTGTCGGATTACTACACCGGCGAGCAGCAGCGACTGGCCGCTGCCGGGGATGTCACGGGGGCGATGGAGGCGTCGCGGAGGGCTGTTCGCCTCGACCCCTTCGATATCGAGGCGCTGCAGGCGCAGTCCTTTCTATGGCGGCAGCAGCGAGAGCATGACAGGGCGGTCCTGGCCCTCAAGGAGGCGATAGAGCGGGACCCCAACAACTACCTACCTTACCTGACGCTGGCCAATCTCAGGCTCGCCAGGGGAGATTTGGACGCTGCTGTGAAGAGCTACCGTGATGTGCTCGAGCTCAACCCGAACGCCGTTGGGGCAAGCAGTTCCCTCGCGCAGACGCTCGCGATGCAGGGGAAGCTTGGGGAGGCCAGAGAGGTGTACGAGGTGCTCGAGGAACAGCACAGGATCACCTCCCAGGACCGCTATGATCTCGGCAGGATCCAGGTACGAACCGGCGAACCTCTCGAAGGTGTGAAGAATATAAAGCGGGCCAGACGCTTGGCGGCCGCCGAACTGAACAGGTCGCGTAGACCACTACAGCAGCGGCAGCTCCTGGTATCTATGGACCTCGCCACCGCCGACGCGCTCGTCGTCCAGGGTCGGTATGGGCAGGCGCGCGGGATCCTCGCGCAGAGTCCGTCCGAGCAGGCGCCTGGCCTGCTCGAGTTACTGAACTCCGACCCCGCGGCCTACCGCGAGCAGGTGATCACCAGTGACATCTACTAGCGGCCGGGGCTGGCAGGGTGAGGCGCGGGACGATACTCCGCTCTCTGAGGTCCTCTACATATTGCAGCGGAGGAGCCTGCTGGTCGTCGGGGTCGTACTGGTCCTTGCTGGCATCGCCCTGCTCTTCGGCCTCATCCGAGAGCCGGTATACACCGCCGAGGCCAAGGTTGGCATCAGGCCCCAGGAGGAGGTGGAAGGTGAGGAGGCCAGGCTAGCCTTCCTCGAAGAAGTGCGCGGCGCCGTCGTTACCCAGGAGATGTTGAGCGAGGTTAGGCGCCGGGCCGGCTGGGAGGCCACGCCGAAGGCGTTCTCAGAACGGCTCGACCCGAGGACGGTCGTGAACACCGACGGCGGGTCCGGGTTACAGATAAGATTCTCCGCCAACGAGCCAGGGCAGGCGGCCAGGGCGGCGAACGCTTACGCCGAGTTGTTCGTCGAGGGAGTCGAGAACCTCGGCGACAGGTCGCTCGCCGACGGCGTACCGGTCGCTGCGGCCGTCATAGAGCAGAGAGCCGTGCCAGGAGGTTACAGTCCTCGGCCCCTGATCTACGCGGCCATCGCCGCTGGGGCAGGCTTGCTGATCGGGGGCGCCGCGGCTTTGATACTCGAGGGACGGGCCAGTGGCTGGCGGGGCGTACGCGACGCCGAACTGACGCTGCGGGTGCCTGTACTCGGTGCCATACCTGATTACTCTTCGAAGAGAACCGAAGGTTGACGTGAGCCTCGGGGCCATAAACGACGCTGGTGCCAGGGGGTTGCTCGACCCAGGCTCACCCGTGAGGCGTCACTACGAGGAGCTGGCTGGCAACCTTCTGAAGATGGAGGGGACGGGTAGCGTCGTCGTCACGAGCCCCGATCCGGGCGCCGGTCGCACGAGCGTCTGTCTCGGCCTCGGCGCCGCCCTGGCCGGTATGGGTCGTCGGGCTGCCATCGTAGATTGCAACCTCGAAAACGCGCAGTTGCACAGGATGCTGGGTGAACCGAACTTCGTCGGGCTTACAAGCGGTCTCGACGATAGCAAGACGCTGGAGCACTACGGGTATGAGGTCATCCCTGGACTGCTCGTCGTCCCTACAGGTCCCATTCTGATGGATCCCGCCTCCCTACTGGAGGATGAGGGGGTCAAAAAGGCGGTACGAGGCCTGCAGAAGAGCAGGGACCTCGTGCTGCTCGATGCGCCTGTGGCCGGGCGGGTGCTACGGTCACAGAATCTCCTTGGCGGCTTTGATGGGGTCTTGCTCGTCGTCCACGCTTCCAGGACTCCCAAGAGCGTCGCCCGCGAGACGACGGACGACCTGCTGGAGGCGGGGAGCAACCTGCTCGGGGTGGTGTTGAACGGATGTTCTTGATGCGCGATCTTCCCTGGACCAGGAGGTGAGGGAAGTCCAGCCCCCCGGCGACGCCAGAGAGCGCTTCTCGGGCGCGGAACGCAAAGAGGATCGGGAGAAACACCGCCGTCCGGGCCGGCTGCTCGCCGTTTTCAAGGGTCTTGTCATGCTGGTACTCCTGACCGTCACAGCCTACGGGATGCTGAACGCAGGCCTCTACAGAGACATGCTCTGGCTGCCCGTTGCCGCCGGAATTCTGGTTCTGCTGTTCGTAACGCTGTTCGTGCGCGGTTTCTATTGGGACCTGCCCTCTGTCGGCATCCTGCTGGTCGGGCTGCTGGCGGCGCTCGTCGTCGTAAAGGGGCTCTCCATGGTCTGGACGATAAGTGAGACGGAGACCATCAAGGAGATGCTGCGCTCCTCTATGTACCTGGCGACCTTCCTTATGGCAGTGGCCGCGCTCACCTCAGGACGCCAGGTCGGCCCGCTCATCGACGTCTCAATCATCATAGTCGCGGCGGTCGCAGGCTACGGACTCTTGCAGAAGATCAGCCCGATCGAGTACCCGGTCCGCTCTCTGGATGGGGTGAGGATGGACTCGACCCTGGAGTACTCCAACACGACCGCCGTCATCCTGGGAATGGGGGTGGTGCTTGCCCTGGCGCGGATGGGTACGCTACGCAATTTCGTCCTGAGGGGACTCTACGCCGCCATCACGCTCTCCTTCCTGATCGCGCTCTACCTCACGGTCTCTCGCGGCGGCATCGGCTCTCTTGGTATAGGACTCATCGTCCTCTTGGTCTTGGGGAGCGGCCGCCTGCGGATGCTCGCCGACCTTCTCCTCCTCTCGTTGCCGGGCGCGTGGCTCTGGTGGCAGATGCAGAGCCTCCCAGGACTACTGGGGACCGGTGTATTACGTCAGCAGAAGATCGACGACGGGATTCTGTTCCGTAACGATCTGATCCTGGCGCTCCTCGTTGCCTTCGCGCTGCAGGCCGCCTACGCCTTCCTGGCGAACCGCTACGAGCTGGCGTCAGGGGCCAAACGATGGCTAGGAATACTCGTCGTGGCCGGAGGAGTGATTGCGGTCGTATTGGGCGCTCTCGTCGTCGCCAACATGTACGGCGGGCCAGAGCAAGCCTACGCGGCGCTCGTTGGCAACGCGAACGAGACCGAGAACGTTGGCCAGAGGCTCGTCTCGTTAGATATCAGCTCCAGGGGTGACTACTGGATGGTCGCCTGGGAAGCATGGAAGGAGCGTCCCTTCACAGGTACTGGTGCGGGAACCTTCCAGTACACGTGGCTTGAGGACAGACCAGGGTTCAAGGGCGTCAAACAGGTCCACAACGTGTACCTCGAGCAGGGTACCGAGACTGGCTTGTTCGCCTTCCTGGCCCTCTTGGGCTTTGTGACGGTCCTCGTCGGCTACACGGGGAGAGCCGCCTGGCGGTCGGGCCAGCAGGGAGAACGCCGGCTCCTTCTGGCTGGTCTCGGATCGACGCTCCTCGTCTACCTCGCCTCCTCGGCGTTCGAGTGGCATTGGTACCTCCCTGCCTCGACGCTCTTCTTCTTCCTCCTCGCCGCCGTCGCCGTGAAGTTCGCCTCCAGGGAGGACTGGGGTGCCGCCGAGGCGCCCGCCGACGGTGAGACCGAGCGTCCGACCCAGCACCCCCGTTGAAGCCTGCCCCTCTCTCACGGCTGCCTGGAGTGTTCTACATCGACCTGGGAAAGGGTGACCACGAAAACTCCGTCTTTCTGGCGGGGAGTGGGCGGAGCGGGACCACGTGGCTCTCGCAGATCATCAACTACAGGAGGCGGTATCGCTACGTCTTCGAGCCCTTCAACCCGAGAGAGGTCGGCGCGTTCTGGCACTTCAGGACCAAACAGTATCTGAGGCCCGACGATCAGAGGGAGGAGTTCCTGGAGCCGGCCCGCCTCGCGCTCACGGGCCGGCTCAGGGATCCCTGGGCCGACCGGTTCAATGGGCGCATCCTCGCGAGGCGGCGCCTGATCAAAGACATAAGGGCCAATTTGCTGCTCGGCTGGATGCGCGCGAACTTCCCCGGAATGCCGATCATTCTCCTGCTCAGGCATCCTTGCGCCGTCGTAACGTCCAGGCTAGATCTCGGGTGGAAAGATAACCTCTCGGAGACGATGGAGCAGCAGGAGCTGGTAGAGGACTTCCTCCTCCCCATGGAGGCGGAGATCCGGGCCGCCAGCGATGACTTCGAGCGCCACCTGTTCCTCTGGTGCATAGACAATTACGTCCCCCTGAAGCAGCTCGGAGTGGAGGAGGTGCACCTCACGTTCTACGAAAACCTGCTCGCGCGTCCGGAACAGGAACTACAGAGCCTGTTCGCCTCCCTCGGCGAGTCCTTCGACGAACGTGTCTACGCCAGCCTGAGACGCCCTTCCCCCCTGAGCCGGAAGAACTCGTCCGCTCCTTCCGTGCAGGGCTGGCGTATTCGTGTGAGCAGCCACCAGCTGGAGAGAACCATCGAGATCCTGCGCCTCTTTGGCCTCGATCACCTCTACGGCGAAGGGGACATGCCAGACACCTCCGGCGCCCACGCCCTGATGGACGGAAAGTAGGAGTCTCCCTCGTGCGCAAACCGCCGGTGGTGATCCTCTCCGGTGTAAGGTGGGACTTCCTCTGGCAAAGGCACCAGACGCTCGCCAGCCTCTTCGCCGGCGCCGACTATCCCACAGTCTTCGTCGAGACCACGGGCCTCGCCAACCCCAGCCCGACCAGAGACACAATGCGCCAGGTCTTCGCGCGGGTGCGTCGCTCCGGTGGCGCGGGAGAGAAGCCGCCGGCCGAGAATAACCTCACTATATACGCGCCCCTCACCGCCCCGCCTACCTACCCAGCATTCCGGTGGTCGAACGCGAAGCTCCTCCTCCCGCGCGTCCTCAGTGACCTCAGGGAGATAGCCGGGGCCCATCCTGTCGTGGTGGCCTATCCGCCGACGAGGACGACGCTCGGCCTGATCTCCGGCCTCGACGCGAGGCTCGTGCTCTACGACTGCTCGGACGACTATGAGCACTTCCCTGGCGCGCCGAAGGACATCGGGGAGACGGAGCGCGAGCTCCTCCTGCGCGCCGACCTCGTCTCATGTACGTCAGTGTGCCTGCTCGAGAAGGCGAGACGCCTCAGGCCCGACGCCTTTCTGAGCGGCCCCGCCGTAGACTACGAACGTTTCGCGTCCCTGCAAGACCCCCACCCCGAGGGTGAGGTAAGCACCGTCTGCTTCTTCGGCCATGTGAGCCGGGAACGCATCGACTTCGACGCCCTGCGGGCTATAGCAGGTGCAGGCTTCGAATTGCGTATCGTCGGCCCCATAGAGAAGGGTCTCATCGAGATACCCGGAGTCGACTACAGGGGAGAGGTGTCCCACGCTAGGCTGCCTGCCGCTCTCGCCGGTGTCGACGCTTTCATACTGCCTTACGAGGTCAACGGTCTCACCCGCTCCATCTCGCCGGCCAAGACCTACGAGTGCCTGGCCACGGGCAAGCCCGTCGTGGCCGCCCGCCTTCCGGCGATGCGGGATCTCGCCGGGCACGTCTACCTCGCTGAGAGGCCGGAGGACTACGTGGAGGCGCTCAGAAACGCGAAGGGGCTCGAAACCGGGGCGAAGAGGCGCGCCCGCATCGAACTCGCGCGCAAGAACTCCTGGGACGTCCGCTTTCTGGAGTTGGAGGAGGCCATGTGGCGCCTCATGTAGAGCCTCGCGCGGGCAGGATCGACGTCCTTGGCGTGGGCGTTGACCCTATAACCGTGGCGGATCTGCACGTGGAGATAGCGCGCCTGGCGCGGAGAGGGAAGCTCGGCCTCATCTTGAACGTGAACGCCCACTGTCTGAACCTCTGCTATAGGGATCTCGCCCTGCGGGACTCGCTGAACGGCGCCGACGTCGTCTTCTGCGACGGGGCCGGGGTCATGCTGGCGGCGAGGATGCTCGGCGGGCGCATCCCGGCACGTATCACCTACGCGGCCTGGATCTGGCGACTGGCCGGCTTCGCCGCGTCCGAGGGCTTCTCGCTCTACTTCCTCGGCGCCGGGCCAGGCGTGGCGCGGGAGGCCGCCAGGAAGCTGAGAGAACGGTATCCCGGCTTGAGGATCGTCGGCGTCCGTCACGGCTACTTCGACCACTCGGCCGGGAGCGCCGAGAACGAGGCGGTTCTGGAGGAGATCAACGCCGCCGCCCCTGACATCCTGCTCGTCGGCCTCGGGATGCCGCTCCAGGAGATCTGGCTGACGGAGAACAGAGACCGGCTCGACGCCGGCGTCGCCCTAACCTGCGGCGCCGCCTTCGACTATGCTTCGAGGAGGGTGCGCCGCGGCCCTCGCCTCCTGAGCGAGAGCGGTTTCGAGTGGCTGGCGCGGCTCCTCAGCGAGCCCCGCCGCCTGTGGCGACGCTACCTACTCGGCAACCCACTCTTCCTCCTGCGGGTTCTGAGGCAGCGTCTCTCGCGGCCGGCCGGGAGAGGGCCCTTACGGGGCCTTCCACGGGATCGTCTTTAGCGTACTTGAGCTGGCTTGCGCGTCGGGCCTGTCAGGCGGTCGTACACGGCCTCGGCCCTGGAGATCAAATCGCTGCGTTTCGGGTCCTCCAGTTCGTATCCCACTTCGCGCTTTTTCTTCTCTCTGGTGGCGAAAGGGCGCGAGGCTTTGTTCTCCCAGGACGCCTCCCCGAACCTTTTCTTGGAGTTTCTCTCGATGCGGGCGAACACGTCGTCGACGTTCCGTTCGTCGTGGCGGAACACGGAGAAGGTCGTCCCGAACCTGTCGTTTATGCCTCGGATGACCTGTCCGAAGTCCCCCGTTACCTCTTCGAAGAGCCCGAGGACGTAGGCATCACGGTACTCTTCGACGGTCTCGTAGAAAGAGAGATAGTACCTGAGAGCCTGGTCGACGGAGATCGGGTCTCGTATGGCGAAGGACAGCACGGCATCTTTGGGTTTTCGTATCAGCACGAGGGTTGGTATCCGCCACCGTGCGGCCCGGATCACCTGTGCGGGAACGTGAAGACCGTTGGCGATGCGCACCCTCTCGCTCTGCGCCCTGTTGAAGGCCACCCTGGCAAATGAGTTGGCCGACCTCGGAAAACCCTCCATGACCAGTTGCGTCTCCGGGGACACGACCCGCCCCTGATCCTTGCGCGCCAGCCGGTACAGACCGTAGAAGGCTGCAGGGTGCTTGCCAGCGTAGATCTGGAGCCACTTCTCGAACCTGAAGACGGCGGGGTGTTCGTCCACGTGGGACCCAAACCGCTCATCAATGGCTCTCAATCCTCCGCCTTCCATCTTGCCGTCTCTTGTCAGACCCTCAATCTTACACATTCAGCACTTCAGCAAACGAAAAGCTGACCGGCTGAACTGCCGAAATGCTGACCAGCGCGGGTTTGGGAAGGGTCCGACCCTTCCCAAACCCGCTGTCTTGTGGCGGTATACTCCTCGCACGGAGGACGCCGTGCGGATCTTGAGAGACATTGCGAAGAGGCTCTTTGGCTTCAAGCTGCTGCGGCGCTTTACGAGCGCTCTCATCCTCGTGCTCGCGGACGGGCTCGCGCTCGCTTTCGGGCTCGGAGGGGCTGTCTGGGTAGCTGACGGCGGCAGGTCGGATCCGGCCATCGGCCTCGCGCCGCTGTTGCTCGCGGCCTGGATCACGCTCTTCACCGCTTTCCGCCTCTACGACAGGGCGCCCGTGCGGCGCAGCCCTGGGGGGCTCGTCGGGGCCGCGTTCTGCTGGGCCGGGTTGGTGACGATCGGGGCGACCGTCTACCCCGAGAGCGGCCTCGGATTCGGGGAGATAGCGTCGGCCTCCGCACTCGGCCTCCTGTGCTCCGGCGCGCTCAGGTTCCTCTACGAGCGTGCCATAAGTAGGATCTACCGCCGCGGCTTCGGACAGACGCCGGTGCTTCTGGTCGGAGACGACGAAGGCCGGACGCGGTTGCGCAGGATGATGGAGCACGCACCAGGCGCCTACGTCCTTGCCGGGGAGGTTGACCTCGCAAGCGGGGGGCCCGACGCGTACCTCGCGGCGGTAAGGGAGGTGTTGGACCGCACTGAGGCCCGCGGGGTCGTCCTGGTCGGTGCGGAGGGTCTGCCCGACGAGGAGTTGCTCGAGCTCGTCCACTCTGTGCGGTTGCGCGGGGTGCCGCTCAGGGTGGTGCCTGGCGCCTTCGCCCTGATGCGGGGCCGTACCATACTCTCGGAAGGCATGGGGGTGCCGCTCCTGGAGGTTCACTACCCCGGGCTGGACAACACCCAGCGCACCCTCAAGCGTTTGCTCGATGTGGCCGTCTCCGTGGGCGGGCTCGTGCTCCTCTCGCCACTCTTTGTGGCCGTGGCCATCGCGGTCAGGCTCGACTCGCCGGGGCCCGTGCTCTTTCGGCAGAAGCGCGTCGGGGCCGACGAGAAGGTCTTCGTCTGCTACATGTTCCGCTCCATGCAGAGGGACGCCGAAGTACGCCAGGCGGGCCTCGAGGACCTCAACGAGGTCGAGGGAGCGGCCTTCAAGATCAGGGACGATCCCCGCGTGACCAGGGTTGGGCGTTTCTTGCGGCGCTGGAGCATAGACGAGTCGCCCCAGCTCGTGAACGTCCTCAAGGGTGAGATGAGCCTGGTCGGTCCGAGGCCCCTGCCGGTGCGTGATTTCCTGAGGATGGAGGATTCCCACAAGAGGAGGCTGGGGGCGGTTCCTGGAATGACCGGCTACTGGCAGACCAGCGGCCGCAGTGACCTATCCTTCGAGGAGATGGTGCGTCTGGACCTCTTCTACATAGAGAACTGGTCCCTTTCATTCGACCTCAAGATCATCCTGAAGACCCTTAGCGCCGTTCTACACCGCGAAGGCGCGTATTGACGCAGCTAGTCAGCACGCTCCAGCCTTCGGCTTCCGCTTGTCAGCACGGCGCTTCGCGCCTTTCAGCATGTCAGCCAGGACTTGTGCACGCGAAAGCTGACGAGCTGAAGTGCTGACTAGCTGAAATGCTCTAGAATAGCGGCGTCCCGGCCATGCGGCTTCCTAGCCATACGGGGGTACGAGAAGTGAACGTAATACTGGTGATCCTGGACAGCCTCAGGAAAGATCACATCGGGGTCTACGGCAACGATCGGATACAGACCCCCAACCTGGACGATCTCGCGCAGGAGAGCCTGCGCTTCACCAGGGCCTACCCCGAGTCGTTGCCGACTCTCTGCGCCCGCAGGGCGATCCACACGGGCATGAGGACCTGGCCCTTCAGGAACTTCGTCAGACTTCCTGGAGAGACCTTCCAGCCGGCCGGCTGGCAGCCGATCCCCGAGGTGCAGACCACGGTCTCAGAGGTCCTGCTCGCGCAGGGTTACAGCACGGCCATGTACGCCGATACCCAGCCTATGTTCCATCCCGCGATGAACTTCCAGCGCGGATTCGCTGTGTTCGAGTGGATGCGGGGCCAGGAGCGAGACCGTTTTCGTCCCAAGCTGGGCGTTCCAGAGGAGCAGATAAGGCAGAGGACGGTCCCTGGCAACGACGCCAACATGGTGGACAAGGTGCGCCAGTACCTGGCCAACACGCAGGACCGCAGGACAGAAGAGGACTGGTTCGCCCCGCGGCTCTTCACCAGGGGGATGGACTACCTCGAGCAGGCGGAAGCTGGACAGCCTTTCTTCCTCGTCCTCGACAGCTTCGACCCGCACGAGCCGTGGGACCCACCGGAGGAGTATGTATCCCTCTACGACGAAGGCTACGAGGGCAGGGACCCCACCGTGCCCAACTACGGCGCCTCGGACTGGATCGACGAGGTGGAACTGGAGAGGATGAAGGCCCTGTACGCGGGAGAGGTGACGATGGTCGACCGCTGGCTCGGCCGCTTCCTCGACAAGATGGAGTCAACGGGCCGCATGGACGACACCCTGCTTCTCGTCCTGGCCGACCACGGTGTGGCCCTCGGCGAGCACGGCTTCACGGGCAAGCCGTTCGGGGCGCTCTGGCCCGAGCTGACGGATATACCGTTCTTTATCAGGCATCCGGAGGGTAAGGGAGCCGGAGAGACCAGCGACTACTTCGCCTCTACCCACGACGTGGCGTCGACCATCCTCGGCGCTACCGGCCCGC
>Ga0136615_10001192_pt1 | contig 12391 bp, 12 predicted proteins | sample AntDrymUQ2882206_2_FD_106647 | JGI IMG/M metagenome (GOLD analysis project Ga0136615, IMG submission 106647) | Polar desert sand microbial communities from Dry Valleys, Antarctica - metaG UQ288 (22.06) | ecosystem: Environmental > Terrestrial > Soil > Desert | place: Antarctica: Dry Valley...
AAGACATATTTTTTATCACCGACAAATAAAAAATCTCTTGCTTTTCGCTCCTCGTTTTTTGGACTCAGGACTTTGAACTTTGAACTTTGAACTTTGTTTGAATCCAAAATCCAAAATCCAAAATCCAAAATCCAAATGTGTCCGCCTTTTATCAATACATTTTTCGCGCCGAAACTCTGCATTATTTTCGCGGCTTTTTCGATGTCTTTTTCATTTTCGATTTTCATTCGCGCGATTCTTTCAGCTTCGGGCAGGTTCGGCGTAACAACGTCAGCAAGCGGAAAAAGTTTTTCGATGAGAATTTTCAACGCTTCATCATCAATCAAATCAAAGCCCGAAGTCGAGCGCACAACCGGGTCAACGACAAAGTTTTTTAAGTTATTTTCTTTGACCAGCCTGGCTGTTTCTTCGATAATCTCGCGTGTCGGCAGCATCCCGGTTTTGGTTGCGGAAATTTCAAAATCTTCGATTACCGGCTCGACTTGTCCGCGCAAAGTTTCAGCCGTTTGATGAACCGCGCCGAAAACTCCGGTCGTATTTTGAAAGGTTATCGAAGTTACGGCAGCAGCGGCGAAACAACCGAATGCCGAAAAAGTTTTTACGTCGGCAATGATTCCCGCACCGCCCGACGGGTCAAGACCGGCAATTGCCAACACGATTTTGGATTTTGGATTTTGGATTTTGGATTTCATTTTTCGTAATCCGTCTTTTAATCTGTGTTCATCTGTGTTTATCTGTGGACAATTTTCTTATATTTTCCGCATCGTTCAAGAATCGAATCGCGGCAAAACCGCTTGCGCCGTTTTCTAAAACCGACTTGTAATTAGTTTCGTCAATTCCGCCGAGTGCGATAACCGGAAACGGCTTCAACTTTTCGCAAACTTCGCGCAAATTTTCAATGCCCTGAAATTTATCTTTGTTCGGCATCGAAAAAATCGGACTGAAAGTTACAAAATCCGCCGTTTGATTTCGGGCGTTTTCGGCTTCTTCAATTGTATGCGTCGAAACGCCGATTATAAAATCTTCGGGAAATGCGCGGCGAATCGCTCCGGCTGAGAGCGAGCGGGCGGTTAAATGAACGCCGTCGGCATTTGCCGCCAGCGCGATGTCGGCGCGGTCGTTGACCAGAAGTTTGGTGCCGGTGTTTTGAGTTATTTTGACGGCTGCGCGGGCGATTTCAAAAACAAGTCGCGCAGAAAGTTTCTTTTCACGAATTTGAATCAGAGAAATGTTGTTCCGGGCGGCAATTTCAATGAGTTTGAGCGTTTGTGATTTCTTTTGCGAGAAATTTTGCGCGGTCATTTCGCCGTCGGTTATCAAATAAATTAATGGAAAACTATGCACCGGAGAATTTTCCCGCAAAGGCGCGAAGAACGCAAAGAGTTAAAAGTTGTGATGAGGCGTTGGAGTTTAAATGTTATTTGAATTCAGCACTTTTTTCTCGCTGCCGATTCCCGTTTCGTTTTTTTCTTCAATCATTTCAACGCTTTGCTTGAAGTGCGCCATTTCCCAAAAGGCGAGTAACAAATTTAAAATGCCGAAGCCTGTGACCGCGCCGCGAAACCAATTTGAAGCGACAATTTCGCGCAAGAAAGCCCAGCCGGTTTTTTCAACCGTGAAAGCCAAAAAAAAATTGTTGTCCCAATTGCCTATCAAACCGATGCTCATCCACGGCACAAGAGTCAATGAAATGCCCGCCAAGAGGAACAAAATTATAAAAAAAATAACGGTCAATTTTGCAACCATAAATAGTTGTTTTTCTCAGTTTAGCCAGGTTCGTATGATTTCACGTTGATTAGCATTTATACAACGATAGATTATAGTAGTTTCACTAAGTTTTGTTAAGTTTGGCACATTTGGCACGCTATTGTCATACCAAATTCCTATAACGAGAAATTTATTTATGGTTTAATTTTTTTGTCGGTTTATCGGATTTTCATTTGAAAATTTATCAATTAATCATATGGGATTAGATTATTTGGAGAGATAGCATTCGATCATAGGCTGAAGTTTTTCAATATCAATAGGTTTGGCTATCAAGTCTGCACATCCTGCCTCGATTGCTTGATGATAAATGAATTCCCCCGATGCCGTCATAGCAATGATCGGTACTTTAGACGTTTCACTAAATTGTCTGATAATTCTTGTGGCTGTTAATCCATTAATTAAAGGAAGTGCCATATCCATCAAAATGAGGTCGGGAATTTCGCGTCTGACAATTTCTACCGCTTTGAAGCCGTCTTCTGCTTCAAGAACTTTGTAGCCGAGGTTTTCAAGTAGAAACTTCATAAAAATACGGGAATCTTCAAAGTCTTCAACTATAAGAATTGTTTTTGGCATAATGCATTATCACTTTAAAAATAAAAATACTAAACAAAAAACAGTTCTTTTTAATGTCTAAGGTACTGTTTAAGGACAGGCTCAAGTGTGGCGAAATCAAGAGGTTTATTTATTAAGTCATCACATCCTGCTTCCAGTGCGAGTCTATAAAAAGATTGTCCGTGTGCTGTAACAGCGATAATCGGCAGTTTACTCATTCCATCAAACCCTCTGATGACTCGTGTTGCAGCCAATCCGTCCATAATAGGCATAGATAAATCCATCAAAACAAGATCGGGTTGCTCTTGGCGAACAGATTCGACTGCTTCTTGACCGTCTGTTGCTTCCAGTGCTTGATACCCGTAGCTTTCTATCAAAAACTTCATAAAACTTCGAGTATCCGCGTAATCTTCTGCGATGAGAACTTTTTTAGTCATAATTTTAACAATGTTATAAAATAATACACAAAATTTTTGACTGGTTGTGCAATCTGTATCCAGAGCAAATAGAATGCCAAGAAAAAATTGTAATATGCCGGTTAAGTAAGAATTTTTTGTTGATGACCGCCAGTATATAATAATTTAGTAGCGAAGATACGAGAGAATCAATAATAAAAATAGAAGAAACATTGGTAGAGTTGTTAGGTGAATTCTTTTACAGACACTTCAGGACGGCTGGGAATTTCAAGGCTGAATGGAAAAGAATGAGTGCTATATCAAATAAAAGACAAAAACTACTTCGGCATTGGTAAGAAATAGTTGTCTAACGTAGATTTGAGTGAATCTGCATCTAGCGGTTTGCTGATTAAATCGTTACAGCCCGCGTCAATCGCCTGTTTATAAAAAGACTCGCCAAATGCAGTAACGGCAATGATCGGAATTTTTCCCGTAGTATCAAACTCTCTAATTGCTTTCGTGGTTATTAAACCATTTACCATCGGGAGGGATATGTCCATCAAAACAATATCAGGACGATGTTTTTTGAAACTTTCAAGTGCTTCGATACCGTCTGCCGCTTCAACAACTTGATACCCATAGCTTTCTAATAAAAACTTTAGAAAACTTCGAGAATCATCGTAATCTTCAACAATGAGGATTTTCCTTTTCATTATTACAAGCTAAAATCAACGCCGCGAAACAAACTCGCCTGAGTCGATACTTTCAATAAACAATTCGTAAGTTTAGCTATATATGAAAGTGAGCAGATAGCTTAAAATTAGTCTCACCTGCCATCTCTTTGAAACAGGTTTTCCTTGTATTTATCATTAAAGGACTTTGCGCGTTTGCGCACTTTCTTTGCCGGTGGCGGTGCCGGCGTTCTGCCGATAACCTGTAACTCTGTGGCAAAACCACGCGCTGCAAGTTCATCCGTATTTACCGTCTTGTAATTGCCAATCGCATCACTTACAGAAACAGCAACGCGCCACATTCCGGCATCAGTGCCTTGAGGAAAAGTCAATACCGCAGTATATATTCCATCTTTATTATCTCCTGAGATACGTTGTTGACTGTTTAATTCAGCCCCAACCAAGTAATCATTCAGGGGCAGAGAGAAATACACATTGACGTTACGAACTCCTGAAAAAGCGTCTGTTGTGCGAACAGTGACAGTGACAGTTTGAGAGCCGTTGGTTGTATCAATAGCTGATACGTCAAAACTTAAATTACTTATCTCGGGCGCAGTTATGTCTTCATTATTGCTGATAACCTGCAACTGAGTGGCAAAGCCAAGCGATGCAATTTCAGCGGTATTGAGAGTCTTGTAATTGTTCGCTTCGTCACGCGCTGCGATTTCCAAAACACTCCACATTCCTGCTTTACTGTATTGTGGAAACATTACTACCGCACTATAAACTCCGTCTTTATTGTCTCCTGAAATACGTTGTTGAGCGTTTATAAAAGCATTAACAAATTGATTTCCTGAGGCACTTCGGAAGCGCACTGCGATTAAACTTACACCTTTATCATTATCTAAAACATGAACATTGACGGCGATATTCTGAGCGGAGTTAGTTGTATCGATAGTTGAGGAGGTGAAGCTGAAATCCCTTATCTCCGGCGGAAGTATGTCAGTGCTTTGTGCGCTAATCTGACTTTCCAGTGATAGAACTGCAATAGCAACTAATATTAATTTACCGATAAACAATTGAGTGCATATCGAGCTAAGTAAAAAAGAGAGTTTTTTCATAACAAAACATAAAATCACTGCAATAAAATAGAACACAATATTTGTGGGATATTGTGTTCATCGCCTGTATTAGCAATTAGAATGCCAAAACAAAGTTAAACATTTTGTTAAATTTTTTAGAACTAAATTTTTTTTTGATAGACTATCTTCAATTTACAGTAAGAATTTCGCTCAAATTTGTCGTGTAGCTTTGGCTTTTCCGCGTTTGCCTCATCTTCCAACTGCCGTCTGTTTTGACGTTTCCGAAACGAACTGTGTCTTTACCGAACTTTTGATTTATCTCATCAACCGCTTTCATCAATTTGTGTTGCTGCTGAAAGTTTTCATCGTCGAACATTCGTCTTGTCAGATTTTCGTTTGGCACAAGACCGCTCAGGATAATTCCGGCTTTACGATATTCAAAACCTTTTTTATAAATTCTTTCGAGTGTCTTGATTGTCCATTCCTGAATTTCCTGGTTGCTGTCGGTCGGATAAGTTGAACTGTATGTTGCCGAATTTGAGTAGGGTTCGGGCATCGGTCTGAAACGGTCCGTGCCGATAAAAACCGTAACGGCGTGTGCGGCAAGGTTATTCTTTCGCATCTTTTCACACGCTCTTGTCAAAAAATATAAAACGGCTTCTTTGATTTGAAAGTAATTGGTGATGGATTGTCCGAAGCTTCTTGAACAGGTTATCGAATGTTTTTTAGCTGAAAACTGCTCAAACGGCAGGCATTTGATTCCGCGAAGTTCGAGGGCGACTCTTGCGCCGACAACCGTTAAAAGCCTTCGGATAAAACGATTGTCTGTTTCTCTTAACTGCCAGGCATTGAAAATATGATTTGTCTTGAGCTTCAAAGTTGAACGATAACCGATGCCCCAAACGTCTTCGACATTCGTTTCTTTTAAAATATTTTCAGTTTTTGGCGAACGATAAAGATTCAAAACGCCTTGTTCCTTTAATTCGGCTTTCTTGGCGCGTTTGTTGGCAATCTTGGCTAAAACCTTTGTTTCGGCAATTCCGATTGAAACGGGAATGCCCGTCCATTGATACATTTTTTCACGGATTGAATGAGCCAAAATATCAAGCGAATTTTTGCGCGGTTCAAGGTTAAGAAAGGCTTCATCAATCGAATAGATTTCAACTTCGGGCGTGAAATTTTGTAGAAGATTCATCACCCGCGAAGACATATCGCCGTAAAGCGCATAGTTTGACGAAAAGATTTCGGTATCGTGAGTTTCGAGTAAATCTAAAATTTTGAACAGAGGCGAACCCATTGTAACGCCGATTTGTTTGGCTTCTTCACTTCGGGCAATTACGCAACCATCGTTATTTGATAAAACGACCAGCGGCTTCCTTTTAAGAGACGCATCAAAGACGCGCTCGCACGAAGCGTAGAAATTGTTGCAATCTAGCAAAGCAATGGCATTGTTCATAAATTACGGGTCAAAATCCAAGACCGAAGGGAATTTGATTTTTTGATAAATAAATCAGAATTTGTTGATAGCACAAACTACTTTTCCCCAAATCTCAAAGTCTAAATCTTCGGTTATAACAATTGGTTTGTAATTTTTATTTTTGGGTATCAGAAAAACTTTGCCTTCATCGTCAATAAAAAGTTCTTTGACACACATTTCATCACCGATGCGGGCAATGACAATATCACCCGACTTTGTTTCAATCGCTCTATCGACAATCAAAGTAGCATTCGGTCTGATACCTGCATCAATCATCGAGTCACCGCTTGCCCGCACATAAAACGTCGCAAAAGGATGGCGAATCAGTTCCCGGTTGAGGTCAATTGAAGTTTCGATATAGTCATCAGCCGGAGATGGAAAACCCGCCGAAACACGCGACAAAACAAGTGGAATGAGAAAAGTATCGGAAAAGTTTTGTTTGCCAAAATCAATTTGTTCACCGACAAAGACACGACCGCTAAAACTTTCGATTTCCTGCATAATACGAAACTCCAAACCAGATAGTATAAACGTCTTATATGAAACAATGTATAACACATAAGACAAGTTTTAGCCAGATATGTTTGGTAATTTCTTTCGAGTTTTTCTAGGTAAGTTTTAAGCGGAAAAGTTTCGTAAAAACTTGAAATTGTAAATGCGGCGTGAATGTCCGGCGGTGGAATCCGGGCGTATAATATCTACAATGTGTGCGTTTTCCAAAACAATTGCGTCGCTTGCCGATTCGATAACCGAGCGAAATCGTTTTTCCGATTCGCGCAGATTTTCGAGTATTTTCGAGTTGGCGAGGGCGTAGCGAATCGAGCGTTCGAGCGTTTGCGATTCAATTTCTCCTTTGACCAGATAATCAGCCGCGCCCGCCTCGGTCGCTTCGATGTCAATTTCCCGGTCGCCCTGTCCGGTCAACAAAATTAAAGGCTTTGAGCAGCCGGCGGCAACCGCTTTGCCGATTAGCTCAATCCCCGTTTCTTCGCCCAAACGGTAGTCAATCAAACAAACGTTATATTCGTCGCGTTCCAATGCTTTGAGCGCGTCCGAATATTTTGAAATCCAAACTACTTCATAGTTCGTTCCCTTGATTTCTCCGAGTAAGTTGCGGGTCAGGATATAATCGTCTTCGTCTCTTCGACCAGCAGAATCTTGATTGTTTTGTTGTCCATAATGTTTCCCTGTTATTTATAAAGGCAGTTCGACAATTTCAAAACGAAACTCTGCCCGATTTCAAAATCGGTCAAGTCGGCGCGTTCGCCTTCCGTGTTTTTTGCGGATTTGGTAAAAGTAGTTTCAAAAGTCGAATTCGATGCAAAGCGTTTGGTCAGCATCACGCTGACCGGAACTTGCAGCGATACACCCGGTGCGCCCGCGCCCAATTCCTTTCGTGAATTGCCCGTCGGAATCGTCAACCCGAAACCCGGTGAAATCGTCATTCTCGAAGTATTGCTGCGGTAGAGCAAGTAACTGTATTCAAACTTTGCGTCGCCGAATCCGCGATTTCCGTCAGCCTCGTTTTTCACTAATTGCGCGGGCAGCGAAAAACTTAATTAATGTTTTACACTGCCGAGAGGAATTTCTTCCGCAAAATTAAACGACCAGTTATTGTAATTGCTGCGGGCAAAGGAAAACGAATGCTGCAACTCGCCTTCTTCTTGGTGATAAGCGGTTTCGACCAGCAACCCGTTGCTTTGCAGCAGGCGATATTTCTGGAAACTTGAGATGTTATCTGTTTCGGCAGAAGTCGCTTGAAAATCAGCATCCGTAGTTTTATCTGCCTTTACTTTCAATTGTGAACAACCATCAATTAACTACGCCTGCAAGTTGCTCTCCTGTAAATTTTGCAGACGTTTACCGACATCTCTATAATCAACGTCGAGGGCGTAAATTTGCCCGAAATATTCGACAGCTTTTCCTTTATCGCCGCCTGCTTCGTAAGCGTTACCGAGTTCATACCAGAGAGCTTGTTTTTCGTCGCCGGTCAAATCCTTTGTTTCGTCGAGAGCGCGTTTATACCACATCAAAGCAAGGCTCGGCATCTGTTTTTCCATAAAACAAAGCCCAAGCAAAGTGGAACATTGGAAAAATCGGCGCGCGTCGTCGTTTTTTTCGATAAGTCCGAGCGCATCTTGAAATTCCCTGATGGCATCTTCTATCAAGCCCATCTCGCGGTATGCGGTTGCAGTATGATAATGCGTGTCGTAATCGCTTCCGCTGTCTGCTTTGTTTTCTTCCAAGCCGAATTCATCATTTAGTTCGTCGAGCGATTCATAACTCTTCTCGATTGTCGTTTCCACCGGATGTTCTTTGACAATCTCTTCGGTTTTAGATTCCGCCGCGACAGTAACAACCGGAACAGGATTTTCTAATTTAAGCCGAAGCTCGGCGAGTTCCGCCTGCTGCCCGAATTCGGCTTCCAGAGCGTTTAAGGATTTTTCCGCCAAATCCTCGTAACCCTGGGTTATGTAAAATTCTACGCTTTCAATTTCCTGTTGCAGTTTTAATTTATCGGCAATTTTGAGTTCTTTATCGTCTGCTTCAAAAGATTCGGATTCAGTTTCTTCTGCCTGGTCTTCGACGATGACGGCTTCTAAGTCTTCGTTATAGAAATTGAATTCTTTGACTTCGCCGGAAAATCCGTTTCCGCCCGCATCTTCAAATACAGGCGATTTTTTTTCGTCCGCAAAGCTAAACTCTTTGTGACCGTTACTCGATGTTTCGTTTTGCCCGTTTAACTCCTGACTGATTTCGACAACTGCAAAATTTTCTAATTGTTCAGCAGCGACTAAATCGTTTCCGCCGGCAAATTCGCCGGTATCGAATCCGTGTTCGGCATTCAACTTGTGCAGACGTTTGGCGCATTCGGTATCGTGCGGAGCAATCATCACGAGTTGAGAAAGCGCGTATCTTTCATCGTCAACTGCTTCGTTCTGGTGTGCGGTTTCGGCTAATCTTTCCAGAGCATCTTTGAGTTCGACTTCGTCGTGCTGCCAGCCGTAATAGCGTACGAGAAGTCGCAAAGCCTGAATCTGTTCCGGGTTTTTCGCCAAAATCTCGTTTGTCCAAGTCAGAAAATCTTCCGCCTGTCCGCCAATCAGCAGATGCTCGGACGACATCGAAAGTATGCGGGTGGCTGAATCTACATCGTTACCCGCGAGGTGGATTTTTACGAGGTCTAAAAATTTCGGATAATTTGCCGGTTCCTGCTCAACCAGTTTGATAACCGCTTGCTCGGCTTCCGCCGCGTTGTTCATATCGAGGTAGCAATCTACCAGAAGATAAAGAATATCGCGGTTATACGGCTGTTCTTCGAGAATGCCTTCCAGAATTTTCGCCGCTTCATCGGCAAAACCCAAACCGATTTGCGCTTTGACCATTCCGTTTAACGCCCGCAGATAGTTTTTCTTGATGTCCAACGCCTTGGCGAATGCGGCAACCGCCGCCTCGAATCGTCCCTGCTCGGATAATCTCAAACCGGCTTCGGTAAATGCCTTTGCCGCGTCGTCCGGCTGGTCTTCCTGCTGACAGTTTTCAGCGATTTTCAGATAAATATCCGTGTTGTTCGGGTCGAGTTCGGCAATCTGTTTCCAGATGGCTAGGGCTTCCGCCTTTTGTCCTTTGCGCTGATATTGTTCGGCAAGCGAAACGTAATGAACTCGCGCTTCGGCAATCGAGCCTTTCGATTGGTAAAGCTGCGCCAATTTTGCCGAAATCTCCATCGAATTCGGCTCAAGGCGCGAGATTTTGTTGTAGATGGCGATGGCTTTGTGAGAAAATCCCTGTTTGTTGTAGTGTTCGGCGACCTTCGTGTAGCATTCGACGGCTTCCTGCTTTTCCGAGTTTTTTACATACAAATCACCGAGAATATTCAGTGTGCTGAAATCCTTCGGGTCATTTTCCGCCACTCGTTGATATTCGCTGATAGCCGCGCGAATCTTGCCTTGAGACAAAAATCGCTCGGCGGTTCGCATCGCTTTTGTTTTATCAAAATTCATTGTGAACTGAAATAATCTATAATCCGAGTTTTACTTTGAAAGTTTTAGAGAAGTTAATTTTTGAGGTGGACGCGCGAAGATTGGGTTTGTTTAATCTCCAAAATTAAGCTATCACGATTAAATAAAACGTGTCAACGAATTTTAACAAAAGTTGTGATGTTTTAAACCGAATTTATCAATCTGTTTTCAACTTTGATTTTTCGCCGCACATTTTTTAGTCTTTAGTTTTATTATTTGACGGCAGGAAATCAATTTAAACTTTATGCAGGCACTAATTCTAGCGGGCGGAAAAGGAACGCGACTGCGACCGCTGACGATTTACACGCCGAAGCCGATTGTTCCGGTTTTGAATCGCCCGTTTCTGCTTTATCAACTTGAGATTCTGCGCCGCGCGGGAATCAAAGACATCACGCTTTCATTGGGTTATCAACCCGATAAAATCGAAGACCTGCTCGGCGACGGATTCGACCACGGCGTAAATTTGCGTTATGTCACCGAACCCGCGCCGATGGGAACCGGCGGCGCATATAAATTTGCGGCAAACCGGATTCGTGAAACGACCGTCGTTCTTAACGGCGACGTTTTAACCGATTTGGATATTTTCAAAGTCATCGGTTTTCACCAGCAAAAACGCGCGGAAGCGACGATTGTTTTAACGCCTGTCGAAAATCCTTCGGCTTACGGTCTGGTTGAAACCGACGAAGAATCGAAGGTTTTACGATTTTTGGAAAAACCGAAACCTGAAGAACTCGCCGCTTTGACAACCAAAAACATCAACGCCGGAATTTATATCTTAGAGCCGGACGTTTTAGACACGATTCCCGAAAACGAAAATTATTCGTTTGAATACAACGTCTTTCCCGATTTATTAAATTGCCGGAAACCTTTTTACGGTTTTGTAATGGAGGAAAATTACTGGCGCGACATCGGCACACCGCAAAGTTATCTCGCAGCGCATCACGATTTTTTGAGCGGACAAATAAAAAATTTCGAGCCGGAAAAATTAAAAGAATCCGATGTCGCAACGGCGGCAATGGTTGATAAAAATTCCGTCGTCGGTGAAGGCTGCATCGTCAAACCAAATGCGCGAATCATCAACTCCGTCATCGGCGCAGGCGTTCACGTCGAAGAAAAAGCCGTCGTTGAAAACTCCGTCATTTGGGCGCACACGCGCATTTCAAGCGCGGCTCATATTCAAGATGCCATCGTCGGACGAAGCTGCTACATCGGCAAAAATGCCGTCGTCGGCAAAGGCGCGGTTCTCGGCGATAAAACTTCGCTGACAGATTACACGCGGGTTTAGCGGTGAACGGTTAGTGGTTAGTGGATAATTAAAATGAAGGAAAGTATTTTACGCGAAAAATCTTATAGCTTTGCTTTACGAATGATAAAACTTTACAAATATCTTTCGGAAGATAAGAAGGAGTTTGTTTTGTCGAAGCAAGTTTTGCGTTCGGGAACTTCGATTGGCGCGAATATTGAAGAAGCCAGTCAAGCGCAGTCTAAAACAGATTTTATTCATAAACTTTCGATTGCTCAGAAAGAGGCTTTTGAAACAAATTATTGGCTTCGACTTTTTCGAGATAGTGAAATCTTAAATGAAAAACTTGCCGAGTCATTGATAAATGATTGTGAAGAGGTTCAGAAGATTTTAACTGCCTCCATCAAAACGGCAAAAAATTCTTTGACTAACCAATAAAAAAACCATTATCCACTAACCGTTCACCACTAACCACTAAAGAAATGCCAGAATTGCCGGAAGTCGAACTCGTCGTCAAGTCTTTGGACAATCTCGTCAAAGGACGTGAAATCGTTGTCGCGGAACTTTTGCGCGAAAGACTCGCGCCTTTTAATCCGCCGTTGGAATTTGCCGAAAAGTTGAAAGACGCTGTGATAAATTTCGTTCACCGGCGCGGTAAACATATTCTTTTCGATTTGAATAACGGTCAAACTTTAATCGCGCATTTGCGAATGAGCGGACGGTTTCAACTTTTGCCGCTTGAATATGACTTGCCGAAATTCACTCACGCCGTTTTTTATTTTACGGACGACATGCGGCTTGTCTTCAGCGACCAACGCCATTTCGGTTTTATGAAAATTGTCGAAACCGAGAATCTTTTTCAAGCGAAAGAGTTAAAGAATCTCGCGCCCGAACCTTTTTCGGAAGGTTTTTCGCCGAAGTATTTCCGCAGCATCTTGAAGACTTCTAAAAAAAGTTTGAAGGAATTTCTGCTCGACCAGACAAAGGTTTTGGGACTCGGCAACATCTACGCTTCGGAGGCGATGTTTCTGGCGCGGGTTAATCCGCAAATTCCGGCGAATGAAGTTTCCGCAAAAAAAGCGAATGTTTTGTTTGAAAAAATCCGCGAAGTTTTAGCCGAATCAATCGCGCACGGCTCGACCTTAAACGTCAATCCCGAAAACATTGACGGCAGTTATTACG
>Ga0136615_10001194_pt1 | contig 12384 bp, 15 predicted proteins | sample AntDrymUQ2882206_2_FD_106647 | JGI IMG/M metagenome (GOLD analysis project Ga0136615, IMG submission 106647) | Polar desert sand microbial communities from Dry Valleys, Antarctica - metaG UQ288 (22.06) | ecosystem: Environmental > Terrestrial > Soil > Desert | place: Antarctica: Dry Valley...
CCCCGGTCCATCTCAATCGTAGGAGACGGTGACGGACTCGCGCTCGGGGCCGACGGCCTCGAAGTACTCCCGCTCGGTGAAGCCCATCATCCGGGAGAATATGACCGCCGGGAAGCTCTGTATCTTCGTGTTGTAATCGCCGACGGAGTCGTTGTAGTGTTGTCTGGCGAAGGAGATCTTGTTCTCCGTCGAAGAGAGTTCCTCCTGGAAGTCCAGCATCACCCGGTCGCTCTTGAGGTCAGGGTAGTTCTCGGCCACCGCGAACAGGCTGCCGATGGCCCCCGAGAGCCTCGCCTCGGACTGCGCCTGCGCCCCCGGAGACTGCGGCTGCATCGCCCGTGAGCGGGCCTGGGTCACCTGGGTGAGTACTTCCTGCTCTTGGCGGAAATACTTTTTCACGCCTTCGAGGAGGTTGGGGATCAGGTCGTACCGCCGCTTGAGCTGCACGTCTATCTGCCGGTATGCTTCCTCGGTGTCGTTGCGCTTCCTCACCAGCCCGTTGTAAGTGACGACGGCGAAGATCACGAGCACGACGAGGACGACTACCAAGATGATCAGCAAGACGATGCTCATCCCATAAACCTCCACGACTCGGCGGATTGTCCCGCCTGATTATACGCCGGAGAATCCCCGAACGATTCATGTTGGCTACGGAAGAGCTTCGAGGAACTCCAGGCCGGGCAGATATCCGAAGAAGTTTCAAGGGGTTCCCTCGCAGCCAGTGGCGCTGGGAGTTGGAAGTGATCCAGAGCCGTTATCATGCCCGGCGAAGGATGTGTCCGTCCCGCGGAGGGAGCAACCCTTGCCCGAATACGACGCTTTAGCCGATCTCTACGATCTGGAGTACGACCACGACTACGATGTGCCGTTCTGGTTGTCTCTGCCCGAACGAGAGGCTGGTCCCGTCGTCGAGTGGGGAGCCGGCACGGGACGCATAGCCGTCCCGCTCGCCACTGCGGGCCACGACGTAACCGCGGTCGAGGTGTCAGAGCGAATGGTCGAACGGGGACGAAAGAAGCGCGATAGCGTCCGGTGGGTCGTCGGGAACATGCGGGACGCGAAAGCCGGACGTCGGTTCGGGCTCGCCGTCTGCGCGTTCAACTCGTTCTTGTGCCTGCTCACGGTGGAAGATGCGCTCGCTTTTCTGCGCAACGCCCGCGAGCAACTGGAGCCCGGCGGTCTGCTCGGTATCGAGGTCTCGTCGTTCTCGCCGGAGGAGCTGGCGCAAGAACCAGGCGGCCCCGCCCTACGCTACGACTTCACCCGCGAGTCGGCGGACGGCGGGCTCGACCGCTTCTCCGTGTCCCGCTACGACCCGGCCTCGCAGATGCTCTCGATGCACCTGTTCTACGAGCTGTATGGAGCGGACGGGAAGCTGGAGGAGAAGCGGGCGCACGACCTTGCCATCCGCCTGACGAACCGCGACGAGATGACGCTGATGCTGCGTCTCGCGGGCTTCGAGGTCGAGGCGGTGTACGGCGGGTTCGAGGGGGAGCCGTTCGCGGCGTGGAGCGATCACCTCATTGTGCTGGCCCGGCGGCCTTGACCACCTGACGATCGGCGAGTTATCCGTAGCGTTTCTGGATCTCCTCGCGGGAGAGGTCCTCGATCTGGGTGCCGATGTACCAGACGTGGCCGAAGGGATCTGTAACTCCGCCCCGGCGATCGCCGTCGCGCTGGTCCTCCATCGGCATCAGCTCCGTCGCACCGGCGGCGATAGCCCGGTCGAACAGCGCATCCCCGTCTTCGACGTAGAGGAACATATGCACCGGCGAGCCACCGAGCTTCCGCGGGCCGCTCATGCCATGCTCCGGCGACTCGTCTGTGAGCATGAGCGGCGAGTCGCCTATCACGATCTCCGCGTGCCGGATCCCACCGTCAGGGTCAGCCCAGCGAAACATCTCCTTCGCCCCGAACGCCTCCTTGTAGAACTCGATGGCGTCCGCCGCATCCCGGATCGTCATGTACGGCGTCACCGTGTGGAAGCCTTCGGGGACCTGTCTGACCGCCATCGCCATCCCCCCTCGCCATAGACATCACCATCGGACGCGCCATTAGTCTACGTCAGGGCCGCCGGATATCATCCTCGAATTCCGCCGGACGAACCTTTCGGCGCTTGCTCCCGATCAGATGTCCCAGACGCGCCACGCCCCGGTAAGGCTCCCTCCGGCCTGCCTCCCACTCCATCTCCAGAATCTCCGGCAGGTCTGGCCCAGGAGGACGGTCTCCCAGGTGGTCGGTCAAAACCCGAACCCCATACCACTCCGCAGGCTCGATCCCATGTTCCCGGAACATGCCGGAGATACTCGCAACGGTGTCTCCACGGGTCACCATCCCGTGGCCTCCGCGATCCCGATCCGCGCCGAAAGCGGCCACTGCATCCCTGTAACGCCCTTCGAAGCCGGGTCGCATAGCCAGGGCATCCGCGTTCTTGAACAGCACGGAGACGACGGCCCCCGGCCGGGCGATGGCCGCCAGCGCCCGGATCATCGGTTCGGAGCTTGCCAGGTACATAAGCACACCGTGGCACAAAACCACATCGAACGACTCGTCTCCCAGAATGTCCGGAGCCTCTTCGCCCGCGCCACGAACCAGACGCACCCGCCTGCGGGTACCCTTGTCCTCGGAGGCAAGAGCTTTCCGGGCTTCGCGCAGCATCTCCCCGGATGGGTCCAGGATGATCACTTCGTAGCCCCGCCGGGCGAGCGGGATGGACTGGCGCCCGGAACCACCACCGACATCGCAGACTCGGGCCGGCGGTTCCGGCAGATGTTCACCTAGCTGCCGGTCCACGAGCGCGTACCGCACCGCCCCCCGCAAGGTCTCGTGGTGTTCGGAGAAGCGCGCGGAGAGTTCGGAGGACCAGCCGGCCACGGGGTTCAGGCGTCGAGGTCCCGCTGTCGGACGGGCCGGAGCCTGGGGATAAAGCGGGGCACAGCCTGACAGTAGCGGCGGTACGAAACGCCGAAGCGCCGACGCAACTCGCGCTCTTCGAGGGGGAGTTGCAGGGCGAGTTGCAGGAGATAGAGGGTGGTAAGCAGGATCAGGAACCAGTTGCTGCACAACAGTGCGGTACCCAGGATCAGGAGGAAGTCCGTGACGTAGAGTGGGTTGCGGACGTACCGGTATGGCCCCTCCACCACCAGCCTCTGCGGCACCTGGTTCTCCTCCGCCCCGGCTCCCGGCGGGAAGAGCGCCCCGGCGAAGAGCAACCGCGCCCAGCCCATCTTCAAGCATGCCCACGCCCCGACTGCGACCGAAGCGACGAGGAGGACGCCGCCGATGGCCTGTAACGCGGGCACACCACCCCACCCCCACCCCAGCCACCACGGAGCAATCAGGAGGAGGGCGAGCGTCGTGCCGCCCCAAATGCCACCTACCTCGACCAGGTACCATGCCCACAGGCCCCGCCTCCGGAGCCAGGTCCGCCAGAACGAGAGCATCGGGTAGGTGAGCAGATCTATGACGATCATGCCGCCGTAGAAGGCGGCGACGAATATAGGTAGCAACATCCATCGTTCCAGAAGAGCGTCACCCAAGAAGCAGACCACGAACGACGCCGCCCACGCCATCGCTGGCGCCACATGTCTCTCGCCACGGAATCTCACACGAACCTCCACGCGGGGCATTTTATAGCTTTCAGCCGTCAGCTTTTTGTGGTCAGCTACCCTTTCCACCCTAGCTTCCTTATGATTGGGAGACCGCGTCCCTCTCGTATACTGATGGGGATGGTTTTGGCCGGCGACGGGTTTGAGGGCAAGAATCCTCCGGAGGCGCCTAACGTGGCGCGGGCGTTGCTCGGCTCGACCGGCCCGACGAGGCGGGGGCTCTCGTGGGACGGTGGTGAGGCGATGCGGTTCCGGCCCGCTTCAGCGAAGATCGTCGTGCCTCCCTTGTCGAATCACCTGGTCGTGCTCCATCTTGGAGGTCCGATCGAGGTGGCGCAGGGGGCTGACGGTGGGCTCGTGCGCGAGAAGCTGGTGGGCAGGGGCGGCTCCGCTGTCGTCCCCGCAGGTTCGGCGACCGAGTGGCGCTGGAGGAAACGGGATAAGGGCGAGGCCGACAGCCTCCACCTGTACCTCGCGCCCTCGCTGATCCGCGACGCCGCCGAGGATGCCGGGCTGGACTTCGACGGGGTCGAGTTAGTCGGGAGCCTCGGCACGTATGATCAGCAGATCGAGCGGATCGGGCTGTCTCTGCTGCCCGACCTCGCGGCCGGGGGTCTCTTGGGCGGCGGACTTTACGCCGAGGCTTTGGCGCGGGCCCTGGCGATGCATCTCCTCAGGGACCACTCCTCTCTCGGGCGGAGCGCTGGGGCTCGGGTCTCCCGCGAGCCCGAGGATGGCCTCCCCCGGATGGCCCTGCGCCGGGCCGTGGACTACGTGGGCGACAATCTCGCAGGCGACCTGGCTTTGGTGAGGATCGCGCGGGTGGCGAACGTGAGCCCCTACCACTTCTCCCGTCTGTTCAAGGAATCGACCGGCCTGAGTCCCCACCAGTACGTGATCCGGCAACGCGTCGAGAAGGCCAGGGAGCTCCTGAAAGGCACGGACCTGCCCCTCCACGAGGTCGCCGCGGCTGCGGGCTTCGCGCACCAGAGCCACATGGGCCGCCACCTCAAGCGCCTCCTCGGCGTCTCTCCCACTCGCCTGCGGCGCGGGTAGGCCACCAGAACTCCTCCAGAACAAGCGCAAGAACGTGCCAAGAAGCGCAAGAACGTGAGAGAAACACGCACCCCACGCCAGCACAATCATACGGCTTGGGTGAAGCGGCGCCCGGCGCAAACTACGGAGTATGATCGCCGCCAGACAAAGGAGACGGAGCATGATGTTGGAGGAACGGAAAGATCTTATGGAGGCCATCCGGGCGAAGAGTTTCGGGACGCCCGACGTCCTCGTGCTCGAGAACGTACCGGTCCCGCGGCCCGGGCCGGGGCAGGTCCTGATCCGGGTAGAGTCGGTCGGGGTCAACTTCTCCGACGTGAAGCGCCGTCGCAACGACCCGTACCCATTCCCGACGGCGCTGCCGTACACTCCGGGGGGCGAGGTGGCGGGCGCGGTCGAGGCGCTCGGCGACAGCGTCGCCGGCCCGCCGGTCGGCACGCCGGTATTCGCGCTGGTGGGGAACGACGGGTCGACCGGCTATGCGCAGTTCGCGGTGGCAAACGCTGCTCAGGTCATCCCGATCCCGCCAGGCTTGCGCGCCGACGTGGCCTCCGGGCTCGTGATCGCCGGCTCGACGGCCGTTCTGATTCTCGAGGAGTCGGCCCGCCTTCAGGCCGGCGAGAGCGTCCTGGTACAAGGAGCGGCGGGCGGGGTCGGGAGCTACGCCGTGCAGATCGCGAAGCTCCTCGGCGCCGGGACCGTGATCGGCGCGGCCGGCTCACCCGAGAATCGGGAGGCGGTGCTGGCGCTGGGCGCAGATCACGCCGTCGACTACACCCTGGCGGATTGGCCCGATCGCGTCCTCGAGTTCACCGGCGGCCGAGGGGCCGACGTGGTGCTCGAGATGGCCGGCGGCGCCATGTTCGGACAGAGTGTGTCGTGTCTCGCGCCGTTCGGCCGCGCGGTCGTGTACGGAAGCTCGAGTGGCGAGCCCCTTCGGATGAACCCGGAGACGGTCCAAACCTTGTTCTACGAACCCTCGCCCAACCAGTCGCTGGTCGCGTTCAACCTCGGGCTCTGGTTCGGGCCGCATCCCGAACCTGCGGTCGGTGCGCTGCAAACCCTGATCGGCTTCGTCTCGTCAGGCCAGGTGGAGGTTCCCATAGGACACGTTCTGCCGCTGAGCCGGGCGGCGGAGGCGCACCGGATGCTCGAAGAGCGCCGCACCACGGGGAAGATCGTCTTGAAGCCCTGGGCGAGTGCTTGAGGCGCTCGGAATCCACGAGTCGGTCGAAGATGAGTATGCTCGGGGCAAAATCGTCTTCACGTTGCGTACGACGATAGAGATAAGAGAAGGAGAAGCCGATACCCGACCACATGGTCAACGCCCTGTTCACAAGCGAACCCGACGCGGCGCACCTGTCCGACGACCGTTCGGAAGCCTGGCTAGTGGTGAGCGGCGACGGGCCGGAAGCCGTCGGGGGCACGATGGAGTCGCTAACCCTGTATCCGTACATGGAAATCCGGGGGATAGTGGAGGTGCAAGAGATCGCACTCCCTCCGGCTGAGCCTGGCGGACTAGACGCGGGAGTCAGACGCGCAGATTCGTAGCGCGGATCCCGTGACCGGCCTGCGAACCTTTCGCGGGCGGGGCTTCACGCATACTTCGGTAAGCGCGCCGCCACTGTCTCTTCACCACACCTCTCGCGCCGGTGCGGGCAGTTCCAGGTGCTCACGGGATAGGTCCCTGAAGCCGTTAAGTGCTGCGTAGAGCGGTCGGGCTCCCGTCGCGAGGACCTGACCACGCACAGACCCGGAGCGGGGGCGCTGGCGGAAGTGAGAACATCGGACATGCCGCCGGCACCAGCGAGGTGGTGGTGCAGGGCGTCCGCGAGGGGTTAGAGATCCCGCGGGGCCAGGACGTAGGCCGTGGCCGCATAGGAGTATCCGCCGAACGGTTCCCCGCCACCGGGGAGATCGAAGCCGTCCACTGCTTCCGGGATGCCTTTTCTGTGGATCTCCGTCCGGCCGCGGAGGCGGGTGAACGCGAACCTCTCGCCGCGCCACGCGACCGGCCGAGAAGGCGTCCCAGGCGATGAGGGCGTCCGGGGCGAGGTGGAAGAGGGTGGTCTGCCGGTAGTCGGAGTTGGGGTAGGGGATCAGGTGGTGCGGCAGGTACTCCAGAAAAGCTCCGTCCTCGACACGGAAGACGGCATGTTGCGAGGACTCCGCGCCCCGGTACGCTTTGTTCACCGCCTGGGTAAGGACCGTTGCCAGGGCGCCGGAAGCCACGCTAACGTCCATCTCCAGGCGGTCGCCGCCGAGGATGCCGCCGGAAGGATTGGTGATCTGGACTTCCGGCATCCCGGAGCCGTCCGGGTAGTTGGCCCACACCGCTCGGAGGCGAACCGTTCTCCGAGGACCGTTCTTTCGCCCCGCCGGTCGAAAGAGAGGCAGAGCCGGCCCCGCTGACCCATCCGGCCGCGGCGCTCATCCATCCCGCGTGTCCTCCCCTTTACCAGCGAGCGTCCAGAAGAACCGCCGCCGGCTAACGGGCTGTCCCCGTTCATTCCCGAACCCCGATCCACACCGGACATCAAGCCATTTATAGCCGGCGCCATCAACCGCCCCACGAAATACCTGCCGGCGCTTGACACGCAAGCGCCACACATGTATAGTCATTTTCGACTAAACGAATTCGATCAAGGAGTGTAGCGTGGGATCGAAGAGGAAGGTATCCAACCCGCTGGCATTGGCGGTGATGGCGCTTCTGTACGAGCGGCCGATGCACCCCTACGAGATGGTGTCCACGATGCGCGAGCGCGGCAAGCACGAGTCGGTGCGGCTGCGGTACAGCTCGCTGTACTCGGTGGTGGAGGCGCTGGAGAAGAAAAGGCTCATCGTTGCGAGGGAGACGGTGCGTGAGGGGCGGCGTCCGGAGCGGACAGTGTACGGGATCACCGACGCCGGCGGTGAGGAGTTCCTCTCCTGGCTGCGTGAGCTGCTAAGAGAGCCGGCAAAAGAGTACACGCAGTTTGCGGCCGGGCTCTCGTTCATCGCCGCGCTGCCTCCCGAAGAAGCGGCGGCGCTTCTAGGCGAGAGGGTGCGCCTCCTGGAAGGGGAGATCGGGGAGATGAAGTCTCGTCTGGACATTGTTCTGGGACAGGGTCTCCCCCGGCTATTCCTCATCGAGTCCGAACACGAGCTGGTGTTGCGGGAGGCCGAGCTAGGGTGGGTCCGGGATCTCGTCGGGGAGATACGGGGCGGCACGCTGGGCGGCATTCGAGGGTGGAAGGACTTTCACTCGGGGTCCACCGCTGACGGCGCCGAGGTTGCGGGGAAGGAGGCAGTCGATGGCTAAGGAAGTCGGGCTGCCCCGCTGGCTGGAGTCGGCTGGCCGCGAGATCCTGGCCCCACAACGCCGCGGCATCGCCCGCGGTTGCGAGGAGGAGCGGGTGAGGTTGGTGGAACTGCTGGTAGAGGAGCGCGCTGCCGTACTGCGAGAGTTCCCGGAGAAGGTGCCCCACGGGGTCGCGTTGTTCCGGCGGCTGCACGGGGTGGCGGGCGATCCGGAGGAGGCAGCAGGATGACATAGATGACGCGAAGAGATCCCCTGCCGAAGTGCTGGCACACCATGCCGGGGATCTGGCACCGGAGCAACGGATTCCGCGGAGCGGAGACCGCAACTCGAAGCACGCATCTTCGAGGATAGCAGGTCGAACTGCTCCGTGTAACGCAACTATGGAAGGAGTTTGTTCGACCATGACCAACGAGACTACCCGCGAGACCGGGGCGCGGAACCACGACGAAGCGGCTATTCGAGGCTTGTTCGGCTCGCTACTCGACGACTGGGCCAGGGGTGATGGTGAGGCATACGGCTCCCGGTTCACCGAGGACGCCGATTACGTCGCCTTCGACGGGTCGCACACGAAGGGGAGGGAGGAGATCTCCTCCTCGCACCAGCAACTCTTCGACAGGTTCCTCAAGGGCACCCGGCTCACGGGCCGAATACTCAGCATAAGGTTCCCGGGTCCCGACGTGGCGCTCATCCACGCGACCGGCGGCACGGTGATGCGCGGCAAGAAGAAACCTTCGCCGGAGCGCGGCTCGATCCAGACGCTCGTCGCCGTGAAGCGTGACGGGGAGTGGCGTTTCGCCGCTTTCCACAATAGCCGCGTCCGGCCCATAAGCAGCTTCGGCGGCTTCCTCCTCTGGACGCTCACGGATCTGCTGTGGAAGGTCTTCGGGCCTGGAAGGAGCCGCGCATGAGCAACCCATCCACGAACGGAGCCGGCGTCAAGAAGGCCCTCATCATCGGCGGCGGCGTGGCCGGACCCGTGGCCGCGATGGCGCTGCAACGCGCCGGGATCTCCTCGGTCATCTACGAGGCGTACGAGGGCGGCGCGGACGACGCCGGCTCCTTCCTCACCTTCTCCAGCAACGGCCTGGGCGCCCTGCGCGCCATCGACGCCCACCACCTTGTCCTGGCCGAGGGCTTCCCCACCCCGCGCATGGAGATCCAGAGCGGCGCCGGCAAGCATCTCGGCGAGGTCCCGAACGGCGGGACGCTGCCAGACGGCACGGTCAGCCAGACCCTCAAGCGGGCCGACCTCTACCGGGCGCTACGCGACGAGGCGGTCCGCCGCGGCGTCCGCATCGAGTACGGCAAGCGGCTCGCGGATGCCGAGACGGGGCCGGATGGCGGCGTCACGGCGCGGTTCGAGGACGGCTCCGAGGCCATCGGGGATCTGCTGATAGGCGCCGACGGTATTCACTCCCGCACGCGCCGGATCATAGATCCAGCCGCGCCGAAGGCCCGCTACCTCCCCGTGCTCGACATCGGCGGATATGCCCGCGGCGTGCGTGTTCCGGCCGAGCCCGGCACGTTCCGTATGGTCTTCGGCAAACGCGCGTTCTTCGGCTACGCGGTCCATCCCTCAGGCGAGGTCTGGTGGTTCGCCAACCCTCCCCGCGCCGTCGAACCGGGCAAGGCGGAACTCGCGGCTATCGGTGCGGAGCAGTGGAAGGCGATGTTGACGGACCTCTTCGCCGGAGACGACGCCCCGGCCGTAGAGATCATCCGCTCCACCCCAGGCAAACTCGCCGGTTGGGCCACCTACGACCTTCCCTACGTCCCGACCTGGCACAGAGGACAGATGCTCATAATCGGGGACGCGGCGCACGCCACGTCTCCCTCCTCCGGCCAGGGCGCGTCCATGGCTATCGAGGACGCCGTCATGCTCGCCAGATGCCTGCGTGACCTGCCTGACACCGGGCAGGCGTTCGCCGCCTACGAACGGTTGCGCCGCGACCGGGTGGAAAAGATCGTCGCGCACGGGGCGAGGACGAGCAACAGCAAAGCCGCCGGACCCGTCGCCAGGGTGCTGCGCGACCTCATGCTGCCAATGGTCCTGAAACGCGCCGCCAACTCTCTCGCGTGGATGCACGACTACCACATCGTCTGGGACGAGAAGGTGGCGGCCTAAACCGGCTTCCCGGGCCAAGGTGCGGACCAGGATGAGCCGATAGGCCGGCTGCCAGCGCGGAGATCTGGCACTTGGGAAGCAAAGTCCCGGGGCGTAGACTGCGATGGGGAGGACCCTGGAGGAGGCAGGCGATGAAGAGAACGGAGCTTATGCCGAACCGGACACAAGAAGTAGGTCGATTCATGGAGGAGCTGGAGCACCCCTTGAAGGAGGGAATCGAGCATTTGAGGACGGCGATTCTGGACTCTAACGACGGGATCACGGAGCACATAAAGTGGAAGGCTCCGAGCTTTCGCTACGCGGGCGAGGATAGGGTGACGTTCAGGCTGTTCCCCGAAGACCGGGTCCAGCTTATTTTCCACCGGGGCGTCAAGGTCAAGGGTGACAGCAAGGATTTCGTGTTCGAAGATGGCACCGGTCTCCTGAAATGGGTCGCCAACGACAGGGCCGTGGTCGCGCTTCGAGACGCGGAGGATGCGGAGGCCAAACGGCCGGCCCTCGTAGAAGTTGTCAATCGCTGGGTCGTGACGTAAGTACAGGACCGTTTTGAGAGAGGCCAGGAGCCGCGAGGATATACCCTGACTCGGAGAATGGGCCGGTAACTCACGCGGGCCGGGATCTCAGAACGCTTCAGTGCGTGTGCGAATGCCCGTGATGGTGGTCCACAGCCTCGCGGTGGAGGCGGCGCGCTTCCAGCCGCCGTGAAAGCGTCTCAGTCTCTCTCGACCGTGGCCTGGAGCGGTCCCAAAAGCCCCGGCGGATCGGTCCACCGCATCCGTACGTCCGGCGTGCCGTGCCATCCGGCGCAATCCCGCAGCGCCCCCGCGAGCCCGGCAACGAGGCCGTCGTCCACCGGCGCGTCAGGCTCCAGGTGTATCGCCTTGACCTCGAAGGTCCCCTGCTTGCGGTGCGCCTTCGCGTCGAGCCTGCCCACCAGAGCGCCGCTATGCAGTATGGGGAGCGAGTAGTAGCCGTAGCGGCGTTTGGCAGCCGGGGTGTAGACCTCGATCTTGTACTCGAAACCGAAAAGCTCCAGCGCCCGCGCCCGGTCCCAGACCACGGGGTCGAATGGCGAGAGCAGGGTGGTGCGCGAAGGCTTCGATCCACCAGAGAGAACCGTCTCGGCCAGACCTGCGTTGTCCGGGTGGACGTACGCGGGCTCGTCGAAACCTTTTATGCGGGCGCGGAGAAGCTCACCTTCGTCGGCCAGTCCCTCCAGCAGATCCGCGGCTCCCCTCTTCGGCGTGCGGAAATAGTCCGGCACCCAGCGCGCCACGGCGACGCCGAGCGACCGCACCGCTTTCAGGGCGAAAGCCCGTCGCACCTCCTCATCGGTCGGGGCGAGAGCATCTTCCCATCCGGGAAGGGCGTGTTCGAGGACGCGCTCGCGTAGGTCGTAGAGGCGGTGGAAGTTGGGATCGCGGCGCGAGATCATAAGCTCCCCGGCGGCGAACAGATGCTCCAGCGCCCGCTTCTCCGGTTTCCACTCCCACCAGCCACTGGCCTTGCCATCCGTGCGCTCGAACTCGGCGGAACGCACGGCGCCCTTCTCGCGGATGCGGGCCATCACGCGCTGGATCTCCTCCGGGTGGGCCGAGAACCAGGCGCGGGACTTCTCATTGCCATCCAGCATGAATCGCCGGTAGAGCCCGTAGTCCTCGATCGGGAGGAAACAAGCCGCGTGCGACCAGTACTCGAACAACGCCACTTCCGCCAGAAGCTCGTCCAGCCAGCGCGGCTCGTAGAAACCAAGCCTGCTCCACAGCACAAGGTAAGGGCTGCGCGCAACGACGGAGATCGAGTCTATCTGCAGCACCCCCATCCGCCGGATGGCTTCCAGCACATCTTCTTTCGTAGCACGCTCCGGCGGAGATCCCAACCCCTGCGCCACGAGCAGCATGGTGCGTGCAGTCTCCCGCGAAAACTCCAATCTCCCCACCTCCAAAACGTCCGTAGACGACCGACCTGGTTATACGCGGGTCATTGCGGACAGACGAGTGCCAATTCCGGTTGTCGTCGAATTTCGGGCCAACCTGACGGCTGATACCTGAAGCCTGAAACCTATCCGGGCAGCAGGCTGCGGCCCATCAGGAAACCGTCTGTCTGACGGGCGGCCTTGCGACCCTCAGCGATGGCAGTGACGATCAGGTCGGCACCGAGCCGAGCATCACCGGCTACAAAGATTTTGGCCTCCTTTGTGCCGAATCCGTCCTCGGAGTGGACGGCGCCACGCTCCGTGTAGCCGAGGTCCATCTCTTCGAGGAACCGGTCGCGCACGGGTCCGGTGAAGCCGA
>Ga0136615_10001195_pt1 | contig 12383 bp, 17 predicted proteins | sample AntDrymUQ2882206_2_FD_106647 | JGI IMG/M metagenome (GOLD analysis project Ga0136615, IMG submission 106647) | Polar desert sand microbial communities from Dry Valleys, Antarctica - metaG UQ288 (22.06) | ecosystem: Environmental > Terrestrial > Soil > Desert | place: Antarctica: Dry Valley...
CGCCGGCACGCCGGAGGAGGTCGCAGCCGAGGCCGGGTCCTACACCGGCGGCTTCCTGTCGGAGATCGTGCGCCCGCGGGGCAGGCGACGGGCCCGAAAGGCTCGCTCCGAGAACGGCTCCGGGGGCGACTCACGGGCCGGCGCCCGTGCGGCCGCGTGACGGGCGCCGGGGGCGCGTCGCCCGGACCGGAGACGCCCGGCTGGTCGCCGCCGGGCGCCGCGTACGCTCCGGGCGAGCCCTACCGGCCGCTCGTCGGCCTGTCGCCGTGGATCTTCTGGCTGCTCGTTACCACCGCCGCGGCGAACGGGCTCAGCACCGTAATCACTCTGGCCGTGTACGGCCTCGGCACGTACTCGACGCCGGCCTACGACCGCCTCGACGGCGCGGACATCGCACTTGCCCTGTTCGGCTTACTCCAGGGCCTGGTCTTCTTGGCCACGGCGGTGCTGTTCATCATCTGGTTCTACCGCGCGTACACCAATTTGCGCCCGCTCGGCGCGCCTGAGCCTCGTCACGGCGTGGGCTGGACGATCGGGGCGTGGTTCGTCCCGGTCCTGGATCTCGTCCTCCCGAAGCTGATGCTGAACGAGATCTGGCGCGGGAGCGAGCCGGAGCCGGCTGGCGGAGCCGGGGAGAAGGCGACGGTGCCGGCGTTCCACCACCTGTGGTGGGCTATCTGGGTCCTGAGCTTTCTGTTGGCGGTGGAGGCGGGCGTGGACAGCGCCACCTCGAGCTTCGACAGCGCCCTGTCCGGCGACCGCGCCACGACCACGACCGCCAGCGGCGCCCTGTCCGTCGTGGGGGGCCTTCTCAGCGCGGCGGCCGCCGTGCTCGGGGCCCTCGTCGTCCGGCGGACCACGGAGCGACAGGAGTCGCGCGCGAGGAAGCTCGGTTGGACCCCCGCCTGAAGCTCTACCTTCAGAAGTGGCGCTGGTACGAGCGCAACTCGCTGCCGTGGCGGCGCGCTCGCATCCATCGCCACATGGCGCGTCGAGGAGCCTTCATTCGCTTCCCGGTGCAGGGCAACGTGCTCGAGGCGCTCGACGACGGCCGGCTCGACATCGGCGAGCAGACGCTGCTCGAGCCCGGCTGCTGGGTGACAGTCGGTGACGGGGCGCGGCTCGAGATGGGGTCGGGCACCTTCCTCAACATGGGCTGCATGGTCGCGGTCCAGGATCGCGTGACGATCGGCGACCACACGATGTTCGCCAACCACTGCTTCGTGACCGACGCCTCCCACCGCTTCGACGACCCAGACAAGCCGGTCCCGTACCAGGGCTTCGACTCGAAGGGGCCAACCGCGATCGGCTCGAACTGCTGGTTCGGGGTGAATTGCGTCGTGACGAGCGGCGTCACGGTTGGCGACCGCTGCGTGGTGGGCGCGAACTCAGTGGTGACCCGCGACCTACCGCCGCGGGTGATCGCGGCCGGAGCGCCGGCAGAGGTGATCCGCGAGATCGAGTACGACGGGCGGGGATGACTTGTGTCGTCGAACTTTGGCGAGCTACGCCCGAGGGGTGTGCGCAACTCGCCAAAGTTCAGCTTCCGGTGGGCGCGCCTGCCGGGCGCGGGGCCAGCCGGTCCTACGGCCAGAGCGTCGCGGCCTGGCGCTCCCGATCGACCAGCTCCCTGAGCCGCTCTGCCTCGTCCGGCGCCATCGTGTAGCCGTGGCCGGGCTCGGGGTAGCGGCGCTCGCGCACGTCGCGCGCGTACTCGGCGACCCCGGCCACCATCTCCTCGCGGATAGCCGCGTAGCGCTTGACGAAGCGGGCGGCGTGGCCGTCGTAGATCCCGAGCAGGTCGTGGAAGACCAGCACCTGGCCGTCGGTCGCCGGGCCCGCCCCGATGCCGATCACCGGGATCTCCATGCCGGGCATGATCACGTCGGTCACATCGCTCGGGATCGCCTCGAAGACCACCGCGAAGCATCCCGCCTCCTGCAGCGCCTCGGCGTCCCTCGCAACCTCGAGCGCCCGCTCCGCGGTGCGACCCTGGGAGCGGTAGCCGCCGAGCGCGGTCGCGGTCTGCGGGGTCAGCCCGACGTGGCCCATCACCGGGATCCCGGCGGCCGCGATCGCGGCGGCGCGCTCCGCGGACTGGCCGCCGCGCTCGAGCTTGACGGCGTCGCAGCCGGCCTCCTTGACGAAGCGCTGGGCGCTGGCCACGGCGCGCTCGTTGGAGCCCTCGTAGGAGCCGAACGGCAGATCGCCGATGAGCAACGGCGTCGTGAGCCCACGGCGGACGGCGCCGGCGAGCATCACCATCTCGTCCAGCGTGACCGGCACGGTGCTCGGGTAGCCGAGCACCGTCATCGCCGCCGAGTCGCCCACCAGGACAACGTCCACGCCGGCCGCCTCCGCCACCTGCCCGCTCGGGAAGTCATAGGCGGTGACCATCACGATCGGCTCGCCGAGCGCCTTGCGCTCGGTCAGCACGGAGAGCGTGACCCGGCCGCCGGGCTTGGTGCCGCGCGAGTCGCGCGTCGGAGGCGCGGCGCCCTCAGGCGGCCCGGGCGGCGTTCGGGGCGCCGAGCTCATGCCGCCAACTCCGCGACCCGGTCGTCCACGCCGACGATCCCGTTGCGCGCGTCGACGTGCACCACCCGGGGCTCGTAGCGCTCGAGCTCGGCCTCCGAGTAGGAGGCGTAGGAGACCACGATGACGGTGTCCCCGGCATTCACCAGCCGGGCGGCGGCGCCGTTGATCGTGACCTCTCCCGAGCCGCGCTCGCCCCCGATCGTGTAGGTCTCCAGGCGCGCGCCGTTGTCCACGTCGAGCACGTGGACAAGCTCGTGCTCGAGCAGGTCGGCAGCCTCGAGCAGGTCCCGGTCGATCGTGATCGAGCCGACGTAGTGGAGGTCGGCCCCCGTCACGCGGGCGCGGTGGATCTTCGACTTCAGCATCGTGCGGTTCATTTGGCCTCCAGGATCGTGTTGTCGATCAGCCGCGTTTCGCCCACGCGGGCGGCAACGGCGAGAAGAGTGGCCCCGTTCACCCGCCGGGCCGGCGAGAGGTCGCGCGCGGAGCGAAGCTCCAGGTACTCGGGCTGGACGTGCGCAGCCTCGAGCTCGGCGCGGGCGGCGCGGAGCACGGCGTCCGCGGATCTCTCGCCGCCCGCCACCGCCGTCTCGGCGGCGGCGAGCGCCCGGCTGAGCGCCGCCGCTCGCTCGCGCTCGGCCCGGTCGAGGTACGCGTTGCGGGAGCTGACAGCCAAGCCGCTTGGCTCGCGCACCGTCGGACAGACCTCAATCGCCACCGGGATGTCGAGGTCGCGGACCAGCCGGTGGATGACGAGCGCCTGCTGCGCGTCCTTCTGCCCGAAGTAAGCAACGTCGGGGCCGACCATGTTGAAAAGCTTCACGACCACCGTCGCGACGCCGGTGAAGTGGTCCGGGCCGCGCCGGTCGGGGCCGCCGCAGAGGACCGAGGTGAGCCGGCCGACCCGGACCCGGGTGTCGAAGCCGGGCGGGTAGATCTCCTCCTCCGGCGGCGCAAAGAGTACGTCCACGCCCTCCGCCTCGGCGAGCGCTGCGTCGCGCGCCTCGTCGCGCGGGTAGGCCTCGAGGTCCTCGCCGGGACGAAACTGGGCCGGATTCACGAACAGGGAGACGACCACCGTGTCGCAGTCCGCTCGCGCCCTGCGGATCAGCGACAGGTGCCCGTCGTGGAGGGCACCCATGGTGGGCACGAGCCCGACGCGGCGCCGCTCCGCGCCGGACGGCGCGCACGAGCGCCGCTGCGCGACGGCGAGCCTCAGGTCGGCGACGGTTCGCGATGTGTTCACGCCGGCCTCCCGGTGGCCACGGACGCGGTCGACCTTGCGGCGACGCCCTCGCCGCGCGCCGCAAGGGCGTGGGTACGCTCGACCAGCGCCTCGAAGAGAGGCGCCAGCGTCGGATCTGCGCCCGCGACTGCCGCCCGATGGCGGTCCACGGTCTCCCAATCGCCGCGCGCGACCGGCCCGGTGAGGGATCGCTGCGGGCCGAGCTCCGCCCAGTTATCGACCGTCACGCGCACGAGCGGGGCCAAGGCGCGGCGCGCGTCCGACGGCGACATGCCGGCGGCATCGGCCAGCGTCTCGGCCGCGTCCTGGAGCGTGACGAGAAAGTTCGAGGCGATCGAGGCGGCCGCGTGGTAGGCGGCGCGGCGCGAGTCGTCGATCGCGAGCGGCTCCATGCCGAGCCGCTGCGCCAGCCCGTGGGCCACCGCTTCCGCTGCCGGGGTCGAGCCGGCGATCGCGGCGCCCGCACCCCGGAGTCGCGCCGCGGGGTCTCCCTCGGTGCCGGTGAAGGTCTGGAGCGGATGGAGGCCGAAGAGACCGCCCACCGCGTCGCCCGCGCCGGCCAGGGCCGCCAGCGGCGTGGCGCCACTCGTGTGCCCCACGAACGGCGCGGCCCCATGCAGCGCGGCGGCCACGCCCGCGATCTCGCCATCGGGCACGCACAGGAGCACGACCTCGGCCGCTCGCGCCGCTCGCGCGCGGGCGCGGAGGTCGGCACGCCCCCACGGGCCGGCGACGGTCAGACCGGCGCGCCGAAGGGCGTCGGCGAGCGGGGCTCCGAGGCGCCCGCGGCCGACGACGCAGATCGGCTCGAGCACCGGCGTCCCGCCGACAGACAGGGGGGACCGGCCGGATGCGGCCGGCTTGAAGCTCGTTGACTCGGCGGCGCGCCGGTCGAGTTCTCGCATGCGAGATACCGGTTCGGTGTCGAACGGGTGGGTCCACTCCACGGGGGTAGCGGCCTGCTCGAAAGGATAGCCTGACCCCTGCCGCGCCACCTGCGGCGTGGCGTGCGGCCGGGCAGGATCCGGCCGCCCACGGCTCCGCGATCCCGTCAGGAGGATGCCCCGGTGACAAGCAGGCGAACGGTTGCAGCCACCCTGCTGGCGTGCACGACGCTGCTCGCCGGAGCTTGCGGCGAGGGGGAGCCGGTCGAGGGGCCGACCTCGGCCGAGGAGATCGCCGCGGCAGCCGAGGACGCGGCCGCCGCGGCTGAGGACGCCGCCGCGGCAGCCGAGGACGCGGCCGCGGCAGCCGAGGACGCGACGCAGGCCGGCCGGGAGGCGGCGTCGTCCGCCGAGGAGGCGACTGCCGCCGCCGACGCGGCCACCAAGCCGACCGAGGTCCGGGTGACCGCGGACGAGTATTCGTTCGAGCTCTCCCGCAAGCCACTGAGGGGGAGGTCGATCTTCAGCCTCGAGAACGTCGGACAGGAGCCGCACGTGATGATCCTGGTCCGGATCGCCGACGACACGACCTTCTCCGAGGTCCTGAGGACGCACGGCGAGGATGGCACCGCGAGGGAGCTGGGCTCGCTCGAGGCCAGGGCGGAGGAGGACTCGCCGGACACGCTCGAGGTCACGCTCAAGCCAGGCAGCTACGGGATGCTGTGCCCGGTCGAGACGACGCCCGGGGAGACCCACTTCTCGCTTGGGCAGAAGCGACAGTTCGTGATCGGCAGATAGCCGACCGGCTAACTACGCTTCGCGGCAATGGCTGAGAACTCGGTCGCCGCGCTCCCCCGCGAATCGGCCCTCGGCTCGGAGCCCGGCGCGTCCGGGCGCCCGCCCGCGGAGCGCCGCGAGCGGCTGGTGGAGCTCTACCGGCGCCTCGGAGATTGCCGCGACTGTCAGCTGGCGGGGTGCGCCATCAACCTGGTCTTCGGCAACGGCAACGCCGACGCCGACCTGATGTTCGCAGGCGAGGCCCCGGGCTTCCACGAGGATCAGCAGGGGATCCCGTTCGTCGGCCGGGCCGGGAAGCTGCTCGACGAGCTGCTCGCCGAGATCGGGCTGAGCCGCGGCGACGTGTTCGTCGCGAACGTGCTCAAGCACCGCCCGCCGGACAACCGCGACCCGCACCCCGACGAGATCGAGGCGTGCAAGCCCCACCTCTTCCGCCAGATCGAGCTGATCGAGCCACGCGTCGTCTGCACGCTCGGCAACTTCGCCACCAAGCTCCTGACCGGCAGCCCGCGCGGGATCACGAGCGTTCGCGGCCGCCCGCAGGAGCGCGAGCTCTCCGGACGGACCGTGCGCCTGTACCCGATCCTGCACCCCGCGGCGGCGCTGCGAAGCGACGCCGCGCGCCGTCAGCTTCGCGACGACTTCCGCCGCCTACCCGATCTGCTGGCCGAGCCGCGGCCCGAGCCCAGCGTCGCACCGCCGCTCGAGGGAGGGAGCGCCGCGCGTGAGCCGGCAGCGGCCGGCCCCATGCCGGGCGGCCGAGAGCCCGAGCGGGTGCCCGCCCCTCAGCTCGGGCTGTTCGGGTAGCGTCGAACGGGCATTCGGAGGGCCGTGAGTCGGCCGCCTGAGTCCGGGGTAAGACTGACGCCGTGCGAAAGGAGACCGGCAGCGCCGAGGAGACCGAGGCCGCGGGCGCCGAGCTGGCCGCGCGGCTCGGCGTCGGCGATGTCGTACTCGTCTCGGGCGAGCTCGGAGCCGGCAAGACCACCTTCGTCCGTGGAGCCTGCCGGGCGCTCGGCGTGAGCGAGGCGGTCACGAGCCCCACGTTCACGATCGGCCAGCTCTACTGGGGCGAGGTCCGTGGACGACCGCTTGAGGTCGCCCACCTGGACCTGTATCGGCTCGAGACGCTCGGCGTCGAGGAGCCCGGCCTGCTCGACGACTACCTCACCCAGGAGCGGGTGGCCTTCATCGAGTGGCCGAGAGTGGCGGCGGGCGCGCCGGCCGCCGCCACGGTCAGGGTCGCGCTCGAGCACGTCGGAGGCGACCGGCGCCGGCTCGATGTCTCGTGAGCCACACCAGCCGCGGATGACGGTGCTCGGGCTCGACACCTCGACCGCGGCCACCAGCGTCTGCGTGCAGCGCGAGGATGGCGAGCACTTCGAGGTCCGGCCCGAGACCGCGGCACTGCTCGAGCGACCGGCGCACGCCCGCGAGCTGTTGCCGCGCGTGGTCGAACGGATGCGCGCTGCGGGGGTCGGGTTCGCCGACCTCGACTCGGTGGCGGTCGGGGTGGGGCCCGGCGGTTACACCGGCCTTCGCATCGGCCTGGCCACCGCGCGATCGCTGGCTCACGCGCATGACCTGCCGCTCCGGCCCATTGGCTCGCTCGCCGCGCTCGCGGCCGGCATCGACGCTCGCGTCGCGCTGCCCGTGATTGACGCGCGCCGGGATGAGGTGTTCGCGGCCCTGCACGTCGAGGGCGAGGAGCGCTGGCCGCCGTTCGTCACCGGCGTCGCGGGGCTCATCGAGCGCGTCGCCGGCGCGCGGCGCGAGGGACTCGAGCCGCCGCTGGCCGCGGGCGACGGCTCGCTACGATGCCGGGAGGCTCTGGAGTCAGCGTCGATCGCGGTCGCACCGCCCGGGGCGCGCTGCCACGTTGTCAGCGCGGCGAGTATCTGCCGGCTCGCGACCCGAGCCCCAGCCGTGGCTCCCGAGGCCGTGCAACCGCGATACCTACGAGCACCGGACGCCACCCCGCAGCGATGACCGAGTCAGCGACCAACACCATCGTCTCGGCCGAGGCCGGCGACGTGTCGCCGGCGATCCGGCGACTCGCCTACGCGGACCTGCCGCAGCTGATGGCGATCGAGCGCCGCGCCTTTCCGACCCCGTGGTCGCTCGCGATGTTCGTGCTGGAGCTCTCCAAGCCGTCGGGCATCTGCCTCGCCGCCCTGCGCCACGACCGCCTGATCGGCTACGTGATCTGCTCGCGCTACGAGCGCGTCTGGCACGTCATGAACATCGCCGTTGACGGTCGCCGCCGTCGCCGCGGGGTCGCCACCGCGCTGCTCGAACGGCTCTTCGAGCAGGACGACGGCGGCGCCCAGTACACGCTCGAGGTGAGGATGTCCAACCGGCCCGCGATCTCGATGTACGAGCGGTTCGGCTTTCGCCCCGCCGGACGCCGGCGCGGCTACTACCACGACAACCGCGAGGACGCCCTGATCATGTGGCGCGCCCCGGACGGCGCCGCCCCGGCCGGGGCGGCGTGAGCGAGCCCGGCGCGGCACCCTCGATCCTCGCGATCGAGACGAGCTGCGACGATACCTGCGCCGCCGTCGTGACGCGCGAAGGTGAGGTTCGCTCCAACGTCGTCGCCTCGCAGGGCCTCCTGCACGAGCGCTACGGCGGAGTCGTGCCCGAGATCGCCGCCCGCCGCCACCTGGAGTCGCTCTCGCCGGTGGTCGACGACGCGCTCGAGCGAAGCGGCGTCACGCTCGAGGAGGTTGGAACGGTCGCCGTGACCGCCGGGCCGGGGCTGATCGGGGCACTGCTCGTGGGACTGTCATCCGCAAAGGCGCTGGCGGCCGCCCGCGAGCTCCCGCTCGTCGCGGTCGATCATCTTCACGGTCACGTCACGGCGGCGACGCTCGCGCCGCAGCATCTGGAGGCGCCGTACATGTGCCTCGTGGCCAGCGGCGGCCACACGTTCGTCGCGCGCGTCGACGAGCCGGCTCGGTATCGGGTGCTCGGACGCTCGCTCGACGACTCGGCCGGCGAGGCCTTCGACAAGGGCGCGCGGATGCTGGGGCTCTCCTACCCTGGCGGCCCCGCGATCGACCGCATCGCCGGCGAGGGCGATCCCGACGCGTTCGCGTTTCCGCGCTCGCGGCCGGGCACGGGCCTCGACTTTTCCTTCTCGGGTCTCAAGACCGCCCTCCTCTACCGGACGCGTGACCTCGGCGAGGCCGAGACGCAGCGGCGCGCGGCCGACCTCGCGGCCTCCTACCAGCGCGCGATCATCGACGCGCTCCTCGCGCGGACCGGCGAAGCGCTCGAGCGCGAGGGTGTCGCTCGACTGTCGATCGGCGGCGGCGTGGCGGCCAACTCCGAGCTGCGCCGGCGGGCGGCCGAGCTGGGGGAGGAGATGGATGTGGGCGTGTCGGTCCCCGACCTCTCGCTCTGCACCGACAACGCCGCAATGATCGCCGGCGCCGCCCGCTTTCTCGAGCCGATCGAGTACCCCGGCTACCTGGACCTCGACGCGTTCGCCCGCTCCGCGTAGACGCGATGGTGATGGTGACCCTCTACGGGAAGCCGGGCTGCCATCTCTGCGACGACGCGCGCGCGGCGGTGGCGGCGGCGCTCGACGGGCGGCCGGTCGAGCTGCGCGAGGTCGACGTCTCGCTCGACCCGTCCCTCGAGCGTGCCTACGGCGAGCGGATCCCGGTGGTCGCGGTCGACGGCGAGGAGCGCTTTCACTACTTCGTGGACGGCGCGACGCTCGGGCGCATGCTCGACGGCCTCGAGCAATCAGCCAGTGACTAGAGTGCTCGCGTGAGCTTCAACGAGCCGTACGGGACCGCCGTCGGGCTGGGCGGCCGCGACGGTGAGCGCCTGTCGCTCGGGGTAGCGGCGCGGCTCTCGCGCTACCTCCAGGTCCTCACCCAGGCCAGGAAGATGGGCCGCGACACGATCTCGTCGCAGGAGCTTGCCGAGTACACGCACATCAACTCGACGCAGATCCGGCGCGACCTCTCCGGTTTCGGCAAGTTCGGCAAGCGCGGAGTCGGCTACAACGTCGACTCGCTGCTGGCGCAGATCCGGAAGATCCTGCGGACGAGCGGCCAGCACAACATCGCCCTGTTCGGCGCCGGCCACCTCGGCAAGGCGATAGCGAGCTCCGCGATCTTCGCGGACCACGGCTTCCGTGTCGTCGCGATCTTCGACCGCGACCCCGAGAAGATCGGCGAGCCGATCGGCAGAGAGCTGAGGGTGCGCGACTACGACGAGCTGCCGACCGTCGTCGAGGAGGAGGACATCGTCGTGGGGGTCCTCGCGGTCCCCACCGAGGCGGCCCAGGCGGTGGCCGACGATCTCGTCACGGCCGGCGTGCGGATCATCTTCAACTACTCGGAAGCGCTGCTCCAGGTCCCCCCGGAGGTGACGGTGCACACCTCGAGCCCCGCGGTCGACCTCCTCTACGCGCTCTACTTCTACCTAACCTGACCTGGTCCCCAGGCCTGAAGCAAGCGGATGCTCGACATGGCCCGCACGCGCGAGGTGTTCGACGCCTCCGACGACTTCACCATCGGGATCGAGGAGGAGTTCGCGATCGTCGACCCCGAGACCCATGCGCTCACTCAGCGCTTCGACGAGCTCAACGAGGCGGCGGCGTCGGACTCCGTCCTAGCCTGGGCCGTTGCCGGGGAGCTGATCGCCTCGGAGATCGAGATCCGGTCGGCGAAGGGCGCCACGTTCGCCGACGCGCTGGAGAGCCAGCGCGACGCTTGTGGTCGCCTGTTCGGCCTGGCGGCCGATCGCGGCGTCCTGCTCGGGGCGACCGGCGCCCATCCGTGGAGCCCGTGGCAGGAGCAGCGGATCATCGACACCGAGCACTACCGCCTGCTCGATCAGCAGCTCGGCTACGTGGCGTGGCGAAACAACACATTCAGCGTCCAGGTGCACGTCGGCATCAGGGGCGCGGACCGGGCGATCGCGGTCTGCGACCGCCTCAGGGCGGTGCTGCCGGACCTCCTCGCCGTGTCCGCGGACTCGCCGTTCCTCGACGGTCGCGACTCGCGCCTCGCGTCCGCGCGCTCGCAGCTCTTCACGCGTTCCTTCCCGCGCTGCGGCGTCCCCGACGTGTTCGGCGATTTCGCCACGTACGCCGGTTACGTCGACGTGCTCGCGCGGACGCGCTCGATCACCGAGTTCACCCAGCTCTGGTGGAGCGTGCGCCCCCACCATCGGTTCGGGACGATCGAGGTGCGAATGTGCGACGCCCAGACGAGCGCCGAGGACTCGACCGCGCTCGCCGGCCTGATGGCGGCGTGCGTGACCCAGGCGGCGCTCGACCACGACGATGGTGTCGGTCCGCCGCCCGCGGCGGCGCGCCTGATCGAGGAGAACATGTGGCGCGCGATCCGCCACGGCGCCGGAGCGAGCATGATCGACCTCGAGCGCGGCGAGGAGCTGCCTGCCGGGGCGACGGGCGAGCGGCTGCTCGAGTGGACCGCCCCGGCGCGCGCGGAGCTCGGGATCGACCTGGAGCTGCCCCGAGAGGACGGCGCCACGCGTCAGCGCCGCGCGCTCGAGGGCGGCGCGACGATCGAGGAGGTCTACGCGGCCGAGGTCGCGGAGACCCAACGCACCTACCAGTCGGAGGGAGTCACGACATGAAGGAGCAGGAAGCGGGACCGGGCGGACGGCAGCCCACCGAGGAGGAGCTGCGCGCCGCAATGGAGGAGCAGATGAAGCGGATCAGGGTGGAGGACGTCCTGCTCCAGACCGTTGCGACGCTCGTCAACCTCGGCGGTCGCCGCCTCGGGCTCGCGCCCGAGGCGCAGGACGAGCGCGACCTCGATCAGGCCCGGCTCGCGATCGAGGCGACGCGGGCGCTCACGCCGCTGCTCGGGCCCGAGGAAGAGCGCGCGGTGCGGGAGGCGCTCAGCCAGCTCCAGGTGGCCTTCGCGCGCGAGGCGGGCGGCGCCGACGCGCGTTCGGGGCAGCCTGCGGCCGGTGCCCCCGCGGAGCCGGCGCCGGGCGCTGGGCCGCCGTCGCCGGGTGAGGCCCCCAAGCGCGGCGGCGCGGGCCAGCCGACACCGGACGAGGTCGAGCGCGCCAAGGCGCGCTCGAAGATCTGGACGCCCGGGCGCTAGTGAGCCGGGCTCCGGCATGATCGGGGTCTTCGGCGGCTCGGGTCTCTACCGTCTCCTCGACGACCACGAGGAGCTCGTGATCGCGACGCCCTACGGGGACCCGTCGGCACCCGTGCGGGTAGGGGAGCTCGACGGCGTCAGGACCGCCTTCATGCCGCGCCACGGCGACGCCCACCACCTGCCGCCTCACCGGGTGAACTACCGCGCCAACGTGTGGGCGATGCGAGAGGCGGGAGTCAGGCGGATCGTCGGTCCGTCGGCGTGCGGATCGTTGCGCCGCGAGCTGGCGCCCGGGACGTTCGTCGTGGCGGACCAGTTTGTCGACCGCACCCACGGCCGGCCCGACACCTTCTACGAGGGCCCCGAGACCACGCACGTCTCGGCCGCCGATCCCTACTGCCCCGGCCTGCGGCGGACGTTGGTCGAGGCCGCCCGCGAGCTCGACATCCCGGTCGTCGACGGCGGCACGGTGGTGGTCGTCCAGGGCCCGCGCTTCTCGACGCGGGCGGAGTCGCGCTGGTTCGCGTCGACTGGGTGGGACGTCGTGAACATGACCCAGTACCCGGAGGCGTGGCTGGCCCGCGAGCTCGAGCTCTGCTATGCGAACGTCTCGCTGGTCACCGACTACGACGTCGGGCTCGCCGACGACCCCGGCATCGAGGCAGTGTCGGCGCAGGCCGCGTTCAAAGCCTTCTCCCAGAACCTCGATAGACTGCGCGCGCTTCTGTTCCGGGCGGTGCCGCGCGTCGGTCCGCAGCCGGACGACATCTGCGCCAAGGCCCGGGAGAGCGCGGTGGTGCTCTGAGCGCCCGA
>Ga0136615_10001198_pt1 | contig 12378 bp, 12 predicted proteins | sample AntDrymUQ2882206_2_FD_106647 | JGI IMG/M metagenome (GOLD analysis project Ga0136615, IMG submission 106647) | Polar desert sand microbial communities from Dry Valleys, Antarctica - metaG UQ288 (22.06) | ecosystem: Environmental > Terrestrial > Soil > Desert | place: Antarctica: Dry Valley...
CCACGCCATCGGCGTCGAGCTCGGCGAGCTGTGGGGCATGTCCGAGACGTGCGGGATCGGCGCGGTGAACCCGCCGAGTCGCGTGCGCATCGGCACCGTCGGCCCGCCCTCGCAGGGCGTCGAGCTCAAGCTGGCCGAGGACGGCGAGCTGCTCATGCGCGGGGAGATGGTGATGACCGGCTACCGCCACCAGCCGGAGACGACCGCGGAGGCGCTCGACGCCGACGGCTGGCTGCACACCGGCGACGTCGCGGAGTTCGACGAGGAGGGCTACGTGCGCATCGTCGACCGCAAGAAGGAGCTGATCATCAACGCGGCCGGCAAGAACATGTCGCCGGCCAACATCGAGTCCACGCTCAAGGGCGCCGGGCCGATGATCGGCCAGATCTGCGTGATCGGCGACGCGCGGCCCTACAACACGGCGCTGATCGTGCTCGACGCCGACTTCGCGCCCGCCTTCGCGATGCAGCAGGAGCTGGGCATCACGGCGCTGGACGAGCTGGCCGGCCACCCGGTGGTCAACGCCGCCGTGCAGGCCATGGTCGACCGCGGCAACGCGCAGCTCGCCCGCGTGGAGCAGATCAAGAAGTTCAGCATCATCGCGGGCGACTGGCTGCCGGGCGGCGAGGAGCTGACCCCCACGATGAAGCTCAAGCGCAAGCCGATCGCCACGCGCTACGCAGACCTGATCGACGCCATGTACGCGTAGGCGCGGCTTCTATCCTCGGGAGCCGATGGCTTCCGAGCGACACGTGAACGTGGGCGGCGTCCATGTCGGCGGGGGCGCCCCCGTCGTGGTCCAGACCATGACCAAGACGGAGACCGCCAACCTGAGCGCCACGATGGACCAGATCCGCCGCGTGGCCGACGCCGGCGCGGACCTCGTCCGCGTCGCCGTGCCGCGCGACAAGGACGTCGAGGCGCTCAAGACGATCGTGCGCGACTCGCCGATCCCGATCATCGCCGACATCCACTTCAATCACACCCTCGCGCTCAAGGCGATCGACGCCGGTGCGCACTGCATCCGTCTGAACCCCGGCAATATCGGCGGCCCGGACAAGGTCGCCGAGGTCGCCGAGCGGGCGCGGCGGGCCGGCACGCCGATGCGCATCGGCGTCAACTCTGGCTCGCTGCCCAAGCACCTGCACGCCCTGGAGCGCGAGAGCTCCGTCGAGGCGCTCGTGACGGCCGCCGTGGAGTTCGTCGAGCTGATGGAGCGGCTGGAGTTCGAGGACTTCAAGGTCTCGATCAAGTCGACGAGCGTGCCGAACACGATCGCGTCGAATCGCCTGTTGTCGGAGCGGATCGAGTACCCGCTGCACCTCGGCATTACGGAGGCCGGTACGAGATGGACAGGCTCGCTCAAGTCGGCCGTCGGCCTCGGCACGCTGCTCGCCGACGGAATCGGCGACACGGTGCGCATCTCGCTCTCCACCTTCCACGCGGAGGAGGAGGTCAAGGTCGCCTGGGAGATCCTCAAGGCGCTCAAGCTGCGCGAGCGCGGCCCGGTCCTGATCGCCTGTCCGACGTGCGGTCGGCTGCAGTTCGACATGGACACCGTCGTCGCCGAGATCGAGCAGCGTCTGGAGGCGTACGGGGAGCCGATCGAGGTGGCCGTGCTCGGTTGCGCGGTCAACGGCATCGGTGAGGCATCGCACGCTGACTTCGGGATCACCGGCGCCAAGAACGAGGGCTTGATCTTCAGCGGCGGCGTGCCGCTGCGCAAGGTCCCCCAGGACCGCCTGGTCGAGGAGCTCTTCAACGAGATCGACAAGTCGCTCAAGATCGGACGCGTCGAGCGCGATGAGGCCAAGGTCGCCGAGGGCGCCGAGTGGCTGGCCAAGATCGAGGAGGAGAACGCGGGGGAGATGACCCCCGAGCGTCTGGCCGCGATGGAGGCCAAGGCCGCCGCCGAGGAGGCGATGGCGGGGGGCTCCGCGCTCCCGATGGCGCCCTCCAAGAACGCGCAGCGCAAGCAGGTCACCCTCGACGAAGAGGCATCGCCGACCTCCGGTCGCCGCTTCACCCGAGCCTAGCCGCCCGCCCGAAGCCGAGCGCGTCCCACTCATCGGCCGCCGCGCTTGTGCGTCGCTCGCCGCCACTAGACTGCGCCGCCGATGACGCGCCTGAGCGAGTACCTGCTTCCCACCGAGCGAGAAGCCCCTGCCGACGCCGAGGCCCTGTCACACGTCCTGCTGGTCCGCGCGGGTCTGGTTCGCCAACTCGCCGCAGGGCTATGGAGCTGGCTGCCCGCGGGCTGGCGGGCGCACCGCAAGGCCGAGCAGATCGTGCGCGAAGAGCTCGACCGGATCGGCGGCCAAGAGATGCTCGTCCCGGTCCTCCAGCCAGCCGAGCTGTGGAAGCGCACGGGCCGCTACGAGATCGACGAGCTGTTCAAGCTCAACGATCGGCGTGGTGCCGAGATGGTGCTAGGCATCTCGCACGAGGAGCCATACACCAGGCACGTCGGTCGCGAGGTGCGCTCCTACCGCGACCTGCCGCTGATCCTCTACCACTTCCAGATCAAGGAGCGCGACGAGCCGCGGCCGCGCGCGGGAGTCCTGCGCACGCGCGAGTTCATCATGAAGGACTCCTACAGCTTCGACCGTGACCGCGATGGACTCGACGCCTCCTACGCGAAGCACGTGACGGCCTACGACCGCATCTTCGATCGCACTGGGCTCGAGTGGTACAGGGTCGAGTCCGACGTCGGGATGATGGGAGGCTTCGGCGCGCACGAGTACATGGCGCCGTGCCCCGCCGGCGAGAACGACGTCGCGCTGTCTGACGCCGGCTACGCCGCGAACGTCGAGGTGGCCAGCGCGACCCCGCAGGAGGTCCAAGGCGCCCCCGCGTCGATGGATGCCCCGGAGCCCCTCGAGACGCCGGGCGCCAAGACGGTGGTCGAGGTCAGCGAGCAGCTCGGCGCGCCGCTCGGTGCGGTGATCAAGGCGCTGCCGATGGTCGTAGGAGACGAGCAGGAGCTCCTGCTCGTGCTCGTGCGGGGTGACCACCAGCTCAACCCGATCAAGCTCGCCAACGCGCTCGGCAGGCCGGCCCGGTCCGCATCGGAGGACGAGATCGAGAATCGCTTCCAGCTGCCGATCGGCTACATCGGGCCTGTCGGCTCCGATCTCCCGATCCTGGCCGACGCGGCCTTAAAAGGCACACGCGGCATGGTCGCCGGGGCCAACGAGGTCGACCGGCACCTACGCGGCGTCGAGCCGGACCGTGACTTCCGGGCCGACTACGCGGACGTACGCACCGTCGAGCCGGGGGATCGCTGTCCCCAGGGCGCGGAGATCCGAATCGAGCCCGCGATCGAGGTGGGCAACATCTTCAAGCTCGGTCTGCGTTACTCGGAGCCGCTTGGCGCCGGCTATCTCGATGAGTCCGGCAGAGAGCGTCCGATCTGGATGGGCTCCTATGGCATCGGTCCCGCCCGCATCATCGCGGCGGCCGTCGAGCAGTACGCCGACGACCAGGGGATCTCCTGGCCCCGCGCGCTATCCCCCTTCGACGTCGAGCTGGTGACGCTCGGCAAGGATGGCGAGCCAGCGCGCGAGGTCTCCGACCGGCTCTACCGCCAGCTCGCCGAGCAGGACCTGGACGTCCTATACGACGACCGCGCCCGTAACCCCGGCGAGAAGCTCACCGATGCCGAGCTGCTGGGCGTGCCGCTGCGACTGACGGTCGGCAAGCGCGGCGTCGAGTCCGGCGAGGTCGAGGCGCAGATCCGTCGCGGGCAGGAGAAGCGTTCGTTGCCGCTCGAGGGCGCGGCGCAAGCGGCCGCGGAGCTGTGGCGCGAGCTCGCCTAGGCGGTTTCCGCCGCCTCAGCGGCATGGACAGATCGGGTGGTCCCCCACCCGAGACGCTGAAGGGCAAGCCGCTGCGGCCCTTCACGATCCCCAACCTCATCTCCTACGTCCGTATCGCACTGCTTCCCGTCTTCGTGCTCGTGGCTCTTAACAGCGACGACGGACACTCGACGACCGCCGCGCTGATCTTCTTCCTGATCGCCTGGGGCGACCAGCTCGACGGCCTCGCCGCGCGCCTCACCCGTCAGTACAGCCGCCTTGGCGCACTGCTGGATCCGCTCACGGATCGCGCGCTCGTGCTCGCAGGCGCCTACGTGTGCCTTCGGTTCGAGCTGCTACCGACGTGGGCCCTGATCGTGCTCGCCGCTCGCGAGGCGCTCATGCTCGTGCTGACCCGGGTCGGGCTGCGCAAGGGAATGGACCTCGCCATCAACATGGTCGGCCGCTGGGCAGTCTGGCCGGTGATGTTTGCGATCTTTCTCGCGCTGCTGGTCGACACCGTGGTCGCCGACGTCTCGTTGATGTTGGGCCTTACGCTAACTCTCTGGGCGACCATGCTCTACGTCCGCGACGGCCTGCGGTTCGCTGCGGCGGGCAACAGCCGACCACCCTCAAGCTCGAGTTGACGCCTCGCTCTATACTCGCCCACTGTCACGTGAAAGGACCTAGCCAGATGGAAACGTTTCCCGATCTCGGGGCCCTCTCCGACCCGGAGCTGAAGGATCTGATCCAGCAGCTGACGGATGAGGAGCAGGAGGTCTCCTACCAGCGCCGGATCCTGCACGGCAAGATCGACATCCTCCGTGCCGAGCTCGTCAACCGACTGCGCCACAAGCACGAGGAGGGTGAGTCCATGATCAGCGGTAACGACGTGGAGCAGCTCACCAACATCCTTTCGGGCAGAATGATCCCCGAGGGCGAAGGCGACGGCCAGCAGTGAGCCGGCGGTAGTCCCATGCACTGCCCGGAGTGCGGCTTCGCCAACGCGGAGGGTGCCAACTACTGTCAGAAGTGCGGCGCCTTCCTCGCTGAGCAGCCCTCCTCCAGTGAGGGCGACACGACGGCGGCTTACCAGCTCGACGAGAGCGGCGAGCTACGCCCCGTCGACATCGAGCACGCCACCGAGGCGGGCGCGACGCTTGCGATCCGCGCCGGTGGCGGACGGGCCGGGGAGGTGTTCCAGCTATCGACCGAGCGCATGACGATCGGCCGCAGCCCGGATGCCGAGATCTTCCTCGACGACGTGACCGTATCGCGCAAGCACGCGCTGCTGGTCAAGCGCCGCGACGGCCTCTACATCGATGACCTCGGCTCGCTCAACGGAACCTACATCAACCGCCGGCGGATCGAATCGCACAAGCTCGCCAACGGCGACGAGCTGCAGGTGGGCAAGTACAAGCTCACCTACCTCGAGCGATGAGTCGCCAACCCGACGTGGATGGCGCCGCGCCCGGCTCGGAGCCGGGGCGCGAGAAGCGGCCCGGGGTACCGGCCAAGGCGTTGACGATCGGTGCGGTCTGCAAGGCGCTGGAACGCGAGTTCCCGGACATCTCGATCTCCAAGATCCGCTACCTGGAGGATCAGAGGCTGCTCTCACCACGTCGCACCGCGGGCGGCTACCGGCTCTTCTCACCGGGTGACGTCACGCGGCTGCGGACTATCCTGCGCCTGCAACGCGACGAGTTCCTGCCGCTGCGCGTGATCCGCCAGGAGCTGGCGGCTGGCCGAGCCGAGCAGGACGACCTCGCGCGGGGCAACTCCCAGCCCGACCCGCGTGGTGCGCGTCGGGCAAGCCTCGACGTTCGAGCGAGCGGGTCGCTCTACCGGCTCGAAGAGGTCCTCGAGGAGACCGGCGCCGACGTGTCGCTGGTCAAGGAGCTCGAGGAGTTCGGTGTGATCAAAGGCGAGCGACGCGATACCCCACAAGGGGGCATACCCCATGGTGGGGCACATGCAGGCGGTGAGGTCGTCTACGACGACACCGAGCGCGAGATCATTCGTGCCACGGCGGAGCTGAAGCGGTTCGGCGTCGGTGGCCGCAACCTGCGCGTCTTCCGCACCTCGGCAGATCGCGAGGCGGCATTGCTCGAGCAGATCCTCGCTCCGGCGTTGCGCTCGCGCAATCCTGAACGGCGCAAGGAGGCGGTCGAAGCGTTGGAGAACCTGGCCGCCACCGCTTCCTACCTGAAGCATCTGCTGCTGGTCCGCGATCTGCGCAAGATCGCGAAGTGACCGCGGCCGACGTTGCGGCCCTACGCGGCCACGTCCGCGAGATCCCCGACTTCCCGCGCCCCGGTGTGTCGTTCAAGGACATCACGCCGCTGTTCGCCGACGCAACGGCGCTAAGGGCCGCAAGAGATGCGCTGGCACGCCACGCGAGCCGGCTTGGCGCAGATCTCGTCGTCTCAGCGGAGGCGCGCGGATTCGTGCTCGGTGGCGCCGTTGCGTCGGAGATCGGGGCTGGGTTCGTCGTGGCCCGCAAGCCCGGGCGCCTCCCGCGGGAGGCGACGCGGGTCGAGTACGAGCTCGAGTACGGCCTGGACTCGCTCGAGGTCCATCGCGACGCGCTGCTCGCGGGGTCACGTGTGCTGGTGCACGACGACCTGCTCGCGACCGGCGGAACCGCCGGCGCCCTGTGCGGCCTGGTGCAGCGGGCCGGGGCGACGGTTGCCGGCTGCGCCTTCGTCATCGAGCTGACCTTCCTCGAGGGGCGCGCGCGCCTCGTCCCCCATACCGTCCACAGCCTGCTGCAGTACGACTCGTGAGCGCGGGCGGCATGCGGGTGATCGATCGCGAGCGAGAGATCTCCGCGCAGCGGGAGCTGCTGTGGAAGATCGTCGCCGACCGGCACGCGCTGCCGCGTTGGTGGCCGCGCGTCGCGCGGGTCGAGGATGCGTCTGAGCAGGCGTGGACGACGGTCGTCACCTCGCCTAACGGCAAGGCGCTGCGGGCCGACTACACGCTGCTGGCGTGTGAGGCCCCCAGCCGTCTGTGCTGGCGCCACGAGATCGTCGAATCGCCGTTTGAACGGCTGCTGACGTCGTCGATCTATGAGCTGGCGCTGGAGCAAGCACAAGCGGGCACCACGCGCGTACGGCTGCGCGCCGAGCTCGGGCTGCGTGGCTTTGCGCGTCTCGGCGGCTTCCAGGTGACCCGTGCGACGACCCGGCAGCTCGATGGCGCGTTGCGCGGACTTGCAGCCATCTCCGAGCGCCCGGGGGACTGACGGTGCGTTGGTGGGGGTGGGGGGAGGACTCCGAGTCCTTCCCCTTGTCCGAGGCGGCTCTGGCGTTGCTGAGCACCGAGCTGGACCTGACCGTGGGCTCTGGCCGGTGTCCGGCGACGATCGCAGACGTGGCGTTGCCCGAGGGGAGCTTGGGCGGAGCCGCCCGGGAGTCGCTGACCGCGGCCGTCGGCGCCCGACATGTGCGCGAGGACCGCGACGCGCGGATCCACCACGCGGCCGGGCGTGGATACCCGGATCTGGTCCGCCTACGGGCCGGTAGGCTCGATCGGGCGCCGGATGCCGTGGTCTCGCCCGGGGACGGCGTTGCCCTGCGGGCGGCGCTGGATGCCTGTGGCCGGCATAGTGTCGCGGTCGTGCCGTTCGGAGGTGGCACGAGTGTCGTCGGCGGCGTGGAGCCGATGAAAGGAGTGCACTCGGCCGTCGTCGCGCTCGACCTGACTCGGATGGACCGGCTCCTCGAGCTCGACGGCGATTCGCTGACGGCGACCTTCGAGCCCGGGATCATGGGACCTGCCGTGGAGCGAGAGCTAGCGGGCCACGGGCTGACGCTCGGGCATCTGCCCCAATCGTTTGAGTTCTCGACCGTCGGCGGCTGGGTCGCGACGCGCTCGGCCGGTCAGATCTCCACGAGCGTGGGCCGGATCGACGACCTCGTCCAGTCCGTTCGCGTCGAGGCTCCGGCCGGAAGCGTCCGAACGCTCGACGTTCCCGCCAGCGCCGCCGGCCCAGACCTGCGCCAGCTCTTCGTGGGCTCCGAGGGCACGCTCGGCGTGATCTCGGCCGCGACCTTGCGCCTGCGGCGGGCGTCGCATCGGCACCACTACGAGGGCTGGTCGTTCAGGTCGTTCGAGGAGGGCACCGATGCTCTGCGCGCCCTTGCCCAAGCCGACGCCGCGCCCGACGTAGCGCGCCTGTCGGACCGCGCGGAGACGGAGCTCAGTTTGGCCCTGGCGCCGGCCGTGGGTAGGTCGATGAGGCTGGGACGGGCCTGCCTGCACGGCAGAGGACATGACCGGGGCTGCGTCGCGGTGATCGGATTCGAAGGGGGTGACGAGGTCTCGCGTCGGCGGGGCCACGCCGGGGAGCTGCTGCGTAACGCGCGTGGCCTGGCGCTCGGTCAGCGACCCGGGGCCGCATGGGCGCAGGGCCGGTTCCGTGCGCCGTACCTCCGCGACGCCCTGCTCGACCACGGCGCGATGGTGGAGACCTTTGAGACCGCGACAAGTTGGAGCAGGCTCGGGGCGCTGCACGAGGCCGTCTCAGCGGCGCTGCGCGAGGCGCTGGAGGCACGCGGTACCCCTCCGTTGGTCCTGTGTCACGTCTCCCACCTCTACCGCTCCGGCGCCTCGCTGTACTTCACGTGCATCGCGCGTCAGGAACGCGGTGCGGAGCTCGATCAGTGGGCGGCGTCCAAGCGCGCCGTGGGAGATGCGATCGTGGCCGCCGGCGCGACGATCTCCCACCATCACGGCGTCGGCCGCGATCACATGCCCTGGATGGACGCGGAGGTTGGCGGCTTGGGTATCGAGCTGCTCCAAGCTGCCAAGCAGCAGCTGGACCCGCATGGCTTGATGAACCCGGGCAAGCTGATCCCCGCCGGCCCGTCCATGCCCGGCCGCTGAGCGGGGGTCAGGGCCCCTGGCCGCCCTCGGCGCCGCTTTCCTCAGGAGGCTTGAAGTCGGCCACCTTGGCGCGCAGGACGGAGTCGCCCGAATGCTCGTCTGCAGCCCGGTCCAGCGGCTCACGCGAGACGTCGACGAACTTGTACCGCTCGTAGTCGGACGGAAATGCGCCGGCCCCCTGGAGGACCCCTTTTTCGTCGGTCTTCTGGGCGCCGAGCGACTTGACATCACGATCGGAGTTGTAGAGCCATACCTGATAGGCCTGATTGCGCCTGGTCCGCGGCAGCCGTGCCCGCACGATCAGCTCACGCTTGCCGCCGCGCCGTGCGATCGCAGCGACCCCCGCGTACTTGCGCGACCCCTCCAAGGAGTCGACGGGGGTCAGTGCGAGCTGGGCCGTGACTCGCGTCGCCGACGAGCTTGCGTTGGTCCTCTGACGCGACCCGGGGTTGTCGCCGCCTTCGTCGGAGCCGTCGCCTGTGAGGAGGCCGACCGGCCACACGAGGACGAACATCAAGACGATCACAATCGCGACACCGGCCGTGATCTTACGTGGGAGCCTGACCGCCGCGGCGACCGCCGCCGCACCGGCACGGCGCGCCGCCGAGTCGCGGGCGCCGCCGAGTCGCGCGCCGGAAACCCGCGCCGGCCTACGGCGCAGCTCGCGCCGTCGGGAAGGTCGGTCGGGGCCGCCGTCGGGCACGGTCGGGATGTTGGCCGCATCGTAGAACTGCTCGAGTGAGTCGAGCACGGAACGCGACCAGGCCCGCGCCCGCTCCGAACGGCGCAAATGACCGCGGGTCGCGGCAGCTTCCGGGCCTTTCTGCTGGTTGAGTAGGTAGTCCGCCAGCTCGGCGCGCCACGCCCCCTCGACGGACGCCGCGGTGACGGGCGAGAGATCCACCAGAGCGTCCTGGGCAAGCACCCGGACACGTGCCCGGGGTAGCGCGAGCATGTCCGCTAGCTGGTCATAGCTCAGCTCCTGTTCAAGGAGGAGCTCGATGATAGCCCGCTGCTCCGCGGACAGCTTGTCAAGTGTGGCCATCGGCGCCGAAAGATAGCCTGCGTCCATGGTGGAACCGCGGCTGCCGGGCGCGATCGTGGACAGGTCGCTCGATCAGATGCTCGGCTTCGAGATGCTCGAAGTGGGCGAGGACCGGGCCACGGGGCGGTTCGAGGTCATCGACGCCGTGCGCCAGCCGATGGGCATCGTGCACGGCGGCTCCTACGCCGCGATGGCCGAATCGCTCGCCTCGATCGCAACACAGGCCAACGTCACCGAGAGCGGTCAGTTCGCCGTCGGTCAATCCAATCACACAAGCTTCCTGCGCCCCGTGAGCGAGGGGACGGTGCACGCCGAGGGGCGCAGGCGCCACCGCGGTCGGACGAGCTGGGTCTGGGAGGTCGACTTCCGCGATGCGCAGGGTCGCCTCTGTGCCCTGGCTCGGGTCACGCTCGCGATCCGGCCGGCGCCGCCGCACGCAGCCGGCTCTTGTCGCGGCTAGTGCGCCAGCCTCAGCCCAGCGCGCGCAGGGTGGGGCTTTGCGCGCGGTTGGTGCTTTCGTAGCGGTTGGTGATCGGCAGGCGTCGGTCACGTCCGAATGCCTTCGTGGAGATGCGGATCCCGGGGGGCGACTGGCGCCGCTTGTACTCGGCCCTGTCCACCATCCGGATCACACGCCCGACCTCGTCCTCGGGCAGGCCGCGGGCGACGATCTCGGCCGGCTCCAGGTCCAGCTCGACGTAGGCCGCGAGGATCTTGTCGAGGATGTCGTAGGGTGGCAGGGTGTCCTCATCGCGTTGGTCATCGCGCAGCTCGGCCGATGGCGGGCGCTCGAGCACCGACTGGGGGACGAGCGCCCGTCCTGCCTCGTCGTTGCGCCACTGCACCAGACGGTAGATCCATCCCTTGAAGACGTCCTTGAGCACGGCGAACCCGCCCGCCATGTCGCCGTACAGCGTCGCGTAGCCGACCGACAGCTCGGACTTGTTGCCGGTCGTCAAGACAAGCCACCCAAGCTTGTTCGACAGCGCCATCAGCAGCGTGCCACGGATCCGGGCCTGCAGGTTCTCCTCGGTAACGTCGACCGCGCGCCCGGCGAACGGCTCCTCGAGCAGGGTCTGATAGGCGTCCATCGGCTTCTCGATGGCAAGCTCGACGAGATTCGCGCCGAGATTGTTGGCGATCGCACGCGCGTCGGACTGGGTGCCGTCAGAGGAGTAAGGGGAAGGCATCACGACGCAGCTGACGCGCTCGGCGCCGAGCGCGTCGACCGCGAGCAGGGACACGAGCGCGGAGTCGATCCCGCCCGATAGTCCGAGCACGACCCGCTCGAAGCCGTTCTTCTCGACGTAATCACGCAGGCCGAGCCGCAACGCGGAGTAGACCTCGCGCTCGTCCTCGAGCAGCTCGGCGACCGGCCCGCCGACCCTCCCGCGGGGGATCCCCGGCTCGACCGTCAACTCGACGAGACGGTCGACGTCGGCGCCCTCGCCCTGGCGTACCGAGTGACGGTGACGCGGGTCACGCAGGCGGGCGGCCCCGACGGCACACGGATCGATCGTGCAGATCGTCAGCGCCTCCTCGAACTGCGGTGCGCGGGCGACCACCTCGCCGCCCTGGTCGACCGCGACGCTGTCCCCGTCGAAGACGAGCTCGTCCTGGCCGCCGACGGCGTTGGCGCACAGGATCGCGACCGAGCTGTCTCGGGCGCGCTGGATGAGCATCCGCTCGCGCTGCATTCCCTTGCCGAAGTGATACGGCGATGCGGACAGGTTCACGATCACCTGCGCGCCTGCGAGGGCGACGGTCGTGACGGGTGGGCCGGGCTCCCAGATGTCCTCGCAGATGCTCATTCCGATCTGCACCCCGTTGAGCTCGAACGTCGCCGCCCGCCGCCCGGCCTGGAAGTAGCGCTGCTCGTCGAAGACCCCGTAGTTGGGCAGGCGCATCTTGCGGTAGACGGCCACGACCTCGCCACCCGCGAGCAGCGCCGCGGCGTTGTAGACGTCGTCGGCGTGCAGCGGGAAGCCGACGACGGCGACAGTGCCGTGCACACTCATGGCCAAGCTCTGCAGAGCCTCGCCGGCGGCTGCCAGGAAGTCCGCCTTGAGCAGCAGGTCCTCGGGCGGGTAGCCCGTCAGTGCGAGCTCAGGAAAGACGACGAGCTCCGCACCGCCCTCGCGGGCCTCCACCGTCAGCTCGGAGATGCGGCGCGCGTTGGCGCCGATGTCGCCGACCGTGGGGTTCATCTGTGCGAGCGCCGCGCACAGCGTGGTGAGCCGTCTGGCCATCGCCAGAGTATGCCTTGGGGCAGGGGGTTGTCGAGTCAGCGGCGATCAGTCGCGACAGCCGAGCGCAAGGTCCAGGTATCGGTTGCCTCCCGAGCGGTGCTCGAAGTGCCACCACTCGACGTCGTAGGGCTCGAATCCATGGCGATCCATCGCGCGCCGCAGAGTCAGCCGGTTGCGCAGCGCGCGACCGCGCACTGCGTACGTGTTCGCCCGCTTCCCGAGGGCGTCGTGCGGCGTGCCCATGTCCAGCGGACGGCCGCTGGCCCGCCGGACCACGGTGAGGTCTACCGCGCGCCCGACGTTGTGGCGGCTGCGCCGCGCGATGTAGGTGCCCACCAGGTCACCGTGTCCATTGCGCCGCGCCCAACGTACCAGTGCCCGCGACGCGCGGGCGGGG
>Ga0136615_10001199_pt1 | contig 12376 bp, 9 predicted proteins | sample AntDrymUQ2882206_2_FD_106647 | JGI IMG/M metagenome (GOLD analysis project Ga0136615, IMG submission 106647) | Polar desert sand microbial communities from Dry Valleys, Antarctica - metaG UQ288 (22.06) | ecosystem: Environmental > Terrestrial > Soil > Desert | place: Antarctica: Dry Valley...
GCACCAGACCGTCGTGGACGAAGGCCCAGCGCCGGTCGCCCGCCAGGCCGTGCCATGACACCTCGACCTCCTCCGGCCTCTCCCCGCCCATCGACTTGACCGGGGAGCGCCACAACCCGGCCACCCGACCCACTTCACGACCGCTCATCCGCGTACGGTTGTCGGGTCGGTCGACGTCTTCCGCTGCGGCTCATCTTCCAGGTGTCCCCGGCTCATGGAACGAGACGGTACTGACGCAGGGCCGAGCTGCCGTTTCCAGAACGCAGGCTAACGTGGCAGGCCGATGGCAACTCGGATCACCCCTCGAGCGCTCGATGTCCTCCGCGAGACGTTCGGCTTCGTCTCTTTCCGCCCCGGCCAGGAGCGGGTTGTGGAGGCCCTGCTCGCCGGACGCTCCGCGCTCGCCGTATTCCCGACGGGCGCAGGCAAGAGTCTCTGCTACCAGCTGCCCGCGCTGCTGCTCGACGGGGTCACGGTCGTCGTCTCGCCGCTGATCGCGCTGATGAAGGACCAGATCGATTTCCTCGCCGCCCACGGGATCGAGGCGGCCCGGCTCGACTCGAGCCTCGGCCGCGACGGGCTGCGAGACGTCACGGGGCGGCTTCGCGCGGGCACGCTGAAGCTGCTCTACGTCGCTCCTGAGCGGTTCAACAACGAGCGGTTTCTCGGCCAGATCGCGCGCGCGAAGATCGCGCTCTTCGCCGTCGACGAGGCGCACTGCATCTCCGAGTGGGGGCACAACTTCCGGCCCGACTACCTGAAGCTCGCGGAGCGCGCACGCGAGCTCGGAGCCGAGCGCGTGCTCGCCCTCACCGCGACCGCGACGCCGGCCGTCGCCGCCGACATCTGCGCCGGCTTCGGCATCCACGAGGCCGACTCCGTCGTGACCGGCTTCTACCGACCCAACCTGACCCTGCTGACCACCCCCGTGCCGGCGGCCGAGCGGGACGAGCTGCTGCTCGCGCGGCTGCGCGAGCGTCCGCCCGGCTCGGCGATCGTCTACGTGACGCTGCAGCGGACCGCGGTTCGGGTCGCCGCGCTCCTGGCCGAGGGCGGCCTTCCCGCCCGTGCCTACCACGCCGGCATGAGTGCCGAGGCTCGCGTCGAGGTCCAGGAGTGGTGGTCGAGCTCCGACCGCAACGTGATCGTCGCCACGATCGCCTTCGGGATGGGTATCGACAAGGCCGACGTCCGCTCCGTCTACCACTACAACCTGCCGAAGAGCCTCGAGTCGTACTCGCAGGAGGTCGGGCGCGCCGGCCGTGACGGTGACCCGAGCACCTGCGAGCTGCTCGCCTGCCCGGAGGACCTGCCCACGCTCGAGAACTTCGCGTACGGGGACACGCCGACGCGCGAGGCGCTCGCCGGCCTGCTCGCCGAGGTGCTCGAGCACGCGGAGGGCACGCAGTTCGCCGTCTCCGAGTACGACCTCTCCCTCCGCCACGACGTGAGGCCGCTCGTTCTGAAGACGGTTCTGACCTACCTCGAGCTGGACGGGCTGCTGCGGCAGGGGACCCCCTTCTATGCCGGCTACCGGCTCCGTCCCACGGCCGGGTCGCTCGACGAGGTGTTTTCGCGCTTCGATCCGGCCCGGGCCGACTTCCTCCGCCGCGTCGTCTCGAGCGGCACGACCGGGCGCTCCTGGACGAGCATCCACCCCGAGGCGTCCGCCGTCGCGCTCGGCGAGGAGCGAGGGCGGATCGTCGCCGCCCTCGACCACCTCGAGCAGAAAGGGCTGGTCGAGCTGCAGGCCGCCGACGCCCGACAGCGCTACACGCTGCTCGCACGCCCGGCCTCGACGGACGAGCTGCTGACCCGGCTCGCGGAGCGCTTCGAGCGGCGGGAGCGAGCCGAGACCGCCCGGATCGAGCAGGTCGTCTCGCTCGTCACCCACGACGGCTGCCAGGTGCGAAGGCTGACCGCGTACTTCGGCGAGACCGGCACGGAACCGTGCGGCCACTGCACCCACTGCCTGGACGGGCGAGCACAAGAGCTGCCCGCGGCGGCAGCCCGACCGGCCATCGACACGCTCGTCGACGGACACGCCCTCACCCGGCTCGCCACCGCCCACCCGGACGCCCTCGGCCTGACCAGACAGCGCGCGCGCTTCCTCTGCGGCATCACCAGCCCGGCGACGACCCGCGCCAAGCTAACCCGCGAGCCGCCCTTCGGCAGCCTCGCGGACCGCCGCTTCGGCGAGGTGCTCCACTGGTGCTCGGCGTCGCAGTGACAGACCTACCTCGCCGTGCCCGCCGTGCCCGCCGCGTGCGCGAGGCTGAGAGGGGGGCGTTCGCCCCGGGGGGAGGGCAAGTGCGGCTTAACCGCATCGCAACCCCTGCCGGCGAACGGAGGGATACGGTCGGCCGCGTGCACGAGCCCGCGCCGGCATGACCAGGTTCGCCCTCAAGGGACTCCTGGGCAGGAAGCTCCGTACCGCCCTGACCGCGATCGCGATCGTCCTCGGAGTGACGATGGTGAGCGGCACCTACGTCCTGACCGATTCGATCGACCAGGCCTTCGACTCGATCTTCACCGACGTGCGCGAGGGCTCGAACGTCGTCATCAGCGGCCGGTCGGCCTTCGACCTCTCGGACGGCAGCGGCGCGACCGCGCCGACCTTCGGCGAGTCGGTGCTCCAGGACGTCCGTGAAGTCGACGGCGTCCAGGCTGCCGAGGGCAGCGTCGACAGCGAGAGCGCGCAGCTGATCGGGGACGACGGGAAGGCGATCGTCTACGGCGGGGCGCCCAACCTCGGCTTCAGCATCGCGAACGGCGAGTCTCAGTTCAATCCACTGACCCTCGTCGATGGAAGCTGGCCCGGCGCCGATGAGGTCGTGATCGACGAGTCGACGGCGGACAAGGAGAACTTTGCGGTCGGCGAGGAAGTCGGAGTCCAGGCCGCCGGTCCGGTGGAGCGGCTGCGCATCTCCGGGATCGTCCATTTCGGCGCCGCCTCGTCACTCGGCGGAGCGACCCTGTCGGGGTTCGACCTGGCGACGGCGCAGCGCCTCTTCGACAAGGAAGGCGAGCTCGACGAGATCGCGGTCGCCGCGCGCGCCGGCGTCTCCAACGAGCAGCTCCTCCAGCAGATCCGTCCGGTCCTGCCCGAGAACACGCGCGTCATCGCTGCGGAGCAGCAGGCCGAGGAGGATGCCGCCGACACGAACGAGTTCATCACCTTCCTCCAGGGCTTCCTGCTCGCGTTCGCCGGGGTCGCGCTGTTCGTCGGCAGCTTCGTGATCGCGAACTCGCTCTCGATCACGATCGCGCAGCGCACCCGGGAGTTCGCCACGATCCGGACACTCGGTGGCTCGCGGCGGCAGGTTCTGGGCTCGATCATCATCGAGGCGCTCGTGGTCGGCACGCTGGCCTCGATCATCGGCCTCTTCCTCGGCCTCGGGCTCGCCAGGCTGCTCTTCAGCCTCTTCTCGGCCGTCGGCTTCACGCTCCCGAACAGCGGCCTGCTGTTCGAGACGCGCACGATCGTCGTCTCGCTGGCCGTCGGGATCCTCGTGACCCTTGCCGCCAGCCTGCGGCCGGCAATCCGGGCGACGCGCGTACCGCCGATCGCCGCCGTCCGCGAAGGGGCGACACTGCCCGAGTCCCGCTTCGCCCGCTTCCGAACCATCGGGTCACTCGCGCTCACCGCCCTCGGCTTCGCCGCGCTGGCGTACGGGCTTTTCGCCGACGACCTCGGCACCACGCAGCTGCTCACGTGGATGGGACTCGGCGCGCTGTTGATCTTCATCGGCGTCGCGCTCTTCGCGGCGCGGATCGTGCGCCCGGCCGCAGTCGCCCTGGGCTGGCCGGCGACACGGATCGGCGGTGCCGCGGGCCGTCTCGCGCGCGACAACTCGCGGCGCGACCCGCAGCGCACCGCGTCGACCGCTTCGGCGCTGATGATCGGACTCGCGCTCGTGACGCTCGTCGCCGTGCTCGCCCAGGGGATCACGTCCACGTTCACGAATTCGGTGGAGCAGATCTTCACGGCCGACTATGCGATCACGGCGCAGAACAACTTCTCGCCGATCCCGACGGCCGCCGCGGAGGCCGCGGCGGACGCGCCGGGCGTCGAGGTGGTCGCGAGCGTCCGAACCGCTGAGGCGCGCATCTTCGACTCGAACGAGTTCGTCACCGCCGTCGATCCGCAGGCCGAGGACGCGATCACGCTCGAGTGGCAGCAGGGTTCGCAGGCCGTGCTCGGCGACCTCGGACGCAACGGCGCCTTCGTCGATGACGACTACGCGAAGGAGCACGACCTCGGCGTCGGCTCGCCGGTCACGATCCTGACGCCGTCCGGCGAGGAGGTTCGGCTCGTCGTGAAGGGGATCTTCGAACCGCCGACCGGCGGCTCCCCGTTCGGCGTCGTCAGCTTCTCGAGCGACACGTTTGACGACCTCTACGAGTCGCCGCGCAACCTCTACTCGTTCGTCGAGATGAAGGATGACGTCACGGACTCGAACACGGCCGCGCTCACCGCCGCCCTCGACGACTTCCCGAACGCGAAGGCGCAGACCCGTGACGAATTCGTCGAGAACCAGATCAGTGCGCTCAGCTCGATCCTCAACATCCTCTACGTGCTGCTCGCACTGAGCGTGGTCGTCTCGCTCTTCGGCATCGTCAACACACTCGTGCTGACCGTCTTCGAGCGCACGCGGGAGATCGGCATGCTGCGCGCGATCGGAATGACGCGGCGCCAGGTGCGACGGATGATCCGGCACGAGAGCGTGATCACGGCTCTGATCGGCGGCCTCCTCGGCATCGTCCTCGGCGTCGTCCTCGGCGTGCTCCTGATCGCTCGCGTGGAGTTCATCGAGTTCTCGCTCCCGACCGGGCAGCTGATCATCTTCGCGGTCGCCACGATCCTCGTCGGCATCCTCGCCGCGATCTTCCCGGCGCGGCGCGCGGCGCGTCTCGACCCGCTCAAGGCGCTTCAGTACGAGTAGCGTCGCTGCGCGGACGAGGTCGCCGGCTCTTGTCGTCACGGCACGGCGAGTAGTCTCGGTGCATGGACGTGTCGCGTACGCGCGTCGACCGTCCTCGCTCCGAGCTCGGCGCTTGGGAGATGATCGGCTGCGATCCCGCTCCGCGCCTCCGAGCCCACGTTCACGGGTACACGGGGTATGTCGAGAACGCGACGCGCCCGCTGAGGCGGCGGGAGATGCCCTCGGGCGGGGTCGTGTTGATCATCAGCTTCGGTCCGCCGATCCGCATTCTCGACACCGCGAACCACCGCTCCAGGCGAGCGCTCTACGTCGTTCGTCGCCGGCCTCGATGACGCCTTCACCCTGACCGAACACGATGGCGACCAGTACGGGGTGCAGGTGGATTTCACGCCGCTCGGCGCCTTCCAGTTCTTCGGCTTGCCGATGAGCGCGCTCGCGCGTCGAGTTGTGGAGTTCGACGACGTGTTCGGAAGCGAGGCGGCGCGATTGTCGGAGCGCCTCTACGAGTCTGCGAGCTGGGACGAGCGCTTTGCGATCCTCGACGCGACAATCGAGGCGCAGCTACGCAAGCATCTGCCAGCCTCGCCCGATGTCGCCTGGGCCTGGCGCCGACTCACCGAGACCGGGGGCCGGCTGCCGATCGGGGCGCTCACCGAGGAGCTCGGCTGCAGCCGCCGGTACCTTTCGACACGCTTTCGCGAGCAGGTCGGGATCTCGCCGAAGACGTTGGCCCGAATCTTGCGCTTTGACAGAGTCGTGAGACGTCTGAGCCAAGACGCGGGCGGGCGCCTGATCGAGATCGCGCACGGCGCGGGCTATTACGATCAGGCGCACTTCAACCGCGACTTCCGCCGGTTCGCCGGAGTAACGCCGAGCGAGCTCCTCACCCTTCGACTCCCCGACGGCGGCGGCTTCTCCAGCGGCTGACCCGACGCCGCAGGTCAACTTCGTCCAAGACACTGCGCGGCCGTCGACCTAGCCTCCGCTTGCACGTCCGAGAGGACCCCGCGAACGGAGGAGAACCATGTCCGACAGCAATGAGCAACAGCCGAACATCTTCCCGGCCCTCCGCTACCGAGACACAGCCGCCGCGCTCGAGTGGCTGCACGAGGCTTTCGGCTTCGAGAAGAGCTACACCACCCCCGGCCCCGGCAGGACGATCAGTCACGCCGAGATGAGTCTGGGCGCCGGGGTGGTCATGCTCGGATCGGCGCCCGCTGGGAGCGACTTCGAGACTCCCGACGATGTGCGGGCGGCCTCGCAATCCGTCTACGTCGCCGTCAACGATGTCGACGCTCACTACGGGCGCGCGCGCTCTACGGGCGCCGAGATCACGCGCGCGCTCTCCGACACCGAGTACGGGTCGCGCGAGTACTCGGCCCGCGACCTCGAGGGCCAGCACTGGAGCTTTGGCAGCTACCGGCCCTCCGCGGCCGCGTGACGCGGGGATGATCGACCACATCAAGCTGTTCGTCAGTGACTTCGAGCGCAGCAGGAGTTTCTACGAGCAGGCGCTGCAGCCACTCGAATACCGCGTCCTCCTCAGACCGGCTCCGGGAGTCGTCGGCATGGGTCGTGACCGGCCCGACCTCTGGATCGCGCAAGCAGCGCAATGCACCACAGCCCACGTCGCTCTCCGCGCCGACCGACGTGAGCTGGTCGACGCCTTTCACGAGGCCGCCCTCACCGCCGGCGGCAGCGACAACGGGGGTCCCGGGCCACGGCCCCACTACCACCAGCACTACTACGGCGCCTTCATCATCGACCCCGACGGCAACAACATCGAAGCCGTCTGCCACGACCCCAGAGCCCCCGGCCGATGAACCAGCCGTTGCGCGCCTGCGCCGGCTACCTCACAGCTGTAGCCGGCCGCTCCTCCCGCCGCGACTGCTCCGCGCCTTCGACGTGGACGTCCGGAAGCCAGTGGAGCCAGGAGGGGAGGTACCAGGTGCGCTCGCCGAGGAGCTTCATGCTTGCCGGCACGAGCACCGAGCGGACGATCGTCGCGTCGATCAGGAGCGCGACGGCGACGCCGAAGCCCATCTGCTGGAACATGATCAGGTCACCCCTGGCGAAGCCCCAGAAGACGGCGATGATGATCAGCGCGGCCCCGGTGATCAGCCGTGCGGTCGAGCCGACCCCGAAGGCGATGGCCTCGTCGTTGTCGCCGTTCTTGCTGTAGCGCTCGCGGATGCGGCTGAGCAGGAAGACCTGGTAGTCCATCGAGAGCCCGAAGAGGACGGCGAAGAGGAAGAGCGGCACCCACGCCTCGACGGCGTCGGCTTGCTGGAAGCCAAACAGCTCGTTGCCGACGCCCTCGATGAAGACGAGCACGAGCAGTCCGTAGGCCGCGCCGACGGCAAGCAAGTTCATCACGATCGCGCTGGCGGCAACGACGATCGAGCGGAAGGCGATCGTGAGCAGGATGAAGGAGAGGCCGAGCACGAAGACGAAGATGCGCGGGAGCCAGCGTTCCATCGTGTCCTGGTAGTCGATTTCTTCGGCCGTCGGGCCGCCGACGGCGACCTCGGCGTCGATCCCGGCGAACGCTTGCGGGACGATGTCGGCGCGCAGATCGCGGACGGCGTTCGTCGCCTGCTCCGCGCCCGCATCGCCGCCGATCGGCAACGTGATCCGCGCGAGGCTTCCGGCCTCGTTGGTCTCGACCGCCGGCTCGCCGAAGATCGGCCGGCGGCCGGCATCGGCGTCAAGCCGCTCGATCGCGGCCCGCACCCGGGACGAGTCGACGACGCCCGCGACCGCGACCTCGACCGGGTCGACGCCGCCACTCGGAAACTCCTCGCTCAGGAGCAGGAGGCCCTGCTTCGACTCGAACCGATCCGGGAACGTGCTCGGCCCCGCCGAGCCGGTGTCGAGGTTGAGCACGGGGACGGCCGCGGCCACGAGCAGCCCGACCGCGAGCGCGAGGCTCAGCACCGGCCGCCGCATCACCGCACGCACGATCCTCGACCAGAACCGGCTCTCCCCGCCCGCCTGGCCGACGGCTGCGCGCCCGAAGAACGGGAGTTTGAGCGCATTGACCCGGTCGCCGAGGAGGCTCAGCACCGCCGGAAGGAGCGTGAGCGCCGCGACAATCGCGACGACTCCGACGAGGATTGCTCCCGCGGCCAGGCTGCGCATGATCGTGCTCGGGACGAGCAGCAGCCCCACCATCGCGAGCACGAAGGCGATCCCGCTGAAGAGAACGGCGCGGCTCGCGGTCGCCCCGGCGGCCGCGATCGCGTCGAGCTTCTCCCGACCGTCCGCGCGCTCCTCACGGAAACGCGAGAGGACGAACAGCGAGTAGTCGATCCCGAGCGCAAGTCCCATGGCGGTGAGCATGTTGATCGTGAAGACCGAGAGCGGGAACACCTGTCCCACGAGCGCGGTCAGCGCAAGCGCGCCGACGATCGAGACGATCGCGAGCGCGAGGGGCACGAGGCCGGCGACGACGGCCCCGAAGACGAGCAGGAGGATCACGAGGGCCGCCGGCCCGCCGAAGTAGAGCTCGCCCGTCCGAAGATCGTCCTGCGAGAGTTGCCCGAAGTCGGCGTCGGAGGTCCACTCGCCCGTCATCGCCGCCGTGATCCCGGGCTCTTCGTCCAGCGCCTGCACGAGCGCGACCAGGGGCTTGACCGTCTCCTCGTCCGGGTCGGCGCCGAGGCCGACGAGCAGCTCTGTCGCGTCGCCGTCAGCGGAGACGAGCTGCTCGTTGCCGCTCGCGGAGAAGCTGACGACTTTCGTCGCGCCCGCCTCGCGGAGCTCGTCCTCGAGCCGCCGCACGCGCTGCTCGAAGGGGGCATCGTCAACCGAGCCTCCCTCCGAGCGAACGACCACGACCTCGGTCACTTCCTCTTCGGGCGGCGGCGGAGGAAAGCCCTCGGCCAGCAGCGCTTCGGCCCGCTTCGACTCGGTCTCGCTCGTGATCGAGATCTCTCCTTCGAGCGCGCTTCCGAGGAACGTCCCGATCGTGCCGACGGCCGCGACGGTGACGACGATCCAGATGGCGAGCACACGCCAGGGATGCCGGCCGCTCGCTCGTGCCACTCGCTCTGTCACTTCGTGATCCCTCCCGAGCCCGATTCCAGGAAGTCGCGACAATACTCCAATTCGGATCGTCTGTAAAGCACATATATAGGATCGTCCGAATCCCGGTTACATTTCGTTCATGGTGTCGCCGATCAGCCTCACTTCGGTCTCGTACCTCGTGCTCGGCCTGGTCGGCCGCGCGGGCCACGCGACCCCTTATGACCTGAAGCGGTGGGCCGGCGAGTCGATCGGCAACTTCTGGTCGTTCCCGCACTCGCAGCTCTACTCCGAGCCGGCGCGGCTCGCTCGAGCCGGGCTGCTCGAGGAGCGACAGGAGCCGGCCGGCCGGCGGCGACGGACCTACTCGCTGACAGACGGCGGGCTCGCCGCGCTGCGCGGCTGGCTGCAGGAGCCGACCGACGAGCCCCCGCAGATCCGGGACCTCGCATTGCTCAAGCTCTACTTCGGCCAGTTCCTCTCTCCCGAGGAAGTCGCCGCCCATGCGCGCGTGCAGGAGGCCGCCCACCGAGCGCGGCTCGCCGCTTTCAACGCGGTCGACGCCCACCTCGCCGACCACGAGCCCGAGAGAATCGCCCACTCGCGCGCGGCGCTGCGGCTCGGTCTGCTCTCCGAGGAGGCGTTCGTGCAGTTCTGGAGCGAGATCGCTCAGCGGCCGCCGAATGCGGGCTCGCCAGCGGCAGCAGCGCGCGGTCGAGTTGGCCGCCGAGCCAATCGAACAAGACCCCGACCGTCGTGACTCCGTGGTTGAGGCGGCGGCGACGCCGACAGGAACTCTCGCGGCCGCAGCCGGATGCATCGCCTGATCTGCTCGTCACGCCGGGTCCGCAGCCGACGCGGTTCCAGCCCGGCTGGCCACGGACCGAGTGGTTTCCATCGCTGCAAGTTCCTGAAAGCGCTTGCATTACGCTGATCTGGTGAGGAGAGCGCGCCCCACGATCTACGACGTCGCGCGTCTCGCCGGCGTCTCGACCGCCACCGTCTCCAGGGCGCTCAACGGCACCGGGCAGACCGCCCCGACGACGCGCGCCGCGATCGACGCCGCCGTGCAGCAGCTCCGCTACCACCCGAACCGCATCGCCCGCAGTCTGGTCACGAAGTCGACGCAGACGATCGCGCTGCTACTGCCGGACATCACGAATCCGTTCTACGCCGCCCTCGTCAGCGGCATTCAGGAGCGGGCGCTCGAGACGGGGCACACGATGCTCCTCTGCACGACCGAAGGCGATCCCGAGCGCGAGGAGCAATACCTCAGCCTCCTGCACTCGAAGCAGGTCGACGGCGTGCTCGTCGACGGCCTGGTTCTCCCGCCCGACCGGATCGCCCGTTTCGTGCGCGACGGCCTTCCGATCGTCTGTCTCGACCGCGACGTCGACTCGAGCTCCGTGCCGCTCGTCCAGGTTGACAACCGCCTCGGAGCGAGGCTGGCGACCGCTCATCTGGTCTCGCTCGGGCATACACGCATCGCGCACGTCGCCGGCGCCCCGGAGCTGCGGATCAGCGAGGAGCGCACACGGGGGTACGGCGACGCGCTCGTTGCCGCGGGCATCGAGCCCGACCCCGAGTTGCTCGCGTTCGGCTCGTTCCTCGAGGAGGGCGGGTACGAGGCGACGCAGACTCTGCTCGAGCGCTCGCATTTCTCCGCCGTGTTCGCCGCGAACGACCTCTCCGCGATCGGTGTGATCCACGCGATCGTGGAGAGCGGGCGCGCGGTGCCACACGACGTCTCGGTCGTGGGGTTCGACGATCTGCGGCTCTCGCGCTTCACGACGCCCTCGCTGACGACGATCCATCAGCCGGCAGTCGAGATCGCGGTGCGCGCGACACAGCTGCTGCTGGATCTCGCCGCTGGGCGCGAGGTGACCCAGTTGGTGCACCTCCTCGAGCCGGAGCTTGTCGTTCGCGGCTCGACGGCACCGCCACCCCACCGGCCTTGACACGATTCTTGTAACCGCTTACTGTAATCGGTTCCGTGACAGCACGGCTTCATGTCGGCGTGATCGGCCTCGGCAGGATCGGTGCCTTCCACGTCCGAACGCTTCAGGCGACCGAGGGCGTCTCCTCACTCACGCTCGTCGATGTCGACGCGGCCCTCGCCCTCCGGATGGCGAGCGATATCGGCGCGCAGGTCGCGGGAACGCCCGAGGCGCTCCTCGAGGCCGGGGTCGATGCGCTCGTCGTCGCGACCACGACGCCCGGCCACGCGCCGCTGCTGCGACTGGCGGCCGCGGCCGGCCTCCCCACGTTCTGCGAGAAGCCGGTCGCGCTCGACGTCGCGACGCTGGACGACGTCCTCGCCGACGTCCAGCGCGCCGGGATCCTCGTCCAGATCGGCTTCCAGCGACGCTTCGACGCCGGCTACCGCGCTGCGCGTGACGCCGTGGCAACCGGGGCGCTCGGGAACCTGCTCATCGTGCGTGCCGCCACCCACGACCCGGCGCCGCCGCCCGAGCCCTACGTCGCCGCATCCGGTGGCATCTTCCGCGACCTCCACATCCACGACTTCGACGCCCTGCGCTACACGACCGGCCAGGAGATCGTCGAGGTCTACGCCGACGGTGCAGTCCGCGAGACGCCCTGGTTCGAGCGCCACGGCGACGTCGACACGGCAGTCGCCGTGCTGCGGCTCAGTGGCGGGGCACTCGGAATCCTGTCGGGCACGCGCCACGACCCGCTCGGCTATGACGTGCGGCTCGAGGTGTTCGGCACCGCGGACAGCATCGCCGTCGGCGTCGACCCGCGCAGCCCCATCCGCTCCGTCGAGCCTGGCGCGGCGCAGCCGGCGGAGGCCGGTTACCGCAACTTTCTCGAGCGCTTCGAGCCTGCCTACCGGGAAGAGCTCGCCGCCTTCGTCGACGCCGTGCGGTACGGACGCGAGAGCCCGTGCCCGCTCGAGGAGGCCCGTGCCGCCCTGCTCGTCGCACTTGCCGCAGACCGCTCCAGGGCGGAGCGGCGACCGGTCTCGATCGAGGAGGTGACTAGCGCGGAAGCCCTCGCTGGTTGAGAATCGCAGCATTCGAGCTACACCCGAGAAAGGAGACAGACACGATGAACGACGAAGTTCTGGAGACGATGGATGAGACGGGGCTCTCACGCCGGGGCCTCCTCGTCAGTGGAGGCCTGGCCGCAGCGGGCCTGGCCGCTCTCGGCGGCCCCACCGCGGCAGCATTCGGCGCAGCCACGGGGGGCAACATCAAGGTCGCGATCGTCACGCACGGCGACACCGGCTCGTTCTGGTCGGTGTTCAAGAAGGGCGCCGACCAGGCCGCGAGGGATCTGAAGGGACGCGGCGTGAGCGTCACGCAGGTGTACGCGAACAACGATGTCGCGAAGCAGGTCTCGGGCCTCAACGCCGCGATCGCCGCGGGGGCGAAGATCATCGC
>Ga0136615_10001200_pt1 | contig 12375 bp, 12 predicted proteins | sample AntDrymUQ2882206_2_FD_106647 | JGI IMG/M metagenome (GOLD analysis project Ga0136615, IMG submission 106647) | Polar desert sand microbial communities from Dry Valleys, Antarctica - metaG UQ288 (22.06) | ecosystem: Environmental > Terrestrial > Soil > Desert | place: Antarctica: Dry Valley...
CGAGAAAGTCAACTTCGACCGAGAACCTGCCGATAACCGCGGCGACGGAAAGCGAACAAAGGGAAGCGAGAGAGGCTGCACATGAACACCGTTCAGGACTTCATGCGCTACGTGGTGGACCGCAAGGCGTCGGACCTCCACATGAAGGCCGGCGGCCCCCCCTACGTGCGCGTCAACGGCGCCCTCGAGCAGACCGATTTTCCGGCCATGACCTCGTCTGACTGCGAGCGGGCGGCCCTCGGGATCATGAACGACGACCAGGCAAAGATCTTCAAGTCCAAGGGTCAGGTCGACTTCGCCTTTTCGGAGCAGGGACTCGGGCGTTTCCGCTTCAATGTCTTTCTCCAGAGAGGCTCCGTTGCGCTCGCGGCTCGTCGGGTGCTCCCCGGATCGCCGGGGTTCGACAGCCTCGGGCTCCCCGTGGTGGTGCGCGGTTTGGCCGAGGAGATGCGAGGTCTCGTCCTCATCACGGGTCCGACCTCGTCCGGCAAAACGACCACCACAGCCGCGATGGTCAATCACATCAACTCGACTCGTAGGTGCCACATCCTGACGGTCGAGGACCCAATCGAGATCCTGCATCAAGATCGCCTCGCCATTGTGAACCAGCGAGAGATCGGCCAGGACGCACCGGACTTCCTTCAGGCTCTCAGGGCCGCTATGCGCCAGGACCCCGACGTCATCTTCGTCGGCGAGATGCGCGACCCCGAAACGGTCACCGCGGCATTGCAGGCCGCCGAGACGGGCCACCTCGTCATCTCGACGCTGCACACGCGCGACGTCACCGAGACCGTCAACCGCATCATCGACTTCTTCGAGCCGGGTCAGCAGAACCAGATCCGCGTCTCCCTAGCGGGCTCTTTGTGCGGCGTCGTCTCGCAGCGGTTGGTGCCACGGGCCGATTCGAGAGGTCTGATCCCGGCCGTCGAAGTCCTTGTCATGAACGGCCGCGTACGCGACCTCGTCCTGAACCCGGAGCAGACGCACATGATTCACGACATCGTCGCCGAGTCCGGCTTCTACGGGATGCAGACCTTCGACCAGGCGCTGCTCGAGCTTTACCGGCGCAAGCTCGTGACCCTTGACGACGCGCTGTCGGCCTCGACCAGTCCGCACGACTTCCAACTAGCGCTACGTCAAGAAGGACTCGAGCCGGTCCGTTAGTGGCTCGGCCCATGCGTTTCAGGCTTGACCTTCACGCGCCGGCACGTCACTCGCTTACGGGACGGACTACGTAGCGACCATTAGTCTGGACTGATGTCCCAGAGCACAGCGCCCCTCGCCGGGCTGCTCGAATCCGACTCTCCGATCCATCGGCTCGCCGAGAGGTTTGTCGCCGCGGGCCACGAGCTCTACCTCGTGGGCGGATGGGTTCGCGACGGTCTCCTCGGTCGCACGAGCGAACGTGATGTTGATCTCGCAACGAGCGCGGCCCCCGAGGTGACTCGTGAGATCGTGGCTCCGGTCGCGGACTCCGTGTGGCTTCAAGGCATCAAGTTCGGCACCGTGGGGGCCCAGATCGAGGGCCTTAGCTTCGAGATCACGACCTTTCGCACCGAGCGCTATCAACCCGGATCGCGCCATCCCGACGTCACCTTCGCGAGCGACATCGAAGCCGACCTCTCGCGGCGCGACTTCACGATCAACGCGATGGCCGTGCGCCTGCCCCAAGTGCAGGCGATCGATCCCTTCGGCGGACTGGCGGATCTCTCTAAGCGTCGTCTTCGAACCCCGATAGAGCCTCATGCGTCCTTCACCGACGACCCGCTGCGGATGCTGCGCGCCTTTCGCTTCGCGTCACAATTGGACTTCAAGATCGACCCCGAGGCGCTCGAGGCCATTGCCGACTTGAGGGATCTTCTCACCACCGTCTCGGCCGAGCGCATTCGAGACGAACTGACCAAGGTGGTTGTTGGCCGAGCCCCCAAGCGCGCCCTCGAGCTCGCGGATAAGACCGGACTGACCGAGCTCTTCCTCCCGGAGTTGAGCGCCTTGAAGCTCGAGCAAGATCCGGTGCATCGCCATAAGGATGTTTTCGCGCACACGCTGGCGGTGCTCGAGCGCACAGACGCCGAGCCCAGGCTGCGGCTTGCTGCGCTGTTGCACGACATCGGCAAGCCGAAGACGCGCGCAATCGGACCCGACGGCGTCACTTTTCATCACCACGAGGTCGTGGGGGCCGACATGGCCGCCCGCCGCCTGCGCGAGCTGCGCTATCCCAACGACATGGTTCATCCGGTGCGCGAGCTCATCCGGCTTCATCACCGCTTTCACACCTACAGGCTGGGGTGGACGGACTCGGCGGTACGCCGCTACGTGCGGGACGCGGGTCCGTTGCTCGAGGATCTCAACCGGCTCGTGCGCGCCGATTGCACCACTCGAAACCAGGCCAAAGCCCGGCGCCTGGGGGCGCGCATGGACGAGCTCGAGGCTCGCATCAAGAGCCTGGCGTTAGAGGAGGAGATCAAGAGCATTCGCCCGGAGCTCGACGGGACGCAGGTCATGGCTTACCTCGGAGTCGAGCCCGGTCCGGTCATCGGCCAAGCACAGAGCTGGCTTCTCGACGTGCGCCTCGACGAGGGCGTCATCGGAGAAGACGAGATCTACAAGCGGCTCGACGACTGGGCGCGCGCGCGAGGCATCGAGCCCGCGCGCGAACGAGTACCACCCAAGCCGAAGAAGAAGAACGGCGCGTAGATCTGATGTCGAAGGCGCCGCAGCATCCCGGAGGCTCGTACTTCGAGCCGGTAGCAGAGCACCTCGGCGAGGCTTACCTCCGCTACAGCTTCACCAAGGGCACGGCGCAGGAGGTCGCCTTTCTGCTCGAACTGTTGCGTTTGAAGAAGGGGGCGCGACTGCTCGACGTCGGCTGCGGGCCGGGCAGGCATGCGGTTGCGTTCGCCGAGGCGGGACTGGCGGTCACCGGAGTAGACGTCTCCAGCCGTTTCCTCGCCATCGCCGGTGACGCGGCGCGCGCGGCCGGCGTGAAGGCCGCGTTCTTCGAGTGCGACGCCCGGCAGATGCCCTTCGACGACGAGTTCGACGCCGTGGTGTCGATCTGCCAGGGCGGGTTCGGCTTGATGGGAGGCGACGACTCCGTTGTGCTGCGCCGCATGACCGAGGCGGCCAAGGCCAACGCGCCGGTCGTTCTAACTGCCTTCAGCGCCTACTACGCGGCCCGTCACCAGACCGACGCAGACCTCGACGCCGACATGGGAGTGATGCACGAGCGCACGGTGATCCGCAGCGAATCTGGAGCCGAGAAAGAGGTCGATCTCTGGACGAGCGTGTTCACGCCGCGTGAGTTGCGCCTGCTTGCGCTTGGTGTGGGTCTGATCCCCGAGGCGATCTATTCCATCGAGCCGGGGGACTTCGCTCGCAGCGACCCGACGCCCGAGACCCCGGAGTTCATGCTGGTGGCCCGCAAACCGTCACAGAAACGGAGGCGCAAACGGTGAGGTCAAGGACAAAGTAGGGGGGCCCGAAGGCCCCGAACTCTTGCAGGACTTGCTAGAAGTCGCCGCAGGTGCCCCGTCCGGCGTACGGCTCCTGCTCCCAAGTGGACACGCCGTGGCCCGTGCCAACGGTTGCGTAGAGGAGGCCGCGGCGCTCACCGGAGTGCCCGGCACTGGCCACCGTAACGCGGCCTCCGCTCGAACGCTCGATCTGTTCGAGCATGCGAACGGTTTCGTCGTAGCTGGCGACGGAGCTCCGGGAGATTTTCTGGTTCTCTTGAATACAGGGCCCGCCCGGCGTGTGGGCGGGTCGACCGAGCTCTGGCCGACGAAGAGAAGCGACATGCATGCGCCCACACAAGCAGCGCGCGGAAACGGTGCAACACAGACATACCCCCCAGGTAGGTTGAATTGGACGCCGGCAGCGCTAAAAGGCAAGGTCCTTTCCGGTCAAGGGATCATCCGACTCGCCGTGCATTTCTCACGGAGCCCGATGCGGTGTCATGTGCATGCGGGGATAGGCTTCAACAATGGCGAGAGTGGAGCTGGCGGTGAGTGATGTCGAACGCCGGTACCTGCCTCCGGTATGTGTGAAGATAGGCCTTCCTGCGGACGCGGGTGTCGCCAAGACCTTCGTGTGGGTGCCCGGATGGACCTGGATCTTGATCCTGTTCGGAATCTTTCCTTTTCTCATCGCCCGGTACTTCACCGCTCGTCGGGTCACGCTCGAGCTTCCTGCGACGGCCGAGGTGGACCGGCGACGACGCAACGCAAACGTGACCACGACATTGCTCTGCGTAGGAGCGATCACCCTGCTCGTCTACTCCTCGCAGCAACAGGTCCCGGCGATGTATTGGCTGGTGGGCGTGTTGTTCGTCGGGGCCTTCGTTTACCGAAGCGTCGAGCTCTACGCCTACTGGATCGGCGGGCATCTGCTGGAGGAGACACTCGTACTCAACAGGGTGCATCCCAGCTTCGTGGACGCGTGCCACCGCGATTTCTCGGGCGTGTAGCCGAACCCCGTCCCTGGCTCATCGGGAGACTGAGGTGTCGGGGTGGGTGAACATGCCTGCCTCCCTCATCGCACGGGCGAGAACCCACGCGAGCACCAAGACCAGTATTCCGCCCGCCCCGAGCAGCGCGCCGAGCGGAGCGTCGAAGAAGGCAACTAGAAAGATCGCCGCCACGACGCTCGCGAGGTTGTAGAGGATGTCGTAGAGGGCGAACGCCCTCCCCCTGTAGTCATCGGGCAGAGCCTCTTGCACCTGGGCGTCGACCGACACCTTGGCGACGAAGGCACCGAAGCCGCCTAAGAGGGTCAAGCCGACCGTGGTCGGCAGGGTGAGAATCGGAGCGACGATGACCATGGCACCTCCGGAGACCAGAAACCCGATGATGAGCAGAGACGGCTTCGAGAAACGGCGCCCCATTGCGGGAGCGGTAAGCGCGCCGACGAACGCTCCGACGCCCGCGGCGCCGAGTGCGAGCGCGCTGGCGCTGAGTCTGCCCGTGTCGTCACCGGATCCATACTGGTTGCGGATGACCTCGATGGCGACGAGAGCGACGAGCATCGCGGACACGCGCAGCACGAAGATGCCGAGGAGAGGAAGCCGGGCACGCTTCCGTACCCAGATCTGGCGCGCGCCCGCAACCAACTCGGTCGCGATGCGAGCCGCCGCGCTCTTCATGTCCTGGGCCGCGACCGAGGGCCTGCTCATCGGCGTGCTGATGGTGCGAGCGACCAAAGCCGCCCCCGCATAGAGCAGCCCGGCGATGACGAACGCGATCTGGGTCGATGCGAACGCCGCGAGGCCGATCCCGATCATTCCACCCCCGAGGGCGGCGATCATTCCTCCCCCGCCCGAGATCGAGTTGCCGCGCAGGAGGTGGTGCTCGTGCAGCAGCACGGGCAGAGCGGCCCCCTTGGTGGTGAGGAACAGCCGCCCGAAGCCGAGCAGCAGCAACACGCTCGCGTAGAGCGCAGCGTCGCCGGGAAGAGCGCCCATCCACAGCGGGAGGCTGATCAGGAGCGCGGCGCGCGCGAAGTTCGACCAGACCAAGATGGATCGGCGCGGCCAGCGATCGACGAACACGCCCGTGAACGGTCCGAGCAGTGAGTAAGGAAGCAGCGTCAGGACGAACAGCGCCAGAGTCCTGGTGGGCGTCCCCTGAGGGTCCAAGACGATGCGGTCGGCGAACGCGGCCTGCGCCAGCCCATCGGCCATCTGAGCGGTGAACTGCGCCCCCAAGAGCACGGTGAAGTCTCGTTCCGAGAGCAACACTCCGATCGATTCACGCAAACGCGCCATACTCCCATTGTGGAGGATGAGCCGGCCAAGACTTTGAACGACATCAACCGGAGAGACGAGCAGGGCCTGACTGCACTCCAGGACCAAGAAGAAGCGCTCCGCTCACTCGAGCATTCGCAGAAAGTGTAGGTTTGGTCGGAGACCGGGATTGTGGGGCGTGAGACGCGCTGCGCGCGCACGACCACCGAGAAACGGTCACGCTTCCGCCCGAGAATGACCCCACGGGGCCCCGGGTCAGGCGCGTTCGTAGACCGAGACGTGAAAACGGGAGTCCGACGTGAAGGGCTCCTTGTGCCAGCCGCCCCAGCGGTTCCGGAGACGCAGGCCGGCAAGGCGCGCCATGAGGTCGAGCTCCGCCGGATAGGCGTAGCGCAGGAACACCGGGTAGAGCTCGACCTGCGCGCCGTTCTTGAGCACGACGTGGTGCGTGTCGATCGTCTGACGAACGGGATCATGACGACTCGCCTCGAGATGCACCTCGTCGACGGTCACTTCTTCCACTCCCGTCCTCTGGTGTCCATCGAAGCGCGTGATGTCGGGCACGAACGCCTCGACTACGAAGACACCATCGGCGCTGAGCCGCTTCGCGACGTTGTCGAAGCAGCGCACCTGATTTTCCTGGGTGGTGAGTGCGAAGAGAGTGTTGAACACGAGGTAAACGAGACCGAAGGCCCCCTCGACGTCGACGTCGGCGAAGTCACCGATGACGACGGGGATGTCCTCACCGCCCGGTTTGGAGCGCAGGCGCGCGACCATCTCCACGGAGATGTCGATGCCGGTGACCTCGACACCGGCTGCGGCGAGCGGGAGCGCGATGCGTCCGGTTCCGACGGCCAGCTCGAGCGCGGGCTCGCCGTGGGCCAAATGGGACAACAGCTCGACCGTGGCCTCGACGTCGAAGAGGGTGCCGTAGAGGTCGTCGTAGATGCCGGCGATCTTGTCCCCGTAGGTGCTGGCGTCGTAACCCTCCATTACGACAGTCAACCAAAAGAGAAAGGCCCCCGCATCCCTGGGGGCCGTTTACGAGAGGGGTTCTGGACTACTTGGGTTCGTAGGTCTGGCGAAGATCGACATGATCCGTGGCCGCGCGCCCATTGCCGTTGCTCTCGACTCCGTGCTCGGGAGGGATCGGGAACTCACCGTGGTCACCGTTCATGTTCCGTGCTCCGGCCGCAGCGGGTCCATCGCCGATGAATTCGGCGAGGAGCTCGCGGGCCTCGGAGTCCGAGTACTGCACCGGCGGAGACTTCATGAAATACGCGCTGGGTGCGAGCAGCGGCCCGCCCTCGCCGCGGTCCATCGCCAGCTTGATGCAGCGGATCGCATCGATGACGACCCCGGCCGAGTTGGGCGAGTCCCAGACCTCGAGCTTGAGCTCCATGCTGATGGGGATGTCGCCGAACTCGCGTCCCTCGATGCGGATGTAGGCCCACTTACGGTCCTTGAGCCAGGGCACGTGGTCGCTCGGGCCGATATGGATGTCCTCGGCGTCGATGCCTCCCGTGATCTGGGACGTCACGCTTTGCGTCTTGGAGATCTTCTTGGACTGCAAACGCTCGCGTTCGAGCATGTTCTTGAAGTCCATGTTGCCGCCGAAGTTGAGTTGGTAGGTGTGGTCGATGATGACTCCGCGGTCCTCGAACAGCTTCGATAGGACCCGGTGGCTGATCGTCGCTCCGACTTGGCTCTTGATGTCGTCGCCGATGATCGGCACGCCCTTGCGGGTAAAGCGAGCGGCCCAGTCCTCGCGCGTCGCGATGAACACGGGCATGCAGTTGATGAAACCGACGCCGGCCTCGAGTGCTTGCTCGGCATAGAAGCGCGCCGCTTGCTCGGAGCCGACCGGCAGGTAGTTGATGAGCACGTCGCACTTGGTGTCCGTTAGGAGCTTCGCGACGTCGACGGGGGGGAGCTCGCTCTCGGTAATGGTGTCGCGATAAAAGGAGCCGAGCCCATCGTAGGTATGCCCGCGCTGCACCTTGATGCCGGTGGCTGGCACGTCCGAGAACTTGATGGTGTTGTTTGGTTCGACCCAGATCGCATCGGCGAGATCGAGACCGACTTTGTTCGAGTCGACGTCGAGCGCGCACACGAACTCGATGTCACTGACGTGGTAACCACCGAGGTCGACGTTCATGAGGCCCGGCACGCGCTCGTCGCTGCGCGCCTTGGCGTAGTGCTCGATGCCTTGGACAAGCGACGAAGCGCAGTTACCGACTCCGACTAGTCCGACTCTTACTTTGGCCATTGGATGCGTTGTCCCCCTTAGGTCTGTGTGTTGGGGCGGGCCTCGCCGAGGCTCCGCTCGTTGGTTATGAGTTCGTCGATCCACGCGATGTCGCTCTCTGTGGCGCGCATGTCGTGGTTCTGCAGGGACAACGCATAGCTGTCCATGCGCTCGCGATAGGTACGCAGATTCGACTTGAACTGCGCGAGCTTGTCCTGGAGGTAGGCCCGGCGTCGCTCCAGCAGCGCGAGGCGCGCTTCGGGTGCCAGGTAACGGAAGAAGGCGAGCTTGAGCGTGAAGTGCTCGGCGTCGACCGCGGCCGCGCTCTCCTCGAGCATCTGGAGGAACATGGCCTCGCCCTGGGGGGTGATGGTGTAGACGGTCTTTCGCCGTCCGGCGCCCAGTGTCGTCGAGGTCTTGGACCTCTCGGAGGTCGCCTCCGCTTTGTCCACGGCCCCCGCCTTGGCGAGTCGCCTCAGCGTGGGATAGAGCGAGCCCCAGGACACCTGGTAAAAGGGCCCGAGCATCGCGCCGAGCTGCTTACGCAGTTCGTAGCCGTGCATCGAGCGCTCCTTGAGCAGCCCAAGGACCGGCAGCTCGAGCGTTCCTGGTTGCTTCATCTCGTCCTTTCCGGGCTAGAGATACAGGTTCTAGGGCATTATCCGTGTGACGTATCACTCCGATCTATCCGGGTGATATATCGAGCTGATATATCAACACGCTACATCAGATTGCGCAAGCGCGCGTCTCGGGACCCTGATTCTGGGGCTGGGCACGCGCTCTGCGCGGCCTGAGCCCCCACAATCTCGAAACCGGCCCCCGAACTCGGGAGAGGCTCCGACGGGGGCCCGCTGAACAAAGGGGGCTGGCGGGTTTACCATCACGCCATGACCCTTTCGGGTAGGTCCTTCGATCCGACGAAGCCGCAGGGCTCGGCCACGGGCCCGGTCGTCGACTACAGCCTCGCTCGGCGCTCGACTCTGCAGGCCCTGCGGGGCGGCCGCCTCGCGACCACCGACGTCTGCGACGCCCATCCGGAGCTACTGCGAGCCGGCAAGAACATCGGAGACGAGGTAGCCGCCCCGTGCCCCGTGTGCTCGCACGAGACGCTGCGTTGGGTGCGCTACGTCTACGGCGACGAGCTCAAGCACAACAGCGGCCGGGTCGTCTATCCCGCCGAGTGGCTCGGGGAGCTCGTCACGGAGTACGACCAGTTCATCTGCTACGTCGTCGAGGTCTGCACCGACTGCTCCTGGAATCATCTCGTGCGCTCCTATGTGACCGGTCGGAAGTTCGCCCCACGACCGTCGCTCCGGGAGCGTAAGCGGCAGGGTTGAGCCCGACCTCCGGCGCGGTCCGAGGCGCGGCGCCGAGTCCGTGGCCCGATCGTTCCACCGCCGCGCTATCCACCGGGACGCGCAGCGCGGGCTTGATCGTGGCGCTTGGCTATCTCACAGGGCTCGTCGGAGGATCGCTCGTTGCGGCGGTCGGAGGTCTCGCTCTCGTCACCTTTGGGCGCTGCCTGGCGATGAACCGAGGCGAGCAGGCGCAGGCCTGCGCGAGCCTCGCCGTGATCGCCGGCGCGCTTGGGGTTACCGGTTTACGTTGGGGAACCCTCGAGCTGGCGGAGATCCGCTCGGTCCAGGCGGTGCTCGGCCCCACGCTGCTGGTCGGGCCCGAACTCGAGGCGGGCGCCACGATCGTCACTGCTCTGGCCGCCGCCCTGGCTCTTGCCCTGTGGCTCGCCTCCGATCCGGGGCACGGGGTCGCAGGTAGGGCGTGGACGGGCGCCGAGACGGCGGTCGCAGCGCTGGCCTTGGTAACTGCGTTCTGGGGGCCGAAGATTCTGACCCCCGGTTCGGCCGGGGGCGCCGAGACGGCGGTGGGAGCGCTGGGCTGGGTCGTTGCAACAGGACTGGTCATGATGGTCGCGCTGGGCGGCTCGTTGGGGATCGGCTCCCTAGGCCCGCGCTCTCGCGCCGCCCTTACGGTGGGCTGTGTCGGAGCGCTGCTGGGAGCCGGACTCCTGGTTGGAGCGACCGTATGAGCACCTTCATTCTGTATGCAGTACACGCGGCGCTCGCTCTCGTGCTGGCGCCGGCCACGTTCGCCCCTGTTCATTGGCGCCGCGGCCTGGTGGTGAGTTGCGCCGCGCTGGGCGTGGCAAGCGGGGCGGCCCTTGCGCTGGGGGCGGCCGGCGAAGCGACGTGGCGCTCGGTCACGCCGTCTTCTCCGCGGGTAATCATCATCGGGGCGACCGTCGCCTGTGGGTGGCTCGTGGTGGGCGCGCGCGGGCGCGAGGCCGATCCCGTGGTGGGTGCTCTGGTGGGGGTCGCATCGAGCGCGCTCGTCGCCGCGACCCTCAACGACTGGGTCGTCGTCGCCTTGTTGTTCTGGCTCGCGTCCTCGCTGGCGCTGATCGGGCTGCTGGCACGGGGAGAGCTCCGAGTGGGAGCGCTGCTTGCAATCGTCGTGTCCGATCTCGCACTTGCGGGCGGCCTCGCGCTGCACTCCCTTGGCGAGAGGACGTGGACGATGCCCGAGTCGCTTACTGGGCTCGCCGCCGCTCTGGCACTGATGGCGTTCGTGATTCGTTCCGGGGCAGTACCGCGCGTGGGGGTGTGGGAGGTGCTGGGGACCCCCGCTGCGCCCGCGCTTCCTCTTCTCCTCGGGGGTCCTCTCGCTCTCCTCGTCGTTCCCCTGCCCGGAGCGAGCCCGTGGCTCGCCGCCGCCGCCCTCGCGCTCGCCGTTGTCTGCTGTGTGGGGGCGCTGGCGATAACCCCGCTGACGCTGACGCTTGCGGGGGCGTGGCCGGCGTGGCTCGCCCTCGGCCTGGCGCTCGCGTCGCCCGAGGCGTTGCCCGCCGCCTCCGTGGCCGCGCTGCTTGGCGTGACGGCCGTGGCGCTGTGGCCCGCCTCGCACGGCCTCGCGCGCCCGGAGCGCGGCATGATCTTGGGGTGGCTGCCACTCACGGCGGGGTTCGTAGCCATCGCCGGAGTCGCGGTGCGCGCCTTCGACAACGTGGCCGGGGCCGGAGGTGCGGCCGAAGCGGCCCCCTGGAGCGCGATCGCCGCTCTCTTGCCGGTGGCCGCGGCCGCCGGCGTCGCCCTTGGAGCGCGCGCCGGACGCCAGACCGAGCCAACCTCGTCAGATGTGGTTGCGGCGGGCTCCGTGTGGATCTTGTTCGCAGTGGGACTCGTCGTGGGGCTGATTCCGGCGTCGAGTTTCGGCTTCTCGAGCCGCGACCTCGGCTCCGCGGCCCCCGCGCTCGCTCTGCATGCGAGCGCTTTGGTGCTGGGTCTGGGGGCCGCAGCAGTCGCCTGGCGCCGCGCCACCCCGCTGGATCCCGCATCCCTGCCCTCGGTCCCCGTCCGCACGGGGTCGCTCGGCTATTCCGAGGAGGGCGCCGACACTGTTGTCATGGTCGCAATCGCCGCCCTCATCGGGTTGGGGGCACTGACGACGGTCGTGTACCTCGCATTCGAGGGACTGAGCTTCGGATTCCTGCCGGCCCGCAACCTCTAGCAGGGCCATGGCGTCCAAGCAGCGAATGATGCAAAAGCATCAGTTTGACCAGCTAGGAGCCTAGACTCGTTCCCTGATGAGCCAACCTCCGCGCAAGCCCACAGCCAGGAACACGTCCTCCAAGGGCTCTACGCGCGCGAGCGCGCCCGCAACTGGGAGCAGCCGGCCCGCGCAACCGAAGCGCTCGCGCGGAGCACGCTGGCTGTTGCGCCTAGGCTGGCTTCTCCCCCTCTTCGCCCTCGGCGTCGGCGGGACCGTGCTGTTTCTGACCTATGCCTTCGCCAACATTCCGCTTCCGCGCGAGGTCCCTCTGTCTTCGGCTGCCGAGGTCTACGACGCCAACGGCAACCTCATCGGGATCTTCTCCGGCGAGGAGAGACGATTCCTCATCAACACCGAAGAACTCATCAACAACAAGAAGACCAAGTTCATCGGTGATGCGGTGATCGCTTCGGAGGACCGGACCTTCTACGACCACAACGGCATCTCGCTGAGAGGCATGGCGCGTGCTGCGTGGGCCGACCTCACCTCGGGCGAGATCAGACAAGGTGGTTCGACGATCACCCAGCAGTACATCAAGCAGGCCGTCCTGCAGGATCCGGGCCGCACCGTCGAGCGCAAGCTGAAGGAGGCGATCCTCGCCGTCAAGCTCGAGCGTCGCTACTCGAAGGATCAGATTCTCGGCTTCTATCTCAACACCGTCTACTTCGGCCGAGGGTCCTACGGCATCGAGGCAGCGGCGCGCACTTACTTCGACAAGAGCGCCGAAGAGCTGAAGGTCGGCGAGATGGCGTTTCTAGCAGGCATCATCCCCTCGCCCGAGTTGTATCAGCCCGGCGACAACCCCGAGGGAGCGCTC
>Ga0136615_10001201_pt1 | contig 12369 bp, 17 predicted proteins | sample AntDrymUQ2882206_2_FD_106647 | JGI IMG/M metagenome (GOLD analysis project Ga0136615, IMG submission 106647) | Polar desert sand microbial communities from Dry Valleys, Antarctica - metaG UQ288 (22.06) | ecosystem: Environmental > Terrestrial > Soil > Desert | place: Antarctica: Dry Valley...
AAGTAGGCGACCTTAGCGCCGCCGTCGAACGTGGCGATGCCCTTCCCGTCTGTGATGATCAGCCCCTCGTCGTAGCGCTCGAAGACAACGCCCTTCGAGGTGAGCTCGTCTACGACACTCTCGACGTCATCGACGTACCAGCTAGCCAGGGTCGCCGTCGACTTACCTGCGTGCTCCGGCGAGGAATAGACATGCATCACGGTCCCCTCCCCGCAACGATAGGCCCGGTTGTCGTCGGGTTCGTGGTCCGTGGCTGGCGACAGGCCGAGCTTCCCTTCGTAAAACTCCGTGGCCCTGTCCATATCGGAGACCGCTAAACCCGCGACCACCTTGTACTCACTCAAGCTCATCAGCTGACCTCCTCTCGTTCTGCCTGTTGGTCCGCGACCAGGACACGAGCAGCCGGTCGCTCGTCCCGGGATACTACCTGCAGAAGATTCATTGCGTCTCCTCTCTGGTGCGGTTGTCGGAACGTGATTTCTCGTGGCGTCGGTAGCCGCCCGACGTGTGCTCCACGATGGCGGGGACGACGACGTCCCAAACCGCCCGGGGCAACTCGTGGCCCGTCTGCTCCAGAGCGAGCAGCCGGGCGCCGGGGATCTCCTCGGAGAGGGCGACTCCGTTGCCGTACGGAAAGAAGGGGTCCTCCGTGCCGTGGATTACGAGCGTAGGGGCACTCACCGCTCCGAGGCGCTCCCGCCAACGGTCGCCGCAGGCGATAGCACCGAAAGTTGTCGTGCTCCAGGCGACGTTGGCGGTGCGATCCACCAGGCGACCGGCGATCTCACGCCTGGTCGCTTCGTCGAAGGGGAGCGAACCCGCGAACCGACGTTCACCTTCGACGAGGTGGTCGATCACCGCCGCCCGATCCGACCAGTCGGGCTCCGGTGTCCCCATGATGTAGGCCATCAGCTCTTCCGAGTGTTCGGGAAGGTCTGAATCGTTGGGCCCTGGAGCAGTGGGTCTCGTGGAGATCAGGGTGAGCGAGGCGACCAGATCGGGATGGTCGAGCGCCGCGAGCTGGCAGATCCAGCCTCCGACAGAGAAACCCACGAGATGGGCGCTTTCCAGGCCGAAGGTGTCGAGCAGGCCGACTGCGTCCGCGACCAGATCGCGCAGCGTATATGGCGGGGCGCCCGGCTCGTAGCCGACGGATCGGCCGGTGTCGCGGATGTCGTAGCGGATGACGAAGCGGGAGCCTGCCGCAAGAAGCCCGCAGAACTCGTCTTCCCACGAGAGCATCGAGGTGCCCACGAGGAGGATAGCTGGGTCGGCGGGATCGCCGAAAGTCTCGACGCAGAGGTCCACTCCGTTGGCCCGGACGATCTTCTCGCTGGACTCCACGGGCCGAACCCCGGGACTCGGCGTGGGTGGCCGCTCTCTGTCGCTCTCGGTCATAATGATTTCTCCTTTGATTCCGATCGCGTACTCGTCGCCATCATTTGCCCTCTAGCTCCGTGCCGTGAGGCGCATCAGTCGTCGATCGCCACGTAGGCCGAGGTCCAGAAATCGCTGTAGAGACCCGAGGACTCCGAGGAAGCCAGGCGCTGGGTCATGAGGACCCCGACCATGTCCTCCCCGGGGTCCGAATACCCGGAGGTGCCATAGCCGCCGTCCCAGCCGAACCTTCCTGGGGTGGCTGCCGGATCGTCGCGCCTCGTGAACACGGCCATCCCGAACCCCCAGCCGCTGTTGTCCCGGAAAAAGATAGACGCCTCCGACTTCTGCTCCGCTGTCAGATGGTCGGTGGTCATGAGTTCGACCGAGGGCCGCGACAAGATGCGTTCGCCGCCGTGTTTGCCCTTGTTCAGCATCATCCGGCAGAAGGCCAGATAATCGTCCACGGTCGAGACCAGCCCCCCGCCGCCGGACTCGAAGACGGGAGGGCGGCTCCACCGGCTGTCGGCGGCATCGTCATAGAGTTCGAGCGTCCCGGTTTCAGAATTCGCCTGGTAGCAGCTCGCCAGCCGGTCGAGCTTTTCGTCCGGCACGGTGAAGCCGGTGTCCTTCATCCCGAGCGGCTCGAAGATGCGTTCGCGGGAAAAGGTCTCAAGCGGCTGGCCCGCCGCGCGCGAGATCAGGACGCCCAGCACGTCGGAGCCCGTCTCGTACATCCACCTCTCGCCCGGCTGGTGGACCAGCGGCAGACCGCCGAGTCGCCTCATCCACTCGTCGGGCGCGAGCGAAGGCGAGTCCCAGCCGGGGGCGACCCCCGCCTCGTCCATCGCCTCCTGGATAGGGTACCGTCCGGGGGGAGCCATCACCGCCCCGATCCCCAGCCGCAGGGTCAGCAGGTCGCGCACGGTGATGGGCCGGTTCGCCGGCACGGTGTCGTCGAGCGCGCTGTCGATCGCGCTCAGGACCTTGCGATCCGCCAGTTCGGGCAGCAGGGGGTTCACCGGCTCGTCTAGCCGCAGCTTGCACTCTTCGACCAGTATCATCGTCGCCGCTGCCGCGACCGGCTTGGTCATCGAGGCGATGCGGAATATCGTGTCGCGTTGCATCGGGTCACCGCCTCCGACCGCCTTCATGCCGATCGCATCCACGTGTACCTCGCCGCGTCGGCTGACCAGCGTGACGATGCCGGGCACGGCGCCGCGCTCGACGTGGCCGGCCATGACATCGTGCATGCGGTCGAGCCGCGTCCTGGACAATCCTTCGGTACTCATCGCTTTTTCCCTCCGTCCCGTCTGATGCGACCTCGTCGACACGAATGCCGCGGTTGCCTCATCCCTACCCGACATCCACACGCGACTGGGTCAGTCTTCGAGCCATTCGGTGACGAACCGTTCGCTCGCGTGGATGTCGATCTGCCGGAGCCGTCCGGCGCCGGAGTTGACGAACTTGTGCGGCACGCCGGCCGGCACCACCACGATCTGGCCGGCGCTCGCCTCGATGACGTCCTCTCCAGCTGTAAACGTCACCGCTCCCTCCTGCACCACGAAGACCTCCTCGTAGGGATGCCTGTGCAGCTTCGGGCCGCTTCCCTGCGGCGCGTCGATCACGATGAACGAGATGCCGGCGTCGTGGTGGCATCCCTGGAACTCGTAAGCGGTTTCGCTTCGCGCCAGATCGGCCATGTCGAGGACGCGTGTCACGCCCCACCACCCGCGGCTCCCTGGGCCTCCGGCATCGGCGCATCGAGAAAATCGCCGATCATTGGAAGCAGCCAACCGGCGCGGTCCAGGACCGCACTACCGGGGGGGACGAAGTGCGTGGTGCCCGGGAGCACCGCGAGTTGGGACTTCGGGAGGCCGGCCAGATCGCCCGGTACGCCGCCGCCGAGCAGCCGAAACAGCTCGACGGCGTGCTCGGGGCGGATGGCGTCCGAATCCCCGATGATGAACAGGGTGGGCGCCGAGATCCCCCGGATGTCCTCCGGCGGCCAGGCATAGGGCTCCATGTCGAGTTGCTTCAACTTGGCGACCAGCGTGGGGAAATCTTCCGGGTTCGGCGCCGTCCGGAGGTAGGCTTCTTCGATCGGGGACCCAGCGAAGACCTCCGGCGTGATGGTCGGGAACATCGCGAGCAACTCGGGGTGCATGCCGTCGCTGGTATAGGAGACCGAGGCGACCACGAGCTTGCGCACCAGCTCCGGGTGCCGGATGGCGACCTGAAGGGCGACGCCGCCCCCCATGCTATAACCGAAGACGTCACCTTGCTCGATGCCGAGGTGCCGCATAAGGGCAGCGACGTCGTCGGCCATCTGCTCGTAGGTCAGGGGGCGATCGGCGTCGGCGGTGTGCCCGTGTCCTTGCAACTCTACTCCGATCACCTGCCTGGTCTTGGCAAGCTCCGGTACAACCTCTCCCATAGCGTCGATCGTCATGTAGGCGCCGTGAAGCACGACCAGCGGTTCCCCGGCGCCGTGGATCTCATAGTACATCTCGAGTCCGTTCACCGGCGCGTAGCCGGTCTGCGGAGTTGCGTTCGTCATTTCGTCTCCCTTCTAAGTTTGGGTCGCGGTGTTTGAGTCAGCTTGAACCGGCCTCCGGCATGGGCGCATCGAGGAACGGCACGACGGTGGAGGCCAGCGTGGGGGAGAAGAAGATATCGTAATGCGTCGTGGCGGGCAGGATGGCGAGCCGGGCATTGGACATCCCGGATCCATCCCATCCGGCGTCGGCCTTGCCGCCGCCGAGCAGCTCGAAGAACTCCACAACATGCGCGGTGCGGACGCTGTCGGCGTCCCCGACCACGATCACCGCCGGCGCCTCGATTGTCGCCACGTCTTCCGACCAATCATAATCCTGCCGCAGAAGCTCACCCAACTTGGTGAGCAGCACCGGCCAATCCTCGGGCTTCGGCGCGACGCTGGCATAGAGCTGGTACATCGGGGTCTGCTTCATCGGCTCCGCGGCCTCGGGACCCATCTGCTCCATTCCCGCAAGGATCTCGGGGTACCATCCATCTTGCCTGAAGGGGGTCGAGACGACCACGAGCTTCTTCACTACCTCGGGATGCTGGATGGCAGTCCGCAGGGCGACACCGCCGCCCAGAGAGTAGCCCATGACGTCGGCTTTTTCGAGGCCGAGGTGCTCGATCAGGGCGCCGATGTCGTCCGCCATCGACTCGTAGCTCAGCGGGCGGTCGATGTCGCCCGTGCGCCCGTGGGCCTGCAAATCGACGGCGATGACCTGCCGGCCTTCCGCGAGCAGCGGCAGGACCTCGCCGAACATCTCGATCACGCCGACACCGCCATGCAGCAGGATCAGCGGTTCCCCGGTGCCGTGGATCTCGTAATACATGTTGAGGCCGCTCACCTCAGCGTAGTTGCCTTTGTTCTTTGTCATGGTATTTTTCCTTTACCGTCCTTCGATATCCCGGGCGACTTCGGACAAATCGTCGTTGAACTGATGCCCGCGACCATCAAACTCGCGAAAAGTTGCCTGCGGGAGTTTTTCTGCGTACAGTGCAAGGTGCGCGAACGGCACCCATTCGTCATCGCGGCTATGGTAAAAGAACATTGGCAGCTCTTTGGGGAGCCTCGACGCAAAGTTTTCTTGCAGTGCGTACTCATCGACTTCCCAATCCTCGGTACCCCAGTAGGGTGGCGCGACGAGGAATATTCCGGCAACAAGCTTCTCTGACTCCTCTTCGGAAAGGTACTTCAACAGAATCGAAGCACCCAGCGAATGCCCGACAAGAATCACCTCGCCGTCCAGCGCGGTGAGTTCTTTTGCTATCTGATCTTTCCACGCCTCATACTCGGGGCTATCTTCATCCGGCATCTTTGGACACCGCACTTCGTATGCAGCCCCAAGTGCATCCCGCAGACTCGCTGCCAGTTTCTTGTCTTCCTCATATGCCCCCTGACCGCCACCGTGAATGAACAGCACTTGCTTTTTCATGGGTTCTCTTTCCTCCTGCTTATCGGGTTCTCCGATCAAGACCGGCAACGGGGACCCGGTAGAGGCCGCTACGACGCGCTCGGTCCTGATGGCGGGTCGAAGAAGACGAAGACTCCTCCGCCAGACGCGAGCCATCTCTCGACGATGCTGCGCGCACGCTCGGGCTCGCGGTGAAAGAGGCCCACGCGGACCGCAAAGATCTTGTCGAAGCGACGGTCTTCCAGGTCGAGGTCCTCGAGGGTCGCGACGAGAAACTCGGCCCTGCCAGCTTCGATGTACGCCGCGTTTCTGCGCGTCGCTGCTTGGATCATCTTCGCCGAGCGGTCGACCGCGGTGAAATGGCCTTCTTCGAGCCGCTCGCAAACGAGCGTCGCCGCAACTCCGTGTCCGCACCCGATCTCGAGTACCCGATTATCCGGCCGGATGTCAAGTTGCTCGACGACCGATCGCAGTCGCTCACTCATGACACCGCATCCTGTCCGGTCTGCTCGACCCTGGTCGAGGTCGCCTCGTAACCGCCACCCCCCGGGTAATGCCAGGCGCCAGTAAGGATGTTGCCGTCTTCGCTGAACGTGCCCCTATAGTACGCTGGGGAATCCTTCTCTCCGCCCCAGATCGTGAGGGTGTCCCCCTCCAGTTCGTACACGTAGTCGAGGGTGTCGCCCGTGTTGCTGTAGACGCGCGATTTTATGTCCTCACTCGGCTCGGCTCCGAGCGACCGCTCGTGCCCGATGACCTCGATGCCCTTGATCCTCCGCCCGGCATGGTCGAAATCGATGTGCTGGATGAGGAAGAAACCGCCCTCCATCCACTCGAAGGTGACCCGTCCATGTATCTCTGGACCGGACACATTCCACGTGCCGACCAATCTGCCCAGGCTCTTGAGGTCGGGGCTCGGCTCGGATGGCTGCTGGTAGGCCTGGGCGTCGTCGGTGTTGCTGCTGTTCACCATAACGGTTTCTCCTTTCGACGATGTCTGTCGACGTTTCTTCACCAGCACTACGTGGCTTCTCGGCGGCCCCATGCGTGTTGCCTCAAACCCGCGCGTACGGTCAGCGCTCGAGCTTGCCGGTCAGGACTTTGGTCTGCGGCCGTAGGCGACGAACGCCGCGAGGAGCCCCACCACCAGCGGGATCAGCGCCGGCGCGACACCAAAGCCCGCCAGCGTAAGCACCGTGGCACCGATCATGATGATCACCAGCCCGGCGGCGGCCAGCGGCGTCAGGCCCGGCCGGATGCCCAGGAGCCCGGGGAGGATCAAGCCGATCGCGCCGAGCATCTCGGCCACGCCGATGAACCGCAGGAACAGGCCCGGCAGCGGCAACGGCATCTGCTCTGTCATCATCTCGAGCGGCAGGACCAGCTTCGTTCCACCGGTGAACAGAAAGATGAGCGCGAGCAGCCCCTGAACGATCCACAGCGCGTAGGTCATGATCGGTCTCCTCTGCGGCGACTCGCCACCGTTTGGGTACGGATGGGCAGGATACTTGCTGTCGTTTGCTTCGCTGTTTTCTGCTGTCGTTCCCGTTTCCATTTATCCCTCCACTTCCTTTCCTGCCGGCTGGTAGGTGAGATAGAGGACGCCCGTGCCGAACGTCTTCGAGTCCACGAGTTCCAGCTCCCTGCGATCCTCCTCTTCTTCAAAGAGACGCCTGCCGCTTCCGCGCACCAAGGGACAGACCACGCACCGGAGTTCATCGAGAAGACCCTCACGCATGAGCGAGCGCACGAGGATGAGGCTGCCCGTGATCGTGATATCCCTGCCCGGCTCGCGCTTGAGGGCGGCGATCTCCTCTACAATGGTTCCTCCTTCGCCCCCGATCACGGTCGAGTTGTTCCATTCCGGCGGCTCCTCCAGTGTCGCCGATACGACGTATTTCCTGACGCTGTTTATGTAGTCCACCATCGGATTGTCGGCGGGCTGGTTCGGCCAGAAGGCGGCGAACTCCTCGTACGTCACCCTCCCGAGCAGAAGCGCGTCGGAGGCCGCCATCCCCGCCGCGTCCTCGGCCTGCATCTCGTCGTCCGTGTAGGAGAAGGCCCACTCGTCCGGCGACTCCGCCACTCCGTCCATGGACATCAACTCCGTAGCTACCAGCTTCCTCATGCTTGTCTCCTCATTGCCTCGTTTCTTCCAGTCTTCTTCGTGTCCGTGGTCCGGCCTTTCTTTAGCCGCCGTGGAATATGGCCTCAATGTTGTTGCCATCGGGATCCAGCACAAAGGCGAGATAGTACTCTGGCGGGTAGTGTTCGCGCGGGCCGGGCGCACCATTGTCGGTCCCTCCCGAGTTCAGGGCCGCTGTGTAGAAGGCGTCTACCTCCTCACGACTCTTTGCAACGAAGGCCGTGTGCTGTTTGACGGAGTGCGGGTGGTAGAGGTCGATCCAGTAGACCGGATATCCGTCCACTCCGTAGCCGATGCCGTCGGTTCCTTCGTTCTCGGGTATCTGCATCGCGCGGCCCATGCCGAGCGCGCCGAGCACTGCGTCATAGAACGCTGCGGAACGCTCCATGTCCGAAACACCGATTCCGGTGTGGTCGATCATCTTTGCCTCCTCCGCTTCGCTTCTCCTATGAACGCCCGGCCTGGGCGACCGAAAGCGTGTTCCCGTCCGGGTCCCTGAAATACGCGACCTTCGCGCCTCCGTCGAACGTTGCGATGCCTTTGTCGTCCGTGACGATCGGCCCTTCGTCGTAGTGCTCGAAGACGACACCCTTCAAGACAAGCTCATCCACAACGCTCTCTATGTCATGGACGTACCAGCTAGCCAGGGTAGCCGTGGACTTGCCTGCGTGCGCCGGCGAGAGGTAGGCGTGCATTATGGTCTCTCCGGCGCACTCATACGCCCGGTTGTCTTCGGGGCCAGCGCTCCTGGAGAGTCCGAGCTTCCCTTCGTAAAACTCTCTTGCCATCTCCATGTCCGAGACTGCGAGTCCGGCGACCACCCTGTACTTGCTCAAGCCCATAAAGACCTCCTTCGTGTGGTTGGATCCGCTCACCTGAGCACGAGCCCACTCGTCACGTTCGCCATAGTCCCGGTCATGCCCGCCGCCCGGTCGGACGCGAGGAACGCCGCCGTCTCGGCGACGTCGGCCAGCCTGGGGACCCTGCGCAGCGCGGCCATTCCCGAGATCATCTCCTCCGCCGTCCGGGCATCGGGCGCGTTCTCGCCGCCGACCCCGGAGAGCTTCTCGTCCGACAGCGTCTCGGCGACGCCCGCCGTCCAGATGCCGCAGAAGCGGACGCCGTGAGGTCCCACCTCGGCCGCCAGGTAGCGCATGAACGCCTCCGTTGCTGCGTCGGCCGGCCCGGTGCTGCCCATGCCGGGCATCGCGCCAGCTCCCGATGCGCTGTTGAGGTGGAGGATCACACCTGACCCCTGCTCGATCATGCGCCGCCCCGCCGCCCTCGCGGTGAGGAAGTTGGCGGTCAACCCCGTGGTCACGGCGCGCATGAGGTCCTCGATGGTCATCTCGACCAACGGTATCCCCTGAACGTCCCCGCGCGAGACGAGGTTGAAGGACACGTCGATGCCGCCGACCTCGGAGGCCACGCCCCGGACGTGTTCTTCGACTGCCCGCTCGTCGAGGGCGTCGAGGACAGCCACCTCCGCCGACCCGCCCGCAGCCGCGATGTCGGCGGCGACAGCTTCGAGCGACTCACGGGTGTGCCCGGCGAGGAAGACCCTGGCCCCCTCGCGGGCGAAGGTCCGGGCGACGCCGCCACCGATTCCCCCTCCCGCACCGTAGATCACGGCGTTCTTGTTCTCTAGCAACATGCCCATCTTCTCCTCTCTAGCTTTCGGCGACGGCCTTCGCGACGATCCCGGCGACTTGCTCGGCGGCGCCGAAATCGGCGGTGAGCCGGTTCTTGGTCAATGCGAAAGCCGTTCCGGTCGCGGTGTCGGCGTATGCGTAGCTCCCGCCGGCGCCCCCCATTCCGAACACGGTCGGGGTCTCTTGTGGGTCGGTCCCGATACGGCCTATGGAGTAACCCAGCGCCCACGTGGACGGGAACTCCATGATCTGGTCGACGCCGCTGAACGCCACGGCGGAGACTTCGCGCAGCCGCGCGGGCGAGAGGAGCCGCACGCCGTCCACTTCGGCCATCAGCGCGGCGTACATGCGCGCCACCGCGCGGGCGGACATCTTGCCCCCGGCGGGGATGTCGGCCATCAGCACGTCGGGGCGGTTGCCGAAGTCGGCGGTCGGGAAGGTCGCACGCGGCCCCCACTTGAAGAACGGCGAATCGTCCGGCATGGCGGCGAGAAATTCCGCGCTGCCTGCCGCGTCCTCCAGCCGGGCCAACCGACCCAACTCGGCCTCCGGCACGCCGAAGTAGAGTACGTCGGCGACGCCCAGCGGCCCGGCCACGTCCTCCCGCAGGACCTGCGAGATGGGCTTGCCGATGGCCCGGCGCACGATCTCGCCGATGATGTAGCCGAACGGGTAGGCATGATAGGCGGTCTTGGTGCCCGGTTCCCACCAGGGCTCGGCGTCGGCGATCACGGCGCACATCTTGTCCCAGTCACACAGATCCTCGGGCGTCGTGTCCGCTGGTATGCCGGGCACACCGACCGTGTGCGTCAGGGCGTGCCGTACGGTCGCTGCCTCCTTGCCGTGGGCGCCGAACTCGGGCCACAGCTCCACAATCGGGGTGTCGTAGCCGAAGAGGCCGCGCTCGGCGAGCACGTGCGCCACGGTTGCGGTCGCACCCTTCCCCGTCGAGTAGGTGTAGAACGGGGTGTCCGAAGTTACCGGGCGTCCGGTCTCATGATTAGCGACACCCGAGACGGCGTCGACTATAAGCTCGCCTTGCCGGTAGACGGCGACCTGCAGGCCCCGCTCGGTCCCGGACTCGACAAACTGGTCAATGGCTTCCTGGACTCGCTGCTGAAGGTCGTTTATGGTCTTGTCCCTTCTCGATGGTGGATTGATACGTCCAAGATAATGCGTCCCGGTTCCATCTATCCCTCCGCTTCCTTTCCTGCCGGCTGGTAGGTGAGATAGAGGACGCCCGTGCCGAACGTCTTCGAATCTACGAGTTCCAGCGCTTTCTGATCGCCCCCGTCCTCGAAAAGGCGCTTGCCGCTGCCTAAGACGATGGGATGGATTATGAGCCGAAGCTCGTCGAGGAGGTCGTCTTGCAGCAGCGACCGGACAAGGGTGCCACTGCCGAGGATCGCGATATCCTTACCCAGCTGTTGTTTCAGCTTAGTGATCTCCTCCGCGACGTCGCCCTCGATCAGGGTCGAGTTCTGCCACTCGACAGTATCCAGGGTCGTCGAGACGACGAACTTGGACGTGTTGTTAATGTAGTCTGCGGACTGCGCGTCGTCGCTAGTCCTGTCGGCCCAGAAGCTGGCGAACTCCTGGTAGGTCACCCGCCCCAGCAGCATGGCGTCCGACGCGGCCATCCCCGATGCGTTCGCCTCCTCCATCTCGTCGTTGGAGTAGGAGAAAGCCCACTCTTCTGGCGACTCCATCACGCCGTCCAGCGACACGAACTCCACTGCGATCACTTTCCTCATAGCAACCTCCTTCGTTAGACTCTGCATCTCACCCTCCTCCGACCTACAATCACGGCCCCGTCGTGCGCGTACCAGAAGACTCTGAAGAAGGCTCGGAGGACGCTGAGTAAGCGTCGGCGAGGAGCAGCGCGATCAGGGCTACCTCGATCGCCTTGTCGACGTAGCCAATGAACTCGTACGATGGAGCCATGACGAAAAAGAGCACGATCGTCAGCGCCGTGTAGGCCACCAGGACCCATCGCGCGGCGCCCCGGAAGCGTGCCAGTTGCGGGATCGGCAACTGCAAGGCCGCCAAAAGCCCCAGGTAACCCAGCCCGTTAAGGATGAACAACATGATGCCGAAGTTGAACCCCATATAGGCGATAGCGCCGAATGCCAGGTACAGGTGAATGGCCGCTGTGGCCAGGGTGAGCAGGAAGATCCCGATCCCCAGTCCGAGGCCAACGGAAGCGCGCGAATGAGCCATTCTGTTTCTCCTTCCCTTGGTGATTGACATCTACTAGTTGGAGCATACGGTAATAGTCCTAAAATCCAACTAGTAGATCTGCGAAAACATCTGACTAAATGCGGATCAGGACTACCGATGGTAGAATCCTCGGTATGGTGACAATGCGAACATACGATGATGGGTGCGCGGCGGCGCACGCCCTGGACCTCGTAGGCGAGCGCTGGGCGCTCTTGGTCGTCCGCGAGCTGCTCCTCGGCCCCAAGCGCTTCACTGACCTTAGGGCGGGTATACCCAAGGCGAGCCCCAACGTCCTCGCCCAGCGCCTGCGCGAGCTGGAGGGGGCGGGGGTGGTGCGGCGCCGGAAGCTCCCCCCGCCGGCGGCATCCCGGGTCTACGAGTTGACGGACTGGGGGATGGAGCTGGAGCCGGTCATCGTCCGGCTGGGGCGCTGGGGCGCCCGCTCTCCGTCCAAGCCTCGCGACGCCGAGCTGGGCGTCGATTCCCTCGTCCTCTCTTTCAGGACGATGTTCGACCCCCGCGCTGCGGACGGCCTTAAAGCGAGCTACGAGCTGCGGCTTGGGGAGGACCGCTTCCGGGCCGAGGTTGCCGACGGCTACTTTGAGATCACTCGCGGGAACGCAGATCGTCCCGACGCGATCGTCGAGACCGACCCGGCCACGCTGGCCGCGCTGGTCTACGACAGCCGCCAACTCGCTGAAGCCGTGCGCTCCGGGGACCTGAAACTCGAAGGCGACGAGTCGGCGGTGGCGCGCTTCCTCGGTCTCTTTTTCCTGCCCGAGCCGGCCGCGCCCGCCGTCGGGGCATAGCACTCGCTCCTCTGACGAAGCCCGACTCCAGCAGCGCACCCACTCTCGTACTGCTAAGCTCCTTGACACGGCGAGCGATTTCGTAGCGGCCCGTGCCGTGAAGCGGGCTCTATGGTTCGGCGCCCACACCCTCTCGACAGGCCCCGACCTACCCCCTCACCAGGTTTCGGAAATCTCCGGGTACGTCGACTAACGCAGCGCCTCCTCCAGGA
>Ga0136615_10001202_pt1 | contig 12366 bp, 14 predicted proteins | sample AntDrymUQ2882206_2_FD_106647 | JGI IMG/M metagenome (GOLD analysis project Ga0136615, IMG submission 106647) | Polar desert sand microbial communities from Dry Valleys, Antarctica - metaG UQ288 (22.06) | ecosystem: Environmental > Terrestrial > Soil > Desert | place: Antarctica: Dry Valley...
CGACGTCCCACGGCCGCGCGCGGAAGCGGTAGGCGGCTGAGGTGAGCGCCCCGACCGGACACAGCTCGATGATGTTGCCGGAGAAGGGCCCGACGTACGGACGGCCGTCGTGGGTGCCGACGTAGGTGTGGTCCGCGCGCTCCAGGAAGACCAGCTGCTCGTCCTCGGCGATCTCCTGCGAGAAGCGCACGCAGCGATAGCAGAGGATGCACCGCTCGCGGTCGATCGCCACCAGCGGCGACAGCTCCAGCGGCTTGCGGAAGTGACGCTTGGGCTCGATGAAGCGCGACTTCCCGGCGCCCCACCCGTAGGAGATGTCCTGCAGCGGGCACTCGCCGCCCTTGTCGCACACCGGGCAGTCGAGCGGGTGGTTGACCAGCAGGAACTCGACGACCGCATTCTGAGCCTGCTTTACGCGTTCGGAGGTCGTGTTGACGATCATCCCGTCGCGCACGGGCGTCGAGCACGAGGTCTGCAGCTTCGGAATGCCCTCGATCTCGACGAGGCACATCCGACATGCGCCGACCGGCTCGCCCAGCTTGGGCTCGTAGCAGAAGTAGGGGATCTCGACATCGCCGTTCTTGGCGGCGTCGACGAGCATGGTGCCCTCCGCCGTCCGCACCTCGCGGCCGTCGATCTCGAACGTGATCAGCCTCGGCTCGGGGCGGGCCATCAGGCCGGTCCCGCTTCCACGGCGGCCGCGAGCTCGCCGGCGCCGAGCGGCGGCAGCTGCTCGAGGTCATGTCTGGCGCGGGCGTCCTCGATGTGCTGTTCGAACTCCTCGCGAAAGCTTCGGATCATCGACCCGACCGGCATCGCCATCGAGTCGCCGAGCACACACAGGCAGTTGCCGATGATGTTCTGCTGGACCTCGGCGAGGATGTCGAGGTCCATCGGCGTCGCCTCGCCGGAGTCGATGCGCTGCAGCGTCTTGACCGTCCAGCTCGTGCCTTCGCGGCACGGGACGCACTTGCCGCAGCTCTCGTGGCGGTAGAACTGCGCCAGACGCAGGCACAGCGGCACGATCGGCTGGTTGTCGTCGACGACGATGATTGCTCCGGAGCCGAGCATCGAGCCCGCCTGCGCCATCGCCTCGAAGGTGTAGGGCAGGTCGAGGTGCTCCTGCAGCAGTACTGGCGCCGAGGAGCCGCCGGGAAACCAGCACTTGACTTCGCGCCCTTCCTCCAGGCCCCCCGCGAGCTCCTCGATGATCTGCCGGGCGGGGATGCCCAGCTCGATCTCGTAGTTGCCGGGCTTGCGCACGTTGCCCGAGACGGAGACCAGCTTCGTGCCCGTCGAGTTGCCCTCACCAAGGGTCTTGAACCAGTCGGCTCCCCGTCCGATGATCGCGGGTGCGTTGCACAGCGTCTCGACGTTGTTGATCAGTGTCGGGCCGTGGTAGAGCCCCTGGTTGGCGGGGAAGGGCGGCTTTAGCCGCGGGTTGCCGCGCTTGCCCTCCAGACCATCCAGCAAGCCTGTCTCCTCACCGCAGATGTACGCGCCCTGGCCACGGTGAATGACCAGCTCCAGACCGGTGTCGGAGCCGAATATCCGCTCGCCGAGGTAGCCCTTCTCGTAAGCTTCGACGACCGCCTTGTCGAGCACCCGGGCCTGCTCCTCGTACTCACCGCGGATGAAGATGAAGGCACGGTTGGCGTCGGCGGCGATCGCGCCGATGATGATCCCCTCGATCAGCAGGTGAGGGTTGCGCTGCATCAGCAGGCGGTCCTTGAAGGTGCCCGGCTCGGACTCGTCCGCGTTGCAGCAGAGATACTTGTCCATCGTCCCCTTGGGCACGAAGCTCGCCTTCTTGCCCATCGAGAACCCCGCGCCGCCACGACCACGCAGGCCCGACGCCTCGAGCTCGGCCAGCACCGACTCCTGGCTCATCTCCACGACGGCCTTGCGCGCGGAGGCGTAGCCGCCGAGCCGCTCGTAGGTCGCGACCTCGTGCAGCATGCGTTCGCCGAGATGGGTGGTGAGGTTGAGTGTCTGGGGCATTGCGCTGGCCGGAGTAGGGCGGGGTCGCGAGGAGGAATCAGGCGACGATGTCGTTGGGAGAGCCGCCCTCCTCCCAGGGCAGCTTGTAGCTCTCGTCGGTGAGACCACGGCCGGGTAGGACCTCGCGGTTCTGCTTGACCGCCCCGACCAGCTCGGCGGCGTCGGACCGCTCGAGCGGTCCGACGTAGCGGCCGTCGATCGAGGCCATCGGGGCCATGTCGCAGGCTCCGAGGCACTCGAACTCCCTCAGCTCGACGTCCTCGAGGTCCTGCGCCCGCGCCTCCTCGGCGACGGCGTCGTAGATGGCCTTGGCGTCGCGTAGGTGGCAGGCCACGCCGGTGCAGACGTAGACGTAACGGTGGCCGAGCGGCTCGGTACGCAGCATGTCGTAGAAGGTCGCCAACGAGGCGAGGTATGCCGGCGTCACCTGCATCACGGCTGCGACCTGCCACAACGCCTCCGGCGAACACCAGCCGTGCACCCTCTGTGCGGCGGCGAGCGCGGGCAGGGCGGCCGAGTGGCGGTCGGGATAACGGCCCATGCCGGCCTCGATCGAAGCGCGGAGCTCCGCGGGCACCTCGACGTCGGCGGGGTCCGGCACGACTGCAGGGTCCTTCTCCAGATCCACGGCCTCGTCCCAGCCAAGCGGCACGGTGCGGCGGTCGACGGCCATCAGCGGTCGACGCCGCCGAGGATCGGGTCGAGCATCGCCACGCAGGCGATGAAGTCGGCGAGGTAGCTGCCCTCTCCCATCTCCTTCAGCGACTGCAGGTTGACGAAGCTCGGGTCGCGCATATGCACGCGCGCGGGCTTGGCCGAGCCGTCGGCGAGCACGAAGCAGCCCAGCTCGCCGCGTGGCGACTCGATCGGCGCATAGAACTCCCCGGGAGGGACACGGAAGCCTTCGGTGACGAGCTTGAAGTGGTGGATCAACGCCTCCATCGACGTCGCGAGCTCATGGCGCGGCGGCAGGGCGACCTTGCGGTTGCCCGTTATGAACGGGCCTTCGGGGAGTCCATCCAGAGCCTGCGAGACGATCCGGATCGACTCACGCATCTCGGCGAGGCGAACGCGGTAGCGATCGTAGTTGTCGCCGACGGTGCCGACGGGGATGCTGAACTCGAACTCGTCGTAGACGGAGTACGGCATCGCCTTGCGCAGATCCCACGGCTCGCCTGCCGCGCGCAGCAGCGGGCCCGTGACGCCCAGCTCGAGCAGTCGCTCGCGCGGGACGATGCCCGTGTTCCTCATCCGCTGGAGCCAGATCTCGTTGCGGTCCAGCAGTGCCTCGTACTGGTCGATGCGGGAGGGCATCAGGGCGAGGAACTCGCGCACCTTGGTCTCGAAGCCCGGCGGGATGTCCTCGATCACGCCACCGACCTGGAAGTAGCGCGTGTGCAGACGCTGGCCCGACGACATCTCGAACAGATCGAGGATGTAGTCGCGCTCGCGCAGCGCCCACCAGAGCATCGACATGGCGCCGATGTCCAGCGCCGCGGTGCCGAGCCAGAACAGGTGGCTGGCGATCCGGTTCAGCTCAAGGTGGATCACGCGCAGATACTCGGCACGGCGGGGCACGTCCTCGTCCAGCAGACCCTCGACCGCCATGCAGAACGCCTGCGCGTTGAAGTAGTAGGAGAGGTAGTCCATCCGCTCCACGAACGGGATGACCTTCCAGTACTCCTGGTCCTCGCAGGACTTCTCGATCCCCGTGTGGACGTAGCCGATGATCGGCTTGACGTTGCGCACGACCTCGCCCTCGAGCGTCGTCAGCAGTCGCAGCACCCCATGCGTCGCGGGATGGTGGGGCCCGATGTTGATCGTAAGCAGCTCCGTCTCGGGCTCCAGCTCGGAGTCGGGCAGCGTGTGCGTGGTCGAGTCGACCGTGATCGACTGCTCGCGTTCGCGATACGGGATCGCCGTCGGATCGGGAAGCTCGGTCCGATCGCTACTCATACCACCGCGGAAGCTCATGCTCGTTGTGAGTGAACAGGACCGGCTCGCCGCCGATCGGGAAGTCCCGGCGCTGGGGGTGGCCCTCGTAGTCCTCGGGCATCAGGATCCGGCGCAGGTCGGGGTGGCCCTCGAACTCGACACCGAAGAAGTCGTAGACCTCGCGCTCCTGGAAGTCGGCGGTCGGAAACAGGTCGGTCACGGTCGGCACGCACGCCTCATCGATCGACATTCGGGTCCGCACGCCGAGCCGCTCCTGGCGCGCCATCGAAAGCAGCTGATAATGAACGCCGAGGCGGGGCTCGGCGGGCAGGTAGTCGCAGCCGTGGAGACTCGCCAGGATCTCGTAGGGCTCCTCGTCCGACCCGTGCAGATAGCAGAGCACCTCGCGCACGCGCGCGCGAGACACGTCGAGCGTCGCCTGTCCCCGGTGGTGCACGGTGTCGACGACGGCGTCCTGCGCAACGTTCTCGCGCACCCGCTGAGCAAGCAGCTCGAGGCCGGTCGCGTCAGGCATGAGTACGAGCTTCGCTTGCCGCATCGCGAGACCGGCCGGCTGCGCCGGCCTCCTTGTCGCTGACCTCCTCGGTGCCCGCCGACCCGTACTGCTCACGCCAGCCGAGGCTGGGGTCCTGAACGACCTTGGCCTGCAGCTTGTTGATGCCGTAGATGAGCGCTTCGGGACGGGGCGGGCAGCCGGGCACGTAGACGTCGATCGGCAGGAACTTGTCGGCGCCGGCGACGAGTGCGTAGTTGTTGAACATGCCGGCGCTGGAAGCGCAGGCGCCCATCGAGATCACGTACTTCGGCTCGAGCATCTGGTCGTAGATGCGCCGGATGACGGGCGCCATCTTGATCGAGACGCGGCCCGACAGGATCAGCAGGTCGGCCTGGCGAGGGGAGAAGCGGATTGCTTCGGCCCCGAACCGGGCCAGGTCGTTGCGGGGTGATCCGATCGTCGTGATCATCTCGATCGCGCAGCAGGCGAGGCCGAACCCGAGCGGCCACAAGGCGTTCTTGCGCGCCCAATTCTGCGCGTCCTCGAACTTCGACAACAACAGCCGCTGCTCGACGTAGTCCTGCAGCTCATCATCGGGGAGATCGCCGCGCAACATCTGCTGGGCGCGCAGCTGGCGCACGCGCAGATCGGCGGATCCTCCGACCTTGGTGCGCGTCACCTCCATTCCAATGCTCCTCGTCTCCAGACGAAGATGAACGCGACTGCCAACAACATCACGAACACGACCGTCTCCACCAGCGCGAACGTACCGATCGCCTCCAGCTGCACTGCGATTGGGTAGAGGAAGACCACCTCGATGTCGAACAGGATGAACAGCATCGCGATCAGGTAGAAGCTCACACCGAACCGGAAGCTCTTTCGGACGTCCGATGGGAGCCCGCTTTCGTAGGGCTCCTGCTTGACCTTCGACGGGCGGCTGGGACCGAGGAGACCGTTCGCGACGCTGAAGGCAGCACCGATGGCGCTGCCCAGCAGGAGAAAGACCAACGCTGGCAGATAGCTGCTTAGCAAACCACCGGATGTATAACGCAGGCTTGTGCGGTACTGCCACATAGTGCGGAACAGAGCTAGGAAGGGGGTGCCGAGCTGAGCAGCGTCCACATGTTCGTGGGGATCGCGGTCCTGGTCACGAATGTCGCCGCCGGCGCCTGCGGAGCCGTGCTCTGGCTGCGGTGGTCGTTCTCGAACGCCTTCTGGATTCTGTTGCGTGCCGCCCAGGCAGCGGTGACGGTGCAGGTCGTGCTTGGCCTCATCCTGCTGGCGCGCAGCGCGGGCTCGCCCGATGGGCTGCATCTCGCCTATGGTGTCGCACCGCTCTTGATCACGCTGCTCAGCGAGGCGATGCGCGTGGGCGCGGCACAGCGCGAGCTACAGAACGTGCAAGACCTCGATGCGCTCACGTCCGAGGAGCAGATTGGAGTTGCCCGGAGAGTGGCCCGGGCCGAGGTGGGGGTGATGACGGTCGGCGTGCTGCTCATCCTGACCCTCGCGCTGCGCGCCTATCAGACCGGCGGCTGACTGCGGCGGGCGTGAGTCACATCCCGGCCACCGGTCTCTCGGGGGGGTTGATTAGGACCAAGAACGGGCATGAAGAGTGTTTGGCAAGAGAAAGGGGGAGCGACACGGGCGCATATGTGTCTCAGACGGGCGTCTTCGAGGAGCGAGATCTCCGGATTCCCGCCGACCTGAGATGCCTCAAGGATGCCCGGGACTGGGCGGCGAGAGCCGCCGCTGACTTCGGCCTCGGCGGCGACGCCAGCTTTGAGATCAAGCTCGCGATGAGCGAGGCTGTCACGAACGCGATCGTGCACGGGTCGACCTCCCACGGGGACTCGGTAGCGCTTGCCGCGCGCTTGGAGCCCGACGCGCTCGTGTTCGAGGTACGCGACGTCGGCGTCGAGGTAGCCGTGACGGTTGCCGTGGCGCCCACCGGTCTCGTCGACTCCGCCGGATACGTGTCCGACGAGGGAGAGCAGCTCGCAGAGGGCGGCCGGGGGCTCGAGCTTGTCGCCCTGATGATGGACGAGGTCGAAGTGACGCGACGCGCGCGGGGAAGCGTTCTCCGCTTCCTCAAACGTCGCGCCGCGTAGCCCGGAAGAGCGCAGCCGGGACGTTGGCCCGGCGAGCACCGGACCCGCGGCGCTTCCGTCCTACGGTGCCGACGAGCCAAGTCCGGGTCGCTCGTGGTACCTAGCGTGCGCGGCTAGTATCTGCCCGCGTGAGACGCCGTCGGCACCTCAAACGCCGTCTTGCGCCGATCCTGCTCGTGCTACTCCTCGGCGTCGCCGGAGTCGTTGGGTGCGGCGGCGAGTACGACGTCGCGGACAGCGACGGGTCGACGGCGAAGCTGTTCAACGAGCGTTGCTCGGGCTGCCACACGCTGAAGCGGGCCAACTCCTACGGCTCCAAGCCAGAGGGCCAGCTGGCCGGCGGCGAGCGTACGAACGGGCCCAACTTCAACCAGCGCAAGGTCGCTCGCGAGGACGCGCTGTTCGCGATCCGCAACGGTGGCTACTCGGGCGCGATCATGCCCGCGAACATCGCCGTCGGCGAGGATGCCGAGCGGCTGGCCGAGTTCTTAGCCAAGTACTCGGGCAAGGAGCGCGACTTTCGGGAGCCCGGGGCCGGCGGCGGCCCCTAGCCTCGTCCGCGATGCTGGACTTGAAGGCGATCCGCTCCGAGCCGGACGCCGCCCGCGCGGCGCTCGCCAGGCGCGGCTACCAGGCGGTGGCCACGCTCGACCGCGTGCTCGAGCTCGATGACCGCCGCCGCACGCTTCTACCCGAGCTCGAGCAGCTGCGGGCTGCGAAGAACGCGGCGAGCAGGCGCATCGGTGAGCTCCAGCGCAACGGCGAGGACGCCTCCGAGGCGATCGCCGAGGTCAGGTCGAGCGCTGAGCGCGAGAGCACGCTCGATGCCGAGTCGCGCGAGCTGCAGGATTCACTCGACGCCTCGGTCGCCGCGCTGCCGAATCTGCCCGATCCCGACGCTGCCCTCCAGGACACGGTCCTGCGCGAGGTCGGCGCGGCCGGCGCGGCCGGACGCGACCACCTAGAGCTGCTGGGAGGTCTCGTCGATCTCGAGGCCGGATCGCGCGTGGCCGGATCGCGTTTTGCCTTCATCAAGGGCCCGCTGGTGATGCTCGAGCTCGCGCTCGTGCGCTGGGTGCTCGAGGAGCTCTCGGGCCGTGGCTTCGAGCCGGTCATCCCGCCCGTCCTCGCGCGTGAGGAGGCGCTCTTCGGTACGGGTTTTCTGCCCGACACCGAGCAGCAGATCTACCGCGTGCCCGACGACGACCTCTACCTGGTAGGCACCAGCGAGGTGCCACTCGCCTCGATGCATGCCGAGCAGATCTTCACCGAGGATGAGCTGCCGCTGCGCTACGCCGGCTACTCGCCCTGCTTTCGCCGCGAGGCTGGCGCCGCGGGGCGCGACACGCGGGGCATCTTCCGCGTGCACCAGTTCCACAAGGTCGAGATGTTCACTTTCGTGCGCCCACAGGACGCGACCACCGAGCACGAGCGGCTGCTCTCGATCGAGGAGGCCCTGATGCAGGCGCTCGATTTGCCCTACCGCGTCGTCAACATCGCGGTCGACGACCTCGGTGCCTCGGCGGCCAAGAAGTACGACATCGAGGTCTGGCTGCCCGGGCAGGAGCGCTACCGCGAGCTGACCTCGTGCTCGAACACGACGGCCTTTCAGGCCCGACGGCTGAACATCCGCTATCGCCCCGACGGCGGCAAGGGTCCCGTCCACGTGCACACGCTCAACGGAACCGCCGTCGCCGTCGGGCGGATGATCATCGCGCTGGTCGAGAACGGCCAGCAGGAGGACGGCAGCGTCGTGCTGCCCGAGGCCCTCACCGGCTTCGGCGCTCCCGCGGGGATCGACGCGGTCTAGTAGCGGCTGGGCCGGGCGTACGTTGTGCGCGTACCATCGCCGGAGTTGCTGGGAGAGGTGGCAGAGCGGTTGAATGCGGCGGTCTTGAAAACCGTTGTGCGTCGAGAGGCGTACCGTGGGTTCGAATCCCACCCTCTCCGCTGGGAGGGGGTGGCCGCCGAGGCGGTTGCCAGACCGTGGATTCGCGGGTTCAAAAGGCCATGCGTGTGTCGCCTGAGGTTGCTGCCGGTGGCATCCCGGAGGTTTCGCCGCTACTCTAGGTTCGCGGGGAACCGGTGAATCCGATCGGACCGCCTGGTCCCATTCGATGATCGACAGAGAACAGCTCACCGCGGCTCTGGGCCGCCTCGACTCTCGCGACCGCCAGATTCTCGACTACTCGCTGCACAGGCGGGTGCCGGACTCTGATCTCGGCGAGCTCTTCGGTGGCACTCCTGAAGAGATCGCCCGCATGCGTGCCGACGCGGTCGGGCGCCTGGCCAAGGATCTAGGCATCGAGCGGGGCGAGGATCTTGGTGGCTTGTTGAAGGACCTGCTCGATCAGGCCACATGGGACGAGATCACCGCGAGACTCGCCGAGGAACGGCGTCCGGCGGACGACCACACGGGTCACCGGCCTCCGGGTGTCGTGGGATCTGACCGCTCCCGCCGTGACGAGGAGGGTGCCGGTGCCACGCCGCCGGCTGGCGAGCCCGTGGCGGGCTCGCCTCCGGCAGCTGAAGCGGCTGAGTCCGCCGCCGAACGAGAGCCCGGCACCGTGCTCGATATTCTCTCCGCGGGCGAGCGAGGCGCTCGTGCAGATTTCCGGCGCCCTGGGCCGCGGCGCCTGGTGGCCGCCGCCGCCGTCGCCGCGTTGATGCTGCTGCCGGCTGCCGTCGTCTCGCTCACGTCCGGGAGCTCAGTGGGCGGCGCCAACGAGCTGGCCGACTCCGGCGGCGATCGCGACACGGGTCGTTTCACGCCGGAGGAGCCGGCCGGCGGCCCGGAGCCCTTCCCATCCGAGCCGGATAGCGCCTTCGACTACCCCGTCGCGGAGATCGACAAGGCCAGCGCTCTCTACGACAAGCCCGACGGCAAGGTCAAGGTACGCATCAAGGCCAAGACCGACTGGAACACCAAACGCGTCATGAGCGTCGTCGAACAGCGGGGCGAATGGCTCGCGGTGTTGGCCCCCGAGCTCGACAACGGTGAGGTGGGCTGGATCCGCGAGGACAACCTGGCAACGGTGGGCACGGTGCCGTGGGCGGTGCACGTCGATCTCTCCGAGCGCCGGCTCGAGGTGCGACGCGGCGGCGAGACCACGCGCAAGGCAAGCATCGGCGTCGGCCGCGCGGATCACCCGACCCCCGTAGGGCGCTATGCCGTGACCGACAAGCTCAAGGTCACCGACCCGGGCTCCCCCTACGGCTGTTGCGCCGTGGCGCTCACCGGTCACCAGACCAAGCTTCCGGCCGGCTGGCCTGGTGGCGACCGGCTTGCCATGCACGCTACTCCCGACACGAGTGGGCTGGGCAAGGCCGTCAGCCTTGGCTGTATGCGCATGGATCCGAAGGATGCCGCCTGGCTGATGGAGACGCTCCCGATCGGGGCACCAGTCTTCGTCGAGCAGTGAGTGCGGGCCCGTCCGCTCTCACAGGTCCGAGCCGTCCGTCGTTTGGACCACGTAGTGCCAGATCTACCCCCCTTCGGAGCCTTGATCGACGAGCACGGCCGGGCCGTGCACCGTTTCCTCGTCGCCTACGTCGGGCCGTCGGAGGCCGATGACTGCTTTCAAGAGGCTTGCATCGCCGCCCTGCGCGCCTATCCCGAGCTGTCCCACGGGGAGCACCTGCGCGCGTGGCTGATGCGCATCGCTCAGCGCAAGGCGATTGATGCGGCACGTGCGAGTGGCCGGCGCGCTACGCCGGTAGGCGAGCTGCCCGAGCAGCCGGGTACCGACCCCGAGCCTTCGTTCGGAGGCGAACCGGTGTGGGCCAAGGTCAGGGAGCTGCCCGAGAAGCAGCGTGTCGCCGTGTTCCTGCGCAGCGCCGCCGACCTCAGCTACGCGGAGGTGGCGATCGCCCTGGGGTGCTCGCAGGAAGCGGCACGGCGCAGCGTCCACGAGGGGCTCAAGCGCCTCAGAGAGGAGATGGTGGCGGCATGAACGAGGTCGACGAGATCCTCGACGGGGCGATGAGGATGCTTCCCGACGGTCCTCCGCCCGGGCTGATGCGTGCGATCTCCCAGCGCGCGGACGCGGAGGGGCTGCTCGATGTCGCCTACTCGCGCGTCGACTCGCCGCTCGGCTCGCTCACGGCTGCGGTCACCGAGCGCGGGCTCGTGCTGCTCTCCTACCCCGAGCATCCGCTCGACGAGGTGCTCGGACGGCTCTCGCGTGAGATCTCACCGCGGGTGCTCGAGGCGCCGGCGCGCACAGACGTGGTTCGGCGCCAGCTCGACGAGTACTTCGGGGGCGAGCGGCGCGACTTCGACCTGGCTATCGACTGGAGCCCCACCAAGGGCTTCTTCCGCAGGGTGCTCGAGGCCACCGCGGCAATCGGCTACGGCGAGGTAAAGAGCTACGCGGAGGTGGCGGAGGAGGCAGGCAACGCGCGTGCCGTCCGTGCGGCCGGCAACGGACTGGGCTCGAACCGGATCCCGATCGTCGTCCCCTGTCACCGCGTGCTGCGCAGCGGGGGCGGGCTGGGCGGCTACACCGGCGGCGTCGAGCGCAAGCGATTCCTGCTCGACCTCGAGCGCGGCAGCGTAGGGGATGGCGGGCACCTCGAGCTGCAGCCCGCCTGACCTAGAGTCGGCTCACGACGGCGCCGACGATCAGCTCGGCGAGCGGCCCCGTCGGCAGGCCTGCGACCGAGCCACCAACCTCGCAACGGTGGTGAAACCGAGCGTCCGCATACAATCGCCATCTTCCCGGAGAGGTGGCCGAGTGGCTGAAGGCGCTCCCCTGCTAAGGGAGTATGCGGCTTAGAACCGTATCGAGGGTTCGAATCCCTCCCTCTCCGCTGAGTGGTGTCCGGGTACGCGCTTTGAGCTGCGGGCGAGTCGAGTTCGCGGCGCAGGGCTCGCTAGGCTAGGCAACCCCCAAGCGCCCGTAGCTCAGCTGGATAGAGCGTCGGTCTACGGAACCGAAGGTCACAGGTTCGAATCCTGTCGGGCGCGCTTCATCTCTCGGAAGATCATGAGCATTTGCAGGGACTTGTCCCTGCCGCCCAGATCGTGCGTTTCGTCGCTCGGAAGCTCGTGAGCGATTCAGGGTGATTTTTTGGCGCGCTTTTTGGCGCGCTTCGCTCGCGAGACAGCCGAGCAATCGCGATCGCGCAGGGACACGAGCAGGGACGGCCTAGTTCGAACCGGCCCTGACAGCAGGCGATGACCTCGCGAGGGGCGCGCTACCGCCAATGGGAGCTGACGTACTCCACTGCGTCGGCGGTGTTGAGTAGTCGGGTCGAGTTGTTCAGGCGCACGTATAGGTCGGCCTCTCCCTTGCCGCCCTTCACGAACGTGGGGCGCCTGCTCGGGCGGACATCTATGCGACAGACGGTGCCTTCGGGGAAGTCCTCGTACGAGATCGCTACCTGCGAAGTGGCCGTCGGCCCGAGCATGTTGTCGAGCAAGCCGGTCAGCCAAAGCTCGAATCCGTCCAGATTCTGCTTGCTCCCCAGGGTCTTCAGGTCCTTCGCGAGCCCGAAGACCTCTCCCGAATCGGTGACTCCGAGGAGCAGCGTCCCGCCAAGCAACGGACTTCGCGACCATGAGCTCAATGACTGGGTCGCGCTGTTTCGTGGACAGGTTGACTCGGGCGGTCTGCTTGAACTCGACACGCGCTCCGGTCATGTCGGTAGAAGTGGTGTAACGAGCTCGCAGTGACCGGGGGCGGTTTTCGCGGAACGGCCTCGAAGTAGTTCCGGCCACCGTGGGCCCCAGACTCGTCGGTTGACCAGCAAGTCGACTGACGAAAGGAACACCACGATGGCCGAGAGCCAAAGCATGAC